>Ga0213866_10000116_pt1 | contig 64199 bp, 62 predicted proteins | sample PICome_11_FD_160079 | JGI IMG/M metagenome (GOLD analysis project Ga0213866, IMG submission 160079) | Coastal seawater microbial communities near Pivers Island, North Carolina, United States - PICO284 | ecosystem: Environmental > Aquatic > Marine > Coastal | place: USA: North Carolina...
GCACGGTCGTGGTGGTCGGTGCGGGCGGGGCTGTGGTCGTCGGCGCGACGGTTGTGGTCGTGGTGGGTGGGGGTGCGGTGGTGGTCGGCGGTCGGGTGGTGGTGACCGGCGGCTGCGTGGTGGTGGTCGTGGTGGTCGTTGTCGTCGTCGTGCTGGTGGTCATGGGTGCCGGCGGCCGGGTCGTCGACGGCACGGTCGTCGGCGGCACGGTCGTCGTGGGCGGGATCGTCGTCACCGTGGTCTCGGTCGGCGTGTCGTCGACGACGCGCTCGATCCGCACGGCGGGCGGAGGTGATTCGATAGAGATCTCGGGGATGGCGACGGCAGTCGTCGCGACCGCTACGGCGCTGACCGCGGCCGCGCCGGCGGTCGCGCCCGCACCGGCTCCCGCGCCCGACACCGCGGTGAGCAACTGTCCGGGCACTTCGGCCAGCGCGCCCAGCGCACCCAGTCCCGCCCGGTTGCGATGGATACCCACCTCGAGGAATGCCCGCACGATCGTCGGGTCGAACTGGGTTCCGGCGTTGTCGACCAACTCCCTGCGGGCTGCCGCGGGAGCGATCGGCTTCTTGTAGGAACGCAACGCGGTCATGGCGTCGTAGGCGTCGGCCACCGCGACGATGCGACCGGCCAGCGAGATCTCCTCGCCGGCGAGACCCGCCGGATAGCCGGTGCCGTCCCATCGCTCGTGATGGTCCGTCGCCGCCCCGGCCCAGGGTCCGAGCCAGTCGGCGAACGGAGCCAGGTGGCCGATGGCGTGCACTGGGTGCGCCTCGATCAGCGCCCGGTCGGCGTCGCTGAGTTCCCCGCGACTGTCGAGCACCCGCGCCGGCACGTCGAGCAACCCGACGTCGTGCAACAGCGTGGCCCACCGGAGCCGCTCGATGTCCGCATCGTCGAGCCCGAGTTCGGCCGCGATCAGTTCGACATAGCCACGGACCCGGTCGCTGTGACGACCCGATCGGGCCTCTCGACGGCTGACCTTGGTCACGAGGTCGGCGAGCCGCTTCGCCTTCATGCTCGCGTCGAAGTCGGCGGTCACCATCGTCTCGAGGTCAGCGGCCGGCAGTTCGGCTCGCGAGCCGAGGAACGCCCGCATCCGCGAGGGCGCCGCGTCGGGGAAGGTCAACGAGAGACTGAACAGCACACCGAGCGAGCTGAATCGCCCGATCAGCCGACGCACGATCTGGAAGACGACCGACGACACGACCACGGCGCCGGCGAACCACGCCACGGTCGGCCCGAGTCCGTCGGGCCGCGGCACGACGCGCATGGCGAAGCGGACAGCGATCCAGCTCACGAGGAGCGGGACCACGATCAGCGCCGCTCGGATGCCCCACGCAAGGACCGGGCGAGCCTTCCATTCGCCCTCGGGGGCGGGTGCGACTGCGGCGGTCGGTCCTGGTGAATCGGGAGAAGCGGGCAACGGGCGTCCTGGATGGTCCTTCCCCTCCATCGGCAATTCCGCATTCGGCCTGAGTGGGCCGAACGCACCGATGGGTACGCCTCGACTCGCTACTCCCCGGTGGCGACCCGGAGGCTCGATTCGATGATCGCGGCGAGCGCCTCGGCCGTGTACTGGTTGGCCCGTCCCAGGCCCCCTTCGACGGACGCTGGTTGAACCGCCTGTTCCTCCTGGCCCTCGCCTTCGTGCCGGTCATCGTCTTGACCCACCGCCGGGTGGCACTGAGCCAGTGGCTGCTGATCGGCTTCTCGGTCACCGCCCTGGCCGCCCTGCAGTTCGGCTTCACCGTCATCCTGCTGGCGATCCTGCTGGCGTTCTTCGCGATCGGCCGGTGGTACCGCGCCAGCGAGAAACGGTCGTCGCGGTTCATCCTCACATGGCTGGCCGTCACCGCCCTGATCCTGCTCGTCCTCAAGAACTTCAAGGCGATCTTCCTCGTGTCGTTCGAGGACTACGGGTCGTTGGCCCTGGTGCTCCCGCTCGGCACCAGCTACTTCCTGATCCGACTGCTCGACCTCCAACTGCGATGGCACCGGGGACAGCTCGAAGACCTCACGCTCCGCCGCTATCTCGTCTACGTGCTCTTCCCGCCGACGCTTGTCGCCGGGCCGATCGAACTGGTCGACACCTTTTTCAAGAACCGCGCCGAACGCATCACCCGCGACGACCTGGGCGACGGCGCCATGCGCATCACGGTGGGCGTGGCCAAGAAGCTCGTCATCGTCGACGGCATCCTCGCCGGCCTGCTCTTCGAGAGCGGCCTGTGGAGCCGGGTCGTGACCGACCCGACGGGAGACCCCTGGGACGTCGTGCGCTTCTGCGTGCTCTCCTACCTCGTCGCCTATCTCGACTTCTCCTCCTACTCCGACATCGCCATCGGCCTGGCCCGACTGTTCGGTCACACGATCGGCGAGAACTTCCGCTGGCCGGTGCTGGCCCCTGACCTCGCCGAATTCTGGCGCCGCTGGCACATCTCGCTGTCGGGGTGGGCGTTCCGCAACGTCTTCTTCCCGGTCATCGCCACCACCCGCAACCAATCCGCAGCGCTGATCGTCACGCTTCTTACCATCGGGCTCTGGCACGACCTCGCGCTCACCTGGGTCACCTGGGGCCTCTATCACGGCATCGGCATGGCGGTACTCGCGTGGTGGCCGTGGAACCTCGTGAAGGAGGGGCGCCTGCGAACCATCGGCGGCACGGTGCTCACCAACCTCTACGTGGCCGGCGGCTTCGCCTTCGTCAGCATCCGCGACTACCCCCTGGCCTGGACGATCTTCTTCGAGTTCGTCACCGCGCCCGTACAGGTCCTGCTCTGACCCAGCCCTGACAAAACGAAACCGAGGCGAGCCGACCACCGAATCGGTGGGCGACTCGCCTCGGATTGCGAGGATCGGGAGGGCTTGTCTAGCCCTCGGCTCCCGGCAGTGCGATGACGTCGGCGCCGGCGTCGCTGCGGCCCGCAAGCCACTCGGCGAGGTCCTGCTCCTCGGCATCGCTGCTGTAGTAGTCCATCGGCTCGTAGTCGGGCGCGTTGGTCTTGATGTTGCGGTACTCACGCATGCCGGTGCCGGCCGGGATGAGCTTGCCGATGATGATGTTCTCCTTGAGGCCCTGGAGCGAGTCGCTCTTCGACTCGATGGCGGCCTCGGTGAGCACCCGGGTGGTCTCCTGGAACGACGCAGCCGACAGCCACGACTCGGTCGCCAGCGACGCCTTGGTGATACCCATCAGCTGGGGACGACCCTCGGCGGGCTTGCCACCCTCCTCGACCACACGACGGTTCGTGTCGGCGAACGTCTTCTTGTCGATCTGGTAGCCGGGCAGGAAATCGGTGTCGCCCGGCTCGTTGATCAGAATCCGCTTGGTCATCTGCCGCACGATCAGTTCGATGTGCTTGTCGTGGATCGACACGCCCTGATCCCGGTAGACCTTCTGCACCTCGTCGACGAGGTACTTCTGGGTCTCGCGGACACCCTTGATCTCCAAGAGCTCCTTCGGGTCGCGGGCTCCTTCCACGATGGCGTCGCCGGCCTTCACCTCTTGGCCGTCGCTGACCTCGAGGCGGGCTCCCGACGGGATCGTGTAGGCGTCTTCCTCACCGTCGTCGGCAACGATCAGGACCTCGCGGCCACGACCGTCGTCCTCACCGACCCGGATCACACCGGAGGTGCGGGCCAGGGTGGCCTTGCCCTTCGGGGTGCGAGCCTCGAAGAGCTCGACGACGCGGGGCAGACCACCGGCGATGTCCTGCGCACCCGCCACACCACCGGTGTGGAAGGTCCGCATGGTGAGCTGGGTACCCGGCTCACCGATCGACTGGGCGGCGATGACACCCACGGCCTCACCGAGCTCGATCTTGCCGCCCGTGGCGAGCGACATGCCGTAGCTCTTGGCCGAGATGCCGAAGGCCGAGTCGTCGGTCAACGGTGAGAGCACCCGCACACGGGTGACCTTCTCGTCGTCGCGGAGCGTCTCGAGCTCGTCGTCACCGACCATCGTGCCCTTCTCGATGACCGAGCCATCGGAGAGTTCGACATCGTCCGCCAGCACACGACCGAAGAGCTTCGTCTCCAGATGGGTGCGCTTGTTGGGCGTGTCGGGCATGACGTCTTCGATCCAGATGCCACCGATGGGTCCGGAACGCTCGAACGGGTCCTCGTCGTTGATGATGAGTTCCTGCGCGACGTCGACCAGGCGACGGGTGAGGTAGCCGGAGTCGGCCGTCCGCAACGCCGTGTCGACGAGGCCCTTGCGGGCGCCCGGCGTGGCGATGAAGTACTCGAGCATCTTCAGACCTTCACGGAAGTTGCTCTTGATCGGACGGGGAATCATGTCGCCACGAGGGTTGGCCACGAGGCCACGCATGCCGGCGATCTGACGCACCTGCATCATGTTTCCTCGAGCACCCGAGTCGACCATCATGTTGACCGGGTTGAACTGCTGGGACTCGAGATCGTCCTTCATCCGGTTGGTCACCTCTTCGGTGGCCTCCGACCAGACCTCGACCTCCATCTGCCGGCGCTCACCATCGGTGATGATGCCGCGGCGGAACTGCTGCTCGATCTTGTCGGCCATCTTCTCGTGACGGTCGAGGATCTCGGCCTTCTCGCCCGGGGTGGCCACGTCGTCGATCGAGACCGTGAGGCCCGACTGCATGGCGAACTTGAAGCAGGTGTCCTTGATGGCATCGAGGCTCATCGCCACTTCCTGCTTCGCGTAGCCGCGAGCCAGGGTGTCGACGATGGCGCCCATCTGCTTCTTGCCGACCTTCTCGTTGACGTAGGGGTACGCCGCCGGGAGGGTCTCGTTGAAGAAGACACGACCCACGGTGGTGGGTTCGTACTGGGCGGCCTCGCCGTTGGCGGGGCTGATCAGCAGTTCCGGGGTGCGGAACTGGATCGGCGCGTGGATCGCGACATCGCCGCGTTCGTACGCCGCCTCGAGCTCCTGCACGTCGCGGAAGACACGGCCGGCACCCTTGGCGTCGGCGACCTCGTCGGTGAGGTAGTACGCACCGATGATCATGTCCTGCGTCGGCGTGACCAGCGGACGACCGTTGGCCGGGCTGAGCACGTTGTTGGCGCTGAGCATGAGCACACGGGCCTCGGCCTGGGCCTCGGCCGACAGCGGCAGGTGGACCGCCATCTGGTCACCGTCGAAGTCGGCGTTGAACGCCGTGCACACGAGCGGATGCAGGTTGATGGCCTTGCCCTCGACGAGCACGGGCTCGAACGCCTGGATGCCCAGACGGTGCAGGGTCGGCGCGCGGTTGAGCATCACCGGGTGTTCCTTGATGACGTCCTCGAGGACGTCCCACACCTGCGGGCGACGACGCTCGACCATGCGCTTGGCCGACTTGATGTTCTGCGCCAACTCGGCGTCGACGAGACGCTTCATGACGAACGGCTTGAACAGCTCGAGCGCCATGATCTTGGGCAGACCGCACTGGTGGAACTTCAGGGTCGGGCCGACCACGATGACCGAACGGCCCGAGTAGTCGACGCGCTTGCCGAGCAGGTTCTGACGGAACCGGCCCTGCTTGCCCTTGAGCATGTCGGACAGCGACTTGAGCGGACGGTTGCCGGGACCGGTGACCGGGCGACCACGACGACCGTTGTCGAACAGTGCGTCGACGGCCTCCTGGAGCATGCGCTTCTCGTTGTTGACGATGATCTCGGGCGCACCGAGGTCGAGCAGACGCTTGAGCCGGTTGTTGCGGTTGATCACACGACGGTAGAGGTCGTTGAGGTCGGAGGTCGCGAAGCGGCCACCGTCGAGCTGGACCATCGGGCGAAGCTCCGGCGGGATCACCGGCACCACGTCGAGGATCATGGCGCGGGGATCGTTGATCCGACGGCCGTGCTCGTCGCGACGGTTGAAGGCGGCGACGATCTTCAGACGCTTGATCGCCTTCTGCTTACGCTGGGCCGACAGACCCTTGACGCCTTCCGGCGGGTCGATCTGCTCGCGGAGCTTGCGCTCCTCCTCGTCGAAGTCGAGCGCCTCGACCAGACGGGCGATCGCGTCGGCACCCATGCCGCCCACGAAGTAGTCGCCCCAACGGTCCTGTAGCTCACGCCACAGCATCTCGTCTTCGATGATCTGACGACCGAACAGGCTCTTGAACTCGTCCCAGGCCCGGTCGAGGATCTCCTTCTCGAACTCGAACTGTTCGCGGATCTCGGCCAGGTCCTTGTCGGCCTGGCGGCGAGCCGCCTTCAGCTCGGTCTCCTTGGCGCCGTCCTTCTCGAGTTCGGCCAGTTCCTTCTCGAGATCTTCCGCGCGACGGGCGAGGTCGAGCTCCATGTCCTTGTCGATGGCCTCGCGCTCGCCGATGACCTCGGCCTCGAGCGACGGGAGGTCCTCGTCACGGCGCTCCTCGTCGACGGTGACGACGAGGTTGGCCGCGAAGTAGATGACCTTCTCGAGCTGCTTGGCCTTGAGCTCCTCCTTGGGCTCGGTGCCCATGAGGAGGTACGCGAGCCACGAACGGGTCCCGCGGAGGTACCAGATGTGCACGGCCGGGGCGGCGAGCTCGATGTGGCCCATGCGCTCACGGCGGACCTTCGAGCGGGTCACCTCGACACCGCAGCGCTCACAGATGATGCCCTTGAAGCGCACCCGCTTGTACTTGCCGCACGCGCACTCCCAGTCCTTCGTCGGACCGAAGATCTTCTCGCAGAAGAGTCCGTCCTTCTCGGGCTTGAGCGTGCGGTAGTTGATGGTCTCCGGCTTCTTGACCTCGCCGTTGGACCACATGCGGATGGAGTCCGCGGTGGCGAGACCGATCTTCAGGTTGGAGAAATCATTGACGTCGAGCATGTTGTTACTCCCTCGTCTTCCCGGTCTCAGCCGCGAGCCGCACGAGCGGCGGCACGGGCAGCGTCTTCTTCGTCGGATCCACGTTCGGGCCGCTGGAGATCGATCCCCAGCTCCTCGACCGTGCGGAAGGTCTCTTCGTCGAGTTCACGCATCTCGATCTCCTGACCGTCCTTGGAGAGCACCTCGACGTTGATGCACAACGCCTGCATTTCCTTGATGAGCACCTTGAAGGACTCGGGAATGCCGGGCTCTGGAATGTTCTCGCCCTTGACGATCGCCTCGTAGACCTTGACTCGGCCGAGCACGTCGTCGGACTTGATGGTGAGCAGCTCCTGCAGGCAGTACGCCGCGCCGTAGGCCTCGAGGGCCCACACTTCCATCTCACCGAAGCGCTGACCGCCGAACTGGGCCTTACCACCGAGCGGCTGCTGGGTGATCATCGAGTACGGACCCGTGGAACGGGCGTGGATCTTGTCGTCGACCAGGTGGGCCAGCTTCAGGATGTAGACGTAGCCCGTCATGATGTCGTTGTCGTAGGGCTCGCCGGTGCGGCCGTTGAACAGCTGCTGCTTGCCGTTGACACCGATCAGACGGGTCTCGCCGTCGCGGCTCTCGGGGTTGAGGTTCTTCAGGATGTCGACGATCACCGGCTTGTCGCCGGCGAGTTCGTACTCGTCCCACTTGGCACCGTCGAACACCGGCGTCGCCACGAAGGCGGCGGGCTTGGTGGTTGGACGCGTCTTGCGCTCGGTGCCCCGTACCGGATCGTCGCCGATCTGCTCACCGTCGATGCTCCAACCCCAACGGGCGCAGTAACCGAGATGCGCCTCGAGCACCTGCCCGACGTTCATACGGGACGGCACGCCGAGCGGGTTGAGGATGATGTCGACCTGCTGACCGTCGGCGTTGAACGGCATGTCCTCGATCGGGAGGATCTTGGAGATGACGCCCTTGTTGCCGTGACGGCCGGCGAGCTTGTCGCCCACGCTGATCTTGCGCTTCTGGGCCACGTAGACCCGCACGAGCTGGTTGACCCCGGGGGGCAGTTCGTGGGCATCGTCGCGATTGAAGACCTTGACGTCGATGACCTTGCCGGTCTCACCGTGCGGCACCTTCAGCGAGGTGTCGCGCACCTCACGGGCCTTCTCACCGAAGATGGCCCGCAGGAGCCGCTCTTCGGGGGTGAGCTCGGTCTCGCCCTTGGGCGTGACCTTGCCGACGAGGACATCACCCGGACCGACCTCGGCGCCGACGCGGATGATCCCGCGCTCGTCGAGATCGGCGAGGATCTCCTCGCTGAGGTTCGGGATGTCGCGGGTGATCTCTTCGGGTCCGAGCTTCGTGTCGCGCGCATCGATCTCGTGCTCGTGGATGTGGACCGACGTGAGCACGTCGTCCTTGACCAGTCGCTCCGAGAGGATGATGGCGTCCTCGAAGTTGTAGCCCTCCCACGGCATGAAGGCCACGAGGAGGTTCTTGCCGAGCGCCAGCTCGCCGTTGTCGGTCGAGGGACCGTCGGCGAGCAGTTGACCGGCCTTCACCTTGTCGCCCTCGGCCACGCGGGGCTTCTGGGAGATGCAGGAGTCCTGGTTGGACCGCTCGAAGCGCTTCAGACGGATCGTCTTCTGACCCAGCTTCTTGTAGTCCATGATGATGTGGTCGCCGTCGAGTTCGACGACGGTGCCGTCGTCCTCGGCCAGCACCATGTCGGCCGCATCGGTGGCGCAGCGGCCCTCGATGCCCGTGCCGATGTAGGGCGCCTCGGCCCGGACCAGCGGCACGGCCTGGCGCTGCATGTTGGCGCCCATCAGGGCACGGTTGGCGTCGTCGTGCTCGAGGAAGGGGATCAGCGCGGTCGCGACCGAGATGATCTGCTTCGGCGAGACGTCCATCATCTGGACTTCCTCCGGCGGCACCGAGGAGATCTCGGTGGTCGCCCCGAAGAACACTTCCTGTTCGAGCTGGAGACGGAGATCCTGGAGGCTCGCAGCCTGCGGCGAACGCCGCACGAGCACACGATCGGCCAGGAAGTTGCCCTTGTCGTCGATCGGCGCGTTGGCCTGGGCGACGACATAGTCCTCTTCTTCATCGGCGGTCAGGTAGACGATCTCGTCGGTGACCTTTCCCTTCTTGACGACGCGGTAGGGCGTCTCGATGAAGCCGAAGGGGTTGACCCGGGCGAAGGAGGCGAGGCCGCCGATGAGGCCGATGTTCGGACCCTCCGGCGTCTCGATCGGACACATGCGGCCGTAGTGGGAGAAGTGCACGTCTCGCACTTCGAAGCCGGCCCGCTCGCGGGACAGACCACCCGGGCCGAGCGCCGAGAGGCGACGACGATGGGTGAGACCCGACAGCGGGTTGACCTGGTCCATGAACTGCGAGAGCTGGGACGTTCCGAAGAACTCCTTGATCGCAGCCACGACGGGACGGATGTTGATGAGCGTCTGCGGCGTGATCGCCTCGACGTCCTGGGTGGTCATGCGCTCGCGCACGACCCGCTCCATACGGCTGAGACCGATACGGACCTGGTTCTGGATCAGCTCGCCGACGCTGCGGATGCGGCGGTTGGCGAAGTGGTCCTGGTCGTCGAGCCGGTAGCCCGGCTCACCCTTGGCCAGGTTGAGCAGGTAGGTGGTGGCGGCCAGCATCTCGGCCTGGGCCAGCACCGACTGGTCCTCGTCGGGACGCTCGAGGTCGAGACCGAACTGCTTCTGCAGGAAGTCGAGTTCGGGGCCGAGCTTGCGGTTGAGCTTGTAGCGGCCGACCCGGCTGAGGTCGTAGCGGCGGGGCTCGAAGAAGGCGTTGCGGAAGTAGGCACGGGCCGACTCGACCGTCGGCGGCTCGCCCGGACGAGCCCGCTTGTAGATCTCGAGGAGCGACTCTTCCTGGGTCGGCGAGATCTCCTTGTCCTTCTCCCACTGGCCCTCGAGGAAGTCGAAGTAGTCGACGAACTTGTCGAGGAAGCCCGGCTCGTTCTCTTCGTCGTAGCCGAGGGCACGAAGCAGGGTGAACAGCGAGATGCGGCGCTTGCGGGCGACACGGGCGCCCGCGGTGACGTCCTTGCCCGGCTTCTGCTCGACGTCGAACTCGATCCACTCACCGCGGTAGGGGTGGACCGTGCCGGTCACGAGCTGGTGCTTGCTCAGGTTGCGCAGACGGAACCGCTCACCCGGCTGGAAGATGACGCCCGGCGAACGCACGAGCTGGGACACCACGACACGCTCGGTGCCGTTGATGATGAAGGTTCCCTTGTCGGTCATCATGGGGAAGTCGCCCATGAAGACCGTCTGCTCCTTGATCTCGCCGGTGTTGGCGTTCATGAAGCGGGCGCGCACGAAGATCGGCGCGCTGTAGGTCATGTCCTTCTCTTTGCACTCCTCCACCGTGAACTTCGGTGGCGGGCGCAGGTCCTCGTCGTCCGGGTCGAACTCGAGTTCGAGCTGCAGCGTCTCGGTGAAGTCCTTGATCGGGCTGATGTCGCGGAAGGTCTGTGCGAGACCCTCGTCGAGCAACCATTTGAAGGACTCACGCTGGACGGCGATGAGATCGGGGAGTTCGAGAACCTCGGGGAGATTTCCGAACGAATAGCGTTCGCGATGTGCGGCGCGTGTGGTCACCTTGGCTCCAGAGTTGGCCGTGGATGAGGACGACAACGCAGTCGTCGGGGCGCGAGAAACCGAACGGCAAGATTCGGAACAGGCGCGAGGACGACCACGTTGCTTTGCACGCTAGTGCTTCCGCGGCAGTGCAGCAACTCTCGGGCAACCAGAACCGGCACCGGCCGTAGCGGGCGGTGCACGATCCGGGCCGATCGAGTCGGGCGGATTGACCGCGAACGGTAAATGCTCGGGGCCGCGAGGTCAAGGACGCTCGGCCACCTGCAACCGGATTGTGATCTCGAAACGCGCCGTGATCAGACCGGGTCCGCGTGCCGCAACCGGGTCCGGACACGGCCTGCGGCGTCGTCACTCACCCCGATGCTGCGGACGTACTCGTCGTGGTCGCCCCACCGGTCGCGCAGACCGTCGAGCGTCTTCCGCATCGCCGGCCGCGGCGAACCCCACATCGCGTGGAAGTCGTCGGGGTCGTAGCCCGCCTCGCGGATGCGGTCGGCGAACCAGTTCGACCCCTCGACCGAATGCGCCCGGTAGCGGGCCGAGACCTCGTAGTCGTCGAGGATGTAGGAGTCGGCGACGCCGGCCAGGCCGAGCATGGTCATCGCGGTGATCCCGGTGCGGTCCTTGCCCGCGGTGCAGTGGAAGAGGACCTTCTCGCCGTCGGCGACGGTGTGCAACATCTCGGACAGGAACTCCGGGAACCCCTCCAACATCCGGAGGTAGCCGTCGGCCATGTCGTCCTCGTCGAACTTCGGCAGGTCGCCGTCGACGATCCGCTCGAGCATCGAACGACCCTGGGCAACGTCGCTCGACATCGGGAGGTGCACGTGACGCACACCCGCCGGAAGCCGGTCGGGCGCCTGCTCCACCTCTCCGTGGGAGCGGAGATCGAACACGGTGGTGATCTCCAACTCGCCCATCAGCGCGTGGTCCCGGTCGGACAACTCGTGCAAGCCATCGCTGCGGAACACCTGGCCCCAACGAGTCCAGGCGCCGTCGAGGGTCGGATAGCCGCCCAGGTCTCGGAAGTTCGACGGCCCATCCATGGAGAGACGGCGCTCCGCTGCGACCACGAACCCCTGGGTCGGCTCGAACAGGTGCACGTAGGGCCGGCGGGAGTTGACCGGCAGCCGGGCCTGTCCGGGGGCGTCGGGGGCGCGCACATCGGTGCCGGCGTCGACCGGGTCGTCGGAGAGGAACACCGACATCTCGTCGGACCCGCCACGCCAGGTGACGATCAACTCGTCGTCGACCGACAGGACGTTCACATGGGAAATCGGATCAGCCACGATGGCACCCTAGGCCCGACCGACCCACGCCGACGAGCGGCACGCCACCGGCAGAAAACGGCGAACCGCGCCGACCCGGAGGCCGACGCGGTTCGCGACTACTGGGTGCCCCGGAGGGCGGGTGTTACTGGAGTTCGACCGAGCCGCCGGCAGCCTCGAGGGCTTCCTTGGCCTTCTCGGCGTCGTCCTTCGACGCGCCTTCGAGAATCGGCTTCGGCGCGTTGTCGACGAGCTCCTTGGCTTCCTTGAGACCGAGGGACGTGAGACCGCGCACCTCCTTGATGACCTGGATCTTCTTGTCGCCGGCGCTGGTGAGCACGACGTCGAACGAATCCTTCTCCTCGGCCGCACCGGCATCGCCGCCACCCGCGGGGGCAGCAACGGCAACGGCTGCGGGAGCAGCAGCGGTCACGCCGAACTTCTCTTCGAAGTCCGACAGGAGCTCACTCAGCTCGAGGACGCTCATAGCGCCGATCGCGTCGAGAATCTCTTCCTTGGTAGCCATGATCAGGCCTCCTCTTCCTCACCGGCATCGCCGGAATCGTCGCCGGCATCGCCGGTGTCGGCGTCGGCTGACGCCTCGGTTTCTGTGGTTTCTTCGGTGGCGTTGGCCTCGGCGGCCTCACCAGGTTCTTCGGCTGCGTCCTCGGCCGGAGCCTCTTCGGCTGCGTCCTCGGCCGGAGCCTCTTCGGTGACGGGCGCGTCGGCCGCCGCATCGGGGCCGCCACCCTTCTCGATGAGGGCCTGCAGGCCGTAGGCGAAGTCGCGGGGCACCGCGGCGAGCAGGCCGGCGAACTTGGCCATGGGCGCCTGGAGCGCTCCGGCCAGCATCGACAGCAACACGTCGCGAGACGGCAGTTCGGCCAGGGCCTTCAGATCGTCTGCGCTCAGCAGCTGATCGTCGACCACGCCTCCCTTGATCACCAGCGCATCGTTGGTCTTGGCGAAGTCCTTGAGGGCCTTCGCCACGGCCGCGACGTCACCGGCAGATCCGTCGGCCTTGTCGCCCACGAAGGCGATGGCCGTCGGACCGGTCAGAAGGTCGTCGATCTCCAGTCCTGCATCACGCGCCGCAAGGCGCACGAGCGTGTTCTTGTAGATCTTGTACTCACCGCCGGCATCGCGGAGCGCACGACGGAGATCGGCCAGGGCCGCCACGTCGAGGCCGCGGTACTCGGTCAGCATTGCGCCGTCGGCATCGGCGAGCATCTGCTTCACCTCGTCGACGACCGCAACCTTCTCGGGTCTCGGGTCTCCCATATCTGTCACCTCCTCTTCATTCCGGCACATGTGGCCGGACTCGCGGAACCCCGCCGAAACGTTGGTTCCTGGTTCACGTTCCCATCCGAAAATGCGAACTGGGCGCCCACCGATTTCGGCGAACGCCCAGGCGAACCACAAGAGACTGTGGCAGTCAGGAAGCTCTCCTCGTCCGGCGAGCCTGCTGGCCCATTGGTGCTCCCCGCGGAGCGCACCGGATGTCTTCGGTGAACAAAGATCTCAGTTGTGGCGATCAGCGTAGAGCGCCGATCGGTGACTTCCTCCGGTCAGGAGGTGACGATCCGCTTCGGGTCGACGCGCACGCCGGGACCCATCGTCGTGCTGAGCACGACCTTGCGCATGTAGTCACCCTTGGCCGACGCAGGGCGCACCCGCTCGAGCTCGGTGATGAGCGCACGAAGGTTGGTCAGCAACGCCGACTCGTCGAAGGACGCCTTGCCGATCGGCACATGGACATTGGCGAACCGGTCGGTGCGGTATTCGACCATGCCACCCTTGAACTCGCCGATCGCCTTGGCGACGTCGGGCGTGACCGTGCCGGTCTTCGGGTTGGGCATCAGGCCGCGGGGACCGAGGACACGGCCCAGCTTGCCGACCGTCGGCATCATGTCGGGCGTCGCGATCGCCAGGTCGAAGTCGGTCATGCCCTTCTCGACCTCGGCGGCGAGGTCGTCGCCACCGACATGGTCGGCGCCGGCGTCGCGGGCCGCCTGGGCGGCCTCACCCTGCGCGAAGACGGCGATGCGCACGTCCTTGCCGGTGCCCGCGGGCAACGCCACGGTGGCCCGGATCATCTGATCCGCCTTGCGAGGATCGACGCCGAGGCGGATCACCGCGTCGACGGTCTCGTCGAACTTCTTCGTGCCCAACGACTTGATGATCGCCACGGCCTCCTCGTCGGAGTGCAGGCGATCTCGGTCGTACTTCTGGGCGTTGTCTCGGTACTGCTTGCTCTGCGCCATGTGTGGCTCCCTCTGTGTACTGCCGCCCGGCGAGGTGCTCCGGTACGAACAGGTGGATCGAATCTCGACCCAGCGAATGTGGGAGTTCGGCGCCAGCCGCACTCCGAACAACGCCCGTAGGCGTTGCCCTTGTTCAGAGAACTTCGATGCCCATCGAGCGGGCGGTGCCGGCGACCTGGAGCTTGGCGCCCGCCATGTCGATGGCGTTGAGGTCGGGCATCTTGATGGTGGCGATCTCCTCGACCTGCGCATCGGTGATCGACCCGGCCGTCTCGCGACCGGGGTGGTTGGCGGCGAGGTCGAGCCCGGCGGCCTTCTTGATCAGGAAGGCGGTGGGAGGGGTCTTGAGGATGAACGAGAAGGAACGGTCTTCGTAGATCGTGATCTCGGCCGGAACGATCTGGCCTCGCTGGTCCTCGGTCTTCGCGTTGTAGTCCTTGCAGAAGTCCATGATCGCGACACCGTGCGGACCGAGGGCGGTGCCCACCGGCGGCGCCGGGGAGGCCTGACCGGCCGGGATCTGGATTCTGACGGTTGCAGCGACCTGCTTCTTGGCCATGAGGATTTCCTAAAGAGAGGGTCCCGCGAAAGAAGGGACCTGTAAGTCTGGACGGAGGGGACCCGCGCGACAACCCGCGCGGGAGGGGAATCAGAGACGGGCCACCTGGGCGAACTCGAGTTCGACCGGGGTCTCACGCCCGAAGATGTTGACGAGCACCTTGACCTTGAGCTGATCCTCGTTGATCTCGATGATCTCACCGGAGAAGTCGGCGAACGGACCTTCCTTGACCCGCACGGTCTCGCCCATGTCGTACTCGAACATCGGCTTGGACTTCTTGGTGGCTTCCTGGGTGCGGTCGGCCTCGACGCCGAGGAAGTTCTCGACGTCCTTGCGGCGCATGGGCGAGGGCTTGCCACCCTGGTTGACGAAGCCGGTCACGCCCGGGGTGTTGCGGATCACGTACCAGGCGTCGTCGTCGAGCGAAGTGCGACAGAGGAGGTAGCCCGGGAAGAGCTTCTTCTCGGTCATGACCTTCTTGCCGTTCTTGAACTCGGGGATCTCACGAGTGGGGATGACCACCTCGTAGATGCGCTCCTCCATGTTCATCGAGGCGATTCGGGCCTCGAGGTTCTGCTTGACCTTCTTCTCGTAGCCCGACTGGGTGTGGAGCACGAACCACCGGCCCGGGCGGTCGTAGGGCGAGACGTAGGCCTCGACGTATTCCTCTTCGAGGAGCTCGTCCTCGTCGACGACCACGTCGGCCGCCGGCGCGTCGGTGGTCGCACCGGTCCACTCGTTGGCGAGGCCGGCACCGATGGGTGCGGCATCTTCTGTGGCCTCGTCGGTGGCCTCGACCTGCTCGGCCGCCTCGGCCACGATCTCCTCTGCCTCGGCGATCACGGCCTCGGCCGCGTCACCGTCGATCTCTTCGTTCATGTTCTCGTCGCTCATGTCTGCATCGTCCGTCATGGGAATCAGGCCTCGAAGAGCTCGAGGATGAAGGTGGAGAACAGCCAATCGAGGCCGTAGATGATCGCGCCCAGCACCACGATGGTGAACAGGACGACGATCGAGTAGTTGATCGTCTCGGAGCGCGACGGCCATGCGACCTTGCGCAGCTCGCCCCGCACCTCACGCAGGAACTGCACCGGACTGGTGCGCTCCTGGGGCGCCGCACCGCCGGGCGGCTGACGTCGCGCGCGAACCGGCTGGCCGTCGGCATCGACTTCGCCTTGCTTCTGCAGCATTCGCTTCTGCTGCCGGTTCATCGACATGAGAAATATCCTTGGATCAGATCAACGAGCGGCGCCACCGTGTGACGGCACCGTCATGCAGGGGCGACAGGACTTGAACCTGCAACCTTCGGTTTTGGAGACCGATGCTCTACCAATTGAGCCACGCCCCTGAGAACGGTGGACAACGATATCACTGGCCTTCCGAATAATTACCCCCGCGTGGTGGGGTCAGCCGACCAACCGTGCGCCTCGCCGCTGGCGGGTGGCCAACGCGATCACGCCGGCCGCGGCCGCCAGACCGCCGAGCGTTGCTGCGGCGTAGCCGGGTACCCGACGGCTCTGCCGGCCGTCGAACTCGTCGAGGGTGAGGAGGATCTCGTGCTCGAGTGCCGGGTCGACCGGCACCGGCGAATCGGCCAGGGAACGCAGGACACGACGGAGCCGGCGGTGGTTGGCGACCTCGGCCTGACAACGAAGGCACTGGCCCACGTGGGTTCGGGAGGCCTCGTCCATGACCTCGCCGGTGGCGAACTCGTCGTCGGTGCCCGAAAGGGCGTCGAGGACGTCGTCGCAGGACAGATCAGATCGCATGCCGTGCCTCTCCCGGAAGTGGGAACACCCGTTCGCGTAGTCGACGACGGGCCCGGTGCAGCCGGACCTTGGCCGCGCTCACCGAGATGCCGAGTTCTTCGGCGATCGCATCGTGGGGGAGGTCGTAGACATCGCGCAGCACGACGACCGAACGGAGGCGAGGAGGGAGCTCACGGATGGCATCGTCGACCTGCTGGCGGAGATCGCCCACGGCAGCCTGGGCGGCCGGATCGTTCTCGGGACGGGCATCGACCATGAGCGCCTCGTCGGGCAGTTCGTCGTGGCGGTGCCGACGCCGCTTGCCCGTGGTGGTGGCCGCACAGTTCGCCACGATGCGGTAGAGCCAGGTCGAGAACTGGGCGTCGCCCCGGAACCGGTCGATGCTGCGGTAGGCACGGAGGTAGGCGTCTTGCACCACGTCTCTCGCATCCTCCTCGTCGCTGGTCAGGCGCAGCGCCAGTCCGAAGGCATCGCGATGGGTCCGGCGGACCATCTCGTCGAACGCCTCACGCTCGCCGGCCACGGCCCATTGCACGAGATCGTCCATGGACGCGGCCGAGTGATTCGACCCGCTCGACGCGCCGAGGTTACGTGTCGGATCGGTGACGATCCGCAGACGACCCCCACGTCGGGGGCCGGATGCTGGGGGCATCTCGGACATGCGTAGCGACGGACAGAGTCGAACTGTCGACCTCTCGATTATGAGTCGAGCGCTCTCACCAGCTGAGCTACGTCGCCAACCTCGGATCGGCGAACCGATCCGTGGAGCTCCCTGTCAGAATTGAACTGACGACCTTCTCCTTACCATGGAGACGCTCTGCCGACTGAGCTAAGGGAGCCTGCGACCAAGGGTGAAAACCGCCCCGAGGAAGCGTCGGCAATGATGCCACGGGACTGCCCCGCCTCCAACCCGCTTGCCCGTCAAAACTGCCGCATGGTCGGAACGGACCAGCCGATTGGGTCGAAAGGCTCAAGTCGGGCCTCCGGCGCGCCGTAGGACAAGCATGCGATTCGACCGGCTTGTCATTGAGGCCGACGAGAACACCTTCTCGTTGGAGTTCCATCCCCGACTCACCGTCATCGGCGGTGTGGGTCGGCTCGAGCGAGAGGGGCTCATCACCGAGCTCGTCGGCTCGTTGAGTTCGAGTCGGGCGGGGGTACACGCCGAGATCGTCGCCGACAACGGCAACCGTTTCGCGGTCTTCCGGCCGTTCGGAGCCCGCGCCCGCGTCATCGACGTGGAGGCCTCGGCCGACGTGAGCACCCGGTTCGCCGACGCGGACGGCGAGATCGACCTCCTGCGGGTCGCCGGTCTCGATGCCCACTCGGCGAAGCGCCGCCTGCGGCTGACGTCGACCGACCTCACCACCAGCACCCATCACGACCAGATCATCCGTCGGCTCGCGGCCGTCGAACCGGCACGACTGTGGGGGCTGGCCGATCGGGTGACCGCCGCGCAACAGATCCTCAACGAAGAAGCCGACGCCTCCGGATCCGCCCCCGAGGACGCGTCCGTGGTGGCCCGCATCGAGGAACGTCACGCCAACTTCGAGGAGGCCCAGGCCCGAGCCGAGCAGGTTCGCAAGGTCTCCTTCTTCGTCGGCGCCGCTGCCGCCATCCTGGCCGTCCCGTCGGTGATGTGGGTTAGTCGGACCCTCGCGATGGCCCTTCTGATCCTCGCCGCCTCGGTGACGGCCCTGTCGTTCATGCAGAACCAGCGCATGGAGCGGGCCCGCAAGGAAGAGGAGGACGCGCTGGCCGAGGCGGGCGCCCAGTCGTACCTCGGTTTCCATCTCCAGCGGGTCAACGGGCTCCTCGACAGCCAGGCCACCCGTCAACGCCTCATCCAGGCCGGCGCCGACCACGAGGCAGCACTGGCCGAGTGGTTCGAGCACGCCGGCGACATCGTCGTCGACTGGGCCTACGAACACCGCGCGGAGATCGAAGAGGCGTCGCAGCGCAACAAGGACGTCGATGCGCTCAAGACGGGCCCGCTGCCGATCGACACCGAGAACGACCAGGTCGCCGCCCTGGCCCACGCCCTCATGCTCAAGCTGGAAGAGGTCCGGGGCATCGGTCCCGGCGGCGAGAACCTTCCCCTGGTCCTCGACGACTCGCTCAACGGGCTCGACGCCGAACTGAAGGCACCGCTGCTGGAGATGCTCGTCCGTTCGAGCGAGAAGCAGCAGATCGTCTTCCTCACCGAGGACGCCGACGTGACCGACTGGGCCCGCGTCGAAGCGATCACCGGCGACCTGTCGATCCTCGAGCCGACCGCGGCCGACGAAGTCATCGACGCCGACGCCGAGGAGACCCTGCGGATCGCCTGAGATCCCGGATCATGTCCTGACCCTTCCAGCCGGGAGGGTCGAGGTGGCGAGCCGCGACTCGCCAGTCGCATGCGTCGGTGCCACGCTCCTCTCAGGGGCGTGGCATCGTCGCGTATGGACCACACTCCCGATTTCGACACGCTCACCGTCGCCGCCGTCGATCGCGTCGGCCGTCTCACACTGAACCGACCCGAGAAGCTCAACCCGTTGTCGACCGGATGCCTGGACGAACTCGCCGAGGCGGCGTCCTGGTTCGATGCCCGCCCCGACGTGCGCGTCGTCGTCGTGTCGGGGGCCGGCCGAGCATTCTGCGCCGGCGCCGATCTCGCCGGCTTCTCGGGGGCGGGCGACCGATCGGCACGTGACGGAGCCGATGCCGGGCGCCTGATGGTGGAGGCGATCGAACGCATGCAGGCGGTGACGATCGCCGCGGTGCACGGTCACTGCATCGGGGGCGGCGTGCTGTTGGCCATGGCGTGCGACCTCCGGCTGGCGGCCGCCTCGACCAGATTCGTGATCCCCGAGGTCGACCTGGGCATCCCCCTCACGTGGGGCGGCATCCCCCGGCTGGTCCGCGAGATCGGCGCGGCGGCCACCCGTGATCTCGTGCTGTCGTGCCGACCGTTCACCGCCGACGAAGCGCATTCGCGAGGCATCGTCTCCCGGGTCGTGGCCGACGGCGACCTCGACGACGAGGCCGCGGCGCTGGCCGAGGACCTCGCCGGGAAGTCGCTCTACACGCTGCGAGCGACCCTCGACGCCGTCGACGCGGCCGCCGAAGCGCTGGTGTCGACCGCCGGTGCCTGGTCCGACGCCGACCAGTTCGTCGGGGCGATGCACGACGACGAGAGCCGCGCCGTCGCCGCCCGGTACCTCGCCGAGCGGGGTCGCTGACCCGCCGCTCGACATGTCGCAGTCATCCAACGCCATCCGCCGTTCGGTCCTCGCCGCCTTCGTGCTCTATGTGGTCTTCGGCGTACCCGACGGGGTCTTCGGCACGGTCTGGCCGAACCTGCGCGACCACTTCGGTCGTGGCGACGCCAGCCTCGGTTGGCTGATCGTCGCAACGGCGGTGGGCTACGCAACCGGCGGAGCCGCATCGGGGCACCTCGTCGAACGGTTCCCGATGGGTGTCCTCCTCACCACATCGATGGCCGGCGCCGTGGCGGCGCTCGCCCTCGTCGCCGCCGCTCCCGGCTGGTGGATCGTGGCCCTCGGCTATCTGGGCCTGGGCACGGGATGGGGACTCGCCGATGCCGGCGTCAACGGTTGGATGGCGCTGACCCAGGGACCACGGACCATGGGCATGCTCCACGCCTCGTACGGGGTGGGGGCTTTCGCCGGGCCGATCCTGGCCACCGCGCTGATCGCCGACGGCACCGGCTGGCGCGCTCCCTATGTGGTGTGCGTCGCCGTCACCGCCCTCGCCGTGATCGTCGTGGCCCGCAACCACGCCGGCTTCGCCGCAGCGACGACCACGCCCGAGATCGTCGACCAGGACGCCGACCTCACCGGTTCCACCCGGCTCCAGGGCCTGATGATCGCGTGGTTCGCCGTCTATGTCGGTGCCGAGGTCGCCATCGGCAGTTGGAGCTACACGCTGCTCACCGAAGCCCGCGGCTACTCCGACCTCGCGGCCGGAGCATTGACGGCGGCGTACTGGGGAGGGCTCATGGGCGGCCGATTCGTGCTCGCGATCGTCGGACACCGACTCCACCCGGAACGGACGCTCCGGGCTTCGACCGTCGCCGCGGCGCTGGCCGTGGCCTTCCTGTGGCTCGACCCGGGCGACGCGGGCGGGCTGGCGCTGCCCGTCGCCGGGTTCGCCTTCTCTGCGATGTTCCCCGTGGTGATGGGCCGGACCGCGGTGTACCTCGGCGAGGCCCGAACCTCGAAGGCCGTCGGGTACCAGATCGGCGCGACGGCGATCGGGTTCACGGCGTTTCCCGCCGCCATCGGAGTGCTGGCCGAACGGACCGACGCGGGAGTCGCCGCACCGGTCGTGTTGCTCACCACCGTCGCGATGGGCGCGCTGTGGCTCGCGATCGAACGGGACGCCCGCGTCGGCCCCGTCCGGACCGGGTCCTAGATCGGCGTGGTGAGGGCTCCGGCCGCCGAGGACACGCCGGCGCCGCGACGAGCGGTGACGAGATCATCGCGGTCGAGCCCGTGCGTCATGAATCCGAGAGAGATGCCGGTGTCGGGGTCGGCCCACGCCCGCTGACCCTTCGCGCCGCCGTGTCCGAACGTCGCCGGTCCGGTCGTGTGGCCATAGCCACGCATCACGATCTGACCGTCGTCGCCGCCGAGGGTGAAGGCGTGGGTGCGGTTGGCGGCCACCCCCAGCCAGTCGGTGTGGTTCTGGCGTACGACCTCGAGCGCGTCGCGCTTCACCTCGGGGTGCAGGAACCCACCGTCGTCGTGGAGCACCGCCTGGTACCACCTGGCGAGGTCTGCGGCGGACGCGATGCCGCCTCCGCCCGGGTGACCCGCGGCCCGCACGGCCGGATCGTTGAACCCGAGCAGGGCGTCGTCGGTGACCTCCGTGGTCGGCATCTCCTCGATGCCGAACTGCTGTGCCATCGCCTCGAGGTCGGGGGCCTCGCCGACCGACACCACGTCGGCGATGTCGTGCTGGTCCTCGGGCGCGATGCCCAGCCAGCGGCCGCAGCCGGCGGGTTCCATCACCCGTTCGGTCACCACGTCGGCATGGTGACGGCCGGTCACCTCGGTGATGCAGTCGGCCAGCACCCAGTGGGCGGCGGAGGCGTGGTACTCGAACGCCGTCCCCGGCTCCCAGGTGGTTCGCCACGACTCGTAGCGGGCCAGACGTCGGGTCCGATCGCCGAAGTCGTCGACGCCGAGGGGGGCGTGCGGGAAGCCGCCGGCATGCAGGAGCACCTGCGACAGCGTGATCGTGTGTTTCCCGTTGGCCGCGAAGCCGGGAAGCACTGATGACACCGGCGCCTCGAGATCGAGCAAGCCCTCGGCCGCGAGTTCGAGGACCGTGAGCGCCACCGTGGGCTTGATCGCCGAGTACGTGTGGAGCCGGTGGTCGGTCGTGAGATCACCGAACGCCTCGAAGACCACGACCTCGCCTTCGAAGCCGACGGCGACCTGACAGCCGGGTATCCGCCCCTCGTCGACCTCCCGGGCACACCGGTCGAGCAGCTTGGACACACGTTCGGGGATCAGTGAGCTCATCGCGTCGCGACCGTATCGGTCTCGACGGGCCCGCGCCCGCCCGGCCACTCGGTCAACTCCGGCAGCAGGGCACGGGGGTCTCGCCGGCTGACGACACCCCGCCAGACGCCGATGCCGTAGGCCATGTCGTCGGCGATTCGCAGCGCAACGGATCGAACGGGACCGGCCGGTCTGAGCCCACGGACCCACCCCGCCGCCGCGGGGAGGACCATCGCGCCGATCACCGCACGGCGGAGGGGCCGAAACCGGGCCAGCGGCAACGCGACCGGCCACCACACCCGCGACACCGCGCGAGCCAGACCGGTTCCCGCGTGGAGATTGCCCCACCCGGCGATTCGCAACGCCTCACGACGGCCACCGGGAAGACCGGACAGTCGACGGGCCAGCGCCGCCGTGGAACCGGCAGCCACGGCCAGGCCCGACAGGGGTCGGCCGAGGGCGACGAGGCCCCAGGCGCCCAGACTCCAACGGGAACACCGCGCCGGCGCGACCGCCGCGCCGTGCCGCTCGGCGAGGGCGGCAGCCGACGCCCCGTAGTCCACACGTTGTCGAACCATTGCCAACCACGATCCACGGGGTCGGTGCTGCGCTCGGACTTCTGGTGCGTAGCGCACCGTCCCCCCTCGGTCGGCCAGCCGCCACACCAGATCGACGTCTTCTCCCGTGCGCAGGTCGGGGTCGAAGCCTCCCGCCGCGCGGACGGCATCGACGCGGGCCGTCAACACGGCGCTCGGCACGTAGGCCATCCGCCGTCGGGGCGCCACCGATGCGGGCGAGGCGCCGAGGTCGAGCGGCGAGTGAACCGCCTCGTAGCGCTCGCGGAGGGAGGGACCGGGGGCGCTGGCGACGCGCGGGGCGACGGCGACCACCGCCGGGTCGTCGAAGTGGGGCGAGAGCGCGGTCCACCAGCCCAGGGGCAACTCGACGTCGGCATCGACGAACGCGACGAGCGCGGTCTCGACCCGATCGAGACCGGTCATGCGGGCCACCCCTGGGCCACCGCTCGTCTCACGACGCTCGAGGGTCGCGCCATGGGCTCGGGCGACGCGGGCGATCGCGTCGGCATCACCCGACCCGTCGTCGACCACCACGGTCGTGATCACCGTCGGGCTGCCGATCGTCGGCAACAGCCGAGCGAGACCGTCGGCGTCGTCCTTCACCGGCACGACGACCGTGACCGGCACCGGGGTGTCGACCGGCGTGACGACCGGGTGGAGCATGCCGGCGTCGAGCAGCCGACGAGCCAGGACTCTCGCCGATCGCACCGCGGCGAGCGGACGCCCGCCGACCCAGGCCTCGACCACGGCCGCGCCGGCCTCGGACAACGTGACGATGCGCAGAGGAGAACCGCCCACGAGCACTCGCCCCTCGTCGAGTCGACGCAGCCCTTCGTCGGCCACGAGGCGGATGCCCGACGGCGGCAGCAGGTCGGCCATGCACAGGACGGTACCCCCGGTCACCGCCTACGCTCGGGCCATGCACGATCTCGTCATTCGCAACGGTCGGATCATCGACGGGTCCGGCACTCCCGCAACGCCCGGCGACATCGCCATCGACGGCGAGACGATCGTGGCGATCGGCACCGACATCGGTGCCGCCCACCGCGAGATCGACGCCGACGGCCGCGTGGTCACGCCGGGGTTCGTCGACACCCACACCCACTACGACGCGCAGGCCACGTGGGACCCCGAGCTGACCCCGTCCGGATGGCACGGCGTCACCTCCGTGGTCATGGGCAACTGTGGCGTCGGCTTCGCGCCGGTCGAGCCCGACCGCCGCGACTGGCTCATCGAACTCATGGAAGGCGTCGAGGACATCCCCGGCGCGGCCCTGACCGACGGCATCCAGTGGGGTTGGGAGACCTTTCCCGAGTACCTCGACGACCTCCAGCAACGCTCCTGGGTGCTCGATCTCGGCGCCCAGATCCCCCACGGCGCCCTCCGTGCCTACGTGATGGGCGAGCGGGCACTCGGCGACGCGGGCGACGACGACATCGACCGCATGGCGATGCTGGTGCAGGAGGCGCTCGAGGTCGGCGCCCTCGGGTTCTCGACCTCACGGACCCCGCTGCACAAGTCGGTCGACGGCGAGTTGGTCCCCGGCACGTTCGCGACCGACACCGAGCTCCTCGCGATCGCCGACGCGATCAAGCAGGTCGGCCACGGCGTCTTCCAGACCGCGTCCCACCACGCCGACGTCCCGGAGTCGTTCGGATGGATGCGCGCGGTCGCCGCGGTCACCGGTCAACCGGTGGTCTTCAATCTGAACCAACCCGACTACGCGCCCGACCTCTGGCAGGAGGACCTGCGTCTGCTCGACGAGGCCCAGGCCGACGGGCTCAACGTCCTGGCGCAGGTCTCGGGCCGCCCCGTCGGCATCCTCGAGTCGTGGTCCGCGACGGTGAACCCCTTCATGCTGTGCCCCACGTGGGGGCTGATCGGTCAGCTGCCGGAGGAGGAGCGTCTCGCCCACCTGCGCCGCGACGACGTGCGCTCGGCGCTCACCACCGAGGCCCCCGCCGTGTGGAGCGACTTCATCACGTCGGTCACCCGGACGTGGGACAAGCTCTACCCCTTCGCCGGCGAAGCCGACTACGAGCCCGACCCGGCGGCCGCCTGCGGACCCCTCGCCGCGCATGACCCCCGGACACCGGCAGAGATCGCCTATGACCACCTGATGACGGCAGACGGGCGCGGCCTCCTCTACTTCCCGCTGTTCAACTACAGCAACCACAACCTCGACCATCTCTGGGAACTCCACCAGCATCCCCACACCCGCATGGGCCTCGCCGACGCGGGCGCCCATTGCGGCACCATCGCCGACGGCGGCATGCCCACCTTCATGCTGCAGTTCTGGGCCCGCGATCGGGAGCGGGGCGCCCACATGCCACTCGAATGGGTGGTCCACCGCCAGACCCGCCAGACCGCGGAACTCTACGGACTCCGCGACCGCGGGCTGATCGCGCCGGGCTACCGAGGCGATGTCAACGTGATCGACATCGACGGGCTCGGCGTCGAACTCCCCCACCTCGTCGGCGATCTGCCGACCGGCGCCAACCGTTACGTGCAGCGAGCCCACGGCTACGGCGCAACCGTGTGTCGGGGCACCGTCACCGTCGTCGACGACGAGTTCACCGGCGAACATCCCGGCCGGCTGGTCCGCGGACCCCAGGCCGACCCTCGCTAGCCCGGGTTCGGAAACGAGATTCAGGCGAGGACCGCGGCCAGGGCCGCGGGGATCTCGAGCGCCGACTTCACCGAGGCGAACGTCGCGCCGACCGAGCGGGCGAACTCCCTCGCGTCATCCGCATCATCGGCCGGCGCGATCACACAGAGCTCGTCGAGGCCGCGCGCCGAGCGCACCGGATCGACACCGGCGGTGGCCCGACAGTCCGACAGCAGGATCGTGACGCGGCGCTTTGCTCTCGACCGCTCGAGTTGCCGAGCGGAACTGCGCAAGGCCGCGTCGAGGTCGGTCGTCCCTCGACCGCGGAGCCGAAGCAGGTCGTCGACCACGACTGCGGCGGCGCGCTCGTCGTCCTGGGCCTTGAGCGCGAGTTGCCGGTCGGAGAACGCCAGCACCGACCAGTCGGAGGGCGCACGCCAGGAACATGCCGCCGCGGCCACTGCCGCCGTCGCCAGCCGATCACCACTCATCGAGCCACTGCGGTCGACCAGCAACGACAGCGCCATGGCGGGCTTGGTCCAGTGACGGACGCGAAGTTCGTCGGCGACCAGCGACCGCCCACCGGCCCGGGCATCGAGGAGGGCGTCGAGGCTCGCGTCGACGTCGAGGTCGCCGTCGAACCGGTCGGCCGCGCCGGTCACCAGCCGACCGATCCCGCGACTCTCGGACGGGCCGACCCGAGCGACGTCGAGCAGCAGGCGCCCGGCCAGTCGGGCGGCGAGCGAGGCCAGCGTGGGGTCGGTGGCAGCGGTCATCTCGGCCAGCAGCGACAGGGCGTGGTCGGCGTCCTCCTCGACCAGTTGGGCCAGCGCCTGCTCGTCGATCTCACCGACATCGGGCGAGACGTCGTCGAACGCCGGGTCACGGCGCAGCTGCTCGCGGGGCGTGGTCCGGCGGTTCTCCTCGGCCAGGGCCTCCTGGGCATCATCGCCCTCGAGGGTGAGCGGCGCGCCCGGGTCGCCCCCTAGGGGGCTCCCACTTTTCCCTGATCGTCGCGTTCCTGGTCGGTGAGGGAGGGCTCGGGGTTCTCCGCGGCGAGGACCTGGTTCCACAGATCGCGGATCACGTCCTCAGGGTCGGTGTCGCCACCCTCGTGGAGCCGGATCCGTCCCGAGAGTGCGACGAGCGCCGCATCGAGGCCGACCTCGGGGTCGGTCACGTCGACACCGCGGATCCCGGCGAGCCGCGTCGCGACCTCCACGAGGTCGATCGCGCCGCGAACCGACGAGCCGACCCGGATGTCGCTGTGGTTGCGCGTGCCCCGGGTGACCAGCACGGCGCGCACCAGGATGAGGTCACCGGACTGGCAGGCCCGCCGACCGACGATGTCGGCCTCGTCGTCACGGCTCTGGTAGCCCATCGCGATACGACACATCCGGTCGTAGACCGCACCGGACACGCGGGCCGTGCCGACATTGTCGAAGGGGTTCATGGCCGCGACGAGTCGGAATCCGGGGGCCGCCGCGATGCGACCGATGCGGGGGAGATGCAACTCTCCTTCCGACATCACCGAGATCAGGAGGTTCACCGTCTCCTCTGGGACACGGTTGAGCTCCTCCACGTAGAGCAGAGAACCCGCCCGCAAGGCCTCGACCAACGGACCGTCGACGAACACGTCGGGCACATAGCCCTCCTCGAGCACCCGGGCCGGGTCGAACTGGCCGGCCAGTCGCGCCGGGGTGAGTTCGGCATTGCCCTCCACGAAGACGAAGCCCGTCCCCGCCGCATTGGCGACCTCGCGCAGCATGGTCGACTTGCCGGTGCCGGGTGGCCCCTCGAGGAGTACGTGGCGGTCCGCCGCAAGGGCGGCGACGAGCAGTTCGAGTTCGCGACGACGACCGACCAGCGCGTCGTCGAGCGCGTCGAGCACCGCGGCGTCGTCGAGTGAACTCATTGGTTGTCGGCCCTCGTCCGGATCAGTCGAACATGATCACGCCGCGAACGTTCTTGTTCGCGAGCATGTCGGCGTAGCCCTCGTTCACCTGATCGAGCGTGTAGGTGTTGGTGATCATCTCGTCGAGCTTGAGCTGACCGGCCTGGTACATGGACAGGAGATGCGGGATCTCCTTGCGGGGAGCGGCCGAGCCGAAGAGGCAACCCTTGAGTTCCTTGTTCATCATGGCGAACTCGAAGAGGTTGAGCTGGACGTCCATCGCCATCGCGTTGGCCACCGCCGTCGCAACGATGGTGCCGCCCTTGCGGGTGAGGAACTGGGCCGGAGCGATCATGTCGCCGGTGAGGACACCCGGCGTGAGGATGACACTGTCGGCCATGACGCCCTCGGTGATGCCCCCGACGAGCGCCATCGCTTCCTCCATGGACTCGGCCGCGTGCGTGGCGCCGAACTCCTGGGCGCTCTCGCGCTTGAACTCGGACGGATCGACGGCGATGACGTTCTTGGCCCCGGCGACCTTCGCGCCCTGGATGGCGGCATGGCCGAGGCCACCGGCACCGACGATGACCACCGTGTCGCCGGCGGTGACGCCAGCCCGGTTGACGGCGGAGCCGTATCCGGTCGTGACACCACAGCTCACGAGCGCGGCGGGCCCGGCCGGCACGTCCTTCTGCACCTTGATGGCGGAATCGACGCTGAGGATCATGTGCTCGGCGAAGGTGCCGAGCTTGAGCAACGGGGTGAGGTCTTCGCCCGCGGTGGTGTGGTGGCGGAAGCCGCCGGCCATCATCCCGGGCTCCATCAGGTGCATCCCGAGGTCGCAGAGATTCTGCTGGCCGGACGCGCACCACCGGCACTTGCCGCAGGACGGGATGAACGAGCACGAGATGTGGTCGCCGATCTCGAATTCGGTGACGCCCTCGCCGAGGCCGATGACCTCGCCGGCCCCCTCGTGACCACCGACGAGCGGCAGCGGGACAGGCATGGTGCCGTCGTGGGCGTGCTCGTCGGAATGGCACATGCCGGCCGCGAGGGTCTTCACGAGAATCTCGCCGGGTTGCGGATCGTCGAGCTCGATCTCCTCGACGCTCCAGTCGGCACCGACTTCACGGAGAATGGCAGCTCTGGTCTTCATGACGGTCCCCTTCGGAGGTTCTGTTCGGGCGAGAGTGAACGCGGCAGAACGTACCAGTGCGGGTGCGGGTTCCGATAGTTCGCAGTCGGCGCGAGCGAAGTGTCAGTCGGCGATGCGGATCTCGCCGACGGTCGTGCCGGCGGCGTTGCGCAGGATCTCCGGGCGCGGTCGCGACCCCGCGCCCACCTCCGCCATCGCCCATTCGATCGCCGGCTCACTCGCCCGCGTCGCGCCGTCTCGCACCTTGAGGGCGACCGCGACGCCTGACTCGATCGCCAGCCCGCAGTAGACACCCTCGGCTCCGGTCTTGACGGCGGCTCGGCCCGCGGCCGCCTCCATGATCCGGGTGCATGCTCGGTCGGTCCCACCGACCATGAACGGGGCCTCCATCATCGCGGCGAGGATTCGCCGACCGTCCTCGTGCCCGCCGAGGGACGCCCAACCTGCGGCCAACCGATCGAGCGGCATGGTCCACACCGGTATGCCACAGCCGTCGGTGCCCGGAGTCGCTCCGGCGAGCGAGATCCCGCAGGCGTCTTCGGTCGCCGGGGTGACCCATGCGTCCTGGAGGGGGTGACCCGGCGTGCGGTAGCCGGACGGGTCGAGTCCGACGTGGCGACACACCGACAGAAAACCCGCATGTTTGCCCGAACACGTGTTGTGCACGACCGATGGTTGCCCCCCGGCGGCCACCAGCGCATCGGCACTCGGGCGATGCGTGGGCGGGTGAGCACCGCACTCGAGATCGGCCACCGTGCACCCGAGATCAGCCAGCCAGGTGTCGACCTCGGCGACGTGCGCCGGCTCGCCGCCGTGGCTGGCGCACGACAGGGCGAGCCGCGCCACCGAGGCCGCGTGGGCGTCGGCCGCGCCGGAGCGAACCAGCGGGAGTGCCTGGACCGGCTTCAAGGACGAACGGGGAAGGACCGGCCGGGCGCCGTCGCCGCGGGACCAGAGCACCCGGCCGACTTCGTCGACCGCCACGACATCGACCTCGTGGCGGCTCTCGACCTCGGTACCTCGGAGAACCTCGACGACCAGGGGACCGCTCACGTCGTGAGGCTAGTCGTGGGACAAATGGCGAGGACGCCGTCGATGTCGAGGGCTACCTTCGCGCGATGGCAGATCTGCAACGCGACACGGCGGTCGTCGTCGATTCGAGCACCGTCGACCACAGCGACTTCTCGGGCCACCGTCTCGGAGGAGTGGGCCATCTGGGGACCCATGGGCGGCTACATCGCGTCGATCGCCCTGCGGGCAGCGGGAGCCCACAGCGGCCGGGCCCGACCAGCATCGATCAATGCCAACTTCCTTGCGGCCGCCGCGTTCGCCCCGATCTCGATCCGGGTCGAGACGCTCAGGGTCACCCGCGTCGCGACGTGTGTCCGCGTGGTGGTGATCCAGGACGGGCGGCCCGTGCTCGAAGCCACGGTGTGGGGCACCGACACCGACGCGGGTCTCGACCACCACACCGACCGCGGCCGACCCGACGTGCCCCATCACTCGGACCTCGCCAGCGCGGCGGACCTCCTGGCCGCCCAGGGTGAGACCTGGCATCACCCGTTCTGGGACCGACTCGACCACCGGTCCAACGAGTGGATCGACGACTGGGACAACCGCGACGTGTCCGAACCGGAGCAGACCGGGTGGTATCGCTTCGTCGACGGTCCCCGCTACGACGAGCCCTGGCTCGACGACACCCGTCTCCTGATCGTCACGGACCTCGACGCCTGGGGCGCGGCCACCAACGCCCACATCGGTGAGTTGGCCTACTTCGCCCCGACCATCGAGCTGACCTGTCGATTCCTGCAACCCGCCCACGACGAAGAGTGGCTCCTCGGCTGGGGCGCAGCACCGGTCGCCCACGGCGGACTGATCGGCGTCGCGTCCGAGACATGGAGCGACGACGGCCGACTCCTGGCCATCGGGGGCAGCACACTGCTGTGTCGCCCCGCCCCCGAACGGCCGGATCGTTAGTCGAAGACGAGCACCCCGCGGATGTTCTTGTCGTCGCGCATGTCCTGATAGCCCTCGTTGATCTGATCGAGGGTGTAGGTCTTGGTCACCAGCTCGTCGAGCTTCAGCTGACCGGCCTGGTACAGACCCAGGAGGCGAGGGACGGCCCGGCGCGGGCTGTCGGAACCGAAGATCGTGCCCTTGATCTGCTTGTTCATCATCGCGAACTCGAAGAGGTTGAGCTGCACGTCCATCTGCATCATCGGCGCGAGGCCGGTGACCACGATCGTGCCGCCCTTGCGGGTCAGGAACTGGGCCGGGGCGATGAGATCGCCGGTGACGACGCCGGCCGAGACGATCACGCTGTCGGCCATCACGCCCTCGGTGAGCCCGCCGACGAGTTCCATCGCCTCCTCCATCGAGGCCGCGGTGTGGGTGGCGCCGAACTCGGCGGCCTTCTCGCGCTTGAACTCGGAGAGATCGACGGCGACGACGTTCTTCGCGCCGGCGGCCTTGGCCCCTTGGAGTGCGTTGGCCCCGATACCACCACAGCCGACCACCACGACGGTGTCGCCCGCCGTCACCTCGGCGCGGTTCACGGCCGAGCCGTAGCCCGTCGCCACACCACAGCTGACGAGGGCGACGGGAACCAGCGGGAGGTCCTTGTCGACCTTGATGAGGGAATTCTCGTGCAGGAGCATGTGCTCGGCGAACGTGCCGAGCTTCGCCATCGTGTTGATGTCCTTGCCACCCGGACCGTGATGACCGCAGCGGCCATCGCTGATCATGCCGGGGCCGAGCGTGCCGGCGCCCAGGTCACAGAGGTTCTGCTGACCCGACGCACACCAGCGACACTTGCCGCAGGCCGGGACGAACGAGACGGCGACATGGTCGCCGACCTCGAAGTCGGTCACGCCCTCACCGACCTCGATGACGACCCCCGAACCCTCGTGGCCACCGATCACCGGGAACAACGACGACCCGCCGAGCTCGTCGGGCGTGCCGAGGTCGCCGGTCACCCGATGCTCATCGGAGTAACACAGGCCGGCTGCGTGGGTCTTGACCAGTACTTCACCCTTGCCCGGGGGATCGAGCTCGATCTCCTCGACCTGCCATTCCTGATGGGCCCCGTAGAGCACCGCAGCACGTGTCTTCATCTGATCCTGTACCTCCGTCGCTGAGCGACCGACCGTAGTCCCGGTCGGATCGTCCCGTCAGATGGCGTCAGATGGTGCTCGTCATCCCGCCGTCGACGGGGAGCACCACACCGGTGACCGCCGCCGCGGACTCCGAGCACAGGTAGGCGACGGCGCCGGCGATCTCCTCGGGCTCGACGAGCCGTCCGATCGGGCGCTGGTGCTCCGCGAACTCGTCGATGTCGGTGTCGTACGCAGCGGCCGACGCCTCGAGGATCGCGGTGCGGGTCGATCCCGGTGCGATCGCATTGGACGTGATGCCGGTTCCGGCCAGATCGATGGCCAGGGACCGCACCAGACCCACCACACCGTGCTTGGCCGCCACGTAGGGGGCCATGTTCTGAAGACCGACCATCGCCGCGGTCGATGCGATCGCCACGAACCGTCCTCGCCACGGCTCCGGACTCTCGAGGATCGCCGGGACCGCCGCACGGGCGGTGTGGAACACCCCGCGGAGATCGATGTCGACCACGGCATCCCACTCTGCGTCGGAGACCTCCCAGAGTCGGTCGCCGGCGGCGAAGACCCCGGCCATCGCGATCGCCGCGTCGAGCCGACCGAAGAGATCGACAGCGGTGGCCACGGCCGCGCGCATCGCGGCCTGGTCACGGACATCGGCCACGACGGGGGTGACGTGTTCACCACCGGCGGCGGCGACAGATTCGAGCTCCTCGAGCGTGCCCAAGCCGTAGGGAATGGCCGGTTCGTCGGCACAGACGTCGGTCGCGACGACCGACCATCCGTCGGCCACGAGGCGGTGAACGGTTGCGGCACCCATGCCGCGGGCGGCTCCGGTGACGAGGGCTACGGGTCGATCCACCTCGCCAGCGTCGCAGGTGCGGCCTCGAAGTGCGACTACCCGTCGGCGATCTGGGCCGCCGCGTCGTCGACCAGCTGTCGCAGCAACGCGGCCCCTTCGGCTGCATCCGCGCCGGTGGGGTCGCCGAGCACGCCGTTGGCCGAGACCTCGCCCACGCCGCCTTCCATCATCCTGGGGAGCAACTCCTCGAGGGGGGCGGTGTTGCCGGCTGCGGCCCGGTCGAGCAACACCGACTCCGGTGCGAGGTGCAACAGGAGCGACGTCTCTGTGCGTCCTGCGTGGGCGTCGGCCCCGGGCAGACGCACCGACCAGACCTCGAGCGAACGACCCTCGGCCGCGCAGGTCGCCGTCGCGGCCCGCAGGGCATAGGCATTGCCGCCGTGGGCGTTGACCACCACGATGCGCGTGAACTCGGGTCCGGCGGTGCGCACCAACTCGACGAGCATGTCGGCCAGGACCTTGGTACCGACCGACAGCGTGCCCGCGAAGCCGGCGTGTTCGCCCGACGCGCCGATGGCGATCGCCGGCGCGACGAGCGCTCCCTCGATCCGCAGTGCGACCCCGTCGGCCACGGCCACGGCGATGCGCGTGTCGGTGTCGAGCGGCAGATGCGGGCCGTGCTGTTCCGTCGCGCCCAGGGGGACGAGAAGGAGGTGGCCACCACCGGCGACAGCCGACGACGGACGGGATCCCAGGCGCATGTCGCCGACGGTAGTGTCCCGCCATGGCCTCCTTCGAGACGCAGCGGTGCACATCGGTGCTCGGCGCGACCCTGACCGGACTCCCGAGGATCGACACGATCGACGACGACACGCTGGCCGAGGTCGTCGCCGCCGTGCACGAACACCAGGTGGTCTTCATCCGGGGCCAGGAGGACCTCAGCGATCCACAGCATCTCGAAGTGATGCTCCGTGTCGGCTCGCCCTACGTCCATCCCCTCGCTCGGGTGGCCGGCCGCACCGACGCCATAGTCGAGCACATCGTCGACGACGCCGACCACCCACCCTTCCAGGATCGCTGGCACACCGACGTGAGCTGGGATCTCACCCCTCCCACGATCGGGTCGTTGCGCCCGATCGAGATGCCCGAGCAGGGCGGCGACACGCTCTGGGCCTCGATGTACGCCGCCTACGACAGCCTGTCGCCCCGACTGCGGGACGCGCTCGACGGGCTCACCGCCCATCACGACATCGGGTCGGGCGAGGCGTTCAAGACCAAGGGCGGGGTCGACGTCTTCGAGATGGCCAAGACGTTGCTGCCCGACACCCGACACCCGGTGATCGGTACCCACCCGACGACCGGGCGTCGCCATCTCGCCGTCAACAAGCAGTTCACCCGCCGGATCGTCGAACTCGAGCCGGCAGAGTCCGACGCCCTGCTCGGCTTCCTCGTCGACCACGCCGTGCAGCCCAACCACTGCCTCCGCCACCGGTGGACCGTGGGCGAGTTGTGCCTCTGGGACGAACGGTCGACCCAGCACTTCGCCACCGGCGACCACTTTCCGGCTCGACGGGAGATGGCGCGAGTGGCGGTGGGCGACCCCGTCTGAGACAGTCTCGGCATGCATGTCGACCTGACTCCGGAACAAAAGGATCTGCAGGCCGAGCTCCGCGACTACTTCACGACGTTGATGACCGACGAGGTCAAGGCGTCGATCCGCAACGACGAGCTCAGCGCCAACGAGCCCTACCGCGACCTCATCCGCAAGATCGGTGCCGACGGGTGGCTCGGCGTGGCCTGGCCGGAGGAGTACGGCGGCAAGGGCTACTCACCGGTCGAGAACTACATCTTCTTCAACGAGGCGCAGAAGGCCGGTTGCCCGATCCCGTTCCTCACGACCAACACGGTCGGACCGACCCTGCGCCACTTCGGCACCGACGAGCAGAAGAACGAGTTCCTACCGAAGATCCTCACCGGCGACATGTTCTTCTCCATCGGCTACTCCGAACCCGGCGCCGGGTCCGACCTGGCGTCGCTGCAGACCAAGGCGGTGAAGGACGGTGACGAGTGGGTCATCAATGGCCAGAAGCTGTACACCTCGCTCGCCTGGGATGCCGACTACATCTGGCTCGCCGCTCGCACCGATCCCGATGCACCCGCTCACAAGGGCATCACCATCTTCCTGGTCCCCACCAGTGACCCGGGCTTCTCGATCACTCCGTCCATCACGCTGGGCACGACCAACACCACCGCCACGTTCTACGACGACGTGCGGGTGCCCGAATCGGCGGTGGTCGGCGAGGTCCACGGCGGGTGGAACCTCATCACCAGCCAGCTCAACCAGGAGCGGGTCTCGCTGTGCGCGGCCGGCGGCGTCACCAACACGGTCAACCAGATCATCGACTGGGCTCGCGACACCGAGCACCCCGACGGTGGCCGGGTCATCGACCAGGAGTGGGTGCAGGTCAAGCTGGCCGAGATGCGGGCCCGAGTCCGCTTCCTCGACCTGCTCAACTGGAAGGTCGCCTACAACCAGACCACCGGCGCACTCAATCCGGCCGTCGCCAGCTCGGTGAAGGTCTGGGGCTCCGAGTCGATGCACGTCATCTACAAGGAGGCGACCGAGCTGTTCGGTGCGCTCGGCGCACTGCGGCCCGGCTCGACCGGCGCCATCCTCGCGGGTCGGATCGACGAGCTCTATCGGGGCGTCTGGGTCCTGACCTTCGGCGGAGGGACCAACGAGCTGCAACGGGACATCATCGGTTGGGCGGGCATGGCGCTCCCCCGCGAGAAGCGCAGGAAGTGAGGGGCTCGTCATGGACTTCAACCTGAACGAACAAGAACAGGCGGTGAGCGATCTGGCGATGCAGATCCTCGGCGACAAGGTCGACCACGATCGCCTCAAGGAGATCGAAGCGAGCGGCGATTGGTTCGCAGCCGACGAGTGGACGCTGATGGCCGACGCCGGTCTGGTGGGGATCGCGTTGCCCGAGTCACACGGTGGCGGTGGCCTCGGGATCATCGAGGCCGGCCTCGTGTGCGAGGCGGTGGGTCGCCACGTCGCACCGGTGCCGGCACTGCCGACGATGCTCGCGGCGATGACGATCGCCGAGTTCGCCGACGACGCGTCGGCCGAGTTCCTGCCCGGCGTGTGCGACGGCTCTCGCATCCTGACCGTGGCCGTGGCCGAGTCGTTGCGCGAGGACCTCGCCCGCCCCGGGGTCACCGCCGACGCCGCGGGCGCGCTCACCGGGGTGAAATCCGTCGTGGAGTTCGCCGACGCGGCCACCCACGCAGTCGTCAACGCCGTGGGACCGGACGGGGTCGGCCTCTACCTGGTCGCGCTCGACGGCGTCGCCGCGGAGGCCGGAGTCACGAGCCGCAAGCAGCCCGTCCACGAGTTGACGTTCGCGGCCACGCCCGCGGCGTTGCTGGCCACCGGGGAGGATGCCGTCCGCTGGTTCGAGGCGCGCTACCTCGCGCTCGTGTGTGCCACCCAGCTCGGGGTGGTCGAGGGTCAACTCCGGTTGACCGCGGCCTACACCAGCGAGCGCGAGCAGTTCGGCCGACCGATCGCCACCTTCCAGGCGGTGACCCAGCGTCTCGCCGACTGCTTCATCCAGGTCGAAGGGCTGCGCCTCCAGACCCAGTCGGCCCTCTGGCGCATCGCCAACGGGCTCGATCCCTGGGAAGACCTCAGGATCGCCAAATGGTTCGGCTCGGAGGGTGCCCACTTCGTCGCCCACGGCGCCCAGCACATGCACGGCGGCATCGGCGTCGACGTCGACTACCCCCTGCACCGCTTCACCCTCTGGAACAAGCATCTCGAGGTCACGCTCGGTGCTGCCAACCAGCAGCTCCGGGCCATCGGCGCCGACTTGGCGGCGAGCGGGAACCGCTGAGGGGTCTACGACGACGTCGCGATGCTGCCGCTCGACTACGAGGTCGAGTGGACGCCGGCGGACGGCACCGGGCCCGACGTGTCGGTGTCGGTCCGCATCATCAACGGCGACGAACTGCTCTACATCAGCGACACCACCAACCCGGTGCTCGACGACACCGCCGTGATCGATGTCGAGGTCGACGACGGGATCGTGACCGGCGCCGGCGTCGGCTGATTGCGGCGGGGGCTCGGGTCAGCCGAGGGGCGGCGGTGAGAAGCCGTCGGGGACGATGACGTCGTCGGGCGTGAGATCGGCGATCGAGTCGACGCCGATGCCCCGAAGGGTCGCGTCGATGCCACCGCGCAGGATGTCGAGCACGTTCTCGACGCCGGCCTGGCCGTTGGCGGCCAGACCCCAGAGGTAGGCGCGGCCGATGAGCACGGCGTCGGCGCCGAGCGCACACGCCTTGACGACGTCGGAACCGCGACGCACGCCACCGTCGAGCACGACCTCGACCTGATCGCCGACCGCGGCCACGATCTCGGGCAGCATGCGGATCGACGCCGGGGCGCCGTCGACATTGTTGCCGCCGTGGTTCGAGACCGACACGCAGGTGGCGCCGGCGTCGACGGCGCGACGGGCCTCGTCGGCCCGCACGACGCCCTTGACCATGAACGGCCCATCCCACTGCTCGCGCAGCCAGGCGACGTCGTCCCACGTCGGCGGGGGTGTGCCCATCCAGGTGCCGTAGGCCTCGAAGAAGACCGGCGGCGTGTCGTCGCCGGTCGCGAAGTTGGGCACGGTCAGCCGCGGGATCTGACCCGACTTCGCCCAGGTCCACGCCCAACGCGGCTTGCGGATGACATCCGGCGCGTGGGGAATGAGTTCCTTGAGGGTGAACGACTGCGGGATCGCCGGGCTTCCCCAGTCGCGGCCGTGGGAGAACGACCAGTCGAGCGTGAGGATGAGACCGACGGCGCCGGCCGCCTTGGCCCGTGCGATCCGGGCGAGCATGGAGTCCTTGTCGCCGGCCCAGTAGATCTGGAAGAAGAGCTGCGAGTTGACGGCCGCGACCTCTTCGATCGGCTTCGAGGCGAACGAGCTGAGACCGGAAGGAATGCCGCGATTGGCTGCGCCGGCCGCGACGGCGACCTCACCATCGGGATGCACGGCCTGCACGCCGGTGGGCGACATGATCACCGGCATCGACGCCGACTGGCCCATGACCGTGACGTCCATCGAACGCTCGGCGGCCTGGCCTGCCGTGACCGGGCGGAAGCCGATCTCGTCGAAGGCCGACACGTTGTCGCGCATCGAGATGCCGGCCTCGGCCCCGGCGATGAGGGCGCCGTAGACCGACTTCGGGAGTCGCTTCTTGGCCCGCTCCTGAGCAATGGCGACCGTTTCAAACCAGGGATTACCCACGCGCATGACCTCTCGTCCGGCCTACGACCGTACCGGCGAGGAGCGGGAACGCGTGAGTCGGCCCGGACGCGAAGAACCGCGCCCCGAGGGGCGCGGTCCTCAGGAATCTACTGACGCTCAGGCGTCGTCGCCGTCGAGACCGTCGACGAGGTCCTTCGCCTTGTCGGCGGCCATGTCGACCTTGTCGTCGTGCGCGTCGGGCACCTTGTCCTTGGCGACGTCGGCGGCCTTGTCGATGGCGTCTTCGACCTTGTCGGCGTTGCCGCCGACGAGGCCCTTGATCTTGTCGAGAATGCCCATGGGGGACTCCTGGTGTTCCGGTTGGCCGGTCGGCCAAAACTGCTGGCTGAGGCTACACGGCTAGGGTCGCGCTCGCGGACGAAAGGGGTCGAGATGCCAGGTCCACTCGAAGGAATCAAGGTCGTCGACATGACCCAGGTGATCGCGGGACCGCTGGCCTGCATGCTCCTGAGCGACCTCGGCGCCGAGGTGACCAAGGTCGAGCCGCCGGCCTTCGGCGACCTCACCCGACTGGCCCAGTTCGCCAAGGGCGGGCTCAACAGTTCTGTCGTCAACAACAACCGGGGCAAGCGGTCCATCCAGGTCGACATCCAGCAGGACGCCGGCCGGGATCTCGTCCTCGATCTGATCCGCGACGCCGACGTGGTGGTGCAGAACATGCGTCCCGGGGTGATGGAGCGGCTCGGCGTCGGCTGGGAGGGAAGCGCCGCGGTGAACCCGGAGATCATCTACTGCTCGATGTCGGGCTACGGCTCGTCGGGTCCCTACGCCGACCGGGCCGTCTACGACCCGATCGTGCAGGCAATGGCCGGCTATGTCGCGCTCCAAGTGAACCCGCAGGTGCCGATCCCCGACCTCGTCCGCAACGGTGTGGTCGACAAGGCGGCGGCATGGATGGCCGCCCTCGCCATCACCAGCGCCCTGCACGCCCGCAACGAGGGCAACGGCGGGCAACACATCGAGCTCTCGATGCTCGACATCGCCGTGCAGTTCCTGTGGCCCGACGGCGGGATGGCCGACACCATGCTCGACCCCGACATCCCCCGCGGCTACCGCCTCAGCGAGATCTACACGCTGAGCCAGTGCGCCGACGGCCACATCGTCTACTTCGTGATCTCCGACGGACAGTTCCAGGGCCTCTTCGAGGCGCTGGGGCACCCCGAGTGGGTCGAGGCCTACGGCACCACCGAACAGCGCCATGGAAAGCAGGAGGAGATCGGCGCCCTCCTCGGCAACGCGTTCCTCGAATGGAAGGTCGCCGATCTCCTGCCCCGCATGCACGAGCGCTCGGTGCCGTGCGGCCACGTCAACCAGATGGAGGACCTCCCGACCGATCCGCAGATCGTGCACAGCGGCACGTTCGTGGAGTGGGAGCACCCGGCCGCCGGACGCATCCGCAGCCCTCGCATGTCGGCGCAGTTCAGCGCGACCCCGCCGGAGTTCAAGGCGTCGGCCCCGCTGCTCAACGAGCACGTCGACGAGGTCCTGAACGACATCGGCATCACCCCGGAACAACGCCAGGCGCTGCTCGACGCCGGCGTCATCCAGCTTCCCGAGCACCCCTGATCAGCGCGACCCGCTCAGGGCGGTTCACGATTCGGCGGTATCCTGCGGCTCATGAGCAACAGTGATCTCGACCTCCGCCCGGTAGCGGCCCTCGACGACGAAGCCCGCGGCGACTTCGTGGTGCGCGTCTATCAGCACCTGATGGCCGCGATTCTCGTGTTCGTCGGTGTCGAGGCGATCTTCCTCAACACGCCGATCGCCAAGGGCATCTTCGACCTCGTCTCCGGCAGCGGCATGACCTGGTTGGTCATCCTGGGCGGCTTCATGGTCGGCCAGTGGATCGTGGCCAACGCGGCCGCCGACCTCCTCAACCCGTCGAAGCAATACGCCGCGCTCTTCGGATCGGCCGGGCTCTATGCCGTGCTGTTCGCCCCGATGCTGCACTACGTCTTCCGTGAGACCGACAACGGCGGCACCACGGTCGCCGCGGCGGCCCTCATCACCGCCATCGCCTTCTCCGGCCTCACCGTGGTCGGGTTCATCACCCGCAAGGACCTGTCGTTCCTGCGGCCGATCGTGATGTACGGCTTCGTGGTGGCACTGGCCCTGATCGTCGCCGCCGTGCTCTTCGGCTTCAGCCTCGGCGTGTGGTTCTCGCTCGCGATGATCGCCCTCTCGGGCGTGGCCATCCTCTACCAGACCCAGACCATCATCCGGAAGTACCCGGCCCAGGCCCACGTCGCCGCGGCCCTGGGCCTGTTCTCGTCGGTGATGACCATGTTCTGGTACGTGCTGAGCCTGCTCAGCCGCCGCTGAATCAACCCGCCAACGCCACTTCCAGGGCTTCCTCGACCCGGGTCACGAGATGGATCGTGAGCTCGTCGCGGACCTGTGAGGGGATGTCGTCGACATCGCCCTCGTTGGCGATGGGCAGGATGACGTCGGTGACCCCGGCCCGGTGAGCAGCGAGCACCTTCTCCTTCACGCCACCGATCGGAAGGACTCGGCCCTGCAGTGTGACCTCGCCCGTCATCGCCACGTCGCCGCGCACCCGACGTCCGGTGAGCAGGCTGACCAGCGCAACCGACATCGTGACCCCGGCCGACGGCCCGTCCTTGGGCACGGCCCCAGCCGGGAAGTGCACGTGGACCCGCTGGTCGTCGGGCAACTCGATGCCCAGCGCAGTCGAGTTCGCGCGCAGGTAGCTCAGCGCGATCTGGGCCGACTCCTGCATGACGTCGCCGAGCTGCCCGGTGAGCGTCAGCCCGCCGTCGCCGGGCATCACCGCGGTCTCGACGAAGAGCACGTCGCCGCCGGCCCCCGTGACGGCCAAGCCGGTGGCCACACCGGGATCGACGGTCCGGTCGGCAGGATCCTCGCGTAGCGAGGGGCGACCGAGCGCATCGACGAGTTCCTCGGCGGTCACCACGATCGGTTCGGCGGCGCCGGTTGCGACCTTCGTAGCCGCCCGGCGGATGAGCCGGTCGAGACGGCGCTCGAGCGAGCGAACTCCGGCCTCGCGGGTGTAGTCGCCGACCACCGTGCGCACGATGTCGTCGCCGATCACCACCTCGTCGGGACGCACCGCGGTCTGTTCGTAGAGGCGAGGCAGGAGGTGATCGCGGGCGATGTCGACCTTCTCGTCCTCGCTGTAGCCCCGCAGGGGAATGATCTCCATACGGTCGAGCAGGGGCGCCGGCAAGCGCTCGATCTCATTGGCCGTGGCGATGAACACGACATCGCTCAGATCGAGATCCACCTCGAGATAGTGATCGCGGAAGGTGTCGTTCTGAGCCGGGTCGAGCACCTCGAGCAGGGCGGCCGACGGGTCACCTCGGTAGTCGTTGCCCAGCTTGTCGATCTCGTCGAGCAGCACGACGGGGTTCATCGCGCCCGCCTCGGTGAGGGCACGAACGATGCGGCCCGGGCGGGCCCCGACGTAGGTGCGACGGTGACCGCGGATCTCGGCCTCGTCGTGGATGCCGCCGAGTGACATGCGCACGAACTCCCGCCCGAGCGTGCGGGCGACGGAACGTCCGAGTGAGGTCTTGCCGACACCGGGAGGGCCGGCGAGGGCGAGAATCGTGCCGCCCCGAACTGCGGCCTCGTCGACCGACCGCTCCTCGCGGAGGCGACGCACGGCCAGGAACTCGACGATGCGTTCCTTGACGTCGTCGAGACCGGTGTGGTCGGCGTCGAGCACTGCTCGGGCCCGGGCGAGATCGAGATCGTCAGCGGTGCGCGACGTCCAGGGCACCTCGAACATCGTGTCGAGCCAGGTGCGGATCCAGCCGGATTCCTGGCTCTGGGAGCCCGCCCGCTCGAGTCGCTCGATCTCCTTGTCGATCGCGTCGGCGGGCCCCTCGGCGAGACCTTGCTCTCGAAGCGCCGCCAATCGGGTGCGGTACTCGCCCACGGCGTCGCCGTCGCCCTCACCCAGCTCCGACTGGATCGCGGCGAGCTGACGGCGCAGGATCGCCTCTCGTTGCGTCGCATCGATGTCGTCGCTGACCTGACGTTGGATGTCGCCGGCCACCTCGGCTTCGCCGGCGGCGGTCTCGGCCCACTCGATCGCGAGTTCGAGTCGTTCGTCGGTGGCGACCGTCTCGAGCAGGCGAACCCGCTGCTGGTCGTCGAGTTCCGGCCACCACGCGATGGTGTCGGCCAGGCCACCGGGGTCGTCGACATCGTGCAGCAGTCGTGCCATGCGGGATCCGCCGACCGCCTCGAGCAAGCGGGTCGCAGCGTTCCGGTAGCGATCGGCGAGTTCGTCGGTGCGATCGGTTCGCGGCCCGGGATCGAGGGTCGTCGCGTCGACCAGGAGCGCTCCTGATCCGTCGAGCGACCCCCGACCGACCGCGACGCGGGCAACGCCACGGATCACGACACCGTCACCGCCACCCGGGAGCGCACCACGCTGCTCGACGTGGGCGAGCGTGCCGATGGCCTGGGTGGCGTCGGCGGCCCGGGGCACGAGCACGAGATGGTCGTCGTGATCGGCGGAGGCCGCGAACGCGGCGGCTGCTTCGGCCGTCTCGACCTTGATCGTGACGACCATCTCGGGCAGCACGATGCCGGCCGTGGGGAGCACCGGAGCGGTGCGCGCCGGGTCGTCGGTCCGCCTGTGGTCGGTGGGGTTGGCCGGAGCCGAGTCCTGCGTCATGTAATGAACCTTCTTCCAGTTCTTGATTACTGACTTACAACAATCTAGGTTACGAACTATTCCCATGACTCCTCCCCGCGCCCCCCGATCCCGACGTGAGCGTTCCGCCGCTCCGCCGGCCACCGACACGGCCACCCTCCTCGGCTGGTTCGCCGACGCGCTCCCCGACGGCTGGTTCGTCGAACCACCCACGGTGCGACACGACGCCGACGAGATCCTCGTCACCGGCAACCTCGGCCCGCCCGGCGCCGGACTCAGCCACGAACAACAGATCGTGGCCTTCCGGGAAGCCACCCGCGAACAGCGAATGACGATCGCCGACGAGGCCGAGGCCACCTTCGGCCGAAAGGTCAGTTGGGCGGTCGTCTGCGGCGAGACGGAAGCCCGGTTCACCACCGTCAACGCGCCGGCCATGACCCGGCTGCGGATCGACGAGCGTCAGGTGCTCGACACCCTGATCGACGCCGGTGTCGCCCGCAGTCGTAGCGAGGCCTTGGCGTGGTGCGTGCGTCTCGTCGGCCAACACGAGGACGACTGGATCCGCGAGCTACGCGAGGCGATCGACCACGTGAAGACCGTGCGGGATCAGCGGCCCTAGAGCCTGCCCTCAGACGCCGAAGTACTCGGCCCAGTCATCGAGCGGCCCATCGGCCGTGCGGGCCTCGATGGTCGCCAGATCGAGCCGAAGTTCGGGCACGGCGTCGATCGGAGCGGAACCGTTGTCGAGCTCGTGGGCGAAGAAGGCGCCGGTCAGTCCACGGACCACCGGGCCGTAGATCGACTCGCCGTCGATGATTCCGGCGATGTGGTCACCGCCGAGAAGGGTCACGAAGATCCCCCGGCCGTCGACGAAGGCGTAGGACGTGATGCTGCTGTCGACGGCGATCACATTGTCGGCATCGCCGTGGAGCACCATGACCGCGACGTCGTCGCGCACGTCGCCGAAGCCGGCCGAGATGACCACCGCAGCGGAGATGCGCTGATCACCGTCGGGAGACAACGCCGCACCGGCGGTCGTGAGGCCGCCGAGCGAGTGCCCGAGGGCGCCGATGCGACCCGGATCGATGAACGGTGCCAGGGCATCGTCGGCCAGCATCTCGTCGATGAGCAACGACACGTCGCCGACCTGGCCGGCGGTGTCGCCCGCGTTCAGGAACGCGTTCGGGACGTCGTTGTTGGTGAGCGGAAACGCCGGCGCGACCACGACGAAGCACTGGGCGGCGAGCTCCCGACGGTGGGTCACGTGGGAGAGGGGGTGCCCGGTGAGACCGTGGGAGAACACGATCAGCGGCCACGGGCCCTCGATCGTCGGCCGATCGATCCAGACATCGATCGTGCGGCTCGGGAGCTCCTCGGCGTTCTGGGTGGCCGGTGTCGGTCGCGTCTCGTCGACGAGCGTGCGCATCTCGGTGGCATCGGCCGTGCACCCCTCGTCGGGCCCGACCGTGGTGGTCGGAGCCAATGTCGTCGGAGCCAATGTCGTCGCGACGGTGGTCGACGAGGCGGGGGCCTGTGTGGTGGTGGAGGTGGATGAAGGCGTCGACTCGCCGTCGTCGCTGCAGGCGGCGCTCAGCAGGACCAGCACACAGCCGACTGCGGCGAGACGACGCATCACTTGCGGCCGAGGAACTTCACCGGGGTGGGACGGGAGTGGTCCTGGCCGACCGGGCGCAGCGCCTGGTCGGCGGCCTCGACGAGCGGCTCGCCATGCCCGAGCACACACTCGGGATCGGGACCGTCGAGCGGAATGCCCGTGAAGAACTTGGCCGCCATGCAGCCGCCCTGGCAGGCGTCGAAGTGGCCACACGAAGCACACGCACCGGCCGACTGGGGCTCGCGGAGCTCGCGGAAGAGATCGCTCTCCTGCCAGACCCGTTGGAAGCCGCCTTCGTCTCGCACGCTGCCGGCGAGGAACTCGTCGTGCAGCACGAAGGGACACGCGTAGACATCGCCGAGCGGATCGATCAGGCACACGACGCGACCGGCGCCACACAGGTTGAGACCGGGAAGCGCCTCGCCGAGGGCCGACAGGTGGAAGAACGAGTCGCCGGTCAGCACATCGGGCCGATCGAGGAGCCAGTGGTAGAGGTCGCGCTGCTGTTGGTCGGTCGGGTGCAGCTCGTGCCAGCTGTCGGCTCCGCGACCGGACGGGCGGAAGCGGGTCAGCCGGAGTTGGGCCCCGAACCGGTCGGCCATCGCCTTGAACTCGTCGACCTGAGGGATGTTGTGGCGGGTCATGACGACGCTGATCTTGAACTCGCCGAAACCGGCGTCGTGGAGGTGCTCCATCGCCGCGACGGCGGTGGCGAACGAACCCTCGCCGCGGACGGCGTCGTTGGTGGCGGCGTCGGCACCGTCGATCGAGATCTGGACGTCGACATAGTCCATGCCGGCGAGCTTGCGGGCGACGTCGGCGTCGATCTTCGACCCGTTCGTGGAGAACTTCACTCCGACCCCGTGGTCGACGGCGTACTCGACGAGGTGCCAGAAGTCGGGGCGGATCGTGGGTTCTCCGCCGCCGATGTTGATGTAGAAGACCTGCATCCGCTCGAGCTCGTCGATGACGGCCTCCGCTTCGGCGGTGGTCAGCTCGCGGGGGTCGCGGCGCCCACTCGACGAGAGACAGTGCACACACTGGAGGTTGCACGCATAGGTGAGTTCCCAGGTGAGGCAGATGGGGGCGTCGAGTCCGGCCTTCATCTGTTCGCCGAGGCCGCTCTGCTTGACCGGCGCCAGCACGAGGTTGCCGGGCACCGGTGTGGTGGGTATCTGCAGATCGGTCATGCGGCCACCAGGAAGTCGGATGCGGCGAGCGAGGCGAGGGCCTTCTCGAACGATGGCCACCGGCGGGGTTCGATCCCGGCCGCGTCGAATGCCGCCCGCGGTGTGTCGTGATCGTCGAGCGACTCGACGACGGTGACGAGCTCGGGGGCGCGGAGGAAGTTCAATCGACGATTGCCGTAGTGGTAGGCCAAGGCACCGAAGGGTTCGGGGCGAAGGGCGACGCGCTCGTGCAACCGGTAGCGACGGCCGGCATCGAAGTCCATCGGGCTAGTAGACGCCGCACATCCCGTCGATGGAGATCTCCTCGACGAGCAGCTCGTCCTCGACGAGTTCGCCGCTCTCGGCGGCGGTGTCGACGACTTCGTCGGTGCTGGTCTGGTCCTGGATGTCGGTCGGCTCCACGGTGCCCTCCTGGATCACACGATCGTCACGGTGTGTGCGATGCAGCTACAGAGTATTCACACGCGGGCGAGGCGAGGCACCTCGGCAGCCGGAACGGCCGGAGTCCACGATCACCCCGGGCCCGACGGCAACGCGGGTCGAGGAGCGGTTCAACCGGTTCGGGGTCCGCGCGTCGCGTCTCGGAAGCCGCGGCAGCGCTACCTTGACGGGCAGTTGGGGCTCGCGACGCGCGCAGCCTCGAGGGGGAGACGATGAAACTCGACATCATGTCCGGCTCGATGGAGCTGCACGCCATGCAACGCCACGCGAAGGCCGTCGAGGAGGCCGGCTTCGACACGCTCTGGTTGACCGAGTCCGGCCGCACCGCGTATCTGTCCGCGGCGGCCGCCGGGCTCGCCACCGACACCCTCGGGCTCGGGACGGCGGTGGCGGTCGCCTTTCCTCGGAGTCCCATGATCACCGCTTCGACCGCCTGGGAGCTGGCCGACGCAACCGGTGGCCGGTTCACGCTCGGGCTCGGAACCCAGGTGAAGGCCCACATCGAGCGGCGCTATTCGTCGGAGTACGCCCCGCCCGGGCCGAGGATGAAGGAGTACGTCCAGGCGATCCAGGCGATCTTCCGGGCCTTCCGAGGCGAGGAGAAGCTGGCGTTCCAGGGCGACTTCTACGACTTCTCACTCCTCCCCGCCCAATGGTCGCCGGGCCCGATCGACGCGCCCGACCCGCGGATCTTCGTGTCGGCAGTGCTGCCGTGGATGAGTCGAATGGCCGGCGAAGTGTGCGACGGCATCCACGTCCATCCCTTCAACTCCGCCGACTACATCGTCGAGCGTCAGCGCCCCCACGTCGAGGAGGGCGTTGCCCGCACCGGTCGACGCCTCGAGGACGTCACGTTCGAGATCCCGGTCATGACGCCGGTCGGCGACACCGACGAAGAGCTGTCGGAGACCCGTGAGCACGCCCGTCAGATGATCGCCTTCTACGGCTCCACCCGCACCTATTCCCCCGTCTTCGAGACGCACGGATTCGACGGCCTGTCCGACCAGCTGCACGCGAAGCAGCGCGAGGGCGACCTGGCCGGCATGGTCGGCCTCATCACCGACGACGTACTCGATCACTACACGGTGACCGGCTCATGGTCGACCCTTGGTGCCAACCTCGTGGCCCGCTACCGCGATGTGGCCCCGACGACCCGGTTGATGACCTACACCGCGTCCAGCCAGCTCCGGAAACACCCCGACATCCTGGATCGCTGGGCACAGGTCGCCCGCGACGTCGCCGCCGCCTGAGCTCCTCGACCGGGCAGGTCAGTTCTCCGCGTCGACGGCGTGGGTGCGCAGCATCTGGAGCGGCACGACTTCGAGCGCGCGCTCGTGGGTGGCGGTCAGACGCACGGGCGCGGCCGCCCCGGCGAGCGCCGCCTCCAACCAGCGCGCCGCGCACACGCACCATCCGTCGCCGGGTTGCAGGCCGGCGAATCCCCATTCGGGTCGGGGCGTCGAGAGATCGTTGCCCGCCTCCTTCGAGAACTCGAGGAAACGGGCGGTGACGGTGGCGCACACCGTGTGCGAGCCGATGTCCTCTTCGGCGGTGTTGCAGCACCCGTCGCGGAAGAAGCCCGTGACCGGGTCGGTGCCGCACTCCGCCAGTTCTCCACCGAGGACGTTGCGGGCCGGATCGGGACGTGTCATGCCCAATACAACCACGGCAGTAGATTCGGGCGTGGCACCCACCGCCCTGCAGATCGAGGATGCATGCCCCGTTGGAATCGAGCCCTGGTCACCGGCGCGTCGAGCGGTATCGGCGCGGCGATCGCCCGTCAGCTGGCCGACGACGGCACCGATCTGGTGGTGGTCGCCCGTGACCGCGCTCGTCTCGACGAGCTCGCCACCGACGCGGGCGTCGACGTCGAGGTGCTCGGTGCCGACCTGTCGATCCGCGACGACGTCGCCCGCGTGGCGGCGCGCCTGGGCGCCGAGGACCGACCCGTCGACCTCCTGGTCAACAACGCCGGCCTCGGCTTCACCGGCCGATTCGCCGACCTCGACTACGAACGAGAGCGCGGGGTGGTCGCCGTCAACGTGCTCGCCCTCCACGAACTGTCGCACGCCGCGGCCGTGGCCATGTCGACCGCGGGGCGAGGCGGCATCCTCAACATCGCGAGCGTTGCCGGATACTGGCCGTCGAAGAGCGGCGCCACGTATGCCGCGACGAAGGCGTTCGTCAACAGCTTCAGCGAGTCGCTTCATCAAGACCTGGCCGATGCCGGCGTGACCGTCACCGCGTCGTGCCCGGGGTTCACCCGAACCGAGTTCCAGGACCGGGCCGAGATGGACTCGTCCGACATCCCGGGCTTCCTGTGGCAAGACGCCGAGACCGTGGCCGCCCACGCCCTCGCTGCGGTGTCCGAAGGACGGGCACGGGTGGTACCCGGGGTGCTCAACAAGATGGGGGTCGCACTCCTGAAAGTCGCTCCTCTCCGGCTCGTGCGACGGGTCAACGTCCGAGACCTCGACTGATGCAACTCCGCAACGCAACCGTCGCCGACGCCGAGGCGCTCCGCACCATCTACAACCGCGAGGTCGAGGAGACGACCCACACGTTCGACCTCGAACCCCGCACGCTCTCCGAGCAGCAGGACTGGATCCGGGAGCGTGAGGGCGCGCTCGGCGTGCTCGTGGCCGAGGTCGACGGCGAGGTGGCCGGGTTCGCGTCGCTGTCGCCCTACCGACCGCGCGCCGCATACCGCACCTCGGTGGAGAACAGCGTCTACGTCGCCGAGTCGGCCCGGGGCGCCGGGGTCGGGCGGGCGTTGATGGAGGAGTTGATCGACGTGGCGACGCAGCGAGGGTTCCACACGATCATCGCCCGGATCTCCGGTGGCCACGAAGCCAGCATCGGCCTGCATCAGGCGTGCGGGTTCACCGTCGTCGGCACCGAACGCCAGGTGGGCCGCAAGTTCGGCAAGTGGCTCGACGTCGTCGTGATGCAGCGCATGCTGGCGTGAGCCGAGAATGGCGAAGACCCGGCGCTGGGCGCCGGGTCTTCGGTCGTGTGGGCCGGGAAGGATTCGAACCTTCGTAGGCGAAAGCCGACGGGTTTACAGCCCGTTCCCTTTGGCCGCTCGGGCACCGACCCTTGGACGGAGAGAGACTATCCGCGGTTCAGACGTCTGCGACCACGTTGGCGTCGGCCCGCGGTTGGACGAGCATCCCGGCGACCGGCGGCGGTGCCACGGTCTGGCCGGCGACCTGGTCGCGCAGTTCACCGACGCCGGCCACCACGGAGCAGTACTCGGTGATCTGGTCGACCTCGGCGTCGCTGAGTTGGGCGAACCGAAGATAGGCGGCGTAGCGATCGCCGATGCGAGACACCCGCCGGACGGCAGTGGGGCACTCGAACCGGAGCGACGACCCGTCGACCTGCGGGAGCGCGAAGGCGATCCGCACGTTCTCACCGGTGCGCAACGGACTCGACGAGACGACGTCGAGACCGAAGGGCGACACGCCGACGACGGCGAGGCCGGCGTCGCCGGCGAGGACCTCGAGTCGAGCGACGGCCCGGAAGTTCTGTCGCACCTGCCGTAGCTTCAGCGCGGCTCGGGCCTGGAATGTCATGGTCCACAGCCATGCGGTGAGGCTCAGGGCGGCCAGCGTGGCGAAGTCGCCGTGCGAGGGGCGCACGATCCCCGTGCCGAACAGGGCGAGCGACACCCCGAGCACGACCTGCAGGCCGGTGAGCACGACGCGGCGGGTCAACCGGCCCGGAGCAGGCTCGACGAGATCCACGTCGAGCGGTCGCCCCGGCAGGGCCCGCACGGCGACGTGCAGGTCGGTCGCCAGAAGGCGGAGGTCGTTGCTCATCCAGTTGGTGAACCCGATCGGCGCTTGTGCCGCACGGCGGTAGAGCATCGACGAGATCTGCCAGAGCCCCCACAGCCCGACCAACACGGGCACGTCGGCGACGAGCGGAAGTGACGAGGAGTAGAGCGTGGCGAGGAGCACGCCGATGAGGACGAGACGCTGGATGCTGCGGCCGACGAGGAGGTCGGCGGACCGATAGACGCGGCGGCTCAAGCGGCTTGCGTGTTCGTTGCGACGCGGAGCTTCCTTGTCGACGAGAACGGCGAGTCGTTCGTGGAGATCGCGGGCCCAGCGGTGGAGATGGCGGTCGTCGTTCCAGGGGGCGAGCCGACGGGCGACGATGACCGGCACATCGGTGATCCTCCAACCGACGGCTTGGAGACGGACACCGGTGGAGAGGGTGACGCCCTGACGACCGCGGCTCATGCCGTCGATCTCGCGGATGGCGCTGCGGCGGACGACGGCCATTCCCGGCCACCACGGCAACGCGCCGGCGTCGTCGAGCGTGTCGATCATGAGTTCGTCGCGACGGCGGATTTCGCCATAGCCGCCGTAGTCGATGGCATGGAGGGCGTTGGTGTTCTCGACACGACACGACACCACGGCCACCTCGGGATCCTCGAAGGCCGATGCGGTGACCTCGAGGATGTCGGGGAGCACGACGACATCGGCCGGCATGAGGAGGGAGAAGAGCGACGTGCACTCGTCCATGGCCCGGTCGATCAGGCCCCCGAGGTCGGCTTCGAAGCCGCCGGCGATTCGGGTGAGTCCGAGCCGGCCGGCAAGTTCGGCGACGTCGGGCCGGTCATCGCGATCCACGATGCGGAGGTTGTTGTAGCCCGAGATGAGCCGAGCCGACAGCACCGCGGCACGCACCTCGCTGGTGGGCTCGTCGGTCACGACGACGATGACGTCGCCATCGGGGGCCATCGTCTTCTCCGGCGTGCGGACCAACGCCCGCGGTTCGCCCAGCAGCGACGTCTCCATCAGGAGCCGCAGGAAGCCGAAGGCTTCGGCCGCGAGCAGGAGGAAGAACATCACCGGGTGGGCGCCCTCCCAGGTGAAGACCAACCGCCAGGTCAGGTAGACGACCCCGGTCACGATCGCGATGAGGCGCATGGAGGACATGGATGTCACTTCGGCATCGCCGGTTCGGATGTGAGCGAGCGTCGCCCGGCCTCCCGCTTTGGTACGTTCCTGCCCATGCCGACGTTCGATGTGGTTTCAGAGGTCGACGAGCAGGAAGTGCGCAACGCCGTCGATCAAGCAGCGCGGGAGGTCGCCCAGCGGTTCGACTTCAAGAACACCAACTCGTCCATCGAGTTGGGGGACGACGCCATTGCGATGGCGTCACTGTCCGAGGACCGGCTGGCCGCCTTGCGGCAGGTGCTCGAGGAGAAGCTCGTGAAGCGGAAGGTGAGCCTGAAGGTCCTCGACTATGGCGCGGTCGAGCCGGCGTCGGGGGGCACGGTGCGCCAGACCGCGACGCTGCAGGCCGGGATCAACGCCGACAAGGCCCGCGAACTCCACAAGTTCATCAAGGGTCTGGGCCTGAAGGGCATTCAGTCTTCGACCCAGGGCGACCAGCTCCGCGTGTCGGGGAAGAAGCGCGATCACCTTCAGGAAGTGATCGCGAAACTGAAGGAGGAGGACTTCGGTCTCCCCCTCCAGTTCAACAACTTCCGCGACTGAGCGGGCGTCAGAGGGCCCGAAGGCGGGCGATGCGCTGTTCGGTCGGCGGGTGGGTGCTGAAGAGCTTGCCGATGCCGCCACCACCGCGGCCGGCGGCCTGAGCCGACAGCGGGTTGATGATGTAGTTGCTGGCCTGGTTGGGATCGATGTCGACCGGGATCCGCATCGCGTAGGCATCGAGCTTCTCGAGAGCCTGGGCCAACGGCTCGCCCGTACCGATCAGCTTGGCGGCCGACTCGTCGGCCTGGAACTCGCGGCTCCGGCTCACGGCGGCCTGGATGAGCGCCGCCGCGATGGGGGCGAGGATGGCGAAGGCCAGTTCGCCGATCGGGTTGCGGTCGCGTCCGCCACGGCCCGCGAACATGGCGCCCCACATGGCCATTCGAGCGGCGAACGTGATGCCCATCCCGATGGCCGCGGCGACGGAACCGATGAGGATGTCGCGGTTGCGGATGTGGGCGAGCTCGTGGGCGAGGACGCCGCGCACCTCGTCCCAGGTCATCGCGTCGAGGAGGCCGACCGTCACGGCCACCGCGGCGTGGTTGGGATTGCGGCCCGTGGCGAAGGCGTTGGGCTGCGGGTTGGGCGAGACGTAGAGCTTCGGCATCGGCATGTTGGCCTTGGCCGTCAGCTCTTCCATGATCTGGAAGTACTCGGGCATCGTCTCGCGGGTGGCGAGCTGGGCCCTGGCCGACTTGATGGCGAGCTTGTCGCTGAACCAATACGAGCCACCGGCCATGACGAGGCCGATGATGAGCCCGATGACCAGCCCGCTCTGGCCGCCGAGCGCGCCGCCGGCCACGATGATGAGACCACCGAGGGCGGCGAGCAGCGTGAATGTCTTTGCAGTGTTGACCATGTCGGTCGATTACCTCCTGGTGGACTCAACAGTAGAGGGGCCGACCGAAATTCCAGGTCAAAGCTGTTCGGATCAGACCTCGCCGATGTCGTAGTAGCCGGAGTGGACGTAGCGGACGGACACTCCCTCCTGCTCGTACATCTCCACGATTCCGGGGTGGTCCTCGACGGCTGAGACGATTCGGGCTCCCGCTGCCCGCAATCTCGCCAGCTCGTCGCGCTTGACGGCCGGGCTGTGGCGCTCGTCGCCCTCGGGGCGGAGTACGAGCAGGTCGACGGGCACGTCGTGACGCTCGAGCCAGGAGTCGGCCATGTCGATCGTGATCAGCGGACGCGCCGTGACCACGACGACGACATGGTCTCCTGCGACGGCGCGGACCGCGTCGACACCGTCAGCGATGACGGGGTCCTTCCAGGCTTGGGAGTTGAAGTTCGCCCAGTCGGGCGGATCGACATCGAGGAATCGCTGCCGGTGCGAGGCATCGGAGATGACGCCATCCATGTCGAAGATGACGGCGGGCTCGTCGAACCGCCGGTCAGAGCGCCAGCGCCAGTTGGCGGGGAGCTCGTTGTCCGCCTCGTTCACTCCTCGTCGCCGGCTGCGGCACCCTCACGGATCGCAGCGACGACCCCCGGGTCCGCGAGGGTCGTGGTGTCACCCAGTTCGTGACCGTCGGCCACGTCGCGCAGCAGGCGGCGCATGATCTTCCCCGACCGGGTCTTCGGCAGGTCGGGCACGAGGAAGACGGCTTTCGGTCGGGCGGTCGGACCGAGCTTCTTGGCGACGTGTTGGCGGATCTCCTCGCCGAGCTCGGTCGACGACTCGGCCGTGCCCATCAGGATCACGTAGCCGACGATGGCTTGGCCGGTGATGTCGTCAGTCGCACCGACGACCGCGGCCTCGGCGACGGCGGGGTGGTCGACCAGCGCGCTCTCCACCTCGGCGGTGGAGATGCGGTGGCCCGACACGTTCATCACGTCGTCGACCCGGCCCAGGAGCCAGATGTAGCCGTCCTCATCGACCCGGGCGCCGTCACCGGCGAAGTAGCGGCCCTCGTATGTGGACCAGTAGGTCTCGCGGTAGCGCTCCTCGTCACCCCAGATACCGCGCAGCATCGACGGCCACGGCTTGGTGATGGTGAGGTAGCCGCCGCCCTCGGCGACCGGGTTGCCGGCATCGTCGACCACCTCGGCGGTCACCCCGGGAATCGTGGCGGTGGCCGTGCCCGGCTTGGTCGTGGTGACGCCCGGGAGCGGCGTGATCATGTGGCCGCCCGTCTCGGTCTGCCACCAGGTGTCGACGATCGGGCACCCGGCTCCGCCGATGTTGTGGTGGTACCACATCCAGGCCTCGGGATTGATGGGCTCGCCGACGGTTCCGAGCACTCGCAGGCTCGAGAGGTCACGCCCCGCCGGCCACTGTTCGCCCCACTTCATGAACGTTCGGATGGCGGTGGGGGCGGTGTAGAGCTGGGTCACCCCGTAACGCTCGACGATGTCCCACAGGCGGTCCTTCTTCCACGCGGCCCGGTCGCCCTCACGCTCCTCGGGGCGAGGGGTGTCGGGGGTGCCCTCGTACATCACCGACGTACAGCCGTTGGTGAGCGGGCCGTAGACGATGTAGCTGTGACCCGTCACCCAGCCGATGTCGGCCGCGCACCAGTAGACGTCGGTCTCCGGCTTCAGGTCGAAGACGTACTTGTGCGTGAACGCGACCTGGGTGAGGTAGCCGCCCGTCGTGTGCATGATGCCCTTGGGCTTGGCGGTGGTGCCCGAGGTGTAGAGCAGGTACAGCAGCTGCTCTGCGTCCATCGGTTCGGCCGGGCAACTCGCTTCGGCCGCGTCCATCAGGTCGTGCCACCAGAGGTCACGGCCGGCGACCATGGTCGGGCCGGTCCCGCAGCGATCCACCACGATCACGTGCTCCACGGACGGCGCACCGGCCTCGAGCGCCGCGTCGACGTTGGGCTTCAGGGCCGAGGGCTCACCGCGTCGGTAGCCCGCGTCGGCGGTGATGATGAGCCTCGCGTCGGCGTCGACGCATCGATCGGTGATCGCGTCCGGGGAGAACCCGCCGAAGATCACGGAATGGGCGACACCGATACGAGTGCACGCCAGCATCGCCACCGGCAATTCGGGGATCATCGGCATGTAGATGGCGATGCGATCGCCCTTCTCGAGACCAAGGCCCTTGAGCACGTTGGCGAAACGTTCGACGTCGGCGAGGAGCTCGGCATAGGTGATGGTGCGGGTGTCGCCCGGCTCACCCTCGAAGTGGAAGGCGACCTTGTCGCCCCTACCGGCGGCCACGTGACGATCGAGACAGTTCTCGCTGACGTTCAGTTCGCCGCCCAGGAACCACTTGGCGAACGGAAGGTCCCATTCGAGCACGGTGTCGAAGTCCTTCGACCAGGTGAGCAGTTCGCGGGCCTGGCGGGCCCAGAACGCCTCGAAGTCCATCTCTGCCTCGTCGTAGAGCGATCGATCGTTCGTGAGCGCCGCGGCCGCGAACTCCGGCGCGGGCGGAAACGTCCGTCCCTCGCTCTCGTAGACCTCGATCGAACCGTCAGCCATCGTGTTGCTCCCCGCGGGTGGACGTCGAAGCGAGACCTTACCCACTCCCCCCGATCCGGTCGTTCTGAACAGCGCTCAGTTCGGTCGTCTTGGATCCTGTCGCGACTTTCGGCCCGCTCCGAGCGTCAGTGGCACCGGCGGGTCACATTTGGGTGGCCCTCGAGAGGGAGTAACTCCGTGATTCAGGAATTCAAGGACTTCATCAACAAGGGCAGCATCGTCGACCTCGCAGTCGCGGTGGTCATCGGTGCCGCGTTCGGCCTGGTGGTGACGTCGTTCGTCAACGACATCCTCATGCAGATCGTGGCCGCGGTCTTCGGTCAGCCCGACTTCAACAGCCTCAGCATCCACTGGGGTGACGCAACCGGCATGTTCGACGACCAGAACCGGGCGCTCTACGAGGGTCAGATCTTCTATGGAAGCTTCCTCACCCAGCTGCTCAACTTCATCATCGTCGCGTTCGCCGTGTTCCTGGTCGTCAAGGCCTACAACAAGAGCAAGGCCGACGAGGAAGAGGAAGAAGCCGGTCCGAGCGAGGTCGATCTCCTCACCGAGATCCGCGACTCGCTGGCCAACCGGTAGCCGGCAGCGCTTCGCGCTGCTTGGACTTCGGCTGCGCCGACCTCCCGATGAACGGGCGACCCTCCGGGGTCGCCCGTTTCGCGTGCTGGTCGGTTTCCGGCGGCGGCGTGACGAGTGTCTGACACCGGTGTGACGGGTCAGCCGACGAAGATCGTCTCGACGGTGAAGCTGACGCCGTGGTCGAGGGTCTTGTGGACGGGGCAACGCTGGGCGATGCCCGACAGTCGATCGCGCTGTTCGTCGTCGAAGTCGCCCTCGATGAAGATCTCGCTCCGGACCCGATCGATGTAGCCCTTGGCGTCGTCGTCACAGTCACCGCAATCGTCGGCGTGCACCTTGTCGTGCTCGTACTTCGCCGAGATCGAGTGCAGGTCCCAACCCTTCCGCTGGCAGTACATCGAGATGGTGATGCAGGTGCAGGCGGCCACCGCCGAGAGCAACAGCTCGTAGGGGTTCGGACCGGTGTCGGTCCCGCCCAGATCGGTGGGTTCGTCGGCATGCCAGACGTGGTCGCCGGCACGGAGTTCGACGGCGAAACCGGTGGTGAGATCTGCGGTGATGGTGGCCATGGGCCGCAGCGTAGGGAAAGCTGCTCCTCCATGTCGCCCAACGCCGCATCCTCAGCACCGGCTGCCACCTACGAACGCAACGGCCATGTCGCCACGATCACATACAACCGCCCCGACGCGCTCAACGCGGTGAACGGCGACATGCGGGTCGCCCTCGACGACGTCTGGACCCGCTTCCGCGAGGACGAAGACGCCTGGGTCGGGATCATCACCGGCGCGGGGAGGGCATTCTGCGCCGGCGCCGACCTGCGCGACGGCAAGGGATCCACCGGCTCCTGGCCGGGATCGTTCTGGGAATGGCCGACGATCACGACCTTCGAGAGCGGCATGGAGATCTGGAAGCCGACGATCGCGGCCGTGAACGGCCCGTGCATCGGCTACGGACTCACCGCCGCCCTGGCCTGCGACTTCGTCCTCGCCAGCGATCGCGCCACGTTCGGATACCCCGAGGTGAAGATCGGGGTCGCGACCATCGTCGGTGCACTGCGGTTGCCCAAACACGTCGCGATGCCCGACGCGCTCGAACTCCTGCTGACCGGAGACTCCATCGACGCGGAGCGGGCCCGGGAGATCGGACTCGCCTGGCGGGTCCACGAGCACGACGCCCTGCTCACCGAGGCGCACACACTGGCGTCGCGGCTCTGTCAGGGGGCTCCGCTGGCGGTCCGAGCCACCAACGAGATGGCGCATCGGGGGCAGGAACTGCCGTGGACCGACGCCGTGCGGATGGGCGAGGCCATGCGCCGCGTGGTCGGTCAGAGCGACGACGCGGCCGAGGGCGGCCGGGCCCGAGCGGAGAAACGGGACCCCGAATGGAAGGGTCGCTGACGCCCGATCCGACTCGTCGGCGCCATCTGGGTCGACCCGCTCACTGGACCGTGCCCGAGAGGGTGAGATCCGGTTCAACACCCACACGGAATCGTTGCCGATGGGAGACGGCCGGGACTCGTCCTCGCCTAGGAGGGCGACTCGAACACCTGGGGGTACATGGCCGTCGTGGCCGCCGACATCATGTCGACCCGCTCGGCTCGCGGGACCTGCGCAGCGAACTCGAGACCGTCGTCGGCGATCCACCGACCGCCCGCCGGGAGGTCGTCGAGCGCCCGCGACACGACGGTCCTCGGATCGACCGGCGGCGCCATCATCCGTGTGTGGTCGGCCCCGTTGGCCCGAAAAGCCGGTGTGTCCATGCTCGGGGCGACCACCGCTTGGGTCACGACGCCGCTCTCCCGGATCTCCCACCCGATCGCCTCGATCAGGTTGACCACGAAGGCCTTGGTGGCGCTGTAGAGGCCGACGCCGGCAGTGCCCGCCAGCGCCGAGCCCGAACTGGTGACGACGAATCCGCCGCGGCCCCGTTCGACCATCGGCGGGAGCGCCCACGCGGCGAGATCGACCACGCCCTTGCAGTTCACGTCGAGATGCGACTGGCGTTGCGGACCGGTCATGTCGAGGAAGTTGCCGACGAAACTGATGCCCGCGTTGGCCACGGCCAGTCCGACCTCGACGTCGTCGGTCGCAGCGGCCAACGCGGGGATCCAGTCCGGATCGGTCACGTCGGCGACGATCGCCCGCGTCTCGCCCGCCAGATCGCCGGCGACGTCGTGCACGCCTGGATCGCGGTCGACCATGACCACCCCGATCCCGCGGGCGTGCAACTCCTCGACAAAGGCCAGGCCGACGCCCATCGCCGCGCCGGTGACGACTGCCCAGGGTCCGAATCGTTCGTCGTAGTCGTTCATGGCGTCGAACCCTAGTCCCCGACCTGATAGCCGGCCGCCGGCTGCCGGCTGCTCACTTCCGAGGAGGACCCATGTCCACGATCAGCACCGAGCGGCCCGTCGGACGGCCTCTGCGACGCGGCTTCAGCCGCACCGAGAACGTCGGCGCCATCCCGCCGGCTGACGCCGACTTCGCCGCCCTGTATGCCCGCCGCAACGATGCCGAACCGAACCAGCCGCCGCCTGAACCCGACCCGACCCACCAGAGGCGGCCGCAGCGCGCCCTCGACCTCTGCCGGCGGGCCGAACCGCGACGGCAGGCGACCAGGCCGGCCAGGAGGCGAGGCCCTCCCCACGGCCGGCACTAGCCTCGACGCCTGACCGGGGGGTTTCGCGCCGCGAACTCTTCCGGTCCGGCCCCCGTAGCTCAGTGGATAGAGCATCGGTTTCCTAAACCGTGAGCGCAGGTTCGATTCCTGCCGGGGGCACGGCAACACCTTCGGCGTTGCTCGGAGTTCCGGCTTCGCCCGAACTCTCCGGGCATCACCAGATGCGGCGGGCGGCCGCCCAGCGGCTGAGCTCGTTGCGATTCGAGAGTTGGAGCTTGCGCAGCACCGCCGAGGCATGGGTCTCGACCGTCTTCACCGAGATGGTCAGCTGCCGCGCGATCTCCTTGTAGGTGTAGCCCCGAGCGAGATGGCGCAACACCTCTTTCTCACGTTTCGTGAGCGCGTCAAGGTCGTCGTCGGCCTCGCTGACCTCGGCGGCGGGCGGACCGCCGGCGAAGGCATCGAGCACGAAGCCGGCGAGGCGGGGCGAGAAGACGGCGTCGCCCTCGCTGACGCGGATGATGGCGTCGACGAGGTCGTCGCTCGAGATCGATTTGGTGACGTAGCCACGGGCCCCGGCGCGGACGACATCGATCACGTCCTCGGCGGCATCCGACACGGACAGCGCCAGGAACCGGGTGTCGACCCCGGCGGCGTCGATCGCCTCGATCACCTCACGGCCGGTGCCGGAGGGCAGGTGCACGTCGAGGAGCACCACGTCGGGTGACCACTGTTCGATGACCGCGACGGCCTCGGCGATGTCGTCGGCTTCGGCAACGACGGTCACCCGGTCGGCCAGTTCCGAACGGACACCGCTGCGGAACATCTGGTGGTCGTCGACGAGCACGACACGGGGCGGCGCGGTGGGCATGGTCAGACCGTATCCCTGCGGACGGCGCCGACGAGCGGGGCGAAGAGTTCGACCTCGGTGCCGTCGCCGGGACTCGATCGGATGTCGACCGTGTCCCCGACCCGCTCCATGCGGCCGATGATCGACTCACGGAGCCCGAGGCGGTCCTCGGCCACGGCTTCGGGGTCGAACCCGGCGCCCGTGTCGCGCACGAAGACCCGCACCCCGTCGTCCTCGACCTCGGCGAACACCGATACCTGGTCGCAGCCCGACCACTTCGCCGCGTTGGTCGCGGCCTCGCCCATGGCCCCCATGAGCGCCTCGAGCGTCGTGTCGAGGGCGACGTCACCGACGACCACGGTCTGCACCGCCACGTCGAACCGGTCCTCGACCACGCCGGCCACCCGGTCGACCGCGTTCTTGACGGTGGTCGCGGCCGGATCGTCGGAGTCGGCGTAGAGCCGGCGCCGCAGCTCGCGTTCCTGCTGGCGGGCGAGCTGGGCGATCATCTTCGGGTCGTCGGTGCGTTGGATCAGCGCAAACGTCTGCAGCACGGAATCGTGGAGATGGGCGGCCATGTCGGCGCGTGCGTCGGCATGGAGCCGCCGCCGCCGTTCCTCGGCCCGCTCCCGCATGAGCACCGCCATCCACGGACCCACGATGAGCGCCACACCGCCGAGCACGAGGGTGGTGGCGAGCAGACTGCTGCGAATCACCTCGAACGAGACGTTGCCGGCGATCAGCGCGGTGATCCCGGCGCCGACCACGAGGATCCCCGCGGCGATGCGAAAGGCCTCCGTGCGGGTCGCCTCGAGCTGGGGCTGCACCTGCCAGACCACCACGCCGACGCCGAGGCCGACGACCACGACCGGCCAGACGACCTCGGGCGGGAAGCCGAGACCGAGCGCGTCCTGGGTCAGCACGACCCCGAGCACGATGAGGCCGAGACCGAGCCCCCGGCGCACCTCGCTCGCATCGGCGCCTTCCGGTTCCGGGGTGATCCCCGGGGGCAGGATCAGCCAGCCGATCAGGTAGAGGAGGGCGCCGGTGCCGGTGATGCCGAGCACGATGGCCGCGATACGGACCACCGGCGGGTCGACGCCGACCGCCCGAGCCAAGCCTGCGCAGACGCCGGCCACCACACGGTCGTTGGTCGACCGGTTGGGGAGGTTGCGATTCGACACGGCGGAGGCCTCGGGCACGTCTCCATGCTCGCACGAACGGCGGCCGGAGCGACTCGGGACCATCCCGGAGCCGTCCCCGACGTCTCAGGGTCGAACCAGGGTTGACCCCGATGGGCCGATACGGGCCGAGCCGTCAGAGTAGGACCCATGAACGACGAGTCGATCACCGACGACGCCACGCAGGAACTGCCCCCGCCCCCTCCCCAGGACGAATCCACGCTGCCCCCACCGCCCCGTCGACTCCGGCGGAGCAACCACGACCGGATGATCGCCGGCGTCAGTGGCGGCATCGCCGACTACTTCGGCATCGACCCGATCATCGTGCGTCTGGGATTCGTCGCCCTCGCCCTGCTCGGTGGCAGCGGCGTCGGCATCTACCTCATCGCGTGGCTCGTGATGCCCCACGCCTACGAAGACGAGAGCGCCGCGGTGAACGCCCTCCGCGGCGGCCGCCGTGCCGGTGGGCGGGCCCTGCTCGCCGCCGGCCTGCTGTTCTTGGCCGTCATCATCCTCTCGAGCTCGCTGTTCTGGCTGCCGCTCGGCGACGGGCTCTTCCTCCCGTTGCTGATCCTGGCAGCCGGCATCGCTCTGCTGGTGTGGCCGGCCGACGGCGCATGGCACTCGCGCTTCCACATGGACCAGGACGAGTGGCGGGCCGAACGCGAAGCCGTGCGCGAAGAGTGGCGCCGGGAGCGAGACGAATGGCGCCAGAGCCGGCGCGAGTGGCAACACGGCTACCGCCGAGGCGTGGCCGGCGACCCACCGGCGCCTCCGGAGGCACCGGCCGGGACCCCCTTCCCGGTCGAGCCTCCGCCGCCGCGGCCACCGAAGACCGCCCGCCGACCCCGTCGACCCCGCCCGACCCCGTTCCTCGGCCCGATCGGGCTCGCGCTGCTCCTGTTGTTCACCGGCTTCTCGGTCTTCGCCGATCGGGTCGGTTGGTGGGACACCGACCCCGCGACGTTCCTCGCGGCGTGCCTGATGATCATCGGCACCGTGCTCGTCGTGTCGGCCTTCGTCGGCCGAGCCCGCGGCCTGGTCTGGCTTGGCATCCTGCTCCTGCCGATCGCCTGGGCCGTCGCGGCCATCGACCTCACCTGGTGGGACGGTGTCGGCGAGGAGCTGGTGACCGTCGACGCCATCGAGGCGCTCGAGGACGAGTACCGCTGGGGCATCGGCCAGTTCCACCTCGATCTCTCCAACCTCGACCTCGACGGTGAAGACCGCGAGGTGGCGGTCGGCCTGACGATCGGCGAGCTGAAGATCTGGGTGCCCGACACGCTCGACATCGACATCGATCTCGACGGCCGCATCGGGTCGGTGATCGTGAGCGACCACGATCTCCGGCTCAACGACGACGGTCTCGACGTCGAACTCGACCGCACCGCCGGCGACTCGACGGGCGGAACCCTCGCCCTCGACGTGGACCTCGGCATCGGTGAAGCAGAAGTGATCGTGTGCGGCGCCGGGAGCGTGCCATGCCCATGATCGGACTCTGGGTCGCCGTGCTCGTACTCGCTGTTCTCCTCGACCAACTCCCCAAGGAAGCCTGATGGACACTCACCCGACCGACCCGGTCGCCCTCGTCGCCGGCATGTTCTTCGGCCTGGCCGGACTGGCGATCTTCGCCGATCAACAGTGGGACGACGTCGACGTCACCGCCTTCACCGCCGCCGGTGTCATGGTGACCGGCCTCCTGCTCCTCGGCTTCGTCATCGCCCGCTTCGTCAACGACTCCCCCGTCACACCGGTGTCAGACACTCGTCACGACAACGTTCACGACATTGCCGACGACGACCCACCGGCCCCCTGACCGACTGCAGCAGCGACGAAGGCGTCGAGGCCCTCGGGGTCGAAATGGGCCACCAGGGCCCCCGTCTCGTCATGCGTGAGCTCGAGCGCGGGACAGAAGAACTCGTTCTCGCCGATCCAGAAGTCGGGTGAGCCCCGCACACCGCGACGCTGCCCTTCCTCATAGTCGGCGGACACATCGGGGTCGGGCTCGGAACGAGGCGCCTCCAGACCGTGGGCATCCGCGATCTCGGCGAGGACGCCCGGGTCGGACACGTCGGCCCCGTCGTCGAACAGCGCCGCTCGCACCGCCAACGCGACCGCGAGGCCCTCGGCCTGACCCTGCCGGTACGCCGCGGCGCACAGATTCAGCGCGGGGATCGAAGTGGCGGGCCACCGATCGGGATCGAACCCGACGAAGTCCTCGACGCCCAACTGATCCCGCAGCACGCCGATCTTCATCGCGATCGCATCGGCGGTGAACATCTCGCCGTTGACCCACTCCAGTGGCCAGGCGCGGACGACGAGCTCGACCTCCGCTCCGAGCTCGTCGAGCAGGGCCACCACCCGTTTGAGCCCGACATGGGTGAACGGGCAGGTGATGTCGGCGAAGACCTCGATGCGGCGGGGCATGGACCTCAGAATACGCAACCAAGACGCTCCGAAAGACGGGACCAAGGGCCTTTGTCGATCCCCCCGGAAAGGCTGATGCTCACGGTGATGAACAGAGGGAGACACCCGTGAGCGACCCGAAGCGGCTCGTCATACTCGGCGCCGGCACCGGCGGGACGCTCGCCGCGAACCGGCTTCGCAAGCAGTTCCCCCCGTGGGAGCTGGCGATCGACATCGTCGACGCGGACGACGACCACGTGTATCAGCCGGGCCTCCTCTTCGTGCCCTTCGGCCTGGCCAAGCCCGACGAGATCGTCCGGTCCCGCGGCGCACAGCTCCACGACGGGATCGCCTTCCACCTCAACCCGGTGGCCCGGGTCGACGTCGACGCCGACTGCGTCGAACTCGGCGACGGGACCACGCTCGCGTACGACGTGCTGCTCATTGCCACCGGTGCGCTGCTGCAACCCGACGAGACCGACGGCCTCCTCGGCGACGCGTGGATGGACTCGGTCTTCACCTTCTACGACATGGACGGGGCCACCGCGCTGCACGACGCGCTCGAGAACTTCACCGAGGGGCGACTGGTCGTCAACGTCGTCGACATGCCGATCAAGTGCCCCGTCGCGCCGCTCGAATTCGCCTTTCTCGCCGACTGGTACTTCACCGAGCGGGGTGTCCGCGACGCAATCACGATCACCTACGTCACGCCGCTCGATGGCGCGTTCACCAAGCCCGTCGCGTCCAACGCACTCGGGTCACTGTTGAAGGACAAGAACATCGAGGTCGTCACCGAGTTCAACACCGGCGAGATCGACAACGAGAGCAGGGCGCTCGTCGGCTACGACGGCACCGAGGTGCCCTTCGATCTCGCGGTGATCGTGCCGCTGCACGGCGGCGCCCCCTATGTCGCCGAATCCGGTGACCTCGGTGACGAGCTCGGCTTCATCCCCACCGACAACGCCACCATGCAGTCGACGGTCCGCCCGAACATCTTCGTGTTGGGCGACGCCGCCGACGTCCCGACATCGAAGGCCGGATCGGTCACCCACTTCGAAGGAGAGGTGCTCGTCGACAACATCGCATCCTTCCTCGACGGCAAGCCGCTCCAGGCGAGCTACGACGGGCACGCCAACTGCTTCATCGAGACCGGGTTCTCGAAGGCGTTGCTCATCGACTTCAACTACGAGACCGAGCCGCTGCCCGGGCACTACCCGAGCCGCTTCGGACTCCCCCTCCTGAAGGAATCACGCATCAACCATCTCGGCAAGCTCATGTTCCAGTCCTTCTACTGGCACGGGCTGCTACCCGGTCGCGACATCCCCGGGATCGGCGCCGACATGCCCGACCACGGCAAAGAGACCGTCGACACCTGAACAATCCGGAAACGAAGGAAAGAGAGACCACACGATGAACATCGCAAGACTCGCCGGAGTCGATGTACAGCTGAACGACGAGGGCTTCTTCGTCGACCCCGAGCAGTGGACGACCGAGATGGTCCCCCAGCTCGCCGAGGAATGGGGCGTACCCGGGCCCATCACCGACCAGCACTGGGAGGTCCTCCACTTCATGCGCAAGGAGTACTTCGAGAAGGGCACCGGCCCGACGGTCCGCAAGCTCGGCAAGTCGGCCGACGTGAGCGTCGGCGTCAAGGAGCTCTACCAGCTCTTCCCCGACGGCCCCGCCAAGTTGGCAGCTCGCTGCGCCGGCATCCCGAAGCCCAAGGGCTGCATCTAGAGAAAGGGGCCCGTGATGACACTGGCCGAACAGTTCAACCGAAGTGCGGCCTCGAGCGACGGCGACGGGCCGATCACGAAGGTCTCGATCGTGATCTCCAAGGCTTCGCTCGAGGAGATCTACCCGGGGCTGATCATGGCGAACGGGGCCCGAGCCGAGGGCATGGAGGCGAACGTCTTCTTCACCTTCTTCGGCCTCGACGCGATCCACAGGAAGCGCCAGGACCACATCAAGGTCTCGACCGTGGGCAACCCCGGCCTCCACATCCCGACGTGGGCCGGCGGGCTTCCGGGCGTGTCGGCGCTGATGACCAAGTACATGGAGCACCAGATCGAAGCCCTCGACATCCCGTCGATCCCCGACTTCATCGAGATGATCTCCGACACCGGGGCCGGCGTGTATGCCTGCCTGGCGTCGGTCGACCTCTTCAAGCTCGAACGCGACGACTTCGTCGAGCAGGTCGACGACATCATCACCATCGGCGACTTCTACGAGATGGCGGCCGGCGGACAGATCATCTTCACGTAGCGGGACCGCTACCGTGACGCCGTGCGTCTCTTCGACACGGCCCGCGCCGAGATCGTCCCGTTCGAGCCCGGCGACGTCGTCACCATGTACGTGTGTGGCATCACGCCCTACGACTCCACCCATCTGGGCCATGCGAACACCTACGTCACCTACGACCTGCTGATTCGCCGACTGGAGGATCTCGGCCACCCAGTGCGGC
>Ga0213866_10000118_pt1 | contig 63879 bp, 75 predicted proteins | sample PICome_11_FD_160079 | JGI IMG/M metagenome (GOLD analysis project Ga0213866, IMG submission 160079) | Coastal seawater microbial communities near Pivers Island, North Carolina, United States - PICO284 | ecosystem: Environmental > Aquatic > Marine > Coastal | place: USA: North Carolina...
AGAATATCGTAAAAGAACCACTGATTCCAGCAGATAAGAATGGATATTTTCGCATCTCATTAGAAAACGAAACTCATAAACAAGATGTTCATGTAGATCCATCTTGGGAATGGGGTGCAGTGATTTATATGTCAGCACCAGAAGATTGTGTAGATGAAGGTGGCACATCATTTTGGAAACATAATACTCTTCAGTCAGAAAACATTCCAAAGACTGACGAAGAGGCACAGTTTTATGGATATCCAACTTATAAAGAATGTTGGTGGACGACTGTATATGGCGATGGACTTGACAGAAACAAATGGACTCGTTACTTTCTGTGCCCGATGAGGTATAATAGACTAGTATTGTTTCGCACTCATCTGTGGCATTCTCATAATTTCAACTTTGGTAATACATTAGAAAACGGTAGATTAGTTCAGTTATTTTTCTTCAATCCAGTCAAGGAGTGGTAATGAAACATAAGGTTTATATCTCTGGCACTGGACGATGTGGAACAACATTTCTGGTGATTATTCTTTCTTATCTTGGTCTTGATACTGGATACACAAGACAAACATTTTCCAATTACATCTATCAAAACTGTAATTCTGGACTTGATAAACAATGGGATGATGCTCCTTATATTCTCAAGTCTCCTGCATTTCTCAATCAAATGGATAGGATTCTTTCATCATTCATTATTGATTATATGATTATTCCAGTAAGAAAGTTTGAGGATTCTGCAAGATCCAGAGCATTTCATAATCAACAACCAGGAGGATTATGGGAAGCAAAAAACTATGAAGAACAACTTTCATTCTTCCATAAGATATTTGAGAACTATAAAAAACTAGAGAAACAACATCATATACCAACAATCTATCTAGATTTTGATAAAATGATATCATCACCAGAATATCTTTATGAAAATCTAAAACCAATTCTCAACGATACCACTTTTACACAATTCACAGAAGCATTTGAGTTTGCAACAAATCATCAAAGAAGAAAGAAAAATGTTTAGTGCCTATTATGTTCCAAAGTTTCCAGTTTCTTATATTACTGATGATGGAAGAGACCAGTGGATCAACAATCCAAATCACATAAGACATCAATGTGGATTTTTGCAGGCAATTCTAGAGCACATAGATAATACAAATCACATTGATCCAATAAGAATTACAATTCCAGTAGAAGGTCAAGTTCAGGCAGGACCAGCAGGAACATTAAGACTTTATGCTCTTACACATTTGAGAGGTTATACACATATTCCTGCAATTGTATCTACTCAAAAGTATTATGATTGGTTTGGTGAAGATGTGGTAAAAATCACAGATAAAGAACAAATAAGATCTTATCTTTTATTAGAACCAGCAGATTATAAAATTGAACCAGATGGAAAAGTTTGGTGGCACAATCAAAATCCAAATGAAAAACAAATGAGAGAAACTTATAAAGTATCACCTGAAACGATTGATAAACTCTTGAAGTGCATATGAAAACTTATCATTTTATGGCAGGACTTCCACGATCTGGAAGCACATTACTCAAAAGTATTCTAGATCAAAATCCAAACATACACGCAAATCCAGTCAGTCCTGTGATGGAATTGATGTATCATACAGAGGAATACTTGAAGCAGAGCGAGCAATATCTAGGATATCCAAAACCACAGAATGCTTATAAGATTATCAGTAGTTTTATAGAGAATTATTATTACGAAAGAGAAGAAGATATTATTATCGATCATTGCCGTGCTTGGCCGAATAATATTGAAAGAATCAAAACTTATATCACACCCAATCCCAAGATCATTTGCCCTGTAAGAGACATCGCAGAAATCTTGACATCGTTTATTACAATGGTGCATCGCAATGACGACCAAGTTTCATTTATAGATCAACACCTGATTGAGAAAGGTGTCACTGTAGATGATGATAATCGTTGTCAGTATTTGATGAGTGATGATGGGATTGTAGAGCAAGCACTGTGGGCACAAAGTCAGGCATTTATTAAGAATGACACAAGACACTTACTGATGGTTGAATATAATGACTTAGTGAATACTCCCGATGAAACGATGAGAAGGATTTATGACTTCTTAGAGATGGATTATTATGATCATAACTTTAAGAATGTGGAAAATAATCATCGTGAAAATGACGATCAATGGTATCTCAAGGATATGCACTATGTAAGAAAAGAAGTGAAGAAGACCTCTAAGAAACCAGAAGATGTGTTGTCTCCATACATTCTAAATAAGTATAAGCAACTGGAATACTGGAAGTATCCTGAGAGTCCTTATTTAAAAAATGGCAATAACTAACAGAAGAGGAATATTCGCACTTTTAGATGTAAGAGAACGACAGGCAACAGGAAACTGGTCTGTGAAGAGTGATGTGTGGTTAACTCCAAGTCCTTATATTGCAAGTGTAACTCAATATCAAACTGGGTATTTTGGTGCCGGTAATCCCACATTATCATCAGTAGAGCGCATAGATTATTCTAATGATACTGTAACGGCAACTACAGTAGGTTCATTACACTATGGTGGAAGAATTTCTATTGCAACAGGAAATCAGTCTTATGGTTATTTTAATGCAGGATATCCTGGATATACACAAACTAGAATATCTAGAATTGATTACTCTAATGATACCGCAACGGCAACTCCAGTAGGAAATCTCACTAATGGAAGAGTTGGTGGTGCTGCAGCAAGTAATAGTAATTATGGTTGGTTTGGTGGTGGTTACACTCCTGGATCAACATCATCAGTAAATCGTATTGATTATGCAAATGATCTTTCAAATGCGTCCCCTAGAGGACCATTGAGTTATGCTAGATCTGTTTTAGCAGCAACGGGCAATCCGTCATATGGTTATTTTGGTGGTGGGGGATATACCAGTCCTATTACATCAGTAGTAGACCGTATTGATTACTCTAATGATACTACTACTGCATCACCTAAAGGACCATTGAGTGTTGCTAGGTTTAGAATAGCCGCAACAGGTAATGCTTCTTATGGTTATTTTGGAGGTAGTCCTGCTACAGTAGACCGCATAGATTACTCTAATGACACTGCAACGGCATCACCTAAGGGTCCATTAAGTGCTGCTAGATATAATTTAGCAGCAACAGGTAATGCTTCTTATGGTTACTTTGGTGGTGGTAGTACTTCATTAGTAGACCGTATTGATTACTCCAATGATACCGCAACAGCATCAGTAAGAGGACCACTGACTGCTTCTAGACTTTACCACGCAGCATCAAGTTCTGTAGAAAATGGACTCCCATCATCAGTATTCACACCAGCACCACCAGGAGGACTCACAAACTTTGGAACTGGTGCTACAGTAACTCCACAAACTGGGTATTTTGGTGGTGGTGGTACTCCTTCTTTAGTATCAACAGTAGACCGTATAAATTACTCCAATGATACTGCAACGGCATCACCTAAAGGACCATTGAGTGTTGCTAGAGATCGTTTGGCGGCAACAGGTAATAGTTCTTATGGATACTTTGGTGGTGGTTATGTTACATTCTCAACAGTAGACCGTATAGATTACTCTAATGATACCGCAACAGCATCACCTAAGGGACCGCTTGATACCACAAGAAGAAATTTAGCAGCAACAGGTAACAGTTCTTTTGGTTACTTTGGTGGAGATTTCCCATCTAAATCTATAGTATCTCGTGTAGATTACTCTAATGACACCGCAACAGCATCACCTAAAGGACCATTAAGTGCTGCTAGATATGGTTTAGCAGCAACAGGAAATAGTTCTTTTGGTTACTTTGGTGGTGGATCTCCTAATATCGGACAGTCAACAGTAGACCGTATAGATTACTCTAACGATACAGCAACAGCATCTCCAAAGGGACCATTAAGTGCTGCTAGAAGAAATTTAGCAGCAACAGGTAATAGTTCCTTTGGTTACTTTGGTGGTGGTTTTCCCGGTCCAAAATCAATAGTAGACCGCATAGATTACTCTAATGATACAGCAACAGCATCACCGAAAGGACCATTGAGTGTTGTTGTAAATGGACGAGGAGCAACAGGTAATAGTTCATTTGGTTACTTTGGTGGAGGTGATCCTGAAACATCAGTAGTAGACCGTATAGATTACTCCAATGATACTGCTACAGCATCACCAAAGGGACCATTGAGTCTTGCTAGAAGATTTTTAGCAGCAACCTCAGCAAGAGCAAATGGACTTCCAGCAGTTGATTCCACACTCCCACCAGCAAACTCACCAGTCCAAAACTTCCCAGTCACACTCTTTGGTTACTTTGGTGGAAGTTATTCGCCAAATCTATCATCAATAGACCGTATAGATTACTCTAATGATACAGCAACAGCATCACCTAAAGGACCATTAAGTTCTGCTAGATATGCTTTAGCAGCAACAGGTAATAGTTCCTTTGGTTACTTTGGTGGAGGTAGTCCTGGCGGTGTATCAACAGTAGACCGTATAGATTACTCAAACGACACAGCAACAGCATCAGCAAAAGGACCATTAAGTCTTGCAAGAAGATACTTAGCAGCAACAGGTAATAGTTCTTATGGTTACTTTGGTGGTGGATTTCCTGCATTATCAACAGTAGACAGAATTGATTACTCTAATGACACAGCAACAGCATCACCTAAAGGACCATTGAGTGCTAATAAAGTATTTTTAGCAGCAACAGGTAATAGTTCCTTTGGTTACTTTGGTGGTGGTAATCCTGGTCCAAGATCAACAGTAGACCGTATAGATTACTCTAACGACACCGTAACAGCACCAGCAAAAGGACCATTAAGTGCTGCTAGATCTTACTTAGCAGCAACGGGCAATAGTTCATTTGGTTACTTTGGTGGTGGTTATGGTCCTTCAAGTTATAGATCAGTAGTAGATCGTATAGATTACTCTAATGACACAACAACAGCATCACCTAAAGGACCATTGAGTGCTGCTAGATATCTTTTAGCAGCAACGGGCAATAGTTCCTTTGGGTATTTTGGTGGTGGAATTTTTCCTGCCACAGTATCAACAGTAGACCGTATAGATTACTCTAACGACACAACAACAGCATCACCAAAAGGACCATTGAGTGTTGGTAGAAATAGATTCACGGCAACTTCAGCAGCAGCAAACGGACTACCACAATAAATACTCAAAACAACCTAGATTATGATTGAAAATCCCTTATCATATATTCTCATTCGTCCTAATGTCATTAATCCAGAAGGTCTTCAAGAATTAGTAACTCATATCAAATCTTCACCAGCAGAAGATTTATCAGTCTTTGATCCAGACAAAACTAATGCAACTGGAAAAACATCCTGGATTGTAGATAAACAAACTAGAGATACTCAAATTGTTCCTATGGGTCCTCTATATCCAAAGATTGAAGACTTATTTCGTAATACAGTCAAAAATATCATCAATCCTTTCTATCAGGTAGAAGTGGATAGTAGTGAAATACCACAAGTACTTTCTTATGGTATTGGAGGTCATTATCGTCCTCATATTGATGGTAGGTCCTTATGGATTGCTCCTAATGGTGATAGAATCTGGAGACGGAGCACTGATAGAGATTTAAGTTGTGTTTTTTTCTTGTCAACTGCAGGAAAGGATTTTGATGGTGGAAATTTTGTATTTCCCGATATTGGCATAGAAATACCTCCAAAGGCAGGAACTCTTATATGTTTTCCATCAGATCAAAATTATCTTCACGGTGTAAAGAAAGTAGAAAGAATTCTAGATGGTAATGGAAATCCAGTGGGTCCAAATGATAGAAATGGTATTGGAAGATTTGCTATTGTAACTTGGATGAAAGTCAAAGGAGAACAGACAAAAGAAGAAGAAGACCAAGAACTTTTAAGAAGATATGGAGTCAATTAAACATAAATAAAGGTGCCTGGATTTGGTAGCACATTTCAGGTTGGAGAGGTTTAAACCTCTCCTTTTTAATGTTTAGTTTTATAAATATTAATGCTACCAAATCTAATATAGGCAGATGAATTATCTAAAAATTTATTGCAACTTAATGCGTAAGGCAGAGAAGAGAAACCTTACAAAAAAAGAAGCAAAGGAAAAAAAGATTTATGTGGAAGGACATCATATATTTCCAAAAAGCATTTATGGAAATAATAAAAGAATAGTATATTTAACTGGAAGAGAACATTATATCGCACACGCCATTTTAGAAAAAGTATTCATACAGAGATATGGATTAAAGCATATAAAAACCATTAAAATGACACACGCTCACTGTAGAATGATAGGAAATGGGACTTATATAAATGCAAGACTTTATGAAAGTGCCAGAAAAAGACAGATTGATAATTGGAGAAATATAAAGAAGAAAAAAGAAAGTATAGAAAAACAAAGACAATCTATTCTTGGTAGATTTTGGTGGACTGATGGAAAAAATGCTAAATTGTCTTATGAATGTCCCGGTGATGGATGGTATAAGGGGAGAAAGGATAAACAAAAATTAAAAAAGAAATTAAAAAAGAAAAAAATAGATGTTCCTTCAGTGTGGTGGACTAATGGTATACAAAATAAAAAACAAAAAAAATTTCCAGGAGAAGGTTGGTATAAAGGTAAGACTGATTTTAGTAAGAAAAATACTAAGTGGTGGAATAATGGATATAGACAAAAATTAAGTCACTCTTCTCCTGGTGGGGGGTGGAAATTGGGACAACTCGAATCAAAAAGGAATTGGTGGAATGATGGAGTCAATAATAAGATGGCAAAAAAATGTCCTGGTGATGGTTGGGTATTGGGAATGCTTCCCACTGAGAATATGATAGGAAAAAAATTGTGGAACAACGGAAAAGTGCAAGTTAAATCTAATGAATGTCCCGGAGAAGAATTTTCTTTAGGTTCTTTACAACTTCTTAATAAAAATCGTTGTTGGTGGACTAATGGAATAGACTCTATAAGATCAAAAAATTGTCCTGGAGAAGGTTGGTACAGGGGACATAGTATTAAAATTGAAAATAGATGCACTTCTAAGGGGACAATGTGGTGGAATGATGGTAATAAAAATATTCGTGCAAAAGAATGTCCTGGAGATAATTGGAAAAGAGGAATGTTAAGATAATGGATGAGGTTAATCAACAACTGTCACGAGAGTATGGTGTCCCAGTCATATAAATAATCACAAACACTTATAGACAAATGCAATATCTCAAGCACTATTGGATTCACGCACACTCTGGCACTTATTGCTGTGAGGACAATCCTGTTGAAAAAAGACATCCAGAAAAGGAATTTCCTGGTCTTGATGTAAGAATCTGGATGCACGATGAGAATGGAATTGATGTATGTCTTTCCAGAGTTCCTGATGGTGTTACAATTACTGATGTAATTGACGATCATAATGGCAAAAAGGTCGTGCAAAAACTGACCGAAGCAGAATTCAATTCAGTTCAAACTCCACTTACTGAGTCACAAACACTTCGTCAGGAAGCACAACAAGAGACTGATGAAGTTCTCAAGGCAGAAAAAGAGGCAGCAGCAGATTCTAAGTTTGAAGAAGCAAGACAGGCACTTTTTGCTCTTTGAGACACTTCAAAAACTGGCACACCATAACCCCACAGTGACCCTGTGGGGTTTTATAGTAGGTACATCAGCAACCAAAGGATGTATTCAAGTTTAGACCGACTGATTTTCGTTGGTTCATTTATGATTCTAATGAACTGGGGAGTTCGTCTTACTAATTCAATCCTGAATTCTTTATTCTAATGCACTGGTTAGACATCACAGGATACAATGCTCGTAAGAGAAGAGTAGAATCTGTTGTAGGGTGGTTCTTAGACACTTACCTTCCCAGACATCACATAACCATTGAAATCCTTCACAGAGGACTTCGTAGGGAGGAATCTTATGGTTATTGTTCAGTCTCTGGGGACATTTATAGACCCCGTGAGTTTCTTATTGAAATTGATCCCAAACTTGATCTGGAACTTTACACTAAGACCATCATACATGAGTTGATTCATCTTCGTCAATGGGTTCAAGGAACACTTAAAGAACGCAGAGGAAAGATGTATTATAAGAACATCAATTGTGATGATCTTGATTACTGGGAACTTCCTCATGAGATTGAATCTCACTCACTTGAACAAATGTATTATGAGGACTACTTGACAGATACCCATCAAACCGTTTAGAATACCTTTGTTGGGTTTGAAGATAAAACTCTAAGATCTTAAAGACATTATGAAACTTATCGAACTCACACATTCCTTTCAGTATCGTTGCACCGAAGATTTTAAGCATCAACTTGCATCTTCAGGATCTCTGCAGAATCTTACGAAGATGATTGCTGAACAGTCGAATACAATGAATCCTGACCAATATGACCCATTGAAGTATCGTGGTGATGCTTTTGAATGGTTTGCTGAGTTCTTTTTTAAGTTCTTTGATGGTGATAATTTGTTTTTGAATATGACTGATTATAAACCAACAAAAGCATCTGGTGATTATGGTGTAGATGGAGTTGCAAGATATACTAAAGATCTAAGTAAAGTTGTATGTTTGCAGCATAAGTTTAAATCAAATCGTTCAAAGAAATTATCATCCAAAGAAGATAATCTTTCTAATTTTGGTGTGAATGCAGTAACCAAATATTCTTGTGAGATTGATAAAAAATATCTGATCGTATTCACCAATGCATCAGGTATTGAACGTACTACTAGTGAAGGAATCTTTGGTGGATGTATTACTTGTATCAATGGAGAAATGATTTCAAGGTATATTGATACTAATCAAGCATTCTGGGATTGCTTTGTAAGGTCAGTTCCTAGGCTGTCCACCTGACCTTACGAAACCCCTCTTTTGCTGCTATAATACATTCATAGTTTAAAACACCAATGACTGCTACTCTTTCTGGTCCTTCGATTGCTGATCGTAAAAATCGTATTCGGGAAAAATTCAAAGCAGAAAATCATCAACCTGTTCCTGATAAACTGATTGAAAAAATTATTTTGGGGATAAATACTGAGTCTGAAGTTCTACTGGTTGATGCTGGGTGTGTGATTGCACTCTCACTTATTGAGAAAGGACATAATCCAGATAAAATTTTTGTTGCAGAAAACTCTGATGGAGAATATATCAGGGTTGCAGAAAGACTTTCTGAAATTTATGGATTTCATCATATTCAAATTAATGCTGATAAAATGTCTCCGATTATGAAGTTTGATTATACTCTTGCAAATCCTCCTTTTAAGGGACAACTTCATTTGGAATTTCTTCAAAATGCATTGAAGACGTCTAAAAATGTAAGATTTATACATCCGTCTGGGTGGTTGTATCGCAATAATACTAAATTGGAATCCGACGTTAAAAAAATGTTGGAAAATCGCCTTGTAAAGTTAACATTGTTTAATGGTAACTCAGTTTTTGAAGGAATGGAATTTCAATCTCCACTTGTAATTACTGAAGCATCTGAGAAATCAGACTCTTTTATTCTAGAGTACAAAACAAATGGTAATCAGTACAAACTGAATAGTATGAATGATCTTCCCTGTGGTTATTGGGAACCAACTCAAATTAACTTGGAACTAAAAGACTTCATTTATCAAGAAGCATCAAAACAAAGTCTTTATTCACTTTTTGGAACTCATAGTGGAGGTTCATATCTGAATATTAATGAGGTTGTTGGACACCATTCTAAGGATTCTTCTTCCTTTTTTATGAGTGACTTTTATACTTTCTTCTACAGAAATAGTGATATGAATGGTTCTGCAATTCGGGAGAAAGTTGTTAATCTCAACACCGATCAAGAAAGAGATTATCTAGTTTCTTATCTGAAAACAAAATTTGCAAGATTTGCTCTTGCTTTGAATAAAGTAAACAGTTGGAACATTAGTAAAAGGTATCTGGAGGCAGTTCCGATTCCTTCTCTTGATCGGGATTGGGATGATGATTCTGTTAAAGAATTCTATAAACTAACTGAAGATCAGTGGAATTCGATTAACTCTTTCATTCCCGATTATTATCTGTGACAGACTGAGCACTGTCCACTCTAGCACCCTGGACCTACTCTGGGGTGCTATAATGTATTCATACAAAACAACTCCAATGCAAACCACCATCGTCCCCTATCTCTATCAGGATCGTATTCTTCAAGCAAAACGAGAGAATACAAAAGGTATTCTTGTTGCTGGCACTGGTGCAGGCAAATCCTATACAATGGGTTGGAGTATTCAAGAAAGAATTGCTGCAGGAGATTCTGTCATTGTTGTAGTTGCTCCTCGTATTCTTCTTGCACAGCAATTGTTTAAGTCCATTGATTCTCTGATTGGAAAAACCGCAACATTTCAACACGGATTTGTATACAGTGGCGAAGCAATTCAACGTGAAGAAAAGGAATTGACATCTGAACAGATTCTTGATGCTCATTTCTCCACCACATCTGTTCACGACATTCAAGAAGAAAAGGAACGTGCAGATCGTCTTAATGTTCCTTTGATTCTGATGACCACCTATCACTCACTTGAACGTGTGATTGAAAGTGGTATCCGTATTGATACTGCTTATCTTGATGAAGTACATAATGCTGTATCACTTGAATTCAGTAAGTCCGTAAGACAACTGAGCCAAATTGCAGAGCGTATGTATTCATACACTGCAACTCCAAAAAAGACTGATTCTGTAAAGGGTCGTGGTAACAATAACGAAGATGTTTATGGTAAAATCATCTGTGAAGTTACTGCCAAAGAATTGATTGATGCGGGTGCGATTGTTCCTCCCAAAATCAATTATTTGTATTCTCATATCAATGCATCTGATGTTGATAATGTTTCACTGACTCGTGACATTGTTAAGCAAACGTTTGAACACTATGAAGAATACTATTCGCATCTGAATCATAAGATTCTTTTTGCCTGTGATGGAACTGAAACAATCCATCAACTTCAAACTCAAACTGACATAGTAAAGTGGGCACAACAAAATGACATTGATATTTTTCTGACCACTTCAAATTATGGTGACTGGGTAAATGGAGTTCAACTGAAGAATCGTGCAGAATTTCTTGAAAGACTTCAAGAGTATGGTAAAGATCCTAATCGTAAGATGGCAGTCTTTCATTACTCAATTCTTTCTGAAGGCATTGATGTTCCTGGACTGACTGGGTGTGTTCTGCTTCGCAATATGAATCCCATCACACTGATTCAGACCATTGGACGTGTTCTGCGTATGCTTCCTGTGGATCGTCGTTCGATTGCTGAAGGACTTGTAAAAGCAGGTGACACCGATTCTTATGTGAAAGGATTTGGTCTCGTAACCGTTCCCATTCATAAAGATTCTGAAAAGGATTTAGAAGAAGGTGTTTCTGCAATTTACAATGCTCTATGTGGTATGGGTTTCCCTCCTGAAGTGATTCTGCACGAGGAAGACACCCGTGGTAAGAAAGAAATTACCCTTCCTGATGATTTTCAGCAAATCGTTAATCAAAAAATCAAAGAGGTTTCTGCTGATTGGGAATGGGTTTACAAAAAGAACGAATTCTTTGGTGGTGATGATGTAGAAGATTGGATTGCTGCACTATGAAAAACAAACACAACGAACTTCTGGGATCTGATATTGAAAGATCAGATGAAAGAATTGATCTTACGGGTGAAGTTTTTACCCCTTTAGAACTCTGTAATTCGATGATTGATGAGATTCCAGAAGAACAACTCAAAAATCCTAATTCTAAGTTCATAGACCCTGCTGCAGGTAACGGGAACTTTTTGATTGCACTCAAAACCAAACTTCTAAAATACCACACAGAAGATCACATCCTAAATGAGATGCTCTATGCAGTTGAACTGATGGAGGATAATCATAGGGAGCTATGTGAGAGACTTGGAGTATCAACAACACATCATCACTACGTTTGTGCTGATGCCCTAGAGTATCATTATTCTTTTAATGGTAGAACTTCCAAACCAGTGACCATGGACGATTTTTGAACTGCCCCTGACTCTGCCCCACTCTGCCCCACTCTGTCCTATAATACATTTGAAACTCAAAATTCAATGAAAACAAATCGTAAGTTCGTCAACATCAAACCAAAGAGTTCCAAGGCAAAGAACAGATTCTCAAATATCATGCAGAATCTTCATGCAATGGAAGTAGAACAAGAGACTGATGATAAGTTCTTTCTTGCATCAATCAATCGTCAATACTTTACTTGGATTCCTAAGTGTGGAAATGAGCACTGGGACATCATTAAATAGTTCTATATTGGTATATTAATGTTTTTTCTTCCAATTCTATTAGCATCACACATTCCACAAGACCTTTATCTTAGATGTGAGGATTATGAATGGTTGAAAGAAAGAGCTTTGAGTAGTGAAGTTCTTACTCTAAGTGAGAAGATTAATTTCATCACTCATTGGATGCATCATACAGATTCTAAATGTTTCGAGGACAAAGAATGAAAGACCAAAATTCAGTTCCAGATAATGAACCACAGGAAATTAAGTTCAATCGTGGTTTAGATTTATTTACAGAATCTGTTCTAAAACCAGACCCTGAACTTCGTAACTGTGCTCATAATCAAAAGTGTTATCACGAACTGATGTATATTCGTTCATATGTTCTTGACTATCTAAAAACACTTAGGCAATGACTGAAGGAGAGATGTCAATATACTATTTTTGGTTTATTATATTTGCAATCTTTGCGTATTTAATTATTACGGATGCGTCTATTGCACAATTGACTGTTATCTATAGTCAGTGGTGTAGATTGCAATATGAGAAATTGAAATGGTGGATATTGTATAATCCTTCAAATCCAATTGTTAAGTGGAATATGCATAGAAAGTCTATGAAAATGGCAGAAGAACTGATGAAGGAAATGAATAAAAAGTGAAAGTTACTGAACACAATGTAGATGCTGATTGGAAAGTAGAAGAACTTGATGCTTTAATGGAACTTGTAAAGAGGGAAATTAAAGATGGAGGTGATAAATCAATTCAAATGTTTTATGCTAAGATCTATGGTAAACTAATTGGTATAAAACACGAAACACAAGACAACTATGGAAAAGAAACTGTATGATGAAGCATTCTATGTCTATAAAAAAGATTATGGACTGTGGTATTCTGTTGACAAAGAAGATAAAGGATTAGTTACAGCACTCACTGAAGAGGCTTGTGTTCGTGCAACAAGATTTTACCTAAAGTTGAAACAAGACGAAAAAAATGGTATAATGGTTGAAACAAAAACTTACTTTGGAGAAGTTGGAGGAAAATTATGACACAACGCACATTTACTGGTAAAACTGGAGATGTCTGGACTTGGGAAGAAACTCCGGAAGTTACAGCAGCACTCAAACAACTGCATAAAACTGTCGTGAATAATCGAGTCAACAAACCACACGATTATCAAGGTCCGTTGTATGCTCCTCACCCCGACATTAAGCGTGATGAATAGTCTACTAGAACGAATTGAGATCCTTGAACGAGAGAATATTGAGACAACAAATGTTCTCTATGAGATTATAACTAGGATAGAATTATTGGAGAACGATCGTGTCCTACAACTTGACAAGTTTCGAGAAGGCAATGACAACGTTTGCAAATAGAATAGACATCATTGTAAATCTAGAAGTTGGTGATAAGATCTCACCAGAACAAGCCTATAAAGAAATTAAAGAAGAGTACAAACAACTCAAAAAATTTCATAAAAAAGAAAAATGACTAACTTTAATTACAAAAAGCATTCTCTTCAGCATCTTGATGAATGGATTCACGATGCTTTGAATTGTGATGAAATTGCACCAAAAGAAATCTATGATACTATTTTGAATGTTGTAAATGATAGTATTGAGTATCATCGCAACAATCTTGATCGTGGTGTAGAACTTCTTTCTTTGTTGAAAGGTCATCGTCCTATTGAAATTGAGGAGGCAACAGATAAAGATTGGGAAGACTTTTGGGAATCTACTGAAGAAGTTTCTAAAGAACAATGGGCTCATCCTGAATCATCACTGTATAAACATTTGCAATATACAGAAGAAGAACTGAACGCAATGTGTGATGCTGCTGAAGATAAAGAGAAGTGTCGTGAATATAATCTTCGTGAAGCAGAATACTACACTAAACGAGCAGAACTTGATGCTAAACAAGACAAAGTAATCAAGTGGCAACTTCCTGTTCAAGTTGATGAATTGTCTGGTGATTGTTTTGTTGAGTTTCCTGATGACTTATTGAAATCTGCAAACCTCAAAGAGGGAGATCAGGTAAAATGGGTTGATAAAGGTGATGGTTCTTATCTGTTGATTAAAACATAATGTATACGATTAAAATTCTTGCACCTGTTTTGATGGGACTATGTGCAAATAACTTTTTGAATGAACAGGGTGAATATTGTAATATCAATCAAACACCGTCACCTGTAGTAAAATACTATGAACCTGGAAAGTCCTGCTATGTAAATGGAACTTTCTATCGTAAATGTGAGGATCGTAATGGCACTAAGTAAATCTGTAGAAGAAAGTTTGAAAGAAGCGGAGGCATCACTTCGTAATGCCCTTGCTTTTGCTGCTCGTCAAGAAAGACCAGTAGTATGCACTACTATTTCTAAAGTCATTCAAGAGATTGAAACACTTCAAAGTTTTGATAGTTTGATGGATAAACTTGAGAATCGTATGAAAGGAGATTCTGGTGATTTTGGCACATTCTTTAGAGAGTAAAGAACTATTAACCAATCCCAAAGAAAACATTAAGAAACATCACAACCTACTTAAATACTGTTAGAATATCAACACAAACATTGGAGTATAAAATGACTCTTGCCAGAACTGGTGGTTCAAATCTAACAGTTGATGAGTGGAATGAATTAAATGCTCTTCGAGATGCAATCAATACAAATCCCGCGTCAGTTCATCCAGAAAAACAAGAAAGATTCACTGAACTCTTCGTAAGGTCACTCGAAGGTAAAGGAAACACGGAGCCTTCAAAGTGTCATAGTAGTGTAACCACAACCCTACGAAACCCTCTTGCATCATAAAGGATAATGAATCAAACAACTAAAACTATTCTTGCACTTCAACAAATAGATAACATCATAAATCTAATAGAAGGCAATGAGTATCAACAGTTTCTTTATGGGCATCTTATTTCTGTCAAAATTGAACTTGAAAGACAGTTGACTAATCTTACACACACTGATAAACTTAAGGGGTAATTAACAACATACAATGGCACAAAAGTTTCTCTATATCGTAGATCACTTCGTTGGATTTCCTCAATCTGAATTTGGTGGAGTATGGAATGTTATTGCAGAACATGATGATGAATGTTTTGATTTGATTTCTGGAGTTGATAACGGAGAGTATGAAAGTTGTTATGTAAATCTTCGCAGCAACATTGTTAAAGCACCTCGTTTTGCTCTTGCTGATGTTGTAGAATCTGAAGTGATTGATCGTTTCATTACCTGATGTCTGTCAAGTTTCTACATAAAGCACCTGATGGGTTTCATTATAGTCAAACACAATTCAAACGCAATATAACTGCCATTTGGATTCATTATGAACGTAGATTTGACTACAATAACGGTGAACCAGTTAAGTGTATCTGGGGATTCTTTAATTCCAAAACCAAACAATGGCACTCACCAGTTAATTCATCAACAGTAGGTGATGTAGTGGACCCTGCAAGGACTACACCTTATTCTGCAATGTTACTCAATCTTAATCCCCTAGAAGCATGTTTCCAATGAATACCAATCAAGTCGTGGATGAAATCGAAGCATACTGGAACAATCGTATGTGCCAATTAGTGTCAGAAAACCGACTGGATGACTCTGATGCTCTATATCTAGAGTTTGTTGTTGATGGAGAAGAACCTGAATACTGGAGTGCTTAAATGGTATTTGTTGAGGGAACCACAGTATCGTATAAAAAAGTTAAAGGAGTGATCGCCTTTGTAGATGACAAATCAATTTCAATTCTTGTCAGTAAAGGTCATCATAAATCTCATGATGTTCGTGTAGTGGTGTATAAATCAGATTTCCATCTTATTCATCCACTTGAACAAAAATGAACTCAAAATCTAAAATTTTTTTTAGTGTCTGGTGGTGTGCTTATCAACGCAGGTGGATATATAAAGGAACTGGTGTAGAGGAGGAAGATGAGATTTCGTGATATTGAGTTTCTGCGTGGTGTTGGTGCATTTGCTGCAACCTCCACTGTATTCATTGCTATTCTGATCGTGCTTGCTTACTTTAGTTCAGGTGGTGAACCTCTGAAATCATCTTTTGAGGTTGTTGACAAATACAAAGAGTGTGATGTGGTAAGATACGCACCACACCAAGTAGCAGAGTACAAGTATTTCCTTTATTGTGAGAAGAACAAATGACTGAACGAGACCTAAAACAACAACTCCAATATTCCTACTATGAGGATATGGAGGATGGTAGAACAACTGAAACGATTGATTATGATGCCTTGATTGAAATTATTGATGATTTGTATGATAAAATTGAAACACTTCAAAGAGATAATGAAATTCTAAAATCTTATGCTTGGGAACGATGAATGAAGACATGCCATGGGTTAATCTCACACAAGAGGAAGTAGATGAACTTCGCAACAAGAAACACGAACTCACTGAATACGGCAAACAGAAGTTGAAAGAAATGATGACACACGAAGAAATGTTGGAAATTGCTGAAAAAAGAGAGGCAGAGAATAGACCATTCTATCGTTTCTTTGCTATCGAATACTTTGCTACTGGAGAGGGTATGTCTTTCTGGTTGAAAGTATGTCGTAACTATCCACCACACAATGATAGAGATTACGATTTAGAAAGATTCGCTAAGTTTATTGGTGAAGGTGCAGAGTATTATCTACATGGTTTGGAAACTCCAACACAAGAGGAGTTTATGGAAAAGTATGCTAAACTTATCCCACCATACATTGTGAAAATGATTGAACGTAGAGACCAACCAGGGTTTGATTGGGAAACCCACCTTTACTTTAACTACTCATGATCCGCACAACAAAATCTATCACTTAAACATTTCTGCTGATGGTGATAAACTGAGATACTATTAGAGTGATGAAACCCCGTGACTGATAAATCTAAAATCTTCTACAACATCTGGTGTTGTGCTTATCAACGCAGGTGGATATATAGAGGAACTGATAGAGAGCACAGAGAACACGAAACTGTTCGTATGTGTCTTGATATGAAAGATGTGACTTTTTATAAGTTTGATTCAGAAAAACCTCACTACTTAAAAAGATGAAAAATTTTTGGGAACGTTATTGGAAATGGAGTGATAAAATCAATGCACCATTTCGTGAACATAAAGAAAGACTGATTCTTTATGTTGTATTAGCACAAACTGTCTTAGTAACTATTGGATTGCTTAATTTGTTTAAGACAAATAATCAGCAGTTAATTATGCTTTGTCGTCCAATAAATTTTAGTGATGTAATATGTGTTCAGGCAGAAGTTATAGAAGAATAGAGGAAATTGGAATGATTAGTACTGAACTATTCCCATATACTTCTTTTCCAATTCGTTTAGAGTTTATGGAAGGAAAGCATTCCAGAGTTTGTTATTTCCAAGATAAAACACATCTCAATAAATATCTTATCAAACATAAAATCAACAAGAAAACTGCTAATATTCTTTACAATGAAGAAACCTAAAAATTGGTGGTATATTTGGAGTAAATCTCTTGGAGAAAAGGCATCATCATGCAATAAGACATCAGATAAGGTTAAAGTCAATCGTGAGGAGTTCTTCAACACTCTCAATGCTTGGGGCAAAGATCCTAACAAGAAGTTCGGTCTCTGTGTTGTTCCTGTTTATTCGCAGGTTGGTATTGCTACCGAGCGAGCATTGCAGAACATTGTTGATACTGTGTTTGAAAAAGGTGAACTTCTTGATAGTGTGGTGCGTCGATGAAATTCAAATATACTAACAGTAATATCCTAGAAGCAAATCCTGGTCCTGTTGGATTTATTATTGGTAAAGGTGAATATGCTGCCATTCCTTATGGTAATCAACTGATGATTATTCACAACGGACAACAACTCAAAGTGTGTAGAAATGAGAAATCTGCTCATAACTTTATTGAAAATCACAAAAAGCAACAACAGAAACAGGGAACCCCTAAGTAGCAAGTAAAAAGCAAATAAGCACAAGAACATTGTGGACGGTGGTTGATAGAGAGGGTCGGAAATGACCCTCTTTTTTAATAAATATTTGAAAAAGTGTTATGATAATATCCAGTCAGTTTAAAAAACTAACAAAAAAAGATATTTCTAAAATTTCGGACGATAAACTTAAAAATATCTTGACTATTTTCTCATCTAAGACTAATGAGGACGATATTGGGTACTTATTTAAAAGTTCTTTTTCCTTGAGGCAACGAGTATATATTAGATCAAAAGTTCTTCATGATTTTTCTTCAAGAAATGAAAACCAAAATATCACTGTTGATTTGATAGCAAAAACTATAAAGTCTACAATAGATGGGGAAGATTTAGAATCTCTTGGCAATGTAAACGATATTAAAATACTTCTGAAAAAATATCTTTCCAATTATCAAAATAGAACAACAGTTGTCTATGGTACTTTATCAATTCTTGGTGAAGTTGTAACAATGTATGTTTGCAGTGAAAATTTACCAAAAGAAATGGATTTTTATGATTTTTTAGATCAAATTTATTTCTTAAAATGGCAACCAAATAGAAATTTAAATCATTTTAATATATATACCGACATTCCATTAAGTACCGAAAAAATTTCTTATATGTCGGCAATTTATGATAATGCAAAATATAATACAGGTTATTATGAATGGTTATATTCTGCATATTATAGTGCAAAGAAAATTATAGAAAAGTGTGGTAATGATGGCAAATCATATGAGTATTATCACGAATCTTCTGATTTTGTTAATTTTATAAAAAATCATTTTAAACAGGATAAAAATCGTTGCTTTACAATGATGGAAAACTATCAGAAAAGTGTTGGAAAAAAATTTTTTAGTGAATCTAATAAGTTATCTACAGCAGACATTTATCTGGTGAAGAAGAATCAAAGACAAAATATTGAAAAAGCAATAAATCAAAAAGTAAAAATAGTAAATGATACTAAGATATTAAATCCAAGACATTATTTGGAATTGATAACTCAATTATATCGTGCAAAGATGATGTTTCCCGTTAGTTTGAAGCAGGTTAAAGTCAGCAATCCTCCATTTTCAATATTAAATTATAATTCCGTATATTTGCATGAAAATAAAGAAGATGATGATTGGTTTTTAACGGAAGTAAGATTTTTGATGCAATTATCAAAAAATAAACCGGAATTTGAAAAGTATTTGAACGACTTAATTTCGATAGAAAGTTTAACTCCAAATAATTATAAATTGTCACTGACTACACAATATTTTAATTTTACTTATAAAATTGAAAAACCAGGTAAATCAATTAAGCACTTGAATTATTTTATTGAGTTATTGCCAGGTGCTGGATCTGTTCTAATTAAACCAGGTAGACAAGGTGGACCTTCAGAAACAACATCACAAACGGGGGAAGGTCAAGTAACTCTTAATGTTTTTAATGAAATGTCAAATCATCCCAGTTATAGATCTTCTTTTAATAGGGCATATCAAGAATTGATAAAAAATAGAATTAGCATTATTAATGAAATTGATGATAAAAACACCCAAGCAAAAACGATATTGAGAAAATCCAAACTTTTGTCAAAAGATGATTTTATTAAAATTATTGAATCTTTGAAAAATAAAACAAATAGATCTCGTTTCCTGATAAAATATGCAGATTATCTTATAGAAAAAGAAATACCATCAACTCTTACGCAAGGCATAAAAAACAAGTATAAGTTAATAAAACCAAGAAAAAGTGGAGATGTTGTTGCTGATAGAAATATAGATCAGTTTAGAAACTTGTTAATCAATATTGAATTCTTATATTTTTTATCTGCAAATCAATCAAATATCAAAGAATTGGTTAAGAAAAAAATAGTTATGAGCCTCCACTCCGCAGCATCTGGTAGAGGTTATTTGCTTTTATCGAGTTCGAGGATGGCAAGGGGAAAAGCATATTTGGATGATATTCAATCTGCTGTTACATTAAAAGTTGGAAGGTAGGACACCTAAACAACTGGCACATTAAATGGCATTTTTCAAGAATCTGTGATAAATTGAATGTAGTTGAGAAATTTCCATGTCATTAGAACGAAAGTTTTTGGAATCTGAGTATGGTAAAGATGTCATAGATTTTTACCTAAAGAATGTCTCCAATAAATTGGATTACTTTTCAGTAAGATATTGCGAAGATATTAAAGAGGATCCTCAAGATACATATTCTTACATCTGGGATCCAATATCCAAATCTACATTTCTAACTGAAAATGAGATTGGTGATTTGGAGGAAGGTTGACAATCTCAAAACTGGCACACAGTCTTGCCAAACCACCAGGATCTCCTGTATATTAAAAGAGTCAAAAACAAACCACTAATGGCAACTCGTTCACGCATAGGAAAACTCACTGTTTAGTCTTATGCTATCCAGAGCATTGGCACGAGTTAGAATATATCAAGAGTAGGAAATGTCAAAAAGAAAAAATGCATGGAGATGGTGGGCAAAGGCAATAGGAGAGAAGGCAAGTAAAGATGACAAAGAATCAGATGTCGTTGCTATTGTACGGACTGTTATATTCCTCACTTATCTCATTACTAACTGTTTTATTGTTTCTGGAGTAATTCGACACTGGAATGATGTACCGAGTGAACTATCTCAAACCAAAGAAAAAAGGTTATGCCAAACAGACAGCAACCTTTCTAAAGATTGAAGACGCAATCTTCTGGGAAGAACATGTAAAGAAAAACCTGGATGCAGTGGACACTCAGATTACTGTCCACTGATTTGACCACTGTCCCCCGATTCCTGTATATTAAAAGAGTCAAACAACTGACACCTATGGATTATTTCATCAACGATCAACAAATTGAAGAACTGGTCAACTTTGATTATGTCTGTGAAGATCTTGCAGACTTGATTGAAGAAGAACAAGACTTCGGCATGAACGAATACCTCAAGTCCAACATTGATTACTGATCTAATGAATCCTCCCACCTCCACTGTTAATGTCCTGCCTCATCTCAAAGAACTTCGTGAGAAGTGGAGGCAGCAAGATTTCCGACTCACTAAAGAACAGCAAGAAGAATATGATATTCTCTTGCAAGCACGTCGGGAACGTGTCAAATACTTTTACGACAACGGTTTGGTTCAAGTTGGTCCCAAAGTGACTAAAAAGGCACAAGAAGACCTGGACGATTGAACAAGTGGCACAGAGGGTCTCCTGGAGGTCTCTCTGTGCTTTATATTATCTACATCAACGGAACACGAATGACTCTGACCCTGCGACCACATCAACAACGCATCCTTGATCGTATGCTTGCTTATGCTAAGGGTCAAATTGTTGTCCCTACTGGTGGTGGTAAAACATTGACTATGATTGTTGATACTAAAGATCGTCATGATCGTATCAACAATGGCACAACCACAGTTGTTGTTGCTCCTCGTATTCTTTTGGCAGAACAACTGTGCTCTGAGTTTTTGGAGATTATTGATACTACCTATACTCATGTGATGCATGTTCATAGTGGTGAGACACACCACTATTCTTCTACTAAACCCGAACAGATTCACCTGTTTGCTAACACTGCAAGAACTGCTGGTGAGAATGTAATCATCTTCACCACTTACAATTCTCTTGATCGTGTTCGTCAAGCAGATATTGAAGTGAATACCATTTACTTTGATGAAGCACACAATTCCGTGAAGAAGAACTTCTTCGGTGCTACTGAGTTCTTTGCTGGTGCAGCAGATCGTTGCTACTTCTACACTGCAACTCCCAAACATTCTCTCACTCCTAAGAAACCAGGCATGAACTGGGGAGATGTTTATGGTCAAGTGCTGTGCAATGTTCCTGCTCCTGAACTTGTCGAACAGGGTTACATTCTTCCTCCCAAAGTTGTAGTCAAGCAACTGCCTTTGATCAAAGGTCGTAAGGTAATGTGGGCAGAGGATAGTGTCAACCTATTGGAAACGATTGATGACAACAACATCGACAAGACTTTGATCTGTGCTCGTACTACCAAGCAAATCATTGGACTGATCAGCAACTCTGACTTTTGCGTTCAACTTGCACAACGTGGTTATTCTTGGATGACGATTACATCCAAGACTGGTGCAATCATTGATGGTAAGAAGGTCAATCGTGAGCAATTCTTTGAGACTCTCAATGCATGGGGCAAGGATTCTTCTAAGAAGTTCGTTGTGATTCACCACAGTATTCTGTCTGAAGGTATCAACGTCAATGGACTGGAAGCAGTCATCTTCATGCGTAACATGGATTACATTGGTATCAGTCAGTCTATTGGTCGTGTGATTCGTTTGGGTGCTGATACCAAGACGTTTGGTCTTGTTTGCATCCCAACTTATGACTCCGTTGGTATCAGCACTGCCCGTAAAGTTCAGGCAGTTGTTGATGTCGTGTTTAATCAAGGTCAACCTGCAATTTCAGAGATCAAACGATGAATTACACCAGAGAACAACTAATTGATGCACTTCAACGGGAGTATGTGTTTCTCTGCCACGATGATTATGAACCATTTGAAGATATGACAGCAGAGGAACATTTCGAGTGGTTGCATACTCTATCCGATGAAGATCTGATCGAAGGGACATGCACCGATGAAATATATTCTCTTAAAGAATATATGAATCACTGGGGGTAGTGTGCCAGTTGGTCAAACTGTCCACTAATCTCCCCACTGGGATCAATCTTCTGTATATTAGAACAGTCAAAGGAGCACAACCTCATGCATCTCATCGACCATCTTGAAACCCAAGTCGAGTGGGGCAAAGTGTTTGGAATCGTGGATTCTCTCTACACTGATCCAGGATTCTCTTCCAATGCTGATAATTTTGCCCGTGCAACTGCTGTTGAAAAAGCACTCGCAAAGTATTCTGGTCTCGTTCGTGTAGATCAGACTGGTTACGATTTTGTCTACAACGATGACAAGATTGAAATGAAAATGGGCAAGAATTTGTTCTTCAAACGTAAGGACATTCATGCCACTAAGAAGTTCAAAGTCAAATCTTTTCTCAGTGAAAAGAAAACCGTTGAAGATTTCAGGCAAACTAAAACCTTCGACTACATGTTGGTGGTAGATCTTACTGCTCGTCGTGTGGTAGTTGTTGAGGATGAGAAAGCACGATCTTTGTACCAAGAGGGTGCAGATGGTGCTATGATTGAACTGAAACTCGGTGATTACTATGAGTGTGATCTTGGGAAGTTCAATGTAGTCAAACCTCCCACACTTTTGTCTGAAGGTATCAACAACGCAATCGAATCTTACCTGGAGTTCTGATCAATGAAAAACACACACTTGCAACACCCTGAAGATTCCATTCTGACTGGTGATCTTACCGTTCTGGATTGGTTCCTTGCTAAGAGTGATCTTTCCGTGAAGATTGACGGTTCTCCCGCTATTGTTTGGGGCACCAATCCTGCCACTGGTAATTTCTTTGTCGGCACAAAATCTGTCTTCAATAAAGTAAAGATCAAAATCAATGAAACGCACGATGACATTGATTGCAACCATTCTGGGGTTGTTGCTGATATTTTACACCACTGTTTTGATTGCCTTCCTAATTTCGACGGGATTGTTCAAGGTGATTTTATTGGTTTTGGTGGTGATGATACTTTTTGCCCCAATACGATTACTTATGTCTTTGATGAAATAATTGACCAGAACATTATCATTGCACCACACACATTGTATGCAACTGATGATGAGATGAAGGACTGCTATGTTATCAATGACATGGTGGACATGGAGATCTTTGAAGACACTGAGATCTGCAAGTTCGTGCAACCTCGTGCATGGCAACTCGATGAAGATTTCTCTGAGATTGTTGGTTTTGCACGACAGATGTCCCAGTTGGTTACTTTCGTGAATGAGAAGGAAGCAACTGAATTGAAGAAGCAACTTAATGCTTGTATTCGTGAAGGACTCGAAGTTGTGCCTGAAACGTTCAACAACTCTCTGTTGATTAGTTACTGGTTTCTGATCAAATCAATCAAGGAGGACATGCTCTACCTGTGTCGCAATAACGGTCCCGAAGCATACATCGGCAACGAACAATGTGGTGGTGAGGGTTATGTTCGCATGAATGAGTTTGGTATGTTCAAACTCGTTAATCGTGAGCAATTCTCTCATGCAAACTTTAACAATGCGAAACATCAGTGTGCCAGTTGATTGAAGTGTCCACTAATCTCCCCACGGGCATCGTTTCCGTGTATTCTATAAGAGTCAAAGGAACACCACTCAAATGACGATCACCAAACAACAAGCACTTTCCCAGTTTCGTTACAACTGGAAAGTCATCACTATTGCACATCCTAAACTGAAAGGTGACATTGTTTGGAAACGTACAGAGTGGAATGACTTCACCGATGCACTCTGCAAAGAGGGTTACATTTCCGAGAATCAGTATAACACCTGGACTAATCCTTTCTGATTTCGTTCTCTTCCACTGATCAAACAAATGACTGCAATGCTGACTCAAACCAAACCTCAATTCTTGACTGATGCACTCATCGAAGTGCTGAACAGTGAGTGGAAAGTTAATTCCATTGAATCTGGTCACTCTTGTTATTACCAAGTTGAAGCAAAAGTCGGTCGTAAGTACACCAAACTGATGACTTATTTGGTTTCTGGTGGTGTTCGTCAACGTGGTCGTTCTGCTTACATGTTTGTAGACAATACCACTGGTGCATGTTACAAACCTGCATCGGTTAAAGCACCCGCAAAGGGTATTCGTTGCTATATTGATCAACTGGCAGATCATCCTGATGCTTGTGATCAATACGGTTCTTTCCTCTACATTCGGTGATCAACATGCAATTCCAAGTTACACAAATCGAGTTCGACTTTGATGATGCTCTCCACCCCATGACTGAGGTGGAGATGAGTGAAGTTTATGAAGATTACATTGGTACATTTTGGGAGGCAGATGACGGTGATGATCTAGTCGAAGAGATTACATCTGCATCTGGTTGGTGCATCAAGTCCATTGATTATCGTCACATCCTTAACTGAAATGTACATTCCCCAAACTGACTGGAATCGCGGCACTTACCGTGAGTTGAAAGCACTCTTGAATGAGTTGCCTGAGCATTACCTGGACCAAACTGCAACGGTTATGTTATCAGATAGTGACGAATATACCGATATTCGATCTATTGGTTGGACTGGTCCTGCCTGTGATGTGCTAGACTCTGATCACATGTTCTTCTCTATTAACGCCTGAGATTCATGAACACTGGTTACACTTTGAACCGAGTTGAGTTCACTCAAGACGAGGAAACTTGCATCCTTAAGTTTCTTCGTGATGCACAAGAATGTGGGTATCCTAGTGCTAACGAACCATGGTATCCAGTTATTAACAACATCATGAGAAAGTATTACGATTCAGACATCAAGGAGTATCAATTCCCCCAATGAAATGCGAAGTTAAATTGTATGTTGCTGGCAAAGTCTTCACTGAGGAAGTGTATGCCAAAAACTACCAAGATGCAAGAGAAGTTGCACTTGCTCGCAATCCTAATGCAAAAGTGATAGGAGTGACAGCAAAGTTCAACTGAGAGTATAAACAATGTGTGCCACATGTATTAGTGGCACAGTAAAAGAGCACAAGCATCAATTTCCTGTATTCTTAAAGAGTCAAAGGTTTTTCACCAATGCAACTGACTTCTCAAGGACAATCCCGTGCAATGGTTGTTGAGTTTCGTCCTCACAACATTCTGACCGATAAGTTTGTTTATACTCTCAAGTTTATGGGAGATGAGCAAACCAAGTCGATGCGATTGATGAGCAAGAAAGAAATGATTGAGACTGTCAATGCACGTCTTGATCTTAACTATGAGGTGACAGATTTCCTGACTGAACCTCAAGAATACTTCCCTTGTGCTTGTTAATTTGTGTCATTGATTAAAACCCACCTTCATACTCAACGAACAACGATGTCTGAAGTTCTTGAACTGAATCAAGCAGAGATTCGTGCTCTGTTGGATCTCATTGAGTTTCATGATGATTGGAACGAAGTGAGTGAAATTGTAGGAGTAGATGTATCTGCTCTTTATGATAAAGTTTCTTCTTGTGTAACTTACTGATTCAAATGATTTCCCTTCCTAATCCCACAAACAAAATGACAATGAACGAGTCTGATCTTTTCACTCTTAAAGAGAACTATTGCAACCATATCATCGACGGGATGGATATGGATTGCCTTGTGCAGATGTGCCATGATTTGTTAATGGATGCATACCAAGATTGCACAGAGGAAGATCTGAAGGAAGAAATTGTGGATCTTTATGATACTGAACTGTGGGAAGATTTGGTTGAAAGTGTAGAGAACTGAACCAGTTGGGGAAGTGTCACACTAAAAGAGCACTGCCCCCAATTTCCTGTATTGTTAAAGAGTCAAAGGTTTTTCACCGAAATGACTGTCATCAACCAACCCCGAATCATCAACGGCACCGAATACCCTACTCCAACTGTTGATGGTATGGACCGTTGCCAGATTAACACTCGTTTGCATTACATCAACGAAGAAATGTCTAAACTTCGTGCCACTCAAGAGGCACTGATTGAGATGCGTCAGCAACTCGATCGTCACAACGAAATGCTGGAGATGGGTGATCTGTTCGATGAAATGTTCGGAGGTTGAGATGTTATTTGTTTCTGGACAATCCCCTGATCTGAATCTCACTCATCAAGTGTATGAGTTCTTTACATCAAAGTACGAGATTACGAGAGATGTTGAGGTTTATCACACTGACTTAAGTGATGATAATGCCTTTGGATTTACAGAGGAGAATGGTGAAGAACAGTTTGTGCAGATTCATAACAATCTGAATCAGACTGACTATGTGATTACATTACTGCACGAACTTGTCCATGTTGTTCAGAATGAAAGAGGAGAATATGATGATGAAAAGAGAGAAGAAGAAGCATACAGAATGGAGGGAGTTCTTTATAGTGAGTTTCTCCACAGTTGTGAACAACAATATGTGCCACATGTTTTAGTGGCACAGTAAATGAGCACAGTCCCCAATTTCCTGTATTCTTAAAGAGTCAAAGGAACACAACCGATGCAAACCATCATCCAACACACAACCAACCCGAAAGAGATTGAGATTGGTGTGGAGTTTTTTCTTCCTACAGATGCACCACACTGGATTCCTAATGGGTTTGAAACTATCAGTGCGATTGTTGATAGTGAGGACCATGATGATGATCCTATTGTTGTTGAGGATGAAATTGCAGAAGCATGGTGTAAATCTCAAGGTGTAGTTTTCTCTCAAGTTATCAACGAACCCTGAGGTTCTTAATTAACATCAACCCCACTACATTTCTTTCATCATGACTGCATCATTCACTGACGAACAGATCAATGCCCTTTGTTATCAACCTTATTGGTACAATATGGGACTGGATGATCGTATCACACTGGAAGCAATTCTTAAAGAATACATTGAAGCAAACCCTGATGATATACTTGCCATTGATGCAAAGTATCTTCTGGAAATTGTCCAAAATCCTATCTTCAAGAAGTACAAAGATGTGATTCATTGTGGAGTTTCTCACTGAAAATCATGACTGCGTTTGTATCACCCAAGTCCAAAAAGGCAAAGAATCGATTCTGTAATCTGATGGAATCGAATCCTGAATGTATCATTGAACAGAACAAAGGTGATCGTGTCTTTCTACGATCACTCAATGGCAAAAACTTTTTCTGGGTTTCACTCAACAACGATTCTGATTGGAGCATTGAACTATGAATCTCTACATCATCTCCGACGTTCTTTACGATTACACTTCTGGAATGTGTGTGATTGCTGCCGAATCTTTGCCCCGTTGTGAACAAATCTTTATGAAAAAGTTTGGAGATTCTACATCTTCTTACATCAAAGAAAGTAAGCAAAAAGAGTTCAATGAAGCAGCAATTAAGGTGATTGAAAGTGTCAATCATCCTGAAGGTGTTGTGTCCTATGTTTATGGTGGAGGTTGAGTTCTAATGACTATCGGAATCTTTTTTCTCATTGGTTACATCATGGGTGCAAGTCAAGTGCTCATTGTTCGTCAGATTCTCAAGTAATTTCCCCCACTCATTAAACTCATGACTGACATTCAACAACATCAAGAGTACAACAAACTCCTAATCCTGATGGCAAGGGAACAACTGATGGAGGACATTGATTGTATCATCACTGATTACTTTGCAGAGTACGATGTCAACTATGATGGTGAACTTGTGAAGATTTTGTGTGATGCTGTCTGCCGTAACTTCCCCACTAACTGAATCATGACTGACATTCAAAAGGATACAATGCTTGCCAACATTCTGGAGCAAGTACACTCACAGATCATGTATTTGACTGAAGAAGGTAGACTTGATGATGCAGTTGCATTGTATGAAGAATGGGAAGAACATTTCGATGAGAGTATAATGGAAGTTCATGTGGTAACTATCAACAATTTGTGCCAATAGTTTTAGTGTCACACTAAAAGAGCACAGGGATCTAAAACCTGTATATTAAAAGAGTCAAAAGAGTTCACTCATGAATCGTTACTGCATCGAAGTCGATCGAATTGAACCCAACGGTGACATCTTCACTCTGGTTGAGTATAGGAAACTCAAAGCAACTAAGTCTAACAAAGGTCTAGAACGACAGTTAAACAACCTTGTGAATCGCATTGGTGAAGAACTGAAATACTACCAAGTTCCTCACAAACGTTATACTGTCAGTGTTGCTTGATTCTCCCCTCTAACTAACAACAACTCCCGCACAATTCACTACACAAACACATGACAATTCACAACCCCTACGTCAACACTCTCGTCGAAATGGGTTACGACGAAGCAGACTGCCAGATGGTAGCAAATGCAGGTGTTGATTCTACCTATCCTCGCACTATTCATGGTCGAGTTTTTAACACTGAAGCAGAGTACAAAGAGGCACTCGCAGACTTCCTCAATGGCATGTAATTCTCCCTCTAACTAACAACAACCTCACCACATTTCAGATCCATGTGTAAGATCGAACAACAGATGAATGATGCCATCACTAACAACGTGAACTGGCAATCTGCAAACACCAGTGTTAAACTTCTTGAGAATGGTGACTCTGCTGTATATCTTCACGGCAATCACATTGCAACGGTTGGTGAAACTACAATTCAAATCTTTGATGGTGGTTGGCGTTCAAATACTACCAAATCACGTCTCAATGCTATTCTTCAAAAGCACGGAATCATTGGTGAAAAAGTATTTCAAAAAGCAGGAGAATGGTTCATTTGTTATTACAAAGGTATCGTAGGTGAGGAAGGATATGTGACTGTACCTTTCGTCTCTGGTATGACTCTTGCCTGACTAATTTGATGGTCCTGAGTATGACTTAAAACTGCTCAAGTTCATCCAACAAACTAACACAAACTCAATGTCTTTTACTGATCGTGATCTTTACATTGGTGCTCTGCAAGGTGCAAAGAATGGAAACGAAATGCTGGAGATCCTGAGTATTATCTTCGGAGATAATGAGTCTGAAACTGTTACTCCAACCAGTCAACCTATTGACTTCTGATATAACAAATGTCACGAAGAAAGCATCTCACATTCAAACCAATTAACCCTAAGAAAGTGAAACTCATTGGCATTATCTTCATTGTTTCCTTTATTCTTTTCCCTGGCGTTCGTTACAACACTGGTGAAGCATTTCACTTGACTGGTGATCTCATTCAAAGGACAACTCGATGAAAATTATTCTACCTGTCATTGTTATTCTTTTGGGTGCTAATCTAATGCTTTCCATTCTTGATTCTGATCTGTCGAATACACTTAGAGAGAGGAGAGAAATAATAGAAAAAACAACAAAATAGAGGGATTTATGATTAAAAATCAATTAAAAATGTATTATTAAATATGTTTTAATTGTTTATTCGTTTATGCTTATAGGCGCATAAAGTCTTAGAAAGCATAGAAGAATAGACGCATAATGTCTATAAATGCCTTAGGAAATGTACTGAGTTCTTGTACTTAAGTCCCTTAAAATCCCTCAGGTTCTTGTACTTATGGTCTTATAAATGTACTGAGTTCTTGTTATCTAAGCCCGCACTCTACCACAACCGCACAGAAATGTCAAGACCCCCAAGTATTTCCAAACCCCCACACATTTCCCAGAATACATAAGCAATTCAAATAAATACTCCCAACCTTATTGACAGTTTCCTCCCAGCATCTTATAGTATTCACATACACATCAGGAGAGCAATTATGTCAGTTGCGTATCACCAGGCACAGAAAGTTAAGTATCGTGTCACCTTAGATCTTGAGGTGTTTAGTGATTTCGATCCACATCAAATGGACTGGGATAAAGTATTCAAGTTAGAACCTGCTGAGAAGTGTTCTGCATATGTTGAAGACCTTAGTACTCCTGACCGATGGTAATTGTGCAGGGGTTAGTATAAAGAACTAAGCACATTTTTTGCAGAATGGAGTGATTAGTGTGCGGAAATAATATTGGCACACGATATAGGCACGGGGGTCAAAATGCCCTATATTGGTTTCATCGGGGGGAGGAAACAAACCCCACACATTCTTCACTCTCATGACCATCACTGAACGCAATCAAAAACTCTATGAATTGCGTGAGAGTTTGCTTAAAGCACGAGCACAAGTTGCCTGGATTGAGCAAGAGATCTGGTTGACCAACGAAAAGTATAAGAATCAGGATCTCGATTTGTATAAAGAAATGTTTGGCAACTGATTAAAACAAACCCACCGACACTAACCCAAACCCCTGTTAATCATGACCACTGCTACCTACAACGGTTGGGCAAATTACGAGACCTGGAATGTTACTCTGTGGATTCAGAATGACGAGGGTTTGTATAACGAAGCAAAGCAGTGTGGAAACTATCAGGAACTCGTCGATCTTCTGTATAACTGTGGTTCCACAGAAACCCCTGATGGTGTTAAGTGGGACGACGTAAAGATCGACGGTCTGGCAGTCAACGAAATGATGCAAGATCTGTGACTTAAGTATCACTCACTCGTCCACCAGTTCACTACACTTTTCCCTGTTAATCATGACCGTCACCGTGTTCCCTTCCTCCCCCGAAATGCAGTCCACTTGGGATGACATTATGGGGCAAATGTGTGCCTTCGTCGATGATACTTATGCCGACGTAGATAGTGCCTACGATTGGGTGTGTGAGATGCTCAACATTTCCTCCTTCGTTGATAACAATGCCGCATGGGATTCGTTCTACGAAACGTGGGAATCTTGCGACAATCGTAACACTATGCAGTACCGAATTGACTGACTAAGTATCACAAACCGTAGGGGGGCAGTTCGTTATACTTAGTCCCCCTACCAGTTCGTGTTACTAACTACTGAACTTTTCCGTGGTCAGTAATGCAAACTCTTGTTTAATTCTTTACATCAGTAATTAAATGTGGTATGATATTAGTATAAACCAGTAATTACGAATAGTTTGTTATTCGTTATAGGCAGTATTATTATTGCGGGGTTATTATAATAAATTTGGCGTTGCCCCCTTTATAAAAATCGATAACTACCCTAACCTACAGAGGTGACAATTCGACCTTTAAATATCATCCTCATAAAAAATTTCCGGAAGTATGAGAAGACGTAAAAACCCCTATTGGAATTTCTGGAAAGTTGTCTTTGCGGGTTGGTTAATAAGATATCCTCGGCAGTGCTTTACGATCTTCGCAGGCACTATCGGGTTTTTATTTGTTTTGATATATAATGCAGTTAATTAATCCAAAATACACAAAAAAATTTTCCAAGAAATTTTTTCTATAAAAGGGTCTTGGAAAGTTTTTGAAATTTATGGAAGAACTTATGGAAAAGATATATCACATTTATGCAAAGGATAAGTGTTTATTTCATTCTATCAAAGAAGAGGAATTCCAAACAACTTGGAATACTTTGAAAAATATGGTAGGCATTATGAAGACTGATTATTCTGTAGATGATTTGTCTTATGAGGAGCTTATGGTGAACCGGAAAGTCTCTTTAGATAGCTCTCATTGACAAGGCATATATAGACTGTTAAAATTTGAACTGAAAGTTTATTTCTCTTATGGCAAAAGGATTTACTGTTAAGGCTGCTGCACCTAAAGTTAAAGAAGCAGAGTGGGATTATGATTCAATTAAAGAAAGGATGCGAGGGAAGAGTATTGTATTCTGTCTTCCTGGACGTGGGTGTTCATTTATCTTTTTGAAAGCATTTGTTCAACTTTGTTTTGATCTCGTTCAAAATGGAATGAGTATTCAAATTTCTCAAGATTATAGTTCGATGGTGAACTTTGCACGTTGTAAGTGTCTTGGTGCAAATGTTCTTCGTGGACCAAAACAAATTCCTTGGGATGGTAAGTTGCAATATGATTATCAACTCTGGATTGATAGTGATATTGTATTTGATACAAATAAGTTCTGGCAACTTTGCGATCTTTCACTGAATGAAAATGGTGAAGAAAAGGAAGTCGTTGCTGGTTGGTATGCTACTGAAGATGGACACACAACATCTGTTGCCCATTGGTTGGAAGAAGATGACTTCCGTAAGAATGGTGGAGTTATGAATCATGAAACTGTTGAATCGATTAGTAAGCGTCGTAAACCATTCACTGTTGATTATACAGGATTTGGATGGGTTATGATTAAGAATGGTGTTTTTGAGAATCTTGAGTACCCTTGGTTTGCTCCTAAGATGCAAGTCTTTGAATCTGGTGCAGTTCAAGATATGTGTGGTGAAGATGTATCATTCTGTCTTGATGCTAAAGAAGCAGGATTTGAGATTTGGTGTGATCCACGGATTCGTGTTGGACATGAAAAAACTCGTGTAATCTAATGACTTTTAATATCTTATACAAAGGACGTAAGATATATCAAAACCTCAGTCATGAAGAATGTACTGAGGTTCTTGACGAACTCTCCTCAAAGTACTATACTGATGAGGAATTTGATGTTGAACAACTTGAACTGGAGGAAATCTAATGGCTAAAGGTGGATCAAATAAAACTATTTTCGAACCAGGAGCACCTAAAAAGACTCGTCAAGGGCGTAGTCCTCGCACACTACTCTCTGCAACCTCTCGTAATGGTCGAAAGAAGAAGTATCGTGGTCAGGGTAAATAGTTAAAGTTAAATAAAAGTTCTTCATGGCAGCACTAATTTGCAATTTACCATCCATTGAAGTATGGGTGCGTAAAGAATATCTAACTGATCATCAAAGTGGCCATGGTGAATTTGCAAAGGGCGTCTGGGTGTCGTGTAAATCGATACCTGGACGTGCTTTTTATTTTGAGACATACTTACCAGAGTATGCTGCAATGTACGATAAGCTGCCCATCAGTGCCTTTGTAGCACGTCCTGAGACACCTACACCTGATATGAACCTACCCAACCTACAATTCTGGAATTGTATGGATTATGGTGTAGTATCAATTCATAAACAATTCATTGGAAGTATGGACTTTGAGTGCTATACACGAGATCATGGCACTCAAAAAGGCACTTATATCTGTACCATTGACAATTATCATCAAGATTGTGATGTCATTGATTATGCAACTAGTGAAAATCCTGCTGAACATAAGTCACACAACCTTATTGAACTTGACAATGGTCAGTATGCACTATATCCCAACAATAGATTACGTATTTTTGACAATAGTTTGACTCCTGTTGAACCAAAAATGCCTGATTTTAAGGTGTCAACTAGGATTTATGAGGTAGAGTGTGGTTTTGATCGTCTTGGAATGGGTCGTGAAGACGAATATTTCTGGAAAACTGCTAAAGAACGGGATAGCAACCCCGTAAAAAGTTCTGTTCAACCCCTAAAAGAGGAGAAAACAGATGGCAAACAACCCGAATCCGGACAGGAATACTGATTATATGCACGAAATGTGGGGTACAACCCATTTAATTACTGATTATGGAGTCAATCCTCAGAAAAAAATGCTTCGTGAAATTGCAAATGATGATATGACACCTAAAAAACACGATTTTGCTCAACAAAACGAACTTCATTCAAGAATTCGCAATGATGAGGATTATGATGACTGGGAGTATGGAACTGAACCTCTTTATGAATTCCAAAAACCCGAATAAATAAGATAGATTTATTCATTTTTATGCCTGTAGAACGGCTAAGTAAAGATTTTAAAGACCTGAGCATGTCTTTTCAGGTCAATCCAATCAATTATGATCTAATTGCTCTCAAAAATGAGAATGCAATTGCTCGTTCTATTCGCAATTTGGTTCTTACTTATCCTGGTGAAAGATTTTTTAATGAAAATTTAGGGTCTAAAGTAAGTCGTTCTTTGTTTGAGAACATTGATGAGGTATCTGCATCAGTGATTAAAGACGAAATTGAGAGTACAATCAATAATTATGAACCTAGAGTTGATTTGATTGATGTAATTGTTGATCCTGACTATGACAATAACAACTTTAACGTGACTGTTAATTACTATATTATTGGAATTGATGTTCTTCCACAACAGTTATCATTCGCATTACAGCCAACACGATAATGGCATTAGTAAATTTCACCAACCTGGATTTCGATCAGATAAAAACTTCGATTAGAGATTATCTCAGATCGAATTCTAATTTTACTGATTACGACTTTGAAGGATCCAATCTTTCAACGTTAATTGATGTTCTTGCATATAACACATATATTTCCTCATACAATGCTAACATGGTTAGTAATGAGGTCTTTATTGATAGTGCTACATTAAGAGAAAATGTAGTTTCTTTAGCAAGAAATATTGGTTACGTTCCAAGATCAAGAACTGCATCTAGAGCTATTATATCATTTTTCGTAGACACTACGGGATTTTCAACAAATCCAATTACATTAACGATTAAAAAGGGAACAGTTTGTACATCATCTTCATCTTTTGGTGCTGAAAGTTATACTTTTGCAATACCGCAAGATGTAACGACACCGGTTGTTAACGGGATTGCATCATTCGATAATGTAGAAGTTTATGAGGGAACTTTTTTAACATCAAACTTTACAGTTCAGGCGGAAAATCCAGCACCACCACAAAGATATATTTTAGAAAATGCAAATATAGATACCTCCACAATTTCAGTAACTGTAAGAGATACTCAATCTAGCACCTCTTCAAAAAAATTCATTTTATCTGATAGTTTGTTTGAAGTTATTTCAACATCAAGAGTTTTCTTCATTCAAGAAATAGAAGATCAAAGATATGAGTTAATTTTTGGTGATGGTATATTTGGTGAAAAACTACAATCTCAAAATTTTATTGAAACCTCTTACATTTCTACCAATGGAGAACTTGGAAATGGAATTTCTTCATTTACTTTTAATGGAAGAATAGTAGATAACAATAGCAATCTAGTTTCGAATGGAATTTCTCTAATCACGACTGTTTCTCCATCTCAAGGTGGAAATGAGATAGAATCTGTCAGTTCGATTAAAAATTATGCACCTAGAATATATTCATCATATAACAGGGCGGTGACTGCAGCAGATTATGAAGCATTGATTCCAAAAATTTATCCAGAAACTCAATCAGTTTCGGTATTTGGTGGAGAAGATTTAACACCTCCACAGTATGGTAAAGTTTTTATCACAATAAAACCATTTTATGGACCTTTTGTTCCAAACTCAATAAAAGATAATTTAAAAAATAAGTTAAGAAGATATGGTGTTGCTGGAATTGTACCAGAAATTCTAGATTTGAAGTATCTTTATATTGAATGTGACTCTACTGTATATTATAACACAAATCTTGCTCCAAATTCTGATTTTGTAAAAACCATTGTATCAAATAATATTAATGGATACGCAAATTCCATAGAGTTAAACAAATATGGTGCAAGATTTAAGTATAGTAAATATCAAGCAATTATTGATAATAGCCACGAGTCTGTGACTTCAAATATTACAAAAATTCAAATGAGAAGAGACTTGAGAGCAAGTCTTAATCAATTTGCAAACTATGAAATTTGTTTTGGTAACGAGTTTCACATTAAAAACATAAATGGATACAATATAAAGTCATCAGGATTTAAAGTTTCTGGTATTGCTGATACTTTATACATGTCAGATATACCAAATCAAGATGAAAAAACTGGAGAGATATTTTTCTTTAAGTTAGACTCTCCAACTCAACCAGCAATAGTAAGAAGATCTGTAGGAACTATTGATTATGAAAAGGGTGAAATTTTACTTAACTCGGTAAACTTTATTTCTACATTAAAAAATGTCAAAGGACAATCAATCATTGAAATTGCAGTGATTCCAAAGTCTAATGACATCATTGGATTACAGGATTTATATTTGCAACTAGATATTAATAAGAGTACATTAAATATGTTATCGGATGATGTTTCCTCTGGAGCAGATCCATCAGGAACTACATACACGACTACTTCAAGTTACACAAACGGGAACCTAGTAAGACTGTAAGAAATGGTAGATACACGAATCAAAATTAGTTCAATCGCTGCAAACCAACTTCCAGGGTTTGTAAAAGAAGAATTCCCCTTAGTTGGAGAGTTCTTATCACAATACTATCTTTCTTTAGAAGGTCAAGGATCTACTTTAGATATTCTACAAAATATTGATCAATATGTAAAAGTTGACAGTTTAACTAATTTAACTGATTCTACCACGATTTCTAGTGATGTTGATTTTGTAGATGAAACTATCACAGTAACATCTACATATGGATTCCCACAATCTTATGGACTGATTCAGATTGATTCTGAAATCATTACATACACTGGCATCACCACAAATTCATTTACTGGATGTGTAAGGGGATTTAGTGGAATTACTTCTTACAGGGGATTAAACACACCAGATGAACTTGTTTTTTCTCAATCTGGTATTTCCACGCATTCATCAGGATCTACAGTTAATAACCTAAGTGTTATTTTCTTAAAAGAATTTTTAAATAAAGTAAAAAAACAAGTAACTCCAGGATTTGAAGATAGATCATTATATTCTGGAATCGACCAAAATCTTTTTATTAAACAATCTAAAGATTTCTATTCTTCAAAAGGAACAGATCAATCATTCGAAATCTTGTTCAGAGCACTTTATGGTGAAGATGTTGAAGTAATCAAACCAAGAGATTACCTATTCATCCCTTCTGATGCAAAGTATAGAGTATCTAGAGACTTAGTAGTGGAGTCTTTAGAAGGAAATCCTGAAGATCTTATCAATAGAACTTTATTCCAAGATCAAACAGATATATTTCCTGGTGCAAGTGGATCTATAAACGATGTTCAAAAAATAGTAAGAGGTAATAAAGATTACTATGTTATAAGTTTAGATTATGATTTTGACAAGGATATATCTGTAGAGGGATCTGTTTTTGGCAAATTTTCAATACATCCACAGACAAAACTTATTACATCAGTTTCCACTGGATCAACAACACTTGATGTAGATTCTACGGTTGGATTTCCTATCTCTGGTACATTAATTGCAGATTATAGTGACGGAACTTCATCAACAATTACATATGAATCAAAAACATTAAATCAATTTTTTGGATGTTCTGGTGTAGATAGACCTATTGATTCTACTCAGGATTTAAGAGTAGATGCATATGCGTATGGATATTCTGGTTTAAGCACAGATAATGTTGTCAAAGTAAGAGTTACTGGAGTCCTTTCTGATTTAGATTTGTTCTCAAATACATTTTATTATGAACCTGGTGATAAGATAACAACTAAAACTTTAGGTATTGGTTTAACATCTAAAATTTCAAATAATTGGTTTTATAATGTAGCAACTTCATATGATGTTCAATCAATAACTTTACAAAATGCGTCAAACTTTACATACAATATAAGAACTTACGACAATCACAACTTTGTAATCGGAGATTCTGCAAAAATAATTTTTACCGATGGTACAGAGAGAACGACAAATATAAATTCAATCTTAAATGAAAATACTTTTACTATTGGAGGACAAGGACAACTTGATGTACAAAGAACTTATGTTATACAAAAAATATTATCAAGAGTAAATTCTAACAATTATCCAGAACTTGACATTTATACAACTAATGTTCAAAATTTATATGCTGATGGTCAGTCTCTTTATGTAGCTTCTCCATCCATACCAAATTACTTAAATCAACCATTAAACATAAACAATAGGTCTGTTACTTTATCTGGAACATTTAATGGTGAAGATATTTTTATTTCAAATCATGGATTTTATACTGGAGATTCTGTAACTTATCGTCCAGAAAGTTCAACAAATACTTTAAATATTTTAGAAGGAATTTATTTTGTAAAAGTAGTTGATAAAAACACAATAAAACTTTCAAGAAGCAGATCTAACATTTATAATAACAATTATGTATCAGTTTCGGGAACAATATCAAATAATCTCTTAGAGTATACTCCCTTTGCATATCAAAAATTAGAACCTCAGAAGATAATTAGAAAAATTTCTGATGCAGTAAATGATGAGAATGATCATGAAACTGTTTCCGGATTAATAGGAGTTCTCGTAAATGGAGTAGAGATTTTAAATTATAAATCTAATGATTTTGTGTATTACGGTGCTATAGAAGAAATTGATGTAACTTCTGGTGGATCAAATTATGATGTTATCAATCCACCAGTTCTTGAAGTTACTGATGTTGTTGGATCTGGCGTATCTGCATATTGTGAAATTCAAGGAAACCTCGAAAGAATAGAAATCGTTGATGGTGGTTTTGATTATGTTGAAAACCCAATTATTACCATCACTGGAGGAAATGGAACTGGAGCAGTAGCAAAACCAAATTTAGTTACTATTAGTCATTCAGTATCTTTCAACTCTATTGAAAGTGCTGGACTTGTAAATCTAACTAATAATACTGTATCTTTTTCAACGCATCACAAATTTAGAGATGGTGAGATAGTCATATATGATACTGATGGTCAAACATCGGTTGGTGGACTTTCAACAGATTCTCCATATTATGTTTCTGTTCAAGATTCATTTACGGTCAAATTTCACAAAACTTTTTCGGATGCAATATCTGAAGTCAATGTCATTGATTTAACCTCTTATGGGGTTGGTAATCATGCAGTAAAATCTGCAAATCCCAAAAAAATAATAGGATCTATTTCCATTGAAAATTCTGGAAGTGGGTATAAAAATAGAAAGGTAACCGTTTCATCATCTGGAATTAACACTTCTTCAAATACTATTACGGTAAAAAATCACAGATTTAAAAGTGGTGAACTAGTATATTATACTCCAGGAACATCATCCATTGAAGGACTTTCCCAAGGATCTTATTATCTTACCAAAATAAATGACAACGACTTTAAGTTGTCTCAAGTTGGTTTTGGATCTACATCTTCGGATTTTTATTACAGAAGTTCTCAATATATTGATTTAAAATCAACAGGATCTGGAATTCAATCTTTTAATTATCCAGAAATTCAAGTTACAGTTTCTGGATCTATTGGAGTTTCTACTAAAACTGATCAAGATTTTAATGCAATAATCCAACCAATTTTTAGAGGAGAAATTGCTTCAGTATTTGTGGAAGATGGTGGAGTCGGTTATGGATCTTCAGAAATTTTAAATTACAATAGACAACCTTCATTTACATTAAATTCTGGATCTGGAGCTCAACTTCAAGCAATAGTTTCAAATGGAAGAATATCAGAAGTAGTGATACTTAATTCCGGATCTGGATATAATTCTCCACCAACATTAACAGTTGATGGATCTGGATCTGGAGCTATTTTAATCCCAGTGCTGTCCAGTGGAGTAATAACAGAAGTTAAAGTAGTTGCAGGTGGATTTGGATATACATCCGCAGACACTTCAATTACTGTTATTGCGGCAGGTTCTAACGCACAATTTAGAGCTACTCCTAAAATATGGACGATCAATTTATTTGAAAGACTTTTACAAAATAAACAAATAACTGACGATGACGGTGTAATAACAAAGGGAACTAATCAGTCATTTGGTCTTCAATATTCCCACTTATATGCTCCAAGAAAATTAAGACAGTCGGTATTGGGAAGTAAAGTCGTTGATGGAGTAACAATATATTCACCAGATCTTAGATTTGAAAATGGAAAAGAAGTTTTATCAGACACACACTCTCCAATAATTGGATGGGCATATGATGGAAATCCAATCTACGGTCCTTATGGATATTCGTCACTTACAGGAGGATCTGTAAGACTGATGAAATCTGGATATGAATCATCTATTCAAACAGATAGACCAGATCCAGTTAATTCTTTCGGTAATAGAATTTACCCCGATGGATTTTTTGTAAATGATTTTTCTTACAAAAAATCCGGAGATTTGGACGAATTTAACGGTAGATTCTGCATCACTCCAGAATTTCCAGATGGAATTTATGCATATTTTGCAACTATAAACACTGAATCTTTAGAATCATCTCCGCCATTTAGAAACTATAGAAAACCAGAATTTCCATATTTTGTTGGAAATAAATTTAAATCAAAACCAATAGATTATAATTTTGATAGATATTCAAATCAAGATGATGTCGATTTGAATTCTACAGATTACGTTAGAAATACCACTCCATATAACTTAAATTATGAAAATTCATCATACGATTTTCTAGTTAATCAAAATAAAATACAAAGTCAAAATACTGAAATAGTTAGTGTATCTTCAGGTAAGATACAATCAATAGGCATTGTTACTGGTGGACTAAATTACCAAGTTGGTGATAACTTAATTTTTGATAACTCAGAAACTGGTGGAATTGGAGCAAATGCTAGTGTTTCGTTAGTTGCTGGTAAAGAAATATCTAATATCAGTATTGCTAGCACTAATGTTCCAAATGTAGAGTTTGTCCCCACTAATCTTAATGGATATTTTATTGGATTTGCAACTTCTCCACATAATCTAAAAAATTATGACATCATCTCAGTTAGTGGATTGAATACAACTGGAACAAATCTTCAATCTTTATTCGTTGTAGGTATATCTACAGATTCATTTGCACTCAAAACAGATATTCCAGAAAGTTCAGTTACTGGAATCATAACTTATTTTAGTATAACTGGAAATTTATCTTATCCAAATATTAGAGAAAATGATATTTTAGGAATAGGAACTGAAAAAGTAAAAGTTCTTAATATAGACCCAGAATCTTCAAGAATAAAAGTTTTAAGAGAATATGATGGAACTGTCGGTTCTTCACACACCGGTTCATCACTACTAGTAGAAGAACCAAGAAAATTTTATTTTAGTTCCAAAATAGTAAATACACCATATCAATACGAATACACTAAAGAATTTTATTTTGATCCAAACGAAACAGTTGGAGTTGGCACTACAAGTGGAGTTGGAATAGGATATATATTATCTTTTTCAAATCCTGGTGTTGGGTTAACTCAAATTTTCATTCCAACAAAGTCACTTTATATTCCAAATCACAACTTAAATACTGGAGATGAATTAGTTTACAATACAAATGGTGGTGGATCCATTGCTATTTCTACAGATGGTATTTCAAACTTTGCATTAACAAATGGTCAAACAGTTTATACTGCAAAAATATCAAATGATTTGATTGGAATATCAACTTCAAAAGTAGGTTTAGGAACTAATGGATCTTTTGTTGGCATTGATAGTAGTGTATTTGTAAATATACTTTATTTTACTGGTATTGGAACAGGAGATAATCATAGCTTTACAACAAACTCTCAAAATATTTTGAAAGGTATTGTTAACAAAAATTATGTCAATGTGTCTACAGCATCTACTCATGGATTAAAAATCTATGATAGAGTCTTTATGGAAGTTCTTTCTGGAATAACAACAACTGTTTATATCCAGTATAATGATTATCATAGAAAGTTAGTTGTCAATCCAAAGAATTTCTTATCTGCAGATGTTGATATCTTAGATAACTCAATTACCATAGAGAATCATGGTTTCGTAACGGGAGAAAAGGTATTACACACGTCAGCATCTCCTTCTGGTGGTTTAGATTCAAATGGAATATATTACGTTTATGTCGTTAGTGATAATAAATTCAAGTTGTGCAATACTATAACTGATTCCACAAAAGAAAATCCAATTGTTGTTGATATTACTAGTGCTTCTTCAGGAACTATTTCTAAAATAAATCCACCAATAGCACTTGAAAGAAATAAAACTGTCATCTTTGATCTTTCAGATTCTTCACTGTCATTTGAAAATAATTCTATTTCATATTCTGCTTTTGATTTTAATATTTACAGTGATTATAGATATAAAAATGAGTTTTATTCTAGTAGTTCAAATAATACCTTTGAAGTTGTTAAGAATGGTACAGTGGGAATTAGTACAGATGCTAGACTTACATTAAAAGTATCAGATTCTTTACCGAAAACTTTATATTATAATCTGAGTCCAATAAATCCAGATTTGAATATTGATATCAAAAAGCAAATTTCAACTGACAATGAAAATATTAAAAATAATAATTCATTAATTCTAGTTTCTAATATTTTAAATAAAGATCATCTATTAACCGGAATTGGATCAACTACATTTACTTTCAGTGTAACAGAAAGTCCAAGTGAATCGATTTATACTCAAAATGATGGAATAATTAGATATTCAACAAATTCTAATACTGCTTATGGTTCAATTTCATTAGTAAATGTAAATTCTGAGGGAAGAGAGTATAAAAAATTACCAGGAATTTTTGGGGTTTTATCCGTTTATGGAAATGGTGCAATTCTTATACCAGAAAGTACTTCCATTGGAAAGATTTTAAACACTAACATACAAGATATTGGATTTGATTATTCTTCAGATAAGACTTTAAGACCACAGACTCAAGTTCCACAAATATTAAGAGTTGAACCATTTTATTCATTTAATAAAATTGGAATAAGTTCGGTTGGAGTTAATTATTTGACTGCACCCAACTTAATTGTTTTGGATGGAAAAACAAATCAAAGAATAACTGATGTTGATATTAGATATAATCTTGGTGATGATGAAGTAAAAATATTTAAAAATACTGAATCATTAAACAACAGAATTCCAACTATAATACCAATCAACAATTCAAATGGAATTCCCATTTCATCGGTATCATTCAATAATTCAACTAAGGATGTAACTGTTTCACTTGGTGTAAGTTTTAGTTCAATTAACGATTTTCCATTTGAAGTCGGTGAATCTATTTTTGTCGAAAATATTAGTGTTGGAATTGATAACACTGTTAAAGGATATAATTCTGCAAATTATAATTATTCATTCTTTACTATTACTCAAAGAGATCCAAATATTGGAGGCGCAAATGCTACTATAACCTATAATCTATCAGAGTACTTACAACCAGGAGAGATTGTTGGAACTTATGATTCTATAAATTCTGCAGGAAGAGCAATTCCAGTAAAACACTTTCCAATATTTGATATTTCAATAGTATCAAACAACTTCTTTAAAAATGAAATTGTATCTTCAAATTCTGCATCGGGTAGTGTTAATTCTTGGGACAATAGAAATGGTTACTTGAAAGTTTCTTCAAATAAAAATTTTGTTATAGGCGAAACTATTATAGGATCTTCTTCAAAAACTATTGCAAATATAGTTTCCATTTTTAATCTAAGTTCAAATTATTCTGTAGATTCTTCTTCTATAGTTAAGAAGGGTTGGGTTACTGAAACTGGATTTTTAAATAATAGTTTGCAAAGATTGCATGATAATGATTATTACCAATATTTCTCGTATTCACTCAAATCAAAAGTTGAATATGAAGATTGGAATAATGCAGTAAGTTCGTTAAATCACACTGCAGGATTTAAAAAGTTTAGTGATTTGATTGTAGAATCTGAAGATTTAGAAAATGTTGGAATTAACACTGATCAAAATCTTGGAGACTTTGTTGGAATTTCTGATTTAATTTCAGTTATTGATCTTAATTGTGTCAATGATTTTGATCTGGCAACAGAGAGAACTTTAAATATAGATTCTTCAATTTATTCAGATGAAATAATATTCAAGTCAAGAACACTTCAAGATTATCTTGAATCAATTGGAAATCGTGTTTTAATAATTGATGATATAAGTGGAGAATTTAATAGCAATCCAAGACCTGAAATATACAGTTCTGCCGACTTGTTCCTTTTAGAATCTGCAAGAAGTAAAAAATATATTACTTATGCAATTGATAAGAGATTTACTGGTGAAAGACAAATACTTTTAGTAACCTTATTGCACAACAACAGTGTAGGTTTCTTGAATCAATATGGTAGAGTCGAAACATCTTTAGATCTTGGTTCTTTCGATTTTAATGTTGTTGGATCTGAAGGACAACTTTTATTCTATCCAAATAAGTACTTAGTAAATGATTATAATTTAAGTTTAGTTGCATATAATATCGAAGATTCTATCGCAGGTATTGGATCAACTGATCTTGGCGATACTGTAAAAATATCAAGTAGCACCAAAACCATACCTTCAGGTACGAGTTCATCAACTACAATTGTTGGTATTGCATCGACTTATAGATCATCCAAGATATTGGTTCAGTATGGTGCAGTTGATAATTCGTATTTTGAATATGATGAATTGACGGTTATTCATGATGGAACTAATGTTGAACTTCTAGAGTATGGTCAACTATCAACAGATTCATTATTACCTCCAGCATCACCTGGACTTGGAACATATAGTGCTTATTTGTCAGGATCTGATTTAAATATTGACTTTACTCCTAATGTTGGATTAGGTGTCACATATACAGTTAATACACTTAGAATTTCTATAGCAAATACATCATCTACTGGTGTATCGACTTCTACTTTGAATACTACTATTTTAGATTCTAGAATAACATCCATTGCATCTAGTGTATCACCAGTAGCAAATATAGTTTCCGAATACTCAAATGATTATTCTTGTGCTTATTATGTTGCAAGTATAGAAGATACTACCAATGGTAAATATCAAATTTCTGAAATTGTTGTTGCTGATGATGGAACAACTCCATCGATAACTGAATTTGGCATTTTACAAACCAACAATAACTTAGGAGATTTTGACTGCACAATATCTGGAGGAAAAACACAATTAACCTTTACACCAATTGCAAATATTGATGTTCAAGTAAGAATCTTCCAAAATGCTTTGCGATTAGTTGATACAACAGGTAAAAATACTTCTATAGATTTTAATAATGCATCCATAAATTCTGCATTTGGAGAATATACTGGAACGGAGACAGATATTCGACGTTCATTTAACCTTACTCATAAACAATTACCTATTTTTGAAAGATACTTTGTTGGAAGTGCATCAACAATTGTTGATGTTGCAAATAACCTAATTACAATTCCAAATCATTTTTTTGTCACTGGTGAAGAACTGACTTATAGTTACTCTGGTGCTGGAACAACTCAAGCAATTGGAATAGCAACAACATCCATTATTGGATTAGGAATAACTGATAAACTTCCACAAACTGTATACGTAGTTAAGATTGACGATCTTTCAATAAGACTTGCTTCTTCTGCAGAAAATGCACTCAGAAACGTTCCAAGTCCACTTACCATAACATCTGTAGGTATTGGTACTTTACACTCATTTACATCAAAAAAACAAAACTCTAGAGTCATCATTGGAATAGACAATGTAATACAATCACCCATTGTTTCTACTACAATCACAACTACTTTATCCCAAGAAGCATTAGTAACTGATGATACAGTTACATTATCTGGAATAACATCTATTTTTGGAGGCGACTTATTAAAGATAGATGATGAAATCATGCGAGTTAATACTGTAGGATTTGGAAGTACTAATATCATCTTAGTACAAAGACCTTGGATGGGCACCGGAATTTCGACTCATCCAAATGGATCTTTAGTGACTAAAGTTAGTGGTGACTACAATATTGTAGATAATACAATTAACTTTATTACCGCACCATATGGTCCAGTACCTATAGGAACAACAACCAATAGTCCTGATGAAGTTGATTATGTTGGAATAACAACTCATTCTACTTTTAGTGGAAGATCTTTTATGAGATCTGGGATTCCAAATACCTCTGATGAACCTTATACTCACAACTACGTCTTTGATGACATTTCCTCTCAGTTTACTGGATATTCTACATCATTTAATCTGAAATCTTCAGATTCAAATGTAACTGGATTCTCTACTGACAATGCAATTGTTCTTGTCAATCAAATATTCCAAGGACCCAAAAAAGTTCTTGGTGGAGTTGATATTGGAGACTATGATTTAGAAGAGAATGTCGGCATTACTAGTATCCAATTTACAGGATCAATATCATCAACATCCTATGACATAAACACGTCTAATGTTCCTATCGGTGGAGTCATCGTTTCTGTTGGATCTACTGCAGGATTTGGTTATCAACCTTTAGTGTCTGCAGGAGGAACAGCTGTAGTTTCTGGTTTAGGGACTATTTCATTAATTAGTATTGGTAATAGTGGTTCTGGATACAGATCTGGTATTCAAACTGTTGTAAATGTTGGTATTGCTACTTCAAGCACTGGAACTCCAAATATTGAATTTATAGGAACTGCTGCAGTAAGTAATGGTCATATTGTAAGTGTTGCTATTACAAATCCTGGAGCAGGATATACTTCAACAAATCCACCTATTGTAATTTTTGATGACCCACTCTCATATTCCAGTATTCCACTGATTTATAGTTCATCATCAACTCCAGGTTTTGGTACTGGAGCAGTGGCAAATATCGTCGTTGGTCAAGGTTCTAGTGTAATTGATTTTGAGATTACAAATCTTGGATATGGTTACGGTCAGGGCGAAATTCTAACAATTGGTATTGGCGGAACTGTTGGAATTCAAACAGATACTTCTTTATCATTTGAAGAATTCCAAATTACTATTGATAGAACATATACCGACAGTTTTGCTGGATGGTCTCTGGGAAGTTTATTAATTATAGATCCATTAGATTCTCTGTTTGACGGAATCACTGTATCATTCCCAATTAAAGTTGATGGAAATCAAAAGACCATTAGAGCAAGAAGAGGATCTCCTATAGATGTTGAAGCAACTTTATTGGTCTTTATCAATGATATATTACAAGTTCCCGGTCAAGGTTATATCTTTAATGGGGGAAGTTTTATTACATTTACGGAACCACCAAAGTCTGGTGATACTTCAAAAATTTTATTCTATCAAGGAACATCATCTGTTGACGTTTTAGATGTTGATATTCTTGAAACCATAAAGATTGGTGATGATGTTAGATTAAATGATGATGATATTAGATTTAAAGAAGATGAAAGAGTTGTAACAAAGATTAATTCATCGGATAGTATTGAAACAAACATTTATGCTGGTCCTGGAATTTCCATCAATCAAAATTATGAAAGACCCTTGATTTGGTGCAGACAAACCGAAGATAGATTTATAGATGGATCTGCAGTTGCTAAAGATAGAATTCTTTACGAACCTTTGATTTATCCAAACACAAGATTGATTCAGTCAGTTGGAGTTGGATCTACGGTTATTTTTGTTGAAAGTGTTAAGACTTTCTTTGATAGTTTGAAAGAAAATTCAACAAGTCAAGATAAGATCATAATCTTATCTCAGGATAGTATTGTTGGAGCATCAGCAACTGCAATTGTTTCTATTGCAGGAACAATTAGTTCAATTTCTATCACTAATGGAGGAATTGGATACACCTCTGCTCCTACAGTAACTGTATCAAATCCAGTGGGTCTTGGTTCAACTCAAGCATGTATTGCAGTCTCTTCTATCACATCTGGAATTGTAACTTCCATAGTAATCACTTCACCTGGAACTGGGTATACAACATCAAACCCACCATCAGTCTTGATAGAAGAACCTAAGATTTCTGGTTATGTTGAAGAGATATCTTCTGTTGAATATACTGGTGATTTTGGAATTATTTCTGGAATTTCCACCACTTCAATTGGAGTTGCATCTACAGGAATAACATTTGATTTTGTAATTCCAGAAAATTCCTTCCTTAGAGATAATTCTATCGTTGGAACTGGAATAACTATTAGTGGTATTCAAACTGGTTATTACTTTGTAGTTTACAATTCTAACATTGGAAGTGGAGTTACTTCACTTAGACAAGATGCATCCATTGTTGGTGTAGGAACTTCTTTCTTGGATAATATTTACGAAGTATCTGCAGTATCAATTGCCCAAACAGATGCAATTGGATTTGGAGTTACTTATGTTGCCAAGGTAACAGTTAGTGTTGAAAACTACAATGGATTAACTGGTACTGGTTATAGCAGTTTCTTTGGTGAATATAGTTGGGGAAGAATTTCTGTTTCAACTAGACTGGATCCAAAAACATTTACATCATACAACAATGCACTTTCTGGAGTATCAACATCACCAATAGTCTTAAGATACAATCCACTGAAATATCTAAATTATAACTAATAAATAGATAAAAAACTCATAAAATGTCAGCAATTATAACTGATCAATTAAGAATACTAAATGCGAAGAATTTTGCTTCTGCAGCAACTTCTTCCACAAATTCTTATTATTCATTTGTAGGTCTTCCTAACGCAACTGATTATTCTTCTAGTTGGGATCAAAATCCTCCTGCACCAAAAGATTCTTTTGAACAGGAGGATGACTATTGGGATACTATGATTGCTCTGAAAAAAATTGGAGAAAGTGATATTCGCCAAGTGATTAGAAAAATCACCTGGACTTCAGGAACTACCTATGACATGTATCGTCATGATATCAGCAGAACAAATACATCAAAACCATCTGGAGCAACTAGTTTATATTCGGCAAATTATTATATTGTAAATGAAGATTATAGAGTTTATATCTGCCTCCAAAATGGAACCGATCCAGAAAATCCAACAGGAAGACCATCATTAGATCAACCAACTTTTACAGATCTTGAACCAAGAACTGCAGGTGATAGTGGTGATGGATATGTATGGAAGTATCTTTATACCATCAAACCAAGTGAACTGGTGAAGTTTGATTCGACAAACTTTATGCCTGTTCCAAATAACTGGGCAACAAATTCAACGGATGCAGCAGTAAGAAACAATGCAGCATCTAGTGGTCAGTTAAAAATTGTAACCATTACAAATCGTGGTGTTGGACTTGGAACTGCAAATAGAACTTATACTAGAGTTCCAATCAAAGGTGATGGTTCTGGAGCAGAAGCAACTGTTGTTATTAATAATGATTCTAAAGTGGAATCTGTAACAATATCCAAAGGTGGATCTGGATACACTTATGGAACTGTTGATTTAGTATCCGGAAACGTCCCAACTGGTTCCACATCTCCAGTCTTTAATGTAATTATTCCTCCTCACGGTGGTCATGGTGCAGACATTTATAGGGAACTTGGTGCATATAATGTTTTAGTTTATTCTAGAATTGAAAATGATACAGAAAATCCAGATTTTATTACTGGAAACCAAATAGCAAGAGTTGGAATTGTCGAAAACCCACAATCATTTGGTTCATCAACCACATTAACATTAGATAAAGCAAGTGCAGCATATGCAGTTAAATTGACTGGAATTGGATATAGTACCGCCACATTTACTGCGGATAGCACAGTTACTCAAACAATTGGTATTGGTTCCACTGCGGTTGGTAGAGTCATTTCATATGACCAAAATACTGGTGTTTTAAAGTATTGGCAGGATAAGAGTTTAGTTGGATTCAATACTGATGGGTCATTGAAAACAAATCCAACATATGGATTCCAACTTAATAGATTTACTGCAACTCCATCCACTGGAGGATCGGTTAATATAATTGGTGGTAGTGCAACTTTGGGTATTGATACAAATTTTACAGGTATATCTACCCAAATAAATAATAGAACATATTACCTTGGACAGTCATTTACCAATGGTGTTTCTAATCCAGAAGTTAAAAAGTATTCTGGAAATATAATTTATGTAGATAATAGACCTTCAATTACTAGGTCTATTAATCAAAAAGAAGATATTAAAGTTATTTTGCAATTCTAAGGAATCATGCCACAGGAAACTAACCTCAACGTCTCACCCTACTTTGATGATTTTGACCCGTCAAAAAATTATCATAAGGTTTTATTTAAACCAGGATATCCTGTTCAAGCAAGAGAATTAACAACTATCCAATCGATTCTCCAAGATCAAATTGAAAAGTTTGGAAATCATGTTTTCAAGGAAGGGGATTCTGTAACAGGTGGTGGCATTCACTATGCAAATACCTTTAACTCAGTATTAATTGAAAGGTCTTTTTCTGGAATTTCAGTATCTAATTATCTTTCAGACTTACTCAATAAAGTTGTTATTGGTTCAGTTTCTGGAGTAAGAGCAAGAGTAAAAGCATATCTGAATAGATCCGCTTTTCCAGGAGAACCTTATACTCTTTATGTAAATTACTTAGAAACTTCAAACGATAATGATAAATTTCTCAATGGAGAATCTCTAATCATTGAGAATGGTTTATCGAATGACACAATAACAATTCAACCGAATGAAGGTATTGCAACTATTTTACCAGAAAATGCACTATCTACAGGGTCTGCAGTAACTTTAACTTCTGGTGTTTACTATATTCGTGGGTACTTTATTGATCTGCCAGAACAGACAATAATTCTTGAACCATATAGCAGCATTCCATCATACAGAGTTGGTTTAGAAGTATTTGAAGAAATTGTAAATTCTGATTCTGATAGTACTTTAAATGATAATGCAAAAGGATTTTCAAATTATACTGCACCTGGAGCTGATAGGTTAAAGATTAGAGCATTTCTTACCAAGAAACCCATTGATGATGGCATTAAGTATAGTAACTTTATTGAGTTGATGGTTATTCGTGATGGTGAAATCACTCAGGTAAGAAAAAATACTGAATATAATGAATTAGCAAAGGAATTTGCTAGAAGAACTTACGACGAATCTGGAGATTATTATGTAATTCCCCCAGGAATACAAGTAAAAGAAACTTTAAATAATTTAAAAGGCAATAAAGGAGTATTTTTTGAAAACCAAACAACTTACAACAATAATGTTCCAAGTGATAATCTCGGAACTTATGCGATAAGTCCAACCAAAGCTTACGTTCAGGGATACGAAGTAGAAAATATTAGTCCAATATATTTGGATTTTCCGAAACCAAGAACTACCAAAACACTTCAAGATCAAAGTATTAATTATTTGACGGGACCAACATATTCACTAAACAGAGTGAGTGGTTCTCCGATTATTGGAATTTCAACTTCATATACTGTAAGTTTAAGAAGTGATAGAATTGGTGCAACAGCAACATCATCCTCAGGTAAAGAAATTGGTCTTGCTAGAGTTTATGATTTTGCATTAGAATCTGGTTCATATGATTCTACAAATCCAGATACAAATGTTTGGGATGCATCATTCTATGACATTCAAACCTATACAGAGATAACACTGAATGAACCAATTACATTATCAACACCAACTCATATTAAAGGTAATTCCAGTGGTGCTGTAGGATTTCTCAGATATTCGGTAACAAATTCCGGAATTATAACAGCATATAACACTAAAGGATTTTTTGCTGTTGGAGAAAGTTTTATATTTGATGGTATAGAAAACAATAGAGTATCTACTGCGATAACTTCATACTCCACCAGTGATGTAAAATCAGTTTATGGAATTGTTGGAACTGCTTCAACATTCAACGCGGATGTAATTCAATCTACCTTGAATCAAATTGGACTTGTTAATATTAGTGCATCTAGTGGTGGTGTTAGCACAGTAACAAGTGCAGATTTATCAAAATATTTCGTTGGAATTGCAACTGTTGGAAACATTGTTGCATATTCAAATCCCGGATTATCAGTTCCAACTTTTTCAAAAGTAACATCAGTATCACAAAATTCAATTGTAATTTCTGGGATAACAACAGTTTCTGGAGTTTGTGATGGTGGTCTCCCAACAACCACAATTAATCCCAGCGACTTTAGAGTATTAACCTCCAAATTCCAGTCTTCTGTAGATAATACCTTATACACAGCACTACCAAAGAGAAATGTTGCTTCTATAGATTTAACAACATCCGATTTACCAATTAGAAAACAATTTGACGTAACAATTACATCAAGTTCTACTGGAGCAATAACATCAGGATCTGCTGACGAGACTTTCTTACCCTTTGATGAAGAAAGATATGTTCTTATTAGATCTGATGGAACTACAGAACCTTTAAGTTCTGATAAGTTTGTATTTACCAGTGGTGGGGCAACATTAACAATTAATGGATTGGGAACAGATAGTCCTGCAAAATTGATTGCGACTTTAAGAAAAACTAATGTAAAGTCAAAAATTAAAAATAGAAATAGAGTTAAGACTATAGTAGTTGAAAAATCCAAATATTCACAATCAGGTATTGGTGCATCTACTTTAAATGATGGACTGACTTTTGGTTCTGGATATGGGACTAGAGTTCAAGATGAAGAAATTTGTCTTTTAGTTCCAGACGTTTTTAAGATTCATGGAGTTTTTGAATCAAGTGGAACTTCTGATGCATCACTACCAACATTAACTTTAACATCTTTAAGTGGTCCAACAAATAAAACAGGTGATCTTTTAGTTGGAGAAGAATTTGTTGGAAAAGATAACAAATTTGTTGGACTTTATGCTGGAAAAGTTGATGATCTAACAATCAATTTTATATCATTAAATTCAAATAATTTTGTGACGGGTGAAGTAATTACATTTAAGGAATCTGGCATAACTGCAGTAATAACTGACAGTAGCATCGGTGATAATAATATCACTTCAAACTTTACATTTGATAATGGACGAAGAGATACAATCTATGATTATTCTAGAATAATCAGAAAACCATCTTCTAAAGAACCAACAAGAAGATTGAAAATTGTATTTGAGTATGCAGATTTTTCATCTTCAGATACTGGAGATATCACTACAGTAAATTCTTATGAACAGTTTGATTATTGTGACTTACCATTTATTAATTCTATAAGAACATCAGATATTATTGACATTAGACCAAGAGTATCCGAGTTTACTTCATCAACATTGTCTCCATTTGAATTCCAAGCAAGAGACTTTACTTCACAAGGAAATTCTGCCTCAAATGTTCTTGCATCAGACGAATCTATTCTTTTAGATTATTCATTCTATCTACCAAGAATTGATAAAATTTTCTTGAGCAAAGATGGAGTATTCCAATTAGTAAATGGAACACCAGAAGAAACTCCACTACCTCCAAATATTATCGAAAACACCTTAGAGGTTGCAACTTTAACTTTACCAGCTTATCTCTGTGACATTGATGAAGTGAGTGTTAGTTTGAAACAGCACAAAAGATATAGAATGTCTGATATTAGTAATCTTGAGACTAGGATTAAGAATTTGGAGTTTTATACCTCACTTTCCCTTTTAGAATCTGATACGTCTAATCTTTATATTAGAGATGCTGATGGATTAAATAGATTTAAATCAGGTTTCGTTGTTGATGATTTCTCATCAACAACCTCACAAATTAAAAAGACAATTGTTAAAAATAGTATTGATGTTAAAAATTCCGAATTAAGACCTTCACACTACACCACAGAACTTGATTTGGTTCTTGGATCAAATGCTTTAATTGGAATTGGAACAGCTGCAAGTCCACAAATTGATCAAAGATTTGTTACAGATCTAGACGGCGTTGGTGTAAGAAGAACTGGTAGGGTTTTAACTCTTGAATATGGTGAGGTTCAATATATATCTCAACCATTTGCAACAAGAGTTGAAAATGTAACTCCATTCTTAGTCAATTATTACTATGGAACAATTGAACTTAATCCATCATCTGATGTTTGGGTAGATACTACAAGACTTTCGGCAAAAACAACATCTGTTGAGGGAAATTACAACTCAACTATTTCTCAGTTAACTGCTGGTGGATTTGATCCTCAAACTGGATATGGTCCTGTAACTTGGGGATCTTGGGAAACCACTTGGACTGGAGAGAATGTTAAAAATTATTCTGAGGAGTCTTGGGTAGGAACGCTTGGAACTAGAACAGACTTTCAAACAGTTACAAAAACCGGAACAAAAACCAGAACTGGAACAAGACAAATATTCAAAGAAACGTTTGATAATATCAGTCTTGGAGATTCTGTAGTAAGCACACAGTTAATTCCTTTTGCAAGATCTAGAAATATTGAGTTTATCTCAAAGAGATTAAAACCAATCACAAGAGTTTATGGTTTCTTTGATGGAATTGATATTAGTCAATATATTGTTCCAAAGTTGATGGAAATAAGTATGGTTTCTGGATCTTTCCAGGTCGGAGAAACTGTAAAGGGAGAAGTTCAAAATGGACCATCTATAACCTTTAGAGTTGCTCAACAAAATCATAAGTATGGTCCATACAATAATCCAACTGACGTATATACGAACAACCCATACGATAGAAATCAAACCGTACCAGGTTCATACTCTTCAACTTCAACTTTAATCAACGTTGATACATTTAGTTTGTCCGAAAAGGTTCAAAATCAATTCTTTGGTTATATTCAAGTTGGAATGAAATTAAAGGGACAAACAAGTGGAGCTCAAGCAACTATATCTAATATTAGATTAGTTACTGATAATGTAGGAACTGTAATGGGATGTATCTATATTCCAGATCCAAACATCGACACTAATCCCAAATTTGAATCCGGAACTAAACTTTTTAGACTTACTAGTAGCAATACAAATGCACAAATTCCAGGATTTGTTTCCACTAGTGCGGAAGAAAGGTTTGAATCCAAAGGATCTTTAAATAAAGTTCAAGAAAATATTCTTTCTGTTAGAAGTGTTAGATTCGAAACTAAGTCCCAACAAGAGTCTAATTCTACAAGCACAACTAATACTTCAGTTGTTGGAGTCACTCTGGTTGGAACTCAACAACCACCAATACCAGGACCACCAGGACCACCAGGACCACGAGGTGAGAGAGGTATCCAAGGTATTCAAGGACCACAAGGTGAGAGAGGACCACAAGGTGAGAGAGGTATCCAAGGTGAGAGAGGTATCCAAGGTATTCAAGGAGCAACAGGAGCAACAGGAGAAACAGGAGCAACAGGAGCAACAGGAGCAACAGGAGCAACAGGAGCAACAGGAGCAACAGGAGCAACAGGAGAAACTATTACTATTTTCCCTCCACCACCACCACCGCCGCCAGAGCCAGCTGGACAAGAAATTTTTGTTCCGGTCACTGCAGTAACTGAAGATACTGTGGATCCAGGTTCATCAAATGTTGACCAATTTGTACTAAAATCTGTCCAGCAGGCATATGTTGATTATCTTGGAAGAAGACCAGAAACTGGTGGAGAACAATATTGGTCTACTACAAGATTTAATGAACTTAGGGCACAGGGAAAAACTGTTTTAGATGCTGTTAGTCAAATTCAAACAGAAATTGCTAATGAACCAGAAGCAACCATCCTCGGAAAAGGAGTAATTGCTCAACAACAACCAGCTTATCAAATCTCTCAGACTGTTACAACTCCAGGAACTACTTTAACTAGTCGAGCAGTTTCTTCTGGAACAATTACTCAAACTAATGCAGATAGTGCTCTTGTTGCTGCTGCTTATCAAAAATTCCTTGGAAGGGAAGCTGCCCCACAAGAAATTAATAATTGGTTGGGAGAAGCTTCTGCGGGAAGAGTGCAGGGTGTTCGTGGTATTTTAGAAAGTATTAAAATTATTGCTGAACGAGATTTTGGTTATGGTAAGAGTTCTTGTATATTAGATCCACTTGCACAGTCATTCTTCATTGAAGATAAATCTGGAATTTTTGTTACTTCTATTGATTTGTTCTTCAGATCAAAAGATGAAACATTACCTGTCATTGTACAATTACGTCCAATGAAACTTGGACTTCCTACTGAACAAATATATCCTTTTAGTGAAGTTGTAATTGACGCAAAATACGTAAATGTTTCTGAAGATGGTAGTCTTAAGACAAGAATTGTATTCGAATCTCCAGTTTATCTTACCGGAGAACAGTATCATTCTCTGGTTGTTCTTTCAACAAGTAATGAATATACAATTTGGATTTCAAGACTTGGTGAAATAGATATTTCTACCGCAAATCAGGCAGAATCTAGACAAGTTGTTGTTACATCACAACCGACACTTGGATCTCTGTTTAAATCTCAAAATGGTTCAACTTGGAATGCAAGTCAATATGAGGATATTAAGTTTACATTAAATCGTGCAGTATTTACGAGTAGCGGAAATGTCAACTTCTATAACCCTGTTCTTGATATTGATAGTGATCAGACACCATTCTTACTTAAAGATGCTTTAGAACTTTCTTCCAAGAAAATTCGAGTTGGGTTGGGATCTACAGTACAAGATTCTGGACTTACTTTAGGAAATACGATAACTCAATTGGGTTCAAATGCTAGTGGAATTTATGTTGGTTCCGCAGGAACTGCTACTGGACCTTTAACTATAACCAATTCCGGTATAGGATATACACCTTCATCTGGTTCTACAGTATATTCCAATGTTTCTTTGACAAATATTACTGGATCTGGAAGAGATGCAACAGCAAACATTACAATTAGTAATGGTGTTGCAATTGCAGCTACAATTTCTAATGGTGGAACTGGTTATTCAGTTGGTGACGTATTAACAGCAACTCAAATCGGAATTACATCTCTTGGAAGAAATCTTAGACTTTCAGTTACTGATATAACTGGAATTAATGAACTTGTTTTGGATAATGTTCAGGGAGATTTCTTAGTTGGTGCTGGTGGGACTGTAAGATATACCAACAATTTGGGAGTAACAACAACCTTAAATGCAAGCACTGGTGGGAATGTCTTGATTCCAGTAGCACCAACTGTTGTTACTGATGGTTTGCATATCAAGGTAAATCAAAAAAATCATGGTATGCACTCAACTCTCAATAGAGTCCAAATATCAAATGTTATCAGTGATGTTACTCCAACAAAACTGATTGCAGATTATGAATCAACCTCAACTTCAACTATACTTATTGCAGATTCTACAAACTTTGGAACATTTGAAAATGTTGGGGTTGGAACAACAAATCCAGGTTATGCAAGAATTGGTCAAGAAATTATTTCTTACACTGGAGTTTCTACCAATTCACTTATTGGAATCACAAGATCTGTTGATTCAACTCTTGCATTTAATTACACTACAGGAGATTTTGTTTACAAATATGAGTTAGATGGTGTTTCTCTGAGAAGAATTAACAAAGTTCATAATCTCTTAGATTCAACAGTGTCCGATTCTATTGATCTTGATTATTATAACATTAAACTGGATATGTCAACAAATGGAATCGATAGATCAGTTGGAACAAGTTTACCAAAACTTTATCTGAATGAAACCAAATCTACTGGTGGAAATAAGATTAAGTCCACAGAAAACATTCAATATGAGGTTATAACTCCAATAGTCGAAAATATAACTCCTGCAGGAACAAATATTAGTGCTTCTATTAGAACAATAGGTGGAACAAGTGTTAATGGTTCCGAAATTTCCTTTACCGATAAAGGGTTTGAAAATATTACTCTGAAAGGAGTAAATTACTTAAGTTCTCCAAGATTGATTGCTTCCAGAGTCAATGAGACAAATTCACTGACAACTTTACCCGGAAACAGATCCTTTACAATGGAATTGAACCTCAATACCACAAACCCCTCACTATCTCCTGTTGTTGACTTGCATCGTGTTGCAATGATCCTCACTTCCAATAGAGTCAATCAACCAATCACAAATTACATAACTGATAACAGAACTTCAGACATAATTAACGATCCTAATGCATTTGTTTATGTAATAAATCCAATTTCTCTTGAATCTCCCGCAACATCGATTAAACTCTATCTTTCTGCATATCTGAATGTCTATAATGATGTGAGAGCTTTCTACGCAATTGCAAAAGATTCATCTGAAGAATTAATTTATTATCCTTTCCCAGGATATTCAAATCTTCTTCAATCTGGTCAAGTTATCGATATCTCAAATAGTGATGGATCTTCAGACAAGTTTGTACCAAAATCCGACACTTTGGCATTGATTAGTGATCAAGCACAATTTACGGATATTGAGTTCACAATTGACAACTTGCCAACATTTAGATACTTTAGTGTCAAGATTGTTGGAACTTCAACAAATCAAGCATATCCACCTAGACTTAGAGATCTTAGAACTATTGCTCTCGCATAATTATGGATTACGCAAAAGTAGAGGGTCACGTAAATCTAGTACGTGACCAAAAAACAAAAGCAATTTTAAATACAGACATGAATGAATATAACAATTATATTGCACTTAGAAACTCAAAACAAAATGACTCAAATAAAATAAAAAATATTGAGGGTGAAATGGAAACTGTAAAGAATGAACTGGGTGAGATTAAGAGTTTACTAAAGGAGTTAATTAATGGATCCAGATAAAATTATTTTGGAAGACATCAATAAAATGTTTGAATATGAAAAACTTGCAAGAGACATAGATAGTATAGATAATATTGATATTTTGAGAAATTATTCAAAATCATATATCAAACTTTACTTAAAACAACAAGAAGTTGTATCTAAATTCTAATGGCAACTCACACAATTACCTTTGATCCAACCTCTGGTGTTGCTTACGGGGCAAATCTTGTAATTAACACGGGATCAACTTTTACTGATAGTTTTACCGTAAAAACTACATCAGGATCTGCTTTCAATTTTGATGGATGGACTGGTTCATCACAGATGGCAAAAAGTGTTTCTATTGGTTCATCGATGTATGCAGTAGCAACTTTTAATGTTGGTTTTACAAGTGCTGTTGAGGGTAAATTTAATTTATCATTGGGCAGCACTGCAACAAGATCTTTGAATGAAGGTAGATACGTATATGATGTTCTTGTAAGTTCTGGATCTACTGTTTATAGACTTGCAAGTGGAAATGCTTTAGTTATTTCTGGAATATCTTCTGCACCATAAATACCTTAAGGGGTAAATAGATAAATGGCACAACCATCCAGTAGACAAGAATTAATTGATTATTGCAAAAGGAAACTGGGTGCTCCAGTTCTGGAAATTAATGTTGCGGATGAGCAAATTGAAGACTTGGTAGATGACGCCATTCAGTTTTTTCAAGAAAGACATTTTGATGGAGTATACCCAACTTTTTTAAAATATCAAATTACCGAAGACGATATTAATAGAGGTAAGGCACAACCAACATCTGGAGTTGGAATTAGCACAATAACAGTAAACCATAATGTTGGACAAACTACTCAGTTTAATTTTTATGAAGGTGGAAATTATCTACAGATTCCACCTTCAGTAATTGGGGTAAATAAAATATTTCACTTTGATGGGACCAATACAATCACTAACAATATGTTTAGTGTGAAGTATCAGTTGTTCTTGAATGACATTTATTACTGGGGATCAACTGAACTTTTAACTTATGCGATGGTAAAAACTTACTTGGAAGACATTGAGTTTTTACTTACAACACAAAAACAAATTAGATTTAACAAGAGACAAGATCGTTTATACTTAGATATTGATTGGGATTCAGTGACTGCAGGCACTTACTTAATTATAGATTGTTACAGAACCTTAGATCCAAGTGATTATTCTAGAGTATGGAATGATTCATTTTTAAAGATGTATTTAACTTCTCTCATCAAAAAACAATGGGGACAGAATTTAATAAAATTCCAAGGAGTTAAACTTCCAGGTGGTATTGAATTGAACGGAAGACAAATTTATGATGATGCACAAAAAGAACTTGAAGATATTATGGAAAAAATGTCCAATACATACGAATTACCACCATTAGATATGATTGGATAATATGCTAAATCCATTTTTTCTTCAGGGATCAAAATCAGAACAGTCGTTAGTTCAAAGTTTAATTAACGAACAACTTCGCATGTATGGAGTTGAAGTTTATTATATTCCAAGAAGATACCTTACAGAAAAAACAATAATAAAAGAAGTCATTGAATCCAAGTTCGATAATGCGTATCCATTAGAAGCATATGTAGACACTTATGATGGGTATGAGGGTCAGGGAACTCTTCTTTCAAAGTTTGGTGTTCAACCATTAAATGATTTAAGTTTAATCATATCAAAAGAAAGATTTGAAACCTATATTTCACCACTGACAAAAAATATACCAGATATCAAACTGTCAACCAGACCAAAAGAAGGTGATTTAATTTGGTTTCCACTCGGAGATAGATTATTTGAAATTAAATTTGTTGAGCATGAAAAACCATTTTATCAACTCCAAAAAACTTATGTTTACGAACTAAGATGCGAATTGTTTAGATATGAGGATGAGGTTATTGACACTGGAGTTGAGGAAATTGATGATAATGTGAAAGATGAAGGTTATATTCAATCTCTAACTATGGTTGGTGCGGGAATTACCGCAACAGCTTTTACTGGAATTGTAGATGGTGGTGTAAGATTAATCACTGTTACAAATAGAGGAAACGGATACACATCATCTCCAAGAGTGGCTATCTCTTCTGCTCCAGCAGGAGGTCTAACTGCAGTTGGAATTGCAACGCTCATTGGTGGACTGGTTGATTGTAATGGAAATACTGAAAACTATAAAGTTCAGGGAGTTGAAATTGTAAATCCTGGATATGGATATACCGATGCACCATCAGTTGCATTTGTTGGTGGTGGGGGTGCAGGAGCTGCGGCAACAACAACTATTGGTGATGGTGTCATTGGTATAGTTACTTTAACTTCTGGAGGTTCTGGATACGTTGGAGAACCAACGGTAACATTTAGTGGAGCTCCAGGTGCTGGAGTAACAGCAACTGCAAGAGCGCACATAAACACCGCAGGGGTTGTTACTGCAATTTATATTACAAATGCTGGACTTGGTTATACAGAAGCACCAACTATAACAGTTTCTTCTCCATATTTTTCTGGATCAGGAACATATATCTATAATGAAACAGTCGTTGGAAGTATAAGTTCTACCACTGCATTAGTTAAAGAATGGAATTCGGTTGATAATTTACTGAAAGTATCTAATATCTCAGGATCTTTTGTGAATGGTGATGTATTAACTGGTTCTGAATCCGGAGCAACTTATAAAGTAAGAATAATCAATAAGTATAATACAACAGACACATATGCCGAAAACGATACCATTGAATCTGAGGCTGATGCAATTATAGATTTCAGTGAGTCTAATCCTTTTGGAAATCCATAAATAGTATATCGTAATCTCCTGACAAATGTTTGAATATTTTTACCACGAAATATTAAGAAGAACTATTGTTTCGTTTGGTTCTTTGTTTAATGATATTTCAATTAAACATACGGACAATTCAGATTCGGTCGTAAGCACGATCAAAGTTCCTCTTGCATATGGACCAATTCAAAAGTTTTTGGCAAGATTGGAACAAGTTTCTGATTTGAACAAACCAGTTCAAATGTCATTGCCTAGAATGTCATTCGAATTTACTGGATTGACATATGACACTTCAAGAAAGGTAACAACTACTCAAACGTTTTTATCATCTTTAACGTCTGATAAGACTAAACCAAGAAAGTCTTATATGCCTGTTCCATATAATATGTCATTTGAACTTAGCATTATGACTAAGTTAAATGATGATATGCTTCAGATTATCGAGCAAATTATTCCATATTTTCAACCCGCATATACTATGAGTGTTGATCTCGTTGAAACAATTGGAGAAAAAAGAGACATTCCTGTTGTTCTTGAAGGAATATCAATGCAAGATGATTATGAAGGAGATTATTCTACAAGAAGATCTTTAATTTATACTTTAAGATTTACAGCAAAAACATATCTGTTTGGTCCCATCGCAGATGTTTCCAAAGATATTATCGAAAAGGTTTCTGTTGGATATATTGCAGGAGATCGTACAAGCACTCCAACAAGAGAGGTTACTTATTCCGTTGAACCAGTAGCAACTAAGAGTTATACTAACAACGTTGTTACAAACCTTTCTAAGGATGTAACAGATTTATCGACTATTATTGAAGTTAATGATGCATCAACAATTTCTGTTGGTGGAGTAATAGTTATTGATAACGAAAACTTCAGAGTTGCTTCTAAATCTGGAAGTAAAATCACAGTTGAACGTGGATATGATGAAACAACTCCAACATCTCATGTTTCTGGATCCGAAGTCAAATTAATTACCAATGCGGATGCAAATCTAATTCAATTTGGAGATGATTTTGGGTTTAGTGGTTTATTGTAAAGAAACAGTATGAAAATGACAAGAAAATTCGATGATCTTAATGATACATTTAATGTTGCCGGAGATATAGTATCTCGTGAAGTAGAATCTGTTGAAGAAAAGGTAGAATCTATAGCATCAGTTTCTAATGATCTCAAAAAAGATTATGAGTATACTAGAGGCAACTTATATTCAATCATCGAAAAAGGTCAAGAAGCACTCAATGGTATTTTAGAACTTGCACAAGAAAGTGAAATGCCAAGGGCATATGAAGTTGCTGGACAACTAATTAAAAATGTTGCTGATGCGACAGATAAATTAATTGATTTGCAAAAGAAACTAAAAGATATTGATGAGCAAAAAGTCAAAGGACCAACCAATGTTACTAATGCACTTTTTGTTGGTTCTACTGCAGAGTTATCAAAACTATTGAAGAACGGAATTACTGAAGATAATAAATAGTACAAAGGGAGAGAAATCCCGAAGTACTATTGTTACTAATAAGATGTCAAAGGATGAATTACCTTCGATTGAGCAGTTTGTTTCTAATGACAAATTGCCTTCCGTAGATGAATTTTTAACAGAAGAAACAGAGCAAGAATTACCCTCTGTTGAAGATTTTATTGAGAAAGAAGAAGTAATAGACCTAAATGAAGAATCGATTAATGTTTCTGGAGACTTTAACGGAACATTAGTTGTAGGAGATTCTAAAGGTCAAGAAAATCAATCTGAAGGATATCTTATTGCTAAAATTCTTGAGTTAATCTCCGAGGTAAGGAAAGATATTCCGGAGATACCTGAAATAAAATATTATGATGAAGAATTACAAAGACTTTCTGAAATCGTAGATCAAGTAAGATCTGAAATACCAGAAGTAAAATATTACGAAGAAGATATTGAAAGACTTTCTGAAATCGTAGATCAAGTAAGATCTGAGATACCGAAAGTAAAATATTATGATGAAGAGTTAGAAAGACTTTGTGAAATTGTTGATCAAGTAAGATCTGAAATACCTGAAGTAAAATATTACGAAAAGGATATTGAAAGGTTAGAAGAAAATATCCAAGAAGTTAAAAATCAAATCCCCACTTTTCCCAAGTGGGTCAATGAGGTAAATGAAGTTCCCGATTTTTCCTGGATTGGGAAAAATTTTAGTGTAATTGATGATGACTTAATTAAAGTAAATGATAAGATAGAAACTTTAAAAGAAACATTAAAGTTAGATCTTGACTCTTTTATTGAAGAAAATGGGGTAAAGTTCTTTGAAAGTAAGGTTGAAATTCAATCTAATATCAAAGAGATAGATGAAAAATATCAAGAATCAAAGGATAGAATCTGGAAAGAACTTAGAGAATCATCACTCAAAATCTGGGAATACCACAAGGAGTTTAAAGATGATGATCGAAAGTTAAAAAAACAAATTACAAATGAATACAATATTCTCAAAAACAATTTAGAAGAAAAACTAAAAGAATTTAATGAGAATAGTGTAAAAACTGATCAGGTTCTTTTAAA
>Ga0213866_10000119_pt1 | contig 63781 bp, 53 predicted proteins | sample PICome_11_FD_160079 | JGI IMG/M metagenome (GOLD analysis project Ga0213866, IMG submission 160079) | Coastal seawater microbial communities near Pivers Island, North Carolina, United States - PICO284 | ecosystem: Environmental > Aquatic > Marine > Coastal | place: USA: North Carolina...
CATTTCCCGCACTATACGAATGCCGTTTGTACCGTACGGTTTGGTTAAAGGCTTCTTTGAGTTCCAAACCTCTACGTTTTAACTCTATTTGCACCAATGGCAAACCGTTGATTAAGATAGTTACATCATAACGGTTTTTGTACATACCGTCCATTGTGATTTGGTGCGTAACTTGGTATTGATTTTTGCACCAATGGATTTGGTTAATGAGTTCTAAATAGCCTGTTTTGCCATCGTCTTTGATATACGTTAGTTTTTCACGTAGCGTTTTGGCTTTTTCGTAAATGTTCCCTTTTGACAACTCGTTTAATACTTGCTTAAATTCGTTTGCAGACAATGTACAGTTATTGTGCTTTTCTAATTGCGTACGTAAGTTTGCAATGAGGTCAGCTTCATCTTTTATGACAGCTTTTTTGTAACCTATGTCAACTAATTGTTGTACTAAGTTTTCTTCGAGTATGTATTCGGGTTGTGTGGTCATTACTTATTTTCTGTTAATCGGTCAATTAAATTATTAATTTTTGATGTAAGCTGAAGTGTTTTTGCCATTATTTCATTATCATTTGGCTTTACGAGAAAAATATCTGAAAGTTTAGCCATTGAAGGAACTTCGTTATAGAAGAAAAACGGATCTAATATTTCACCGAGTTTTACCGCATCTAGCTTTTCTTTTTTGGCGAATTCAATAATTAATAGCTTTTGTTTGTCAGAATTAAAATAGTCACTTTCTAATTCTTGATAAAGTATTTCTTTTTCGGGTTTTTCTAATTTAAAAACTTCTTTTTTACTATCCAATGCTACATTATCATTATCACTATCTTCAACTTCAAGTACTAAAAATTCTTCCTCATATTTGAGATAGTACAAATCGTTATCATACTCATAAAGCATTTTGCTATACTGTTGTGTTTGAATTGGAAAATCAATGATGCTTTCATCTAACCAAGTATTATATTTTTGCATTTGTTCTGAATCATAATGATTTTCCATCTGAATAACTTCATGAAGTTTTCTTAGCAGATATACCGATATACTTTCTGTAAAACCTGAAATCATAAGTGAAAAATCGGAACAAGTAACTTGTTTCTTTGTAGAAGCTCTCCCATGTCCAATATCGCTATGTTCATTTCTTGATGTGCCTAATTTATTCGCCAAGTTAGTGACACCTCTAACAAATTCAATATCAAAAAAACCATTATTATCATTCAATACATTCAATGCACGTTTTGTGAGTTCTTTAAACTCTTTAGATTTATCCAATATGTGTATTGGCTCTTGTTTTATCTTGTGTATTATTAATTTTGAAATACCTTCAATGATAGCTTTACAAGTTTCAATTGAGGTATCAGGTTTTTTATCGTGGTGTGTATCGATAATATCCAGTAAATCATTATAATATTCCAGTCCAATTTCAGGTCTATTTTTGGTAATATTTATTATTTCACTTCTTAATAAATCCATAGTTTAAACAAACATTTGCTGCAACAACCCTTTTTTAAATTGTTGCGTGGCTTCGATAGACTCAGCCACCAATTGTATTTTATCATCAATAGCCGATAAAAAGTTAGCTATTTTGGTTTGTTCTTCTATTGATGGAAGTTTTATTTTTAATTTCATAAATGATGATTTTGAGATATTATATCTCGTACTACCTTGTGCTAGTGGCATCATTTTTTTTCTAAACTGTGGACTTCTAAAAAGAAATTGAGCAAATGAAGGATACAAAACACTTTTATCAATTCTTAAACCAAAACAAAAACTGTTTAGATACATTTCTTCAACTTCATCTAACAAAACCGAAGCTGTACCAATTTCATGTGGTGTTTCAGATGATGTAGTAAAAAAAACGTCTCCAAATTTTACTTTTGTTTGATTTTCATTTTCAGCAACGTCAACAAATCCACAATTTTGGATTTTTATTTTTGAACTATCAAATATTTGCTTGTATTGGATATAAGGCTTACCAATTCCAAAATTTTCTTTTGATTTTCCTGTTAAACCGCTTATTGTTTCTCCAATACTACCCAAACGTTTTTCTTCCCACTTCGGAAACTCATTTCCATTACTGTCTTTAAACCGCAATTGTTGACTAAATAGTTGTTGCATGACACCTTTTTTGTAGTCTTCTAAAAGGCTTTTCTTTTGTTGTAATAAAGTTAATTTTTTATCAACGGACGAAAGAAAGGATGCTATTTTTTTTTGTTCTGCTAATGATGGAAATGAAATCTTATAATTTTTTAAAAGACCTCCACTAAGATTTTTCTGACCGCCTTCATTACTTAGATTTCTAATATTATCATAGTTATTGGAAAACGATTGAAATAGAAACCCATTGTAAATTAATTTATTTGTTATGAAGGCTGCACATGCCTGATTAGTGGACGCTTCTATCTTTAGCAGGGCAACTTTTCCTCTTGTTTTCCCTTGACCGTACATAGCCATTAAAATAGTGCCTTTTGGAAATAATTTTGCAGATGAATTTTTCAAACCTTCTTCAGTAATGTATTCATCCGCACAAGTAATATCTTTAAAATCTATCAATGAAGTAGAAATCCAAGGAATAGTCCCATTCCAATAATTAGGATTACTTCTGCTTGGTGTGCCTCCTGAAGACACTTCTGATAATTGTTTTACTTTTTTTTCTTTCCAATCTTCAGTAAACTTTTTAAACCTCAATTTCGGCACTTTCTTAATTTCACTCATACTAAAAAGGGGTTTTAATATTGAGTTCGGTACAAAAGTCTGCGATGGTTTTGTCGGTGGCTTCGAGTGTCTCAGCCACCTCTTTTAGTTGGTTGGAAACGGCATCTAAATCAATTGGTTCTTCATCTTCAAAGGTATCTACATAGCGTGGTATGTTAAGGTTGTAATCGTTTTCTATAATTTCTTCGATATTGGCTACGTAGCTAAATTTGTCAATGGTGGTGCGTTCTCTAAACGTGTTTACTATTTTGTCAATATGTTCTTCTTGTAATTTGTTTTTGTTGCCGTCTTTTTCAAATTCGCTACTGGCATCTATAAACAATACATTGTCACTATGTACACGGCATTTACTGAGTACCAAAATAGCCGTTGGTATACTTGTCCCAAAAAAGATATTGGACGGCAAACCTATCACAGCATCTAAATAGTTGAGGTTTTCAATAATGTATTGGCGTATTGTGCCTTCGGCTGCTCCTCTGAATAAAACCCCGTGCGGTAATACACACGCCATTGTTCCGTTTTCGGCTAGTTGGTATACCATGTGTTGTACAAAGGCAAAATCGGCTTTGCTAGTCGGTGCTAAACGTCCGTATTGGCTAAAACGTTCGTCGTTTTCATTGAGTGGGTTGCTTTTCCCTTTCCAGTTTGCCGAAAAAGGCGGATTGGCTACAATGGCTTCAAAACGTTTGTCGAGGTGTTGCGGTTCTTGTAAGGTGTCTTCTTGTCGTATGTCAAAATTACGATAGTGTACATCGTGTAATATCATGTTCATACGTGCCAAATTGTAGGTTGTGCGGTTGAGTTCTTGTCCGTAAAACTCGTCTACCTCAACTTCACGCGCTACACGTAGTAATAGCGAACCACTTCCACACGTAGGGTCATATACATTTTTGAGTCGTTTTTTTCCTGTGGTTACTATTTGCGCTAATATTTTAGAGACTTGTTGCGGTGTATAGAATTCGCCCGCTTTTTTTCCCGCGCCACTTGCAAACTGCGAAATTAGATATTCGTACGCATCGCCCAATACATCGGCTTCGGTATCTTCTAGGGCAAAGTCTATTTTATCTAAGTGAAACAATACTTTTGATATGAGTTTGTTACGTACTTCCGTACTTCTGCCTAGTTTAGTACTGTTTAAGTCGAGGTCTTCAAATAGTTGGTTAAAGTCGTCCTCGCTTTCCGTTCCCATTGTACTTTGTTCGATACCGTTTAAGATACTTTCTAAATCTTCTAATATGAAATTGCTTTCCGTTTCCGTATTGGCATTTCCTTTTTTAGCGATAAAACTAAACAGTTCGTTAGGTTTTAAGAAGTAGCCTAGTTTTAGTAAGGATTCTTCTTTGATGGCTTCCAAATCATCTACATTGGTCACTTTTTTATAGTCTTTAATGTCTTCGGTTTCCAGTAAACTATTGGCGTATATGTATTGCTTTTCGGAAAGGTATTTGTAAAATATAAATCCAAGTATGTAATCTCTGAATTCGTCTGCATTCATTTTGCCACGTAATTCATTGGCAATATTCCATAATTGGGTTTCAAGTAGTTTTTTTTGTTCTTCTGACATGTTATGATTTGGTAAGAATTTTAATAATTCCGAAAATACTAAATTTTAAGAAGCCTTACTCATTGTATTTACAAAACATTGTTACAATACTACATTTTAGTAATTATACTTTGTTACGGGAAACCTCATTTTTATAATAAACCGTATTATTTATATACAATTTGTCGAAGTGCTTGACATCGTTTTATGTTGTGATGTATTATTTAAAGCATAAAACTTCTAACAATCTTTAAATAGATACGATTTAAAGATTGTTAGAAGTTTATTAATTTTAGTGAGTAAAAAGCTTTCTATAAAACTCAACTTGCAATTAGTAATTCAGAATTGTGTTCTAAGTACTCTCCAAAAGATATCATATCTTTGATAGAAAACTTAGATTCTGGAATGTTGTGGGTTCAAAAATTTTTGACGAATTTGAATTTCTACACTGCATAAAAGAAGAAAACAGCATAAAAATTGTAATTGGTGAAAAATAAGTAAATAATTATGAATGTAAAAATAGATGAAAGCTGGAAAGTACATTTGAAAGATGAATTTGAGAAACCATATTTTAAAGAATTATCATCTTTTGTAAAGTCAGAATATGTAAATCATCAATGTTTTCCGAAAGGGAAAGATATTTTTGCAGCGTTTGATCATTGTCCATTTCATCGTTTGAAAGTCGTGATTATTGGTCAAGATCCGTATCACGATGTTGGACAAGCCAATGGATTGTGTTTTTCGGTACATGATGGCATTCCGCATCCGCCATCGTTGCAAAATATTTTTAAAGAAATTAAACGCGATATTGGAATTGAAACACCAGAAAGTGGCAATTTAGAACGTTGGGCAAAACAAGGCGTTTTGCTGTTAAACGCAACCTTAACTGTGAGAGCGCATGAAGCTGGAAGTCATCAAAAGCAAGGTTGGGAAACGTTTACAGACGCCGTAATTCAAATGATTTCTGAGAAAAAAGAGAATATTGTGTTTTTACTTTGGGGCGGATTTGCCAAGAAAAAAGGAGCAAAGGTAGACACCAATAAACATTATGTATTGACTTCAGGACATCCATCGCCATTGAGTGCTAATAGAGGTTTTTGGTTTGATAATAAGCATTTTAGTCGTTGTAATGATTATTTAGTCAGTAAACGTATTGAAGGCATTCGCTGGTAGTGAGAGAGATTTTAGATTTTAGTATTGAGATATAGTGATTTAGAATACTAGATTCATTCTTCAATAGATATATGAATAATGGCATCGCCTTTATTGACGATTGGCGCTTCGTTCACACAGAAAACATAACCTTTATTGGGCGCTTTGATTGTTTTTTCAAAATACCCAAAAGGATCTGAAATACTGCCAATTTTGTCGCCTTTGTTGTATAGTTTTCCAAGTTCGATATCTGTGCGAAACATGCCTGAATAGCGTGCTCGAATCCATTTTGATTTTTCTATGATAATGGGTGATTCATTTTTTTGAGTTTCTTTTTTGAGTTCTTTTTCAAAATCTCTAATTCCCAAATGTTGCATGAGTCTCAAAGCACCATTGATTCCCGTTTCCGTGATTGATTTGTTTAAGTCTAACGATTTTCCACCTTCAAATAATAGTACTTTTTTACCCAATTTGATAGCAGATTCTCTGTATGATTTTTCGCGTTGTTTTGATTGCATAATGAATGGCGCTCCAAATATTTTTGCCAATTCTAAACTTTCTTCATCACCTTCATTAATGCGTATTTGCGCGGCATTGAACCGATTGGCACCTCCAGTATGAAAGTCTAAACAGTAATCGGCGAGTGGCACAATTTCTTTCATAAGATTGTACGCAAAAATACTCGCCAACGAACCTCGTTTGGAACCTGGAAATACACGATTTAAATCTCTTCCATCGGGAAATTCACGACTTAAATTTAGAAATCCAAAAATATTCACCACAGGAATACAAATGACCATGCCTTTTTTTGGCTTGTTGTAACCTTTGGAGACCAATTGTCGCACAATTTCAACACCATTGATTTCATCTCCATGAATTCCTCCCGTGATTAAAATGGTTGGTCCAGCTATTTTAGCACGTTCAATAATGATTGGCACTTCAATTTTGGTACGCGTATGTAGTTTTGCAATATCTAAATTGAGTTGCAATCCTTTTCCTTGCGAAATTGATTTTCCTAAAACTTCAATACTATTATTCTGCATTTCTTTCCACATATTTAATAATTTGTCCAGCAATATCTGTTCCCGTAGCAGCTTCAATTCCTTCCAAGCCAGGAGAAGAGTTTACTTCCAAGATAAGTGGTCCTCTTGCTGATTGCAAAATATCTACGCCAGCAACTCCAAGTCCTAATACTTTAGCGGCTTTTAACGCAGCATTTTCTTCTTCATCACTTAGTTTTATGATATTTGCAGAGCCACCACGATGAAGATTTGATCTAAATTCACCTTCTTTCCCTTGACGTTTCATCGCACCAACTACAACACCATCTACAATAAATGCTCTTAAATCTGCGCCTTTGGCTTCTTTGATAAATTCTTGCACAATGACACGCGCTTTTAAACCGTTAAACGCTTCTAATATTGATTCTGCCGAATTTTGATTGTCTGCCAATACGACGCCAAGTCCTTGTGTTCCTTCCAATAATTTAATAACAACAGGCGCGCCACCAACATTTTCTATAATTGCCCTTACATTTTTAGAGTAATTACTAAATACCGTTTTTGGTAATCCTAAACCAGCTCTTGATAAAATTTGTAGACTTCTTAGTTTATCACGCGAGCGAACCAATGCTTGTGATTCTACCGCAGTAAACACTTTCATCATTTCAAATTGACGAACTACTGCGGTACCATAAAAGGTAATGGACGATCCAATTCGTGGAATAACTCCGTCAACACCCGTAATTTCTTTTCCTTTGTAGATAAGTCCTGGTTTCTTTTTTTCAATAACAAGATCGCATTTAGAATGGTCAATGATTTGCATTTCATGACCTTTTTCAGTTCCTGCTTCTATAAGACGTTTGGTAGAATATAGATTCGGATTCTGAGATAGTATTACAATTTTCATGCGTTAATTTAAGTGTTAAATAGTAGCTAAGTTTGGAGAAAGTACTGTTAGTTCGCTAACGAAGCATTTTAATACGAACCTATTTTTTTAATGTAAATACAATAGTTGTATGAAACTATAATTGAAGTACATTAAATAATGGTTAAAGATATACTTGATCTTTTAATTTATAAAGAAATATGAAGATTTAATTTTAAGAAAGAGAAGATAAAAAAGATATGAATGTCAAAATGAGATCCATAAAAAAAGGTTGCAACGTATAATGTTACAACCTTTATATATTTAAAATAAAATATTTCTTAGTAAACTTCTACACAAGAAGTATCGTCAGCTGTCATAATGTAGTTTTCTTTTGCGTCGTCTGAATTATCAGCAAAGTTAACGCCTTTTCCCATACAGTTTGATCCGCAAGATGCTAAAAATAATCCTCCTGCTGCTGCGATTAATAGTATTGATTTTTTCATAATGATAGTTAGTTGTAATGTTAATAATCTGATAAATTGTTTACTTTAGAAAACAATGTTTTGCCCTTATTGCTTTCTGAAACAAATGTACTATCGTTACTCTAAACCGAAACATTTAATCGTTTACCTGTTTAAATTATCGTTAAGTTACACAAAAAAGCTTCTTTTTGTCTATTCACAGGGGTAAATCAACCATTCATCGATACTTTTTCCCTTTTGAAAAGGGGAAAAAGCCCCTATAAATACAGGTATTTCTACGTGTTTTAAAATTTAAATAATTGATTTTCAGTAAATTGAATTTAATCAACGCATAAAAAAAAAGCGTTCTAATGAACGCTTTATCGAAGTTTTGTATTTTATGATACGATTTTGTGTGTGATTTGGTCATAATCCCACTTTTCAGGAATAATGTCTAAATTAAGGAGTTTGTCTTGCACTTTGTCAATTGTTTCTTTGTCAATGAGTTCCTGACTCCATTCGGTGACTGATAACCATTTTTGAACATCTTCTAATTGTTGTTCATACCGTGTAGCAATCATTTCATCAATTTTCGGGATTTCTTTTAAATCTGTTGTCATTTCATTGATGATCCGTAAGATGGTTTTAACCGTTTCTTCATCTTCTGCTAACAAATCATTTCGTACAGCTATAACAAAACAGGGCCAAGGTGTTGGACAATCGGCAACTCTTCTAAAAATTCCTTGATCTACCAGTGGTTTTGTCGTGAAATGTTCCCACATAAAATAATCGCCTTTTCCTTTGTTTAATCCATCAATAGCGCCTTCTAAGTTATTGATGATTTCAAAACCTAAGTTTTCTGTATCCCAACCATTATTTTCTGCATTGATATACGCCATTAAGTGCGAACCAGAACCGTATCGACTAATGGCCGCATCAGTTCCTTTTAAATCATGTATAGTATTGTATGAAGAATCGGCAGCTACGTGAATTCCCCAAATTAAAGGCGATTGCACAAAGGTTTGTACAATTTTAGATGGATTTCCGTCAATAATATCTTTGATAATTCCTTCGGTAAGAATGACAGCGATGTCAATTTTTTCATTTCGAAGTGCTTTACACATCGCACCAGTTCCTTCAGGATAATCTTTCCAACGTAAACTGATTCCTTCTTTTTCGTAGGCACGCTCTTTTAGTGTAAGATACCAAGCTAAGTTGAAATGCTCAGGAACACCACCAATATTTATTTTTTTCATTTACAGCTTTTATGTTATGCTAATTTACCTAAAGTGTATTGAATCAACTGATCTACAGTTTTTTTAGGATTTTTGCTAAATTGTCCCAAAGGTCTATTTGCTATGATTGCATTCATAGAAATGGAGCGATGCCCTAATAGATTTGCCAATCCGTAAATTCCAGCAGTTTCCATTTCTAGGTTTGTTATTTTTTTATCTTGATGACGAAAAGCGGCTAATTTGTCATTTAGCTTCTCATCTTGAACGTTTAAGCGTATTTTTCTACTTTGCGGTCCATAAAATCCAACATTAGTTGCTGTAAAGCCAGTAACCGTTTGTTCGGACGAAAATTGGTCGATTAATTGTTGATTTGCTTTCACAACATACGGAATTGATTTTTTTGGAGACCAATGGGTTTGTTTTACAAAAGCTTCTGCAATTTCCGAATCTAGTACGTCATCACTTTCGTAGAAGTGCAATAAACTGTCAAAACCAATCGCCAATTCACTAATGAGAAAACTGTCTAACGGAATATCTGCTTGAATCGCACCCGAAGTTCCAATACGAATGATATCAAGTTGTGTGAGATTTTCTTTTACTTGTCGCTTTTTAAAATCTACATTGACAAGTGCATCCAATTCATTGAAAACAATATCAATATTGTCTGTTCCAATTCCGGTAGATAGTACTGTGATACGTTTTCCGTTGAGTGTTCCAGTATGTGTGACAAATTCACGCTTTGCTTTTTGTACTTCAATGGTGTCAAAGTATTTACTAACAGAAGCAACCCTGTCTGGATCTCCAACCGTAATGATGGTGGATGCAATATCTTCGGGAAGAATATTTAAGTGATAAATACTTCCGTCAGGATTAAGGATTAATTCTGATTCCGCTATTTTACTCATGTTTTGTAAGTATTTGTTTTGATGGATGATAGCAATATTCATATTTTTTGCAATTGCCAAAAATGGTATCATCCGTAAGCTGATCATAAAAACTTTTGATATGATCCATCGCTAAAAGTCCTTGTCTGTTTAGGACTAATCGTTCGTTTTTTGTTTCGAAAAAGAAAGCTAATTTAACGATTATATTTTGTATTTGTAAATCTCCGAAGCCATAAAATCCTTGATATTGCAAGATATACCCCGTAAGATGATGGGAATTTTTGATTTCTTCTTGATTAATAATTTTAAGAATATGTGTTTCTAATACATTTAATCCGCTTTCTACAGAAGGAAATCGTTTTAAATGCGCACTAATACAGTTGGATAAGTATGGAAAAGAAGATTTGACCATTACGTATCTTTTAAAAATTATATGGTCGTTTGTACAATACAATCGCCATAATTCATCAGCCAATCGTAGGTCTTCTTTTGTAAGCTCAATTTTGTTTGTATAATGTTCTTCTAGTTGTAAGTCAGTCAGTTCTCCCAATCCTTTTAAGTTCGTTTCGCCTTCAATCCAACCGCTACATACAAGATGTATAGATGCCTCTAGTTTTAATTTTTTGAGATAGCTCAACGCTGCAAGCATGTTTATATGACAGAATAAATCGTATTCAAACCATAAAACAATAGACGTATATTGTGTGTAATCTGTTGTTAGTAATGGAGTTAGAAAAGAATCTGTATAGGTTTTTTCGGTTGCGTTGAATTGTTGTAAATAGGCGAGACGTTCTTTTTTAAAAGCTTCTGACGTTATATCGTATACCGTTTTTCCTTCACATAGCATTTCACGCCAAATGAGTTGATTGTCGTGAATTTCGATCGTATCCAATCGTTCCACTAAGCTATCGCCATTAAGAATATGTAGTGTTTTCTGATTCATCTATCCGCCAACACGTTTTACATTATATCCTTCTTTTTGAAGTATTTGCACAATTTTATCACGGTAATTCCCTTGAATGATGATTTCATTGTCTTTTACACTTCCGCCAACACCACATTGTACTTTTAATAGTTTTCCTAACGCTTTTAAATCGTCTTCAGTACCTACAAAACCTCTGACTACGGTTACAATTTTCCCGACACGTCCTTTGTTGCTAAAGTGTGCTTCTAAGTATTGTTCTTTAGCGGGTAAGGTTTCATCGGCGGCATCATTTTTTAATTCAAAATCATCATTGGTGGAAAATACAAATCCTCCTAAATCTTCTAAACTACTGAGTTTTTTCTTTGCCATATTTTTTCTTTTACGTTTTTATTCAATTCGTAAACGTATGCAATGAATTGACTTTAAATGTACTTAATTTACGTGATGAGAACTATCAAAATTACCCTAATTCATTAAAAAAACAACACTAATAACAAAGCTATTAGTGTTGTGAATATCTTCCGGAAGATGATTAAATTTCCCTTTGAAGACTTATCTTTTTATCAACCCAAGTTCAATCAATCGCTGATTTAAAAATTCACCAGCCGTAATATCTTCAAATTTTTTAGGATTGTTTTCATCAATACAATTTTCCAAACAATCAAGCGGCATTTCGCTGACAGGATGCATAAAGAAAGGAATTGAGTAGCGTGAACTTCCCCAAAGTTCTCTTGGCGGATTCACTACTCTATGTATGGTAGATTTTAGTTTGTTATTACTATGACGCGATAACATATCGCCTACATTAATGACTAATTCATCAGGTTCTGCAATCGCATCAAGCCATTCGCCATCATGACGTTGTACTTGCAATCCTTTTCCTTGCGATCCCATTAATAAAGTAATCAAATTGATATCGCCATGCGCTGCGGCACGAACAGCATCTTTAGGTTCGCTCGTAATTGGTGGATAGTGAATTGGACGCAAAATACTGTTTCCGTTTTTGATAAAATTATCAAAATAAAATTCGTCCAAACCTAGGTATAAAGCCAACGCTCTTAATACATAAACGCCTGTTTTTTCGAGCATTTTATAGGTTTCTTTTCCAACTTTATTAAATTCTGGTAATTCTTTTACAATTACATTATCCGGATATTCAGCTTTTAATTTATCATTATCTTCAACATATTGTCCAAAATGCCAAAACTCTTTCAAATCGCCTACTTTTCTACCTTTGGCACTTTCTTTTCCAAAAGAGACATAACCGCGTTGCCCGCCAATTCCTTCAATTTCATAGCTACTTTTAGTTTCTATTGGTAAGGCAAAGAATTTTTTGATTTCTTCATATAGATTATCGACTAATGTATCACTTAAAAAGTGTCCTTTTAGAGCTACAAAACCAATATCTTCATAGGCTTTTCCTATTTCGTCAATAAACTTTTGCTTTCTTTTTGGATCATCAGACAAAAAATCAGTAAGATCTACACTTGGGATATTTTTCATGTGTTTATATTTATTTTTTTTCAACGGTCACATGCTGTTCGCTATCAATCATTTTGTTGAACGATACGCTTTTGTGTATGCTCGTTTCAGGTACTTCAAGTTTAAATGGTTGATTAACAAATGGTTTTATGTAAAATTGAGATGATGTATATTAAAACGAATTGTTAATAACTTTATAGCTGTTAAATGCTTGTTTTTACAAATGTAGCTAAAAATATACGGTTGAAAAAGGAGAGTTATTAACATTTTAAAAAATTATTAGAATGTGTTTTGATGAACCGTTTTTTTTGGTGATTTTTGACTTTATATTTAAACGTGCTTTTTTTAAGCTACCAGACTCATAACCATGTTATACAAAAAGGAAAACTTGACCAACGAAACGTTGATCTCATTATATAAGAAAATGCTGAAACCGAGAATGATAGAGGAGAAAATGTTGATTCTTCTACGTCAAGGGAAAATTTCAAAATGGTTTGGCGGAATTGGACAAGAAGCGATTGCGGTAGGAGTCACAGCTGCGCTTACCAACGATGAATATATTTTACCAATGCACCGAAATTTAGGGGTATTTACCACACGTGAAATTCCGTTGTATCGTTTGTTTTCGCAATGGCAAGGAAAAGCGAATGGATTTACAAAAGGGCGCGATCGAAGTTTTCATTTTGGTACGCAAGAGTTTCATATTGTGGGAATGATTTCACATTTAGGACCACAATTGGGCGTGGCAAGTGGAATAGCGTTGGCAAATAAATTGAAAGAAAATAAACATGCCTGTGCTGTATTTACAGGTGAAGGCGGAACGAGTGAAGGTGATTTTCACGAAGCATTAAATGTAGCTTCTGTGTGGAATTTGCCCGTATTATTTTGTATTGAAAATAACGGTTACGGACTTTCCACACCAACAGCTGAACAATATAATTGTGAACATTTGGCGGATAGAGGAAAAGGATACGGCATGGAATCGCACATTATTGACGGAAATAATATTTTGGAAGTCTATGTGAAAGTTTCTGAATTGGCTGAGAGTATTCGTGAAAATCCGAGACCAATTTTACTCGAATTTAAAACGTTTCGTATGCGCGGACACGAAGAAGCAAGTGGTACAAAATACGTTCCTGATGCGTTAATGGAACAATGGGCTGCCAAAGATCCGGTAAATATGTATCGAAATTTTCTCATGTTTGAAGGTTTGCTAACTTCACAAATTGATGACGTTTATAAAACACAAATCACGGAGGAAATTAACGAACATTTACAACGTGCGTTTGATGAAGAAAAAATCACTTCTACTAAAAGTAATGAGTTAAATGATGTGTATCAAGATTCAGTCTATAAAGAAGTTACGCCAAATAAAGAAACAGAAAATATTCGCTTTGTAGATGCCGTTTCTCAAGGGTTAAAACAATCGATGGAAAAGCATGATGATTTAATTATCATGGGACAAGATATTGCGGAATATGGCGGTGTTTTTAAAATTACCGATCAATTTGTAGATCAATTTGGAAAAGAACGCGTTCGCAATACGCCCATTTGTGAATCGGCGATTGTTTCCACAGCATACGGACTTTCGGTGAATGGAATGAAATCGGTAGTGGAAATGCAGTTTGCAGATTTCGTTTCGAGCGGATTCAATCCAATTGTAAACTTACTCGCAAAATCACATTATCGTTGGAATCAAAACGCAGATGTTGTCGTGCGAATGCCTTGTGGTGCAGGTGTTGGTGCAGGACCTTTTCACTCACAAACGAATGAAGCTTGGTTTACTAAAACGCCAGGATTAAAAGTTGTCTATCCGGCTTTTCCGTATGACGCCAAAGGATTGTTAGCTTCGGCGATTAACGATCCAAATCCAGTATTATATTTTGAGCATAAAGCTTTGTATAGAAGTGTATATCAAGACGTGCCAACCGATTATTACACGTTGCCTTTAGGAAAAGCTTCGTTGTTGAAAGAAGGAAATGATGTGACAATCATAGCATATGGAGCTGCCGTACATTGGGCGTTAGACACCTTGAAAAAAAATCCTGAAATTTCGGCAGATTTGATCGATTTACGTTCATTACAACCGTTGGATTCTGAAGCTATTTACACTTCTGTACAAAAAACAGGAAAAGCCATTATTTTACAAGAAGATTCACTATTTGGTAGTATTTCGAGTGATATTTCGGCAATGATTATGGAAAACTGTTTTCAATATCTTGACGCGCCTGTAAAACGTTTGGCAAGTATGGAAACACCAATTCCATTTGAACAAGTTTTGGAACAGCAATATTTAGCTAAAAATGAGTTTGAAACAGCGTTATTCGATTTATTAGACTATTAGAGTTTTAGAGTTTGTTAGAAATGGTTAGATAGCTTTGTGAATTTTCAAGTAACTAGCAATAAAACTACAAATTCATCAAATACAATACTAAATCTTCACTAGAGTCTAAACCGAGTTTTTTTCGAACACGACCGCGGATTCCTTGCACAGTTCTGTGTGAAATGCCAAGCATGATGCCAATTTCTTTGGATGTCAAATTCATGCGAATGTACGCACAGTAGCGAATGTCTTTTGTGGTTAAATTTGGTGCAAGTTCATTCAGTTTTTGGAAGAAACCTTCGTGTACTTTGTCGAAATGGAGTTTAAAGTTGGTCCAATCTTCATTTTTATTCAGTTTTTCTTGTAGATTTTCTTTGAGCTGATCGTTTGATTTATCAATATTATCAATCACATCGGTAAGTAATTGTGCTTTTTCATATTGATGGAGAAATAAATCGGCTAATTCTTTGTTTTTTAATTGTACTTCTGAGGCTAAGTTTTCAATTTCTATTTGATGAATTTCATTCTTTTTACTGTTTAATTCTGCAGATATTTTTGAAGATTTTAATTTCGATCGAGAGTAGAGTAGTAGTAAGAGTAAAATTATAATACACGTAATTCCAATTCCTAGAAGATAAAAACTTTGTTTTTTGGAGAATTCTTCATTTTTTTTAGCAATGGTAACTTCGGCATCTTTTTTCTCTAGTTCATACGTTACTTTTAAGATATTTAATTGTGTCTGCGCTTCTTTTGTATAGACAGAATCGCTCATAAATGCCGCTTTTTTATAATATTCAAGACTTTTAGCGTAGTTTCCTTTGTTTTCTTCAAGCTCTGAAAAGGCTTCATATACTTGCGCTTGCGTATCCAAATCATTCGCTCTTTTGGCTATTTTGAGTACTTTGGTTAAATATTTTTCTGCTTTTTCAAATTCTCCTCTTTTGGAATAAATCAATCCAGCATTGATATTAGTTTCTATATAATCCCTTGAATCTGCTAATTCTTTATTAATCTGCATTATAGAATCTACTTTCGTGATGTATTTCAATGCGTTTTCGTACGCGTTTGTTTCATAATAATATGAAGACATTACCGTGTATGCATAGGTAATATAGATTAAATTTTCACTTTCAATTGCCGTTTTGACGCCATCTAAAATGTGTTTTTCAGCTTTTTTATAATCATTCACAGCCATAAAAGCCAAACTCAACTCAATATCAGATTTCGCTTCTATTGCCTTGTGAAACGTTGTGTGTTTGTCTGCCAACAATAAGAACTCAATTTCTTTGTAACGGTTTCCTAATCCAGCTTCATCCGCAGCAATAGATGAATAGGCAAAATAGAGATGTTTCGGATTTTTTGTTTGTTGAGCTATTTTTAATAAATCATACGCAATTGGAGCCGCTTTTTCATAATCACTAAAGGCATAATATACTGCTTCCATTAAATGAAATAGATCATATTTTAAATCTAAATCTGTGATTTTATCTGAATCATCAAATTCCCGTTTTACGTAGGTGTATAATTCTGGAGAATATATTTCTATATATAAATGATCAATAGCTGCCACATACGTAACTCGCTTCAAGGGTTCGTTTTCTAATGATTTTATAGAGTCAATAATAACAGCAACATCCGCAGCATTAGATTGTGCTATCAGTAGATTTGAGCCCATAAATACCCAAAATGAAAAGAATACGTATAGATGTTTCAACTTCATAAAGCGAATGTAAGTTCTTTATCGTTCACATCATAAAAATTTTGTGAGATAAAATCTTACTGCGTAGCTATTACGTATGAGCTAGGTATTAAGTACGTATGTCTAAATAGTACTTGAAGCCTATCTAAGATTACTTTTATCTCATGAAAAAATAATACATCAAAACACTTATTAATTAATCACAATTTTAATGAATCACAACAAACTAAAATTACTCGCCATGAGTTGCTTTTTTGTAACTAGTATGCTTTGTGCGCAGGAATCTACAAATGCTGGTGGTGGAACAGCGACAGGAACAACTGGAAATGCTAGTTATTCTGTTGGACAATTGGTCTACACAGTACAAACAGGAACAAGTGGAACTTTTGCACAAGGTGTACAGCAAAGTTTTGAAATTTCTACAACATTGGGAATTGAAGAAACAAGCATTCTATTGGAAGCGACTGCTTTTCCAAATCCGACAACGAATGTTATCAATCTCCGTTTAAAAAACACAAAAAGTACAGGATTAAGTTATCAAATTACTGATCTTTCTGGAAGATTGCTGACTTCTAAAAAATTGATATCAGATAAAACTACGATTGCAATGCAGCAATTCCCAACCGCAACCTATTTCGTTTCAGTATTAAGAAACAATAACATTATCAAGACATTTAAAATCATCAAAAAATAACATCATGAAAAAGAACATTACTTTATTATTCATATTTATAGCAACAGTAAGTCTCTACGCACAATCTCCTGAAAAAATGAGTTATCAAGCAGTTTTGCGAGATGTAACCAATACATTAATTGCGAATCAGACAGTTGGAATGCAGATTAGCATTTTGCAAGGTTCGCCAACAGGAACAGCTGTGTATGTTGAAACACAATCGCCAACATCAAACGATAACGGATTGGTTACGTTAGAAATTGGCACAGGATCGGTTGTTTCGGGAACATTCAATACTATTAATTGGGGAAGTGGAACGTATTATATTAAAACAGAATCAGATCCAACAGGTGGAAATACATATACCATCACAGGCACGAGTCAATTATTAAGTGTTCCGTATGCTTTGCATGCTAAAAATGCAGAAAATACGTTGAAATATTTAGGCGCTGCCAGAGCAAAAAATCAATCAAGTGCAAATCCGAATGTAAATAATGAAATTGCGAATGGAGCTTCGACAAAAGTACGTTGGTTAGATGTTTCTGAAAATTATGGAAATAGTATCGGTGGAACGAATAATACAGATATTACTGTTCCAGCTGGTGTTCAGTTTGTTAGAATTCATTGTGTAATAATATACGATCAAAACTTAATTGCAACAGATAATAAATCAACCCTCTATGTGAGTAAAAACGGGAATCCATTCAATGGTTTAACCAATTCAGGATATGGAACTTGGCATTTTTTCAATTCGTTTTATGGGCTCACTTTTTATTCACAATTAATTCCAGTAACGCCAGGCGAAGTTTTTGATATCACGTTGTCACAAAACTCAGGAGCTTCCTTGTATTTATCTTGGGGAAGTATCAGTTCTTCTGTTTCTTTTGAATTTTATGGGTATTAATATAAAAAACACATTTGTTTCCATCTTCCCAAATAGTAGAGGTGAAGATGGAAACAAATCATATTATTTATTAGATTTAAAAGAATAATCTGGCTTTAGTTTACATCAAAAAAAATAGAAACTCACAAAACATACGAATTCTATGAATCTTGAAGAAAAAATGAAAAATGATTCCAACATTTTTGGCACTTTAGAAATTTATCATATTAGTATTAGTTTGGGAGATGCTACGGTATTGGTAACTCGTGATAAAGATGACAAAATTATAAACACAGTGCTGATTGATTTAGGAACCAATGCTGATGAAGTATTCGATTGGTGTACTAATAGTGAGGAAATAAAGGGCTTTAAAGAAGACAAAAATTTGACCTTCGACTACATCATCATTTCTCATAATCATGCAGATCACATAGATGGAATTCGTGAAAATCATATAATAGGAAGAGAGATTATTTATAGTTATGTTTCTGATGGAACTCTTTTTAAAGGTAAACGACGAAAACATAATGGATCGGTAGATAATATTACATCAAAACCCAAGCTTAAAAAAGAAGATAAAAATCAAAAAAATTTAATTGAATACCTAAAAATCAACAATGATAAAGATTCTTTATATACAATAAAATTAGCAAAAAACATTGCTTTAAAATGTATTTGCGCAAATGGGATTTACATATCAACTGAAGGTAAAATGGAAACTTGCCCTGGCAATTTTAAAAGTTGTAATGATCATTCAATTACTTGGTTACTAGAATATGAAAATGATAAGGGTAATGTAGTTTTTCGTTATTTTACTGCTGGAGATTTAAGTGGAAGTAATGATTCAAATTATACTAATATTGAAGAAAAAGTAACTGAATATTTAAAACATAAAAAAATCACAGTTGATCTTCTAAAGGCAACACACCACGGGAGTAAATTCAGTATGCAGAATCTTTTTTTAACCACAATAGAACCTAAAGAAATAGTAGTTCCCTGTAATAACTCTCATCTACTACCTTTTCCTCAATTTTTTCAACGAATACATCATACAAAAAAAGTAGTAAACCGTAAAAGAGAAATAGAAGCAAAAAATAATGGTAACCAAAAAGCTGAGCCTTATGAACCTAAGATATATATTACTAATTACATGTTTTTTAAATTTTCGGATTACAAAAAGAAGTTTCTAGGTAATGTAGACGAAGGAATGCTTAAGTCAGAATTCGAAAAAACAACTCCAAAAATAATTTTTAGTGATGATCAACAATATGTAGGTGCTACGAAGGAAAAAAAGGAAGATACTAAAACGAAAATGATTATAGTTAAAACAACTATAATTAATAATAAAGTTGAAACAACTCATAAGAATGAAATTGAATGTACTATAAAAGTACCGACAAATTCACAAAGACATTTGTTTCCGATAATTTGTAATTTATATTATTTAAAAGACAATTTATATTACAACTATGCTGCTAAAATAACTTACAAGGCTTACAAGGAAAAGAAAAAGCAAATTGACGAAATAAAAGCAGATTATTTTAAAACTAGAAAAGCTGACATCTTAAAAAAGAACCCTTATTATTTCAATAACATGGACAATGAAGAAGAGATTGGCGCAATATTGCTAGAAGACTTTTATGATTTGAATGAGGAAAAAAATATGTATACAGAAAAAGAAGAAATAGAGGAATCTTTAGAGCTTATGAAAAATGAGTTAGCAAATGGATATAGAGCCGCTTTCAAAGATACAGATTATAATCTCGTAAGTGATTTCTATAAGTCCATATTAGTACCATCTTTCGCTATGAACTTTTTTTGCTCAGAATATGAAAGAGTATACGAAGTCCGCTACACTAGTAGCCGCAATTCATTTATAAAAAGATTAGAAAAGTTATACTCAGAATTTTCAGGCATAGATTTTTATTACAAAGACGTATTTGATCGGTTTGTGAATTTAAAGAATTACAACCAATTAGCAATTCCGCACAAAAGAAGAAAATTGAAAAAATGATAAACAATATAAAAAAATCTGTTCAAGATGGTGTATTACATGTTGACCAGCAATTAATTTCGCACCAAATATTTGATGAATTAATTTCTTTTTTAAAATCGTCATATCTCTTATTTACAAATACGACTGTTGTCACTGAGGGCGATGACAACATCTTGATAGAAGGAAATTCTCTTCTATTTTCCTTACCACTTCTAGATGCTGATTTATACATATATAAAGAAAAAAATACAGCTTCAGAGTTTCAATTTGAGTGGCATGGAACCATATCTGAAGTGAATTTACAGGAACTATATGAGTTAGGTCTCATATTAAAAAATCCAGCTAGTTTAATTTCACACTTACTGGAAATTAAGTTTAAAAATATTGATTTTTTATTTTCATCAGAAAAAGCATCATACACGATCGTATCTTCAAGAAACGATTTAAGCTTCTCGATTCCAGAAATTGGTATTCATTTAAAAAACATGTTATTTTTCTATGAAAGAAGTCTTATACAAGCCATACCAAGTAAATATCTTATCTCTGCAGAAATAGTATTAGGAGACACCTTAATTCCTATCGAAATAGAATTACCTGCAAATAATAAAGAAGATATTTCTTGCTGGTCACTCAGTTTATCCTATGAAGTAACCTTAGAAAATGTTATTAAAGATTTATTAGCTTTTATATCCAAAAATCCACTTGTAAAAGGAGCTCTTGGAGAAAATTTAGAAAGTTACTTACCCGATGCGATTCAAAAGTTTACCAATTGTACAATTGAAGAATTGAATATATCATTCAATCCAAGTATTCCCGCAGTATATTTAATAAAAACATCTGTTATTTTTAACACAGATTGGGAAATTTTACCAAATTTTATATGGCAAAATATTAGATTGAAAACTTTTATTTCCTTTCATGGAAAAGAAATAGCAAGTACGTTCACAATCTCAGGTAGATTCTCTTTTATAGAAGATTGGACAGTCGGTTTTGCTCTCAAACTTCCCCTAAACACTACTAATAATTGGGAAATTTATCTTGACGGGTATGCCAACCTCGAAAAAATACAAGACCTAGAAAAACTACCATTTATAGATATTTCCAAGCTGAATATACCTAAAGAATGGCTCATCGTAAATAATATTCTCCTAGACAAATTAGAAATCATTTTCAATCCAATAGCAGGAAAAATTATATCCGTTGATTTTGCAGTAGAAATGGACTCAGAAAGCACACTGATTCCCGGAATCACGGTGAAAAATCCAAAACTAGCTTTTACATTAACTTTTGATAACTAAACTCATGAAAATAGAAGGAAGCATCGGAACTGTTTTTGAACTGGCAAGCATACCTGATTTATGGCTAGAATCTTCATACAACGAAGCTGGCTGGTCATTTGAAGGCGAAACAAGAGATGGACAAGAACTTAGTTTACAAACAGTTTGGAACGAATTAGTCCCAAATGTGTCACTTCCGATGGAATTGGAGTGTAAAATAAAAGATGTACAACTCAAAATAGGTATTGGAAATGCAACTGCCGAACAAAGAGATTATTTGCTCGATTTTCAAGCATCTATTGCCACACATATCAAACCTGTTGATGGTTTTGAAAGTGAACTCAACATCGAAAAAATTCACTTTACCTATAAAAAAATAGCAACGGATGCGCAACAAACAACGGTTTCGTTTCATTTAAAAGCAAATGCGCATGTCAATGATTTTTTAGTGATAAATGACTGTTCGTTAGATTTCAACTATGCGTATATACCTGAAAAACAAAGTCATGAATGGGATTTTAAAGGCGATTTATATGTGCAAGCGTTTGAACGTTTACTGCATTTCAAAACAGCTGTAGCCGTTTTGAAGGAAGAGCAATCGTTTTCTTTTTTGTTTGATACGACGAATATTGCGATTCATGGAACCTATTTCAACAAGATAAAAGGAACGACAAGTGCCGCCATACTTTCTGCATTGAACAACGGAAAAGCACCTGAAAATCAACAACTAAACATTGATAATATTCCAGCTGACTTTTCAAAAATATTAGAAGAAAAATTTACGCCTGAACAAATAGCAGCGATCGAAAAAATCATAGAACGCGCCAAACGAAGTAGTGAACCACTCATCACCATTCCAGATGTATTAAATAATAATAAGCCTTTAGTAACGGTTACACCAAATTCATTCGGACTCAAGCTAGAACGAAAACAAAACAAATTCAAGAGTTTGGATATCGCTATCGGATCGGATTTAGCGGTTTACAACACTTTAGCGGATCAAACCACACTATTTTCCATTAAAAATGGAATGCTGACGACAGGTTTTGATACCACGGAAAAAAAATTCTACCTAGCGTACAATTCAACACATACCACCATAAAACCGCTAGGAATCATCGGTTTATTGCCTGGAATTCAAGAGGCATTGCGATTGGCTTTTAGTGAAAATGCTGAAAATCAACCAAAAACAGTTGCTTTTCTCAACATGCTAGAAGTGCAACCGAAAGGGTTTAAATTTCTAAAAAAAGACACGCAGTACAATGTAGACGCAAGTATTCGACTTGTGCTGAATGACAATCTCAAAATCGTTGATAAGGATTTATACGAATTCTTTGAAAAACTATTTCCAAAATCAGGAGAAGAACGCTTTATCGAAGGAAGTTTGCAATATGATTCTGATGAAGGATTACTATTTATTTTACGAAACAACAACGGAATTGAAATTCCGAACGCTTTTGCGTACATCAGTCAAAATTTGGATGCTGAATTTAAAGAAAATTTCCGAAAAAATACAGGAATCACTATTGACGCTGCTTTGGACATTGGAGAATCCTTCTTTCTCTTAGATCAAGTTCGATTAAAAATAGCGAAAGAAATCGAAATGGACATGCGCATTGCGTTTGGATTGCCGTCAAAATTAAATGATCGTTTCTTCAATCCTGAATCAAAGTTACACGGTTTAATCAATTGTTACGATCGAGAAAAATTCAAAAAATACGACATTTCTAAAGATACAACAGCTTATGAAACCAAGCTTCCAGACGATGGTTTACTTAGAGCAAACTTAAAATTCAGTTCTAGTGGAATCAGTGGAAATCTCTTAAAATTTAATGTATTTAATTTAGAAAAAGTTGCGGAAGAATTTGAAGGATTTGTCACAGAAACTTCAGATTCAGTTATCATTGATCTAAATGCGTTGACAACTGAAAATACGACTGAATACGGAAAATTATCTTTAAAGAAAATTGAATTCAAACTCGATTTCAAAAAAACGGCATTTACCATCAAAGGTGGTATTCAGGTATTATCGGATAGCTTTAAAATTCCTGTCAGACCTGTACTCAAAAAGCTAATTTCTATTTTACCGCCAGATAGTATTGATACGAAACGTTTGTATGAAGTTGCGAACCTAATAACGGAAGCCATTGAACTAAAAAGTTTGAGCTTCTATAATGAAAAAACTAAACAGGTTTATATCGATGAATTGCTTAATTTTTTCCGTCAATTCTTACTTCAAGAACACCAAAACTTAGAACTGCTACCAAAAGAGTTGATTGAAATTATAAATACCGTATCAAGCGAAATATCGGCAATACTTCCTGAAGAATTTTTAAAATACCTAAGTATAGACATTCCACCAGGATTTTCTTTTGAATTAGAAATTACACCAGATAGTTCGTTCTCGTTTAACTTGGAAGTAAGCGAACCCACAGAAGAGCAGCGAAAAGCAGGGTTTTCAGAACATTTTCAGGTATTAATTCCTGACGTTACCATGCCGCCAACGGGCATCTATGGCGTGCGATTGAAAAAAATTGGATTAGGAACTGCATTATTCAGTCAGGCAATTCGTTTGGATTTGTCGGGTGAATTGGCAAATTTTAAATATGCAGATTTAATTGCAGGCGCCGGATATGAGCTTGTTAGAAAAAGTAATAGAGAAGATAAAAAGCTACAATACTTGCTTCCAGATGTAAAAACTTTTGGAATGAATTATAAAATTGAAAACCTTATCATGTTCATTTTTATACAAACAGTTGTGCCAATTCCAGTACCCGTATTTTATGATGAATTTACATGTTACAGTGCTGGATTTGATGGAAGCATTACTGATTTTTCTGTTAAATTCCCAAGACCAGAACTCAATTTCAAAACCATCTTACAAGATTTAGGAAACCTAAAAACATTCTTTAGTGAAAAAGAATTTGTATTGCCAATTTCAAATTATGGAACTACAAATCAACATACGGAAAAAGGACTATTACCAAACTTTTCCGCTGGACCAATAGCATTTGACTTACCTGGAATTTTAGGAAGTGAAAAAGCCGCAAATGGTGAAAAAAAGAAAATCACACTTGGGTTTAAAGATGTCATTACTTTCAATCCTAAAGATTTGGTGGCTTTATGTTTAAATACTTCAAAATTTGGAATACAATCCATTGTTGATAAGAAAAAATATGCGATTAAAATAAACGAAGAACGCTCTGAATATCCAATCAATTATTTGGTAAAATATCTGCCGTTGTCACATAGAATAAATTCAAAAACCATTAATTTTTTAGATTTATTTGAAGGAGAATTTGCTTGGGTTTTGTGTACTCCTGATGAATTTATGTTGCAAGCACTTCCAGAACTTATCAGCAAAGAAGAAGAAAAAAATAACACCATCACAACACTTGAAGTACCCACGTATGAAATCATTCAAATGCTTCCAAAAGCGAGCGAATGGACTTCTGAAGATCAAGGCGTAATCACCGCAATTAAAGGACGTATTTCTTTAGGGACAGTACTCAAAATGAATGCGATTTTAGTCTCGGCAATCACAGATTCACAAGGACTATATTCAGGAATATTCTTAAATACTCAAATAGCGAGTTTACTAAATGTAACACTAAAAAGCAGTTTGCAAATTACGCCAAAAGAAGCGCATAAATTTCAAATGAAAGGCGCAACCATCATTACTATTTTGGACGATTTACCCGTTTTAAACGGCGAATTTTTGTTAGGAATCGGCGAAAAATCCGTGTTTCACATATCGGGTATGCTCGATGTATTTCCATTTGAAAACAGTCCAATCAAACTCTATTCGGGAAGCACTAAAGGATCAAAAACAAAAATTACAGGAATCATCAATGAACACGGAGTTGTTTTAGGGCATATAAACGAAGATGGAAATGTAATTGCTGCAGGAATTCATTTAGAAATTGGAGACTTTCATGTAAGTGGAACAACGCGCATTCTAAATACTACCGATAAAGGTGCTTGGGAAATCAACTTGATGATGCAAGACGCCATCATGAGTTTACAAGCAGGTTATGAAAAAATAGAAAATGGCAAGCGTATCGGTTTCGGAATTAACACAAACAAAGCCATTGATTTCTATGGAATTGTAAAAATTTCTAATACAGCAGGCGACAAAGGTCCTGATGGAAGTCTAAAAATAAGATATACGGACGGCAACATCATTCCAATTTTAGAAGAATTCTATTTAGACGCTTCTATCAATGTATTAGGATTTTCATCTGCGGCAAAAATTGAAATTGATGCGACAAAATTTAGCACTAAACTAAGTGCGGATTTAGGAATTATTAACTATGAGTTAGATTTAGAAGGAGCTAATTTAAACGATATTGGAACGTTTCGACTCAAAGGAAAACTAGGATTATTACAAAATACCATTGCAACAACTTTTGATGCTGCATTTTTACTAGAAAATGGACTGGCTATTTTTAGAGGAAATTCAACATTTGAATTTTTAGGAAAAACCTTCTCAGATTGGACAATAACGGCTTCTTTGAGCCTTGAAGAAGGTCCGAAATTTGAAGTTGAAGGCGCACTTGATTTATTTCATATACCCAACGTATTTTACTTGCATTCAGGAAATCCTGGTTTGGAAGACAAACTCAAAGGTTCACTTACCAAGGACGAATTACATATTTCAGGAAACATGCAGTTGCATTTAGCAATGACGCATCTATCGGGAACTACGCTTCTATCAATCAAAAATAATGACTTTCTATTTAAAACAAATCTAACTTTTACCAGGGCTTGCCTTTTTAGCGGTTTTACTTTTGATTTAAACATTTCTAAAGATCAACATATTTTAGTTTTAAACGGACTTGCCAATGGCAAAGTTACGCTAATAGAAAATGTATTGGAACTCGCTTCTCAAAACACCGTAAACATTCGGGTAAATGAAAGTCAAAACAATCTTGAATTATTTAGTATAGAAGGCGCAACAAGCATATTTGGATCAACCTCAAATTATACCGTTTTAATAGAACAAACAAAATTCAAATTTAATACGAGTGCTAATTTACCATTACTAGATATTTCCATGTCTGGAGAAAGTTCAAATTTAGCAGATATCAATCAAATGCTAGTATCTGGACATATTGATTTTGCTAGACTCAACGCAGAAATTGATAAACTCTATGGCGATTTGCTCAATAATGTACAAGCAAAAATGAATGCTAAAAAAGAGGAAATTAAAGAAATTAAAGATCAAAAAGAAACCTGTGTAGAACGCATAAGAATTCTTGAACATGAAAAACAAGAAAAGGAACGAAAACTAATTGAAATCCAACGAATTTATAACAGTTGGAAAGGCAATATTTTGGATCCAGGCGCAGCAAATAGGAACTTTAATTTATGTGTTCCACCAATTGATCATGTCGAGTATTGGCACTCACATAAAGTTTGGATACCTTTTCACCCTTTTTTCGGACGTATTAGATATGACGAGAAGGATCTTGCAGAAGTCAAAAGATATTATCAATACATAAGAGAATTAAATTTGAACATTCAAGAGCCAAGTAGTGAGTTTGGAGCAGAAGCTAAGCGATTATTTAATGCCGTAGCAGGTATTTTGAATGATGCTTTTATAAATATTACTAAGACTGTAACTGATACTATTAGAGATGTAGGGAATACTATTCATCGTGTATTTAGTGATGAAATTCTTAAAAAATTGAATATTGACACGACCAATATTGATGCAATAAACAGAACATTTAACGATGGAATCAATTTGATACAAGAAGGAGCTAAAAAATGGCATGAACTAAACGAAAAACTATTGGCGCACAAGCCTTTTGAAATTCAGAAAATAGAATATACAAATCAGTCGGTAGCTATCTTTACTACTAAAAAACTGAATGCAATGGTAACACTCAAAATTTTAGGAGAACAAAAAGCACCTATTCTTGTGGAATTAAATTTAGAAAATCCGCTAGAAGGTATTAAAAATACAGCTTTGTCATATATGTCGGCAGAAATGAAAGCCGTTATGCCATAAATTTTATAAAACTTTTTAATGAGTTCAGTATGACTAAAAAAATTATACTGAACTCGTTAAAATTATGTATCTTATTTTTTCGATTTCATTCCAAACACAATACGCATAATCTTAAACGGAGAAATTAAAATTCTGTAAATCAATACAATAACAGGGAAAGAAGTTGCTAATAATAATGCTATTTTCAATGGAATATTCAATTCTAGTTGAATGATATAATAGCCAAAAACCACTAAAACCGTTTGATGTAAAATATAAAACGGATAAATGGCTTCAGTAAGTTTTTGTACTAACACACTTTTTTTGTTCCACCAAATTTGTGCATATCCTAAAAGCGTGATAACAAATGTCCAACCAACCAAACAGCAGACAATATACCAAATATTCCAACGCTGACTGATCGTAAAATACGGAGAAATCCATTCGTTTGGCATCAAATAGTATGTATAAAAAATTAGCGTGCTTACAAGAAATAAAACGGCATTCAGTTTCCGAAACTGCTTCAAATATTGCCAAGTCTCTTCTGCGGAAGCAAACAAAATTCCCATCACAAAGAAAAATCCGTAATAAAAGGTAGAAGACAAATTTAGAATGGCTTTGCTATCGCTCGGATAGTATTTTTTTGAAATGATTACAATCAAAATTAATGGGAAAACACCCAAAAACAGACCAAATTTCTTCGCTGTAATTCGTTTAAAAAAAGATAGGAAACGGTTTGATATGGAAGATTTTACGAATAAAATCAACGGAATTACACACAAAGACATCCAAAACAAGTTTTCAATAAACCATAAATGATTGACGCCAAAATCAAGGTTTGTGTAAATGTCAACATACGAATGATATGTTTTTGTACGATCAAAAAAAGTTTGTGGCGGAACGATACACAAAACTCCAAAAACCAACGGAATCAACAAACGCAATGAACGTTCTTTAACAAATTGTATCCAAGTTCGTTTGGAAAAAGCAAAAACAGTTCCTGTTCCAGAAATTAAGAATAATAACGGCAAGCGAAATTGCTCAAAAAACACCATGATATCGTCTAGTAATTTACTCGATTCATTGTTCATAATGTGAAAATCATCGCCATTAAACGGCATCAAAACATGATGAATATATACTGCTAAAATTGCAATGATGCGTAACCAATCTAAATCGTATCTGCGGAAAGTTGCCATGAAAACTGCTCGTTTTTTGAAGAAACAAACTTACGAACGATTTCCACACAACTTCTTTGAATGTGACTGTTTACAAGGAAAAGTGACGAAATACATGTTTTAAAAAGACTATTTACTCACTTTTAAAATGCTCATTAAATTCTTTGAGGTTCGATCGTGAAACAGGAACGGTTTCAGCATAGTTTTGCAATGACAATTGATACCCTTGCGCATTTCCTGTGCACGCTGTTATTTTGTGTAAATTGACCAAGTAGGAGCGATGTGTTTTGTAAATGTGGGGAAACTTTTGCAGTTGTATTTCCAGTTCTTTTAGGGTAATTCTGATAAGCTTTTTTTCGACTGTATCTTCAACCAAACTGAAGATTTCTGTGTAATTACTTTCAACTTTTGCAAAGAGAAATTGTTGAATATCGAATTGAAAATTTTCAGAAGCAACTTCTATTTGAATGATTTCTTGATGTATACTTTTATTTAATGTGCTAAAATTCAAATATGAACGATTTCTTCTATGTTTATAAATCAAGCGTTCCAAATTTAGCGGAAGCACGATCATTAGTAACAAACTACCGACTAAAAAGGTATTTCGAATTTCTTCAAAAAAGTAGCGAAACGACCAATTGTTTGGATTATCATAAATAAAATCTCGGACTAAAAAACTTCCAATTCCAATTGCGATGAGCATACAAGACAAGTGAAACATTTCTTTTCCCAATGTCCAACGCGAATCATCTTTCACCCTAAAATTTAAAATAGAAAAGTATAAAAAAGCAATCGGAAATGGTAAAAATGCGTGTATGAGTGAAATCCAGAAATAATTTATTTTATGTTCGGAAACATTTACCTCAAAGGGTTCAAACAGATACGAAAAAGCAAAACTCAACACACTTATGATTGCCAAAAAAAGCAATAAACGCGTAGTATTTCTATACAGAAATGGATACGGTTCACGAAGGTATTTAATAAGTTTTGCAATCAAAAGTTTCAATTTGATGCGCTAATGTAACTGTAAAATCAACACTAACGAAGCTACTTTTAAAAATTATTGCGTCACAATCAACTTTTGTCCAATTCGTAAAGTAGTGGTTGTGCGGATATCATTTTCTTTGCACAAAGCAGCAATGGAAACATTGTATTTATTGGAAATTCTCGATAAGGTATCGCCACGACGTACTGTATAAATCTTTTTTTCGTCCATTTTATCTTGAATTGCCTCCGTTTCGGTGGTGGCTATTCTTATAGTTGATTTACGTTTCGAATTATGTCTATATGCCGCTGTCCATTTTTTTGTCACCCAAATTTCGTGATTGCGAATTGTATTTTCATCAGAAAAATCAAATAAATATTCAGGATGAATTGGAATTCCTTGAAAGGTAACTTCTAAATGCAAATGACTTCCACGGGCATTTCCCGTAGCGCCACCTTTGCCAATAATTTGCCCTTTTTGAACTGTATCATTCACTTTTACAGATTGTTTAGACAAATGCGCATATACGGTTTCCAAACCGTTAAAATGACGAATGATCACTGTATTTCCGTGTCCGGAATGTCTATCTACATAGCGAACCACACCATCAAACATTGCCATAACGTCATCACCCGTAACCAAATCAATATCAATTCCGTTGTGTGGTTTACGATTACGCCATCCATAACGGGAAGTAATTACTTTTGGGCGCGGAATAGGAGAAGCGTAAGTGCTATCTTCAAAGGAAATTTGTAACGGATATTGCTTTTTAACATTTTTGTAAGGATTAAAAACGGTCGTATCCCAATTTTCAGCAATCCAATCTTTTTCTTTTAAATGAAATTTACTTCGAGAACTTTGAAAAACTTCCATAAGCGTTGCAGCAATTGGAATATGAATATCTAAAGAATCGTTGGCAATTTGCAAAGTATCTTTTGTTTGGCTGTAAACTGTAAAATGCAAGCACAATGTGCATACTATCAAATAAAATGATTTCATTTAGTACTAATTCAATTGAGTTTTATAAATAGATTTTAGGGATCAGCCACTATAACGTAATCCTTTTAAAATAATTGTGTATCGAATTTGAGATTTATTCTAATTAATAGAATCATTAGTGTCCGATAAGATCTTTCATATTCTTTTAAAAACCTTTCTATGAAAGAGTTTTTAGGACATCTTTGATGAATTTCGCAGTGTAAATTAGCGCATCTAAGTGACAACTTGTAAAAGTCATTTCGATTCGTTTTTTGAGTGTTATATCAGTTTTGCTTTAAAATTACTCAATAAAAAGGCAGTTATTTTTTCTTTAGTCAAAAAAGAAAATGCAAGTATAGCCATAGCTACGGTTAAATTTTATTTTGAAGAATAAAGGAAAAGCCCAAGTTTTTGTGAGTAATTTTAAGGTGAAAATGGTATTAGCTATGAAAATAACTATAATTCAAGTTAAAATACCAATCATTGGGTATGTTTATGAATGTGCTATAAAAGTATTTTTGAAATAGTTATTCATCTAAAAAACAAAACATTATGAAAGAATTAAATTTTGAAATTGTAAATGCTGAAATTGAAGCATTAGACTTAACCCAATTTGAAAAAGAAATTAGTGTATCAGCACAAGCGGATGCTTTCCCAGCGGTTTGTCAGGTTTGGAGCAAAGTAGGAAAGATTGTAAAACTTGTTGCCAAAATACCTTTGATTCCAAGCAAATGGCGTGCAGCATTAGAATTATTTATACGTACAATGGATGGTATTTGTAATTAGTGAAAAGATAATCTAACCCGTTGTGCATTTTGATAAAATTCGTCAATTTCGAGTGAATTTTACGATTGAAAATGAGTGAAATTTGTATCGAGAATAGAATTTTTCACACCAAATAGGTTCTCGATACGATTTTTCGTGACTCAAAATTATTCGAACTGACGCATTATTATACTTTTCAATTTAAAATGCACAACGGGTTAATCTAGTTTGTGTTTTTTGACAAAAACTAGATTATAAATAGGCTTTTACTTCATCCAAATATACTTGAATTTTAAGCGTAGTTGCGTCCATTTCAAATGCTTTCTTATATAAATTGAGTGCTTTTTGGTAATCTTTTTGGTAAAAATAATACAAGCCTAGATTTCGATATGCGTATGCGTTTTCAGGATCGAGTTCTATTGATTTTTGAATGTCTTGCAAACCTTCATCAAGTTGTCCTAATTTGAGTTTTGAAAACCCACGATTGTTCCAAGCAAACGCATATTTTTCATCTATTTTAAGGACTTTATTTAAGTATAAAAAGGCTTCCGTGTGATTTTCTAATAAACCATGCACATATCCTAAATTATTCAACACACTTGGATTATTTGGTAATAATTTCAATGCTTTTTCAGACGATTCAATCGCTTTGTCGTATTCAAAAAAATGAATCTGAATTATTCCTAAGTTATGATAATCCGAACCATCAAAGGTATGTTCATACTTTTCAGAAAACGGTTCTTGTAATTCTTTTGCTTTATCATAATTTTTTAAACTCAAATACGCGTAAATTCCAAGTCGATAAAATGCTTCCTGACTATTTTCAAGAAGAATGGCTTCTTCAAAAATTCCCGCAGCTTCTTTAAACTCTTTGTTTTCCAAATGATGAACGCCAGTCAAATATTTTTTATACGCTTTTCGTAACTTCCACAAGGTCAATAATTGCATTCCATCATTATGCGTAAATGTTCCATTGTGTAACTTTATCGTATTGCTATTTGGAACGATATTGTGGATAAAATCAAGTGTGCAGGAAAAAATCAAGGCAAATAATATCAAGGTTATTACATCACTAAAATTTCCAAAATAGATCAATAAAATACCGATTCCCGCAGTAAGTAAAGAGAATAGTGGACCTGAAATGGTGACAATAAAACTTTTGAAAAGCGAAACATCTTTACTTTCCATCACGCACAATCCGCCTTTCCAATAAAATAAATTGAACTTAAAAAAACATTCCAAGCGACCAATTTTGAGTTGCACAGATTTCTCAGGATTTCCATGCGAACCCATATATACAATTACTTTGTCTTTGGTTAACAACAACGCAGGAATGGCATGTCCCAACTCGTGAATGACGGTCGTAAGCAACCGAAACGTCAATAAAGACAGCATAAAAATGAGAGCGACAGTTGGCGGCATGTAGCAATTTTAGTTGTGCAAAGTTATGGGAAATTTTCAGGAATAGTAGATTTCATGGAACTCGAAAACTCAAAAAAACCTAAAAAGAGCCTCTTTCACAATAATTTTACACCTAAAAAACCATTTCTTCTCACAAAAAAAGCGGAGATCAGAGAATAATAAAGTAACTTTGAAGCATAATTAATTCAATAATAATAATTTAAAAACTTGAATGGCAAAATCACAACAGACATTTAACAAAACAGAAAAAGAAAAAAAACGCTTAAAAAAGAGAGACGAGAAACGCAAGAAAATGGAAGCGCGAAAGTCCAATGCAAAAGAAAGCGGGAAAAAAGGAATTGATTTTGTGTATGTAGATCACAACGGAAATTTAACAGATACGCCGCCAGATCCATCTCAAAAAATTGAAATAGAAGTCGATAGCATAGAAGTAAGTATTCCTAAAACATTAGAAGGAGACAAAGAAGAAATTGATCCTGTACGAAAAGGAAAAGTATCATTCTTCGATTCCTCAAAAGGATTCGGATTTGTGATCGATTCAGAAAACAACGAAAAATATTTCACACACGTAAGTGGAACTATTGACGAAATTGCTGAAAATGACAAAGTTTCTTTTGAACTTGAAAAAGGACAAAGAGGCATGAATGCAGTAAAAGTAACCATCATTAAAGACTAATTCACAGACAAAATAAACTGTAAAAAGCGTAAAAATGTTAAAAATGACATTTTTACGCTTTTTAATTTTGTTAAATCGCAGACAAACGATTAGTAGTTTGAATCCGCTTTTTTCAACACTACTCACTTTTCTTTAACACAATCCATAATAATGTTAACGCAATTGATGTAGATCAACAAAACTCTGTTTTTTGTTTCGTATTTTTGTGTCAAAGCAAAAACAGAAAAACAATGACAAAACAAATTTTACTACAACCATACTCCTCTAAAAATTTACAACTCAAAAATCGTGTAATCATGGCGCCTATGACACGAAGTAGGGCGGATAATGACGAAAATGTTCCCACAGACGATTTACAAGGTGTATACTATGAGCAAAGAGCTTCCGCTGGATTAATTATCACGGAAGGTTCACAAGTGTCTAAAGAAGCTGTCGGATATATCAACACGCCCGGAATTTACTCAAAAGCACAAGTAGAAGGCTGGAAAAAAGTGACGAAACGTGTACATGATAAAGGCGGAAAGATTTTTATTCAATTATGGCATGTAGGACGAAATTCGCATCCCGATTTTCATGATGGTGATTTACCCGTTGCGCCGTCTGCGATCAATCCAAATGGAGAATCATACACGTCAGAAGGTCCAAAAGCTACGGTCACGCCAAAAGCAATGACGAAATCAGATATTGACAGAACTATTCAAGATTTTGTAAACGCTGGAAAAAATGCCATCGAAGCAGGATTTGACGGCGTAGAAATTCATTCCTCCAACGGCTATTTATTTCATCAATTCTTTACTAATTGTTCCAATGAACGTACGGATGAATACGGCGGAAGTATTGAAAATAAAGCCCGATTTTTCTTTGAAACGCTTGACACGATGAAAAAAGCAATTCCTGAACAAAAAATCGGTTGTAGACTCAATCCGTCACTCAACGGACTATTCGGAATTACCTTGGATGAAGAAACCATTCCAACCTTTGAATACATCGTTAAAAAACTAAATGACTACGATTTAGCGTATCTTCACCTTTCAGAACCTTTTACAGATGTTTCTGAAGTGGAACATGCCGTAGAAAATATAGCAAAGCACTTTAGACCTTTATATAACGGAACGTTAATGATTAATACGAATTTCGATCAAGAAAAAGGAAACAAAGTCATTGAAGCTGGAGAAGCAGATTTAGTGGCTTATGGAAAGCCATATATCTCAAATCCAGATTTAGTAGAACGTTTTGAAAACGGTATTGAACTTGCCGATTGGGATAATGATACATTTTATGTACCAGGAAAAAAAGGATACACAGATTATCCAAAAGCTTAATAAGCCAAAATTTTATAAAATAAACCAAATTTTATCTGCGTAACGGATTCTTTTTCCGCAGTATAGTAATAAATTAGCAAATAAAAAAAACAAATATGACAACAATAAAAGCATACGGAACCGAATCGCCAACAGCCGATTTGGAACTATTACAAATAGAAAGAAGAGACGTATTAGAAAACGATGTAAAGATTGATATTCTATACTGTGGTGTTTGCCATAGTGACATTCATTCTGCTCGAAACGATTGGGGAAATGCAAAATATCCATTAGTTCCAGGACACGAAATTGTCGGTCGTGTATTGGAAGTTGGAACAGCAGTCACAAGATACAAAGAAGGCGACTTAGTTGGTGTAGGTTGTTTGGTTGATTCTTGTCAAACATGTAGTGCATGCGAAGACGATTTGGAACAATTCTGTGAAAAAGGCATGATTGGAACCTACAACGGACCTAACAAACATACAGGAAAGCAAACGTTCGGTGGCTACTCTACAAGTATTGTCGTTAGAGAAGAATTTGTATTAAAAGTTCCAGAAAATTTAGATATCAAAGCGGTAGCGCCTTTATTATGTGCTGGAATTACGACATTTTCACCTTTAAATCATTGGAAAGTCAAAAAAGGCGATAAAGTTGGAATCATTGGTCTTGGTGGATTAGGACACATGGGAATCAAATTTGCACATGCTATGGGTGCAGAAACCGTCATGATTACGACGTCACCTGAAAAAGCAAAAGATGCAAAAAGGCTAGGAGCAGATGCTGTTTTAATCTCTAAAGATGAAGATGAAATGGCAAAACATGCAGGAAGTTTTGACTTCTTATTAAATACCGTTCCTGTGGGACATGATATGAATCAGTATATCAATCTACTAAAACGTGATGCAACCATGGTCATGGTAGGTGCTATTGAATTTTTAGAGCCAATGCACGGTGGAAGTATTATTATGGGAAGAAAAAGAATTGCAGGTTCGTTAATTGGAGGAATTAAAGAAACGCAAGAAATGCTCGATTTTTGTGGAGAACACGGTATTGTTTCAGATGTTGAAATGATTGACATGCAAGAAATTAACGCTGCTTTTGATAGAGTAACTAGCAATGATGTAAAATATCGATTTGTGATAGATATGAAAAGTTTGAAAGACAGCTAACTGTTTTTTTATAAATGATTTAAAAAGCCTTCCTGTGCATAACGGGAAGGTTTTTTACATAAAGCGAGAGTGATATCTAAAGCTTACTGACTAAAATTTCCATCAATAATATTTTGTTGTGTAGGATTGAATTGATTGTTCAAAACATTAAATATCGACAAGGAAGGATTATTTTGTAAAGGAGCTTGAAGAATACAATAATTGGTTAAATTCTCATTTCCAGCAACATAAATACTGATTTAAAATTACACCAATTTTGAAATGATTTGTGATAAAATTAAAATGCAGAAGAAGTACATAAAATAATCTTCAAAAAACAAAAACAAGATTGTACATTTGCGGCTTTCAAAGCTAACATGAAGCCAATACCTAAAAAATTCCTCATCATCCTTGCATTCATTGCGATCTATGTCATTTGGGGAAGTACTTATTTATTAAATAAAATTGCCGTTACCGAATTACCAGCGTTTTTCTTGGCTTCCATTCGGTTTTTCTGCGCTAGTTTACTTCTCTTTGCAATAGCGAAAGCAACACGTGCAAAAATAAGCATTACAAAACGACAATTTCTGAACTCAATACTCGTTGGGTTTCTATTCATGGTCTATGGAAATGGCGTTTTTGTTTGGGCATTAAAATACGTAGACAGTGGTTTTGCAGCCTTATTAGCGTCAACACAACCATTATTTGTATTATTATGGATGCGTTTTCTCGATCAGAAAAAAATGAGATTAAAATCGATCATCGGGATTACGTTGGGAATTATAGGAATGTATTTATTAGTCAGTCAACAAGAATTAGTTGCTGATGAAGATACACTAATAGGTATCATGATGATTTTCACTTGTGTATTAGGTTGGAGTTTTGCGAGTGTATTTGTATCAAAAGCAGACTTGCCTAAAAGTCACTTAGTAAGTACTGGATATCAAATGGCTATTGCCAGTATTTTATTAGCGGTGATCAGTTTAACTTTAGGCGAAAATTGGATTTCTCCAACCGATTGGAGTACTGATGTAAAATGGTCAATGATACTACTAATTACCTTTGGAAGTATCGCTGCATTTACGGCATTCAATTACTTACTCAAAGAAGTTTCTACAGAAAAAGTATCAACTGCCTCGTATGTAAATCCGGTGGTGGCGTTGTTTTTAGGTTGGTATATTTTGGATGAAAAACTAACGGCACAATCTATCATTGCCGCCGTTATTTTATTGGCAGGTGTGTATTTTATTACTTCTCGGAAGAAAGTTTAGTCTATAATATCTTGAATTTTTTCCTATTTTAAAGATTTTCTTCAAGAATTCTTCATCAGATTAAAAATAAAATAAGACGATATATTTTTAGGCAAACTTAGCTTTAATTGAGTCATAGTAAAGGATTGAAGCGTGCCCAAAACTTTTACAATTCCAAATACTGAAAAATAATATAGCTGATCGATATAATAAATTGAAAATAAATCAATTAATAGCTTGAATGTCCAATTAATGGCGTCATCTTTGTCCTTTAATAAATAAAATAAATTACAGTAAGATGAGTAAAGGAACAGTAAAATTTTTCAATGACACTAAAGGATTTGGATTTATCACAGAAGAAGGTGTTGAAAAAGACCACTTTGTACACATTTCAGGATTAGTAGACGAAGTACGCGAAGGCGACGAAGTTGAATTTGATCTTCAAGAAGGAAACAAAGGATTAAACGCAGTAAACGTAAAAGTTATCTAAGACATATACTTCAAGTTTTATAAAAAGCCCATCATATCGATGGGCTTTTTTAGTATCCAAAATTTTACAAGAAATCGCTATAATAAGAAAACGGTGTATAAGTATATGCCTTCAAAAACGTCGCTATTTTAACCAAAATTTGTTCAGAACCACAAAAAGAAATCAAAGAACTCACATAAAACCTATTTCTTGGGTTTAGATTTTATTCCTTTTATGATGAAGTATAAAATGATGATGAATACAGTAATCAATAGAATACTTTCTAATGCAGTTGTTCCTGTGTGTAAATACATAACAATCAATTTTTAATTTAATTAGTAAAAATAGGAAAAGTTACTGAACACTAAAACCATAATTTACAAGCATGAATCAGCACATTTTAAACTGTACAAAACATAATTAGTTTAACACCTATCAAATTATCAAAATAATAAAAACAATAACAAATCAAATTCGTACAAAATCTTCAAAACTGTACCTATATTTGCCGAAAATTATTTTAAATGTCAAAACAATTCTCAGAGTTAGGAATTAGTACAGCGTTACAACAAAGTCTCTCAACATTACACATTACGGTTCCGACTGATATTCAAGCAAAAGTAATTCCCGTACTTCTACATCAAAAAGAAGATATAGTTGCCTTAGCAAAAACAGGAACTGGTAAAACGGCTGCTTTCGGTTTGCCCTTATTGCAATTAATTAACGTAGAAAACACTAACATTCAGGCGGTTATTTTAGCGCCAACACGAGAATTAGGGCAACAAATTTATAACAACTTGGTAGATTTCGCAGTCAATAGTCCTGCTATTTCTATTGCTGTAACATGCGGTGGTATTCCTATAAAACCGCAAATAGAACGCTTAAAAGAAACCACACATATTGTCATTGCAACGCCTGGCAGATTGGCCGATTTAGTAAAGCGAGAAGCCATTAACATCAAAAATATCGCTTATTTTATCTTAGATGAAGCAGATGAAATGGTCACAGCGCTAAAAGAAGGATTAGATAGTATCATCAAAGAAATTCCAAAAACCAGAAGAACCTTACTTTTCACAGCAACCATGCCTGGAACGGTAAAACAATTGGTGCAAAATTATATGTCTAAACATGTAATTCACATTGAAGCCAATATGGAAACAATTGGTCACGAAGGAATCGATCATCAATATGTAATAGTAGAACCCATAGAAAAATTGGCGGTTTTACTTCACTTTTTAAATACGAAAGAAGGAGAACGCGGTATTATTTTTTGTAAAACGAAAGCTGCGGTCAATAAACTTGCGAAAAATCTTGCCATTAACAAATTCTCTTCAGGAGCCATACACGGAAGTTTGACACAAGGCATTCGCGATCGTATCATGGGACAATTCCGAGAAGGACATATAGATATTTTAGTCGCAACCGATTTAGCTGCGCGTGGAATTGATGTAAAAGAAGTTTTGTATGTTGTAAACTATCATTTGCCAGATACCTATGATGCGTATGTGCACAGAAGTGGACGAACGGCGAGAGCAGGAGCAAAAGGACTTTCGTTAACGATCATTCAACAAGAAGAAACACAAGATATTACAGATTTTGAAACGGCTTTAGGGATTACTTTTAAACCGTATAAAAAAGCAGATGCGCAAAGTATTGAAGATAATAATACCTTGCTATGGGCGAAGAAAATATTTAAAACAAAGCCAAATCGTGAAGTTTCAGAAGCTATAAAAGGAAAAGTAAAAACGATTTTTCATCATTTGACAAAAGAAGAATTGGTAGATAAAATTTTAGCCAATTATCTAGCAAATACAACTACTCCGAATGAAAAGCCCGAAAGTTCTAAAAAGAAGAAAAATAAATAGCATACGCATAATAGTTATATAATTTATGAGCGAACACCATCTGAATCAAGAGATAGCTTCTTGCATCGCTACACTGCAAAAATTACTGGATGATACCAATCAACTTTTCGAATTGCCAGAAACGCAAAGAGTGGCACTTTTAAAAGTTGCTGGCGAATTATCTCGTCCTAATCGTGATGAATTTCAGCGTCGAAGAAAAGATGCCAAAAAAGCCGCAAAACGTAAAATGATTGCAAAAGATATGCATGCGCGAAAAACAACCGGAATTCGTTCTGCACGTGAAGCCGCTTTATTTGTAGCGCCTAAATTACTCGCGGCGGCTTCCATTCCTGACGATACGCCCGAATTGGAATCGCCACGAAACTGCTACGTATGCAAAACTGTCTATACCAAATTGCATCATTTTTACGATACAATGTGTACCTCATGTGGCGATTTAAACTATGCCAAGCGTTTTCAAACTACGGATTTAAATGGTCAAGTTGCGGTAATTACAGGTTCTCGCTTAAAAATAGGCTATCATATTACACTTATGTTACTGCGTTCTGGCGCAACTGTGATTGCTACCACACGTTTTCCTGCGGATTCCGCTATCAGATTTTCCAAAGAAGAAGATTATCATCAATGGAGCGATCGTTTACACATTCACGGATTGGATTTACGACACATTCCAAGTGTGGAAATTTTCTGTAATTACATTGAACAGAAATACGATCGATTAGATATTTTAATCAATAATGCCGCACAAACGGTGAGAAGACCTGCTGGTTTTTATGCTCACTTGATGGAAAATGAAAAATTACCCATAGAGCAACTTCCAACATTAGCGCAAAAACTATTAAAAAATCATCAAAGTTGTTTGCAAGAACTATCAGATTTAAGCGTAAGTACTTCAAAAACAAGCAAAAACAATGTGCTTCCGGTTACTTGGCACGGACCAGAACCTGGGATTGGATTACGCAATTCTGCCGAACTTTCGCAAATTCCGTATAGTTTTGACAATTCATTACAAGCTGCCGAAGTTTTTCCTGAAGGTCAATTAGACGCTGATTTACAACAAGTTGACTTGCGAAAAACAAATAGTTGGCGTTTAAAATTAGGCGAAATTGAAACGACAGAAATGGTAGAAGTACAACTTGTAAATGCCGTAGCGCCTTTTGTATTGTGCAATCGCTTGTCAAACATTATGATGAAAGAAAACACAGGTAAAAAGCACATTATCAATGTATCTGCGATGGAAGGAAAGTTTCATCGATTCAAAAAAGAAGACCGACATCCACATACAAATATGGCAAAGGCGGCTTTAAATATGTTAACGCATACATCCGCGGCAACCTTTGCAAAATCAGGAATTTACATGAATGCGGTAGATACAGGTTGGGTAACGGATGAAGATCCTGCCGAATTATCTAAAAAGAAAGCAGAAATTCACGATTTTCAACCGCCGTTAGACATTGTAGATGGCGCGGCAAGAGTCATGGATCCGTTGATTGACGGCATAAATACGGGGAAACATTGGTGTGGAAAATTTTTAAAAGATTATTTTCCTATCGATTGGTAGGTTTTCTAATTTTTTTGGTATTATCTTTGAGTACAAATAAGTATTAATAAATTAAATAAATTACAATGGGTAGAGGAACAGTAAAATTTTTCAATGACGCCAAAGGTTTTGGTTTCATAACTGAAGAAGGTTCTAACAAAGAGCATTTTGTGCACATTTCTGGATTGATCGACGAAGTTCGTGAAGGTGATGAAGTAGAATTTGAACTTACAGAAGGAAAAAAAGGATTAAATGCAGTAAACGTAAAAGTTATCTAAGACATATATTTCCAGTTTTTACTAAAGCCTGTCAAAGATTGATAGGCTTTTTTTGTGGAATTAATTTATTGAAATTCAGTTTATTATAAGCTGAGAACTATATCATAAAGATACAAAGTACATCATTCCGAACTTAATTCAGAATTCCATACAACTAGGTATAAGCGCCTCAAATTTCATTCAATCCTAGTTGCGTCTTCTTTCTTTATTCTTTCCGAATAGCGATTTAGAGTTTTTCATCTGACAATTCTGAAAAGAAATCAAATTTTAGGCTATACAATCGTAGTTCATCTCATATTATCCTGTACTTTTGCGCCTTCAAATAAAATTTGACATGAAGCGTATAAATGAATATAAAAAACTCTTTGGAATCGAAAACGAAATCGAATTAAAGACGTTGAAAAAAACCTACCGTGATTTGGTAAAAGAGTGGCATCCTGATAAATTTCAAAATGGCGATGCTTTACAAGAAGCAGCCGAAATTCAAAGCCGAAAAATTATTGATGGATATCACTTTTTGGTAAGTATGGCGCCAGAAACAAAAGAAAAAAACTTACCTGAATATACTGAAACGATTACCAATTCAGGAATTGCAGATTACCAACACAAAGGCTTATTGTTAGAATTGACCTTTACCGATGGTTCTACTTACGAATATTTTGGAGTTACCAAACCAGTTTTTCAAAAAATGATGAGTGCTGGAAATCTAAATCGTTTTGCCAAACGTAACATATATCCAAAATATCTCTATAGAAAGACCAAGCGTACGCTTGAAACTGCGTAATAATCAAAGAAGAGTAGTAGTGTCATCGTTCTTGGCACGCTAATTGACTATGTATAGGTATTATTAAAAATTAAATGTAGTATAATGAGTAAAGGAACAGTAAAATTTTTCAACGATGCTAAAGGATTTGGTTTCGTAACGGAAGAAGGTTCAAACAAAGAACATTTTGTTCACATTTCTGGTTTAATCGATGAAATTCGCGAAGGTGATGAAGTTGAATTCGAACTTACAGAAGGAAGAAAAGGTTTAAACGCAGTAAACGTAAAAGTTATCTAATACATATACTTCAAGTTTTGCAAAAGCTCATCAGTGATTGATGGGCTTTTTTTGTGGGTTTAAGTTTGTGTGATTTTACACTCTTGCGAGAACGTTATACCAGTTTTGCTTTAAAATTACTCAATAAAAAGGCAGTTATTTTTTCTTTAGGCAAAAAAGAAAATGTAAGCATAGCCATAGCTACGGTTAAATTTTATTTTGAAGAATAAAGGAAAAAGCCCAAGTTTTTGTGAGTAATTTTAAGGTGAAAATGGTATTAATCCGTCACTATTTTAGAATATTCCATAAAATAGGATTCAAAACGTTTTAATATTGGGTGCATTTCATCTGAATATAAAACATATTGACATTTTTCAACACTACTCGTAATCGACATTAACGCACTGTAATCTGATTTTTGCACTAGAAATTCAGCATCGTCAATACTAAAAATTTTTAATTGAGAAACGCTTAATCCATTCGTTAAAAACAACTTATTCATCGTTACAGGCGTCGAAATAAGAATATCTATTCCTTCAAATATTTCTGATTTTTGCACGTCAATGTGAAGCTGTTCATAACCCACATACACACGTAACGAAGTATGTTTAGTATAGGTTAAAAAAGTATCATATATGGCTAAGGCTTTTTCTTTATTTTCGACCAAAACGACTGCTCTTGGCGCATTTCCAACCGCTTCACATTTTAATTTTTGCAAAGTCGTCAGTATCAATGTGGTTGTTTTCCCGCTATTTTCTGGAGCCGTACAAAATACATTTATACCACTTTTAATCACAGGAATACTATTGCTTTGAAATGGAGTAGGCGTTGTTATTTGGAAAGCTGTTAACTTTTCTCGTATATCGGCGTGTAATTTTTTAAAAGGCATAGGAATCAAGGAGCTAACGGTTTGGTGTCGTATTCAATAAATTTAGGCAAATATACTACCTGCAAACGAAATAAAGGGCAGAAGTTCCTTTTTCTATTGGATTAAAAGCAATTGAGCAACTTCACTTTTTATGCTTTCCATGAAAATTTTATGGTCGTTCCAATTCCTTTTTCGGATTCCACAGAAATTCTTCCATGATTTTCAGAAACAATCTTTTTTACAATAGAAAGTCCAATTCCCGTACTTTCCACTTCGCTGTTGATGTTTAATTTACTAAACATTTCAAATATTTTTGTGTGATATTTGGTATCAATTCCTGGGCCATTATCACGCACAAAAAACTCATATTCGTTGGGCAATTTAGAAAATGAAATCGTAATGATAGCTTTATCTTTATCGTTATGCTTGATCGAATTTGTAAGTAAGTTTTGAAAAACGTGTTCTAATTCAATTTTGTTGGTGAAAATTTCAATATCCTCGTTGGGAAGTTGAATCGTGTGTTGATTTTGATTATCAACCATCAACACAATTTCGCTTAGTAATTCTTGCAGACTAAACAATTCTTTGCTCTTTTTTCCTTTCGTGATCTTAGAATATTCCAAAAGTCCATTAATCAATCCATACATTTTAGAAACTCTGTCTTTTAGTAGTTTAAAATGATGCATAACCTCTTTATCTTGCGCCGCATCAAGATCTTCTTCAATAAAAGATACCAATGAATGCATGGCTACCAAAGGTGCTTTTAAATCATGTGAAACGATATGATTAAAACTTTCTAGTTCTGCATTAGAATTTTTTAAATGTCTTAAATTGTCTTTGAGTTGTTGATTCATTTTAGACAATTCGTTTGACTTCATCAAAATTTCTTTCTTCTGTTCGAGTGCCACTTCTTTTGTTCGTTCAAGTTCTTTAAATGAATTTGAAAATCGTGTCATTAGCAACATAGACAGCAATAAAAAGACAAACGTATAGCCAACATCTACATAAATCATGGCGTTTCCATTTTCACCTAAAAAGGAAAAAATATGAAAATAAAAAATAATGGCTCCGAATAACATGCTGGTTAACATCAAAATAGATTCGTGTCGGTTGCTAATAATCGCTTTTACAATTACAAATGTTACGTATATAAAATTTACAATCATTATGAGTAAGAAAGGTAAAAGTAATTGTGTAAAGAACGGCGCAGGTAGCAAAACAACCAAAAGTACCAATAGATAAAAGCTATACACGATAATTTTTGAATAGACTTTATGCACAAAATTAGAGAAAATCGTACAGAAAAAAAGACTTGCTGAAGTTCCTGCTAAGAATAGAATAATGTACTCAAACTTTGTTAAAATAATCCAGCTGATTGATGGAAAAATTTCTGCAAAAGGCGAATATCTGTCACTTAATGACATGTATGATAATGACATACACAAAATGGCAAAGTAGAGAATGGCTTTGTCTTTGTTCCAATACACTAAAAAGAAGATCAAAAAGAAGATTCCTATGAAACCCAAACAGCCAATAAAAATCATATCTGCGATTACTTTTTTGAATTTTATCGCTTGTAAACCTTGACTTGAACCTAAAATTAGTGGTTTATCAATTCCTCCTTTTGTATGATAAAAATTAGCAACATGCATCACAATTTCAAACTCAGTTTCATCCGTATTTAGTGGAATTATTTGAGAAGAACGCCGGTGTAACGTCTCAGATTTTGTAGTCCCAACACGTCCAATTTCGGAGATTAACGTACCATTTATCCACAATTTAGAAGCTGCAAACGCCGCCGGAATGTACAAGGAAACGTTTGGTCTTTCTTTGGGAATTACGATGGATAATCGATATGTAGCATATCCAAAAGAAGGTAATTTTTCAGTTTCTGAAAGATGAAATGTAGTCCAATTGGAAAGTGTAACTTTTGCGAATGGTTTTTGCGTTTCAAATTCGCCAGGTTTTATAAATTCTTTCCAATAAAACGACCAATCTGCATCAAGAAGTATTTCGGTATCCTTCGTGATGGTTGAATTTTGAAGATCAATCGTAGTAACTTCCGTATTCGATGACTGAAAACCAAATACACGGAACGATGAAAGCAATACCATTATAAAACAGCATACAAACTTCAATTTTTGTGGATTGAATACGCAATTATTCACCCTCAAAATGATTGTAATTATCGGTTATTAAGTTCATGTATGACGTATTTGGGTTTTCATTAACCAAAATAGTTAATATTAATGACTTTTGGAAAATTGTGGTCAGTTTATAAAGTCATTATTTGCTATTACTGAACTAAGTTTAAGACATGAACGTTAATTTTTACTGCTAAAAACCCTAAAAAGCATCATTTTGAGATGGTATTTTATAACAAATTTTTCTAAAAAATCATCAAATGAATATTTCATCAGAAAATTATTCAAAATATTAAGGTTTTACTGCTTAAAAAAATAAAAATAGTATTATTAAAAAATCATAAAGAGTCACTAAAAATGATATTATTGATAGCTAAAGTGACCTATTACTACTAATAAATCAAACAACTTCATTAAATTACTGTAAATCAATAAAATAGCTATTTTTAAATGTTGTGTATGTGCTAAAATAATTAACGAATAAGTTATTTTTTCATACAAATATGTCGTTCATTTGCGTGTTGTTTTGACAACGAAATTAGTTGAATTTTTACCTCACAAAAAATTAAAAAAAATAAAACAGATGAAACAATATTACACTCTTTTAACATTATTATTACTATTTTGGACACAGTCATCCTTTTCTCAAGATACAGCTAAAAGCTGGTACATTGAAGCAGGAGTAAGTGCTGTAGATCTTTATCCTGTTGGAGAAGATATGCCACAAGGTGAATTTTTTGACGAATTTATCAACTTAAATGACCACTGGAATTTTGGATACTATTTAGGAGTTTCAAGAAATTTAACAAACAACTTATCCATTAGTGCAAGAGGTACTGTAAGTGAGATTAGTAAATATGGAGAATTCGGAGAAACAGATGAAAGTGTATTGGTCGATAATTTAAAATATTATGGACTTGATGCAATGCTTAACTACAGTTTTGGGAAAGGGAAATTACAACCTTTTATAGCTGTCGGTGGTGGATATACATGGCTTGAAGAAGGACCTTTTAATACATCAGGCGCTACTTCAGATGCTTTAGTTGGAGCTGGTACTGTTAATGGATCTTTAGGTCTTAATTACTGGGTTAGTGACAAATTTGCTTTAAAACTTCAAACAACTTACAAAAATTCGTTTAAAGATTATTTACCAACGCATTGGAATCACAATTTAGGGATTTCTTATAGACTTGGAAACACGGAAGATGTAACATTAGAAACAGCTGAATTTTCTACAAAACAAACACGATGGTCTTTTCAAGCGGGTTTAAGTGCTGTCGATTTTTATCCTGTGGGTGAAGATGCGCCGCAAGGTGACTATCTTGATGAGTTTTTCAATTATAATGATCACTGGAATATCGGTTTTTATGTAGGAGTAACAAGACAGTTAACAGATCATATTTCTATAACAGGAAAAACAACGTTCCAACAAATAAGCAAATATGGAGAATTCGGAGAAACAGATGAAAGTGTTTTAGTTGATAACTTAAAATATTACGGATTAGACGGAATGGTCAATTATAATTTTGGTCAAGGAAAATTACAACCTTTTGTAGCTGTCGGTGGTGGGTATACATGGCTTGAAGAAGGCGCATACAATACATCAAGTGCGACTTCAGGTGATTTAGTTGGTGCAGGAACAGTGAATGGATCTGTTGGACTTAACTATTGGTTTAGCGATAAAATCGGTATCAATCTTCAAACAACCTACAAGCATTCATTTAAAGATTACTTACCTAAACATTTTGATCACAACTTAGGCTTAGTGTACAGAATTGGGACAAGTGAAGTAACAGAAGTAGAAGATGACAACGATAGAGACGGAGATGGTATTCCTAATGAATTAGACGTATGTCCAGATACTTTTGGAATTGCTAAATTTGGCGGTTGTCCTGATACGGATGAAGATGGTGTTGCTGATAAAGACGATTTATGTCCTGAAGTAAAAGGACTGATTGAATTTGGCGGTTGTCCTGATACGGATGGTGACGGTTTCCCAGATAACAAAGATAATTGTCCTACCGTAAAAGGAACAGATAATGGTTGTCCTGCAAAAATTATTGAAACTGTAACTGAACCAGTCGTAAATGACGTTATTGGACAACGAAAAGTATATTTCAATACGGATAGTACAGAACTTGATCTAAACGCGAAGGAAACATTAGACGCAATCGCTGCTAACTTAAAAAGTGATACAGATTATAACATTTCCATTGAAGGTCATGCAGACAGTAGAGGAACAGACAACTACAATGATAAACTTTCGTTGGCTAGAGCACAAGCAATAAAAAGCTATCTTGATAGTAAAAACTTGAATAACAGCACAATAACTATTTCAGCTAAAGGAGAATCGCAACCAATTGCGCCAAACAATACAGCTGACGGTAGAGCATTAAACAGAAGAGTCGAATTAATTATAAATATTACTGCTAAGTAATTTTCAATTTTATTAATTGAAAACTGTGCTATCATAGAAATATGGTAGCACTTTTTTTTATAAAGTCGTATGAAAAAGTTCGATTCTAATTATACCATTTTCACCTTAAAATTACTCACAAAAACTTGGGCTTTTTCCTTTATTCTTCAAAATAAAATTTAACCGTAGCTATTGCTATGCTTGCATTTTCTTTTTTGACTAAAGAAAAAATAACTACCTTTTTATTGAGTAATTTTAAAGCAAAACTGGTATTAGATGAAACTTCATGCTTCATTAATTAATTACTTCTGAGTGCTCGATCAATTAACATTGAATTAAACTACATTTTTGATTTTAAACTCAATAAGTAATGTGAAAATATGGCAAAACCAGACCAACTATAAGACTTCAAATATTTAGGGTCTATCTCGTTTTCTATTTCCTTGTGTATTTTTGGAAGTTCAGTCCAATGTGCAGAAGGATACAAATGATGAGCAGTATGATACCCAAAATTATTTCCTAGTTTATTATATACTTTATGTAGCGAATTATTGGAATGAGAAAACTTTCCATTAACTGTTCCAAAATGGTTTAAATAATCAATATAGCGAGTAACAAAATGAACTAAAAAGTACCAAGGTAATACGTAATACAAGGCGAGACTTTGGTTCCACATCAAGAAAAGTATAAAAGCAATGAAGGGGATAAACTGTTCAAAAAAAGCGATACGGTAGTGTATCGGTTGCTTTTGATTTTTAAGAATTCCTTTGTGAAACGCTTCGATAATCGGCAAAAAAATGATTGGAAAAATTGTTCTCACTGAATAGACAAAAGAGCCCATTATGGAAAATTTTTCAATTTCCCACGAATAACCTTCTCCAAAATCTTCCTTGTCAGGCACATGATGTCTGTATTTGTGTTGTATTCGCCAGTTATAGGCAGTCATGCCCGTAACTATGCTCATAGAAATGTCCAAAACTAAGTTAAGAAAGTAATTTTTGGCAAAAGGTTTGTGCGTATGCAAATGCAATACATGGTTTATATCATTGAGCAAAAGCCATATCATGAGCACTATCAATACTTCATATCCTTCATACAAACCAAAAACAAATGGACTAATGAAAATAATTGGAGCAGTTAATCCTCTAATTATCAAAAAAACATCTTCTTTATAATACGCAATCATGACAAAATTTTAATTGGTTAAGAACAAATATATCAAAAATATCAAGTCATTATCTGCGTGTTTATACGTGTATTAGCCTAAAATTTATGTTGTATTTTCATTCAAATATAAATTTAATCATTTTATATTATACAATTTTTATTTTCTTTAAGTAAGAATTAGTTGATTAATTACTATATTTAGTAACACACAGCATAGCATAAAAAACAAAAACTAAAACTACTATGGATATTACTAAAATGACTGGATTAGACATTATGAAAGCTTTTGCAGATGGCAGACTTCCAAAACCTAGCATTGCGCATACGATGCCAATGGAAATTGAAAAGGTAAGCAAGGGAGAAATTGTTTTCACGGTTGAAGCAAACAAAAATCATATCAATCCTTTGGGCGGTATTCATGGAGGATTTTCGGCTACGGTTATTGATTCCGTAACGGGTTGTGCATTACACACGATGTTGGAACCTAAAATTGGATATAGCACTATTGACCTAAACATAAAAATGTGTTTGCCAATTCCGATAAACACACCACTAAAAGCGATTGGAAAAGTTATCAATATCAACAAGCGATTGGCAATTTCAGAAGGAAAAATTGTGGATGAAGCGGGCACTTTATACGCATATGGAACTGCTTTACTAAAAGTTCATGGGTGATTTTCGGCTAAATAAACTCATTCTATCGTTTCTAGAAAAAAGTCTTACTCACAATATTCTTAACTAAAGGTAATGTTACAATTTTTACGCAAGCTAGTTTTACACTGAGAGAAGCCGAAGTGTAGGAGCGAAGTGGAATGGTTGTGGAATGGTATAAAAATTATATCTTTTATCAATGAATCTGAGGTTTTCCGTAAATTAATATTAATCAATAAAAGTAATTTTGTTTTCTAAATAAATCTAATAAAAAATAGAAAATGGCAAGATTAGCAAGTTACTTTATTTCAGGAGTATGGAAAGATGATAAGGATAATATTACTCATGTATTATTACATATTGTTGATGAAAATAATACATTTCAGTACGGTGTTAAAACGGAAGAATCAAAAGCTATTAATTTACTAAAGCAAGGGTATACAATAATAACAATTACATGGGGATATCCTGGATGGGAAAAAGGAGCTAAAGTAACATATGTAAATAGTAATAATAGAGAATATCTTAGAACTGTAGCAAATGCTTCAATAAAAGATAACTTAGATAATTCAATCGATATGAACTCAATCAGATAATAGAATAAAAGTTTAGGTAATTTTAGACAAAAGATTATTCAAGATATTAGTTTTATTAGGAATCACTCAAACTTCCCAGTACCATAATTAACTCGTTTCTTAAAATCAATAATCTCATCTTTTAGTTTCTTATTTGCATTCTCAATAAGTTCATTTTGGAGTTTCATAATCTTTAGTAAATCGTGAATTGCATTCAGATGAATTATATCTAATTGCTTTAGCTATTGATGTTAATCCTTGTGATATCTTCAAAGAGGTTTGTAAAGAGCTTTCTTTAAAAGAGGAAAATTAATTTTATACGTTAAGTTTAAATATCAAATCCATTAGAACAGCGTATTTGAAATTCTCTCTACACAAACATAAAATATCTCAAAAAGAACTATCCAAAAACCAATCGCCAAAGTTTCTTTAACAATGAAAAGTAATTTCTTCGTGGTTTTACAATGTATGTATTGTGTATAACAATATAATTAAATTGGCAATTCATAAAAGTAGAGTATTTCATAATGCTAGTATTATTTATAAGGGTTTCAGTAAAGTAGAGTATTTCATAATGCTTTTATTTATAAAGGTTTCAGTTGGTTTTGTAAATATAATAAATTGTGTCATAATTTATATTATGTTAAATAGAATATTTTGAGATTATAATAAGAACTCTATCATCTATAAAGTATTTCCTAATCCTCTATTCTCGTACATCTCTTTTTTTTAACTACCAAACTGTTATAAATTACTCGTGATGTAATTTATAATGTACCTATTTTATAGCTGAATACATCCACAGTATAACCTGTCTGAATCAAAACGTTTATTTAACAAATCTTTTACTTCTCAAAACACTAAAATCTTTGAGAAGCTGTACTTTTGCAAAATGATTCAGAAAAAACAATCTCAAACAGAATTTATACTACTCATGGCATCTTTGATGTCTATTGTTGCACTCTCCATTGACGCCATTTTACCAGCACTCGAATCCATTGGAATTTCTATCGGAATCAAAGACGCCACGGATAATCAATTGTTAATTACCATGATTTTCTTAGGCTTAGGTTTTGGTCAATTGATCTTTGGACCACTTTCTGACAGTATTGGACGAAAACCTGTGATTTATATCGGATTTACCGTGTTTGTATTGGCTAGTATTTTATGTGTATTTGCCACAAGTATTGAAATGATGGTTTTAGGACGAATTTTACAAGGTATTGGACTTTCCGCGCCACGAACGATCAGTATTTCCATGGTTCGCGATAGTTTTAGTGGTGATTATATGGCGAAAATTATGTCGTTCATTGTCGCTATTTTTATTCTCGTTCCTGTGGTAGCGCCTGCTTTGGGAAAACTTATGCTCGATACATTTGGTTGGCGTTCTATTTTCAACAGTCAACTTATTTTTGGTTTAATCGTCATGATTTGGCTCTGGAAACGGCAACCCGAAACGCTAGATCCTAATCATAAAATAAAACTCTCTAAAGCATTATTTATCAATGGATTGAAAGAGTTTATGACGTTTAAATCTTCGGTAGCATTTACCCTAGTTTCAGGATTAATTACCGGTTCATTCATGGTCTATTTAAGCGCATCGCAAGAAATATTTCAAAATCAATACGGATTGGTAGACGAATTTCCATATTTATTTGCTGCGTTGGCGATTTCAGTTGGTTTTGCTACCTTTCTAAACGGAACTTTTGTCGTAAAATATGGAATGTACACAATGGTGAAAGTCTTTTTGATTTCATTCACGGTCATTCCAATTATATATTTATTGTTGTTTTTTGGGAAGCCAAATCCAGAAAATGTCTATATTTTATTAGCCTTTTTTGCTATGCAATTTTTCTCTATTGGTTTCCTTTTCGGGAATTTACGCTCGCTAGCAATGCAACCTGTCGGACATATTGCGGGAATTGGTGCTGCTATAAATGGTTTTGTTTCTACGGTTATGGCGGTTCCGATTGCTACCTATATTGGTGGATTTGTGAAAACAACGGCTTCTCCTCTATTTGTCGGTTTTTTGATCTGCGGAAGCCTTTCGTTACTAATATTAATGATTTTAAGAAGCATCACAAAAAAATCACTTTCATTGGCGGCATAATTTGTTAGAAAACAATCTTTTAATTAGATTTACAGCCCTAACAACCTAGATGACCTCATGAAAAAAATTATCATTACGGCTTTCCTAAGCTTTTTCCTAAGCATACCATGTCTTCAGGCGCAACATTCTGTAGCTCGCGATTGGAATGAAGAATTATTAAATGCCATTCGTGGCGATTTTGCACGTCCTACGGTACATGCACGCAATTTATTTCATACTTCTATTGCTATGTATGATGCGTGGGCAATTTTTGACGCTACTTCAGAAACGGTTTTTTTAGGCAAAACTTTTGGAAATTATACCTGCGCTTTTAACGGAATTACAACACCAACCGATGTTGCCGCAGCACAACATGAAACGATGAGTTACGCTATGTATCGCTTGTTAGCACATCGTTTTGCAAGTTCTCCAAGTGCAACCACTTCCCTAGCGAGTTTTCAAACATTATTTACTTCTTATGGATATGATGTAAATTTTACGTCAACAGATTACAGTTCAGGTTCGTATGCCGCTTTGGGAAATTATTTAGCAAGTGAAATTATTAATTTTGGTTTAAATGATGGTTCAAATGAACAAAACAACTATGCAAATCAATATTATACACCTTCCAACACTCCGCTAATCTTAGAAGTGTATGAAGATAACAGTAGTATCAATCCTAACAAATGGCAACCGCTGGCATTTGACGTATATATTGATCAAAGTGGAAATCCGTTTCCTTTAAATACACCTGCTTTTTTAAGTCCAGAATGGGGAGAAGTGATTCCTTTTGCGCTAAAAGCAGAAGATTTAGAGGTTTTAAATAATGGTTTTGATTCCTATGTATATAACAATCCTGGTGCGCCAACGTATATTCAAAATTCTAACAATAATGATGGAATTAACGATCCGTACAAGTGGAATTTTGCCTTAGTTTCAACATGGTCTTCACATTTAGATCCTACTGATAATACAATGATTGATATTTCGCCTGGCGCCGTTGGAAATTTAGATCCAATGCTATTTCCGCAAACATTTCAAGAGTATCAATCGTTTTATGATTTGTTGCAAGGTGGCGATCCTAGTACAGGACGCGCTTTGAATCCTGTGACGAATATGCCGTATGCACCACAACTAGTGAAAAGATCAGATTATGCACGTGTATTGGCTGAATTTTGGGCAGATGGACCCGATTCTGAAACACCTCCGGGACATTGGTTTACGATTCTAAATTATGTAAGCGATCATCCATTGATAGAAAAACGTTTGAATGGTACTGGGCCTATTTTGGACGATTTGCAATGGGATGTAAAATGTTATTTGGCGCTCGGTGGCGCGATGCATGACGCCGCAGTGAATGTTTGGGGCGTTAAAGGATATTATGACTTTATACGTCCAATTTCTGCCATTCGGTATATGGCTGGAAAAGGACAGAGTTCAGATAATACGCTTCCAAGCTATGATCCGCATGGTTTGCCATTGATTCCGGGATATATTGAGTTAATAGAAACAGGCGATGCTTTGGCAGGCGCAAGTGATGAAAATGTTGGAAAATTGAAAGTCTATGCTTGGAAAGGTCCTGATTATATTAGCGATCCGACGACAGATATTGCAGGAGTGGATTGGATTTTAGCTTCGAAATGGTGGCCGTATCAACGCGGAACGTTTGTAACGCCTCCGTTTGCAGGATATGTTTCTGGACATTCTACGTTTTCAAGAGCTGCTGCAGAAGTATTAACATTACTTACTGGTGACGAATTTTTTCCTGGTGGAATGGGAACTTTTGATATTCAACAAGATAATTTTTTAGTATTTGAAAGAGGGCCAAGTACTTCGTTTACCTTACAATGGGCGACATATCGTGATGCTTCAGATCAAACGAGTTTGTCAAGAATTTGGGGCGGAATTCATCCACCAATTGATGATATTCGCGGAAGAATTCTCGGCATTAAAATTGGCGTAGATGCTTTCATGAAAGCGAATAATTATTTCAACGGAACACTTTCAACGGAAGAATTTGAAACAAATTCGACTCGAATTTATCCGGTGCCATTCACCAATCAATTAACGATTGAAAGTGCAAATAGTCCAATTTCTAGATTGGAAATGTATAGTATTGATGGACGTTTATTGTTTACGGAAAAGATTCATGCTAACCAAAAAACAATCAATTTACCCAACTTACAAACAGGTTTTTATGTTGTAAAAGCGTATGATGTGATTGGTAAAGTAATACTTCAAGAGAAGGTTATAAAGCAATAAATAACAGTGAGTTATATTTTTTTTAGTATTGTTTTTCATTAGTGTCTGGTAAACATTTTAAAAATGGGATTTCCTTAGGGAATTTCCCGCTTTAGTAATATCTTGATTTTTACCACAAAATTTTCGATATGAACAAAAGTAACAATAGTGGACAGCCAATAATGTCTTGTCGTTAACAAAACTCACTAAAAACATAAAAATAGTTGAAAATGAAAATCCAAGAAATGAAATAGATCAAATCTTGGATTATATGTTCTTAGGTCAGCTATTTTCTAAATACGCCTAAAAAAGCTGTTTGAAATAAAATCAAACAGCTTTTTTTTAATTGTGACAATTATATAATTTATTAATTGGCTACATCACTGATAAATTTGATACGATACAAGCGTAATTCTTCATCATCATAATCACCATCAAACTCTTCCATTGCAGCCGCAATTTTATCGTCTTCAGAGTCTAAGAAATATTCATGAATTTCCTCTTGTTGATCTTCATCCAAAATATCATCAATCCAATAATTAATATTCAATTTTGTTCCGCTGTACACAATTTGTTCCATTTCTTTAATAAAATCAGACATGGAAAGTCCTTTTGCGGCAGCAATATCATCCAACGGAAGTTTGCGATCTACATTTTGAATGATGTATAATTTTAAACCAGAATTAACACCTGTACTTTTTACGATTAAATCATCAGGACGTGTAATATCATTTTCATCTACATACTTTTTGATAAAATCAATAAAATCTTTTCCGTACTTTTTAGCTTTTCCATCACCCACACCATGAATATTTTTCATTTCATCAATGGATATCGGATATTTTAACGCCATATCTTCCAACGAAGGATCTTGAAAAACCACAAATGGCGGAACGCCTAATCGTTTGGCAACTTTCTTACGCAAATCTTTCAGCATCACCATTAGCTTTTTATCTGCGGCAACACCACTTCCAGCGGATGCCGTAACGACATTGTCATCATTAGCGTCGTTAAAATCATGATCTTCCGTCATCATAAAGGATTCCGGATTTTCTATAAAAGCTTTTCCTTTGTCTGTTAACTTAATAACTCCATAGGTTTCTATATCTTTTTTGAGGAGACCAGCCACTAAAGCTTGACGGATTAATGCCATCCAATATCGATCACCGAGTGATTTACCTGAGCCAAAAAACGGTTGTAAATGTATTTTGTGTGATTTTATCAACGCATTTTCTTTTCCGATTAACACATTGACCACATTTTTAGCTTTGTACGTTTGCTTACTTTTTTTGATAGTTCTCAGCAATTCAACCACTTGATCTTTTGCTTCTACTTTCTTTTTCGGAAAACGAACATTATCATCCATATCCGCTCCTTCTCCATCATCTGGGAATTCTTCTCCGAAATAATGCAATATAAATTTTCGCCTAGAAATAGAAGTTTCAGCATACGCAACTACTTCTTGCAATAAAGCATGTCCTATTTCCTGTTCTGCTACAGGTTTTCCAGACATAAATTTTTCTAACTTTTCAATATCTTTATACGAATAGAAAGCTAAACAATGACCTTCGCCGCCATCTCTTCCGGCACGTCCAGTTTCTTGATAATAACTTTCAATACTTTTTGGAATATCATGATGAATCACAAATCGAACATCTGGTTTGTCAATTCCCATACCAAATGCAATCGTCGCTACTACAACATCACAATCTTCCATCAAAAACATATCTTGATGATTGGCACGTTTTTTTGGATCCAATCCAGCATGATACGGAACCGCATTCACACCATTTACTTGAAGTACTTGTGCTAATTCTTCCACACGTTTTCGACTCAAACAATAAATGATTCCGCTTTTACCCTCATTTTGTTTTACAAAACGAATGATATCTGCATCTACATTTTTTGTTTTCGGACGTACTTCATAGTACAAATTAGGTCTATTAAACGACGCTTTAAACGTAGTAGCATCGGGCATTCCTAAATTTTTAAGAATATCTTCTTGAACTTTTGGCGTAGCAGTCGCTGTTAACCCAATAATTGGAATATCATTCCCGATTTTTTCAATAATACTTTTAAGATTTCTGTACTCGGGACGAAAATCGTGTCCCCATTCTGAAATACAATGGGCTTCATCAACAGCCATAAAAGAAATTTGTATCGTTCGTAAAAACTCAACATTTTCTTCTTTTGTCAATGATTCTGGGGCAACATACAACAGTTTGGTAACTTTATTTGTAATGTCTTCCTTCACTTGTCTGATCTCCGCTTTGGTAAGCGAAGAATTCAGCACGTGTGCAATACCATCTTGAGATGATATTCCTCTCAGCGCGTCTACTTGGTTCTTCATTAAGGCAATTAGGGGAGAAACAACAATAGCAGTTCCTTCATTCATTAATGCTGGCAATTGGTAACATAATGACTTACCACCGCCGGTCGGCATAACTACAAAGGTATTTTTATTGCTGATGATGCTTTTAATAACTTCTTCCTGTAGTCCCTTGAATTGACCGAACCCGAAGTGCTTCTTTAGTTCCTTATATAAGTCAATTTCTACTAAACTCATTCTATCTTTTTACTATTTTACATACATTTGCATACTCTAAAGATACTATTTTCTTTAGTAACAGCAATTTTTAAATTTATTCATTTTGAAATATAAAGATAGTATTATTAGTGTTGCCAAGCAAACTGTTCAAATAGAATGTGATGCAATTCAAAATTTAATCCCTTTAATTGACGACGAATTTGCAGACGCAGTCTCCTATATCCATGAGTCTAATGGCAGAGTGGTCGTTACTGGAATTGGGAAAAGTGCCAACATTGCTACAAAAATTGTGGCAACCTTAAATTCCACAGGAACGCCTGCTATTTTTATGCATGCCGCTGATGCCATTCATGGCGATTTAGGAATTATTCAAGAACATGATACCGTAATTTGTATTTCAAAAAGCGGTAATACACCTGAAATTAAAGTGTTGGTTCCTTTAATTAAGAATAGTAATAATAAATTAATTGCTATTACTTCCAACAAAGAATCATTTTTGGGAATTCAAGCCGATTTTGTGTTGCACGCTTACGCAGAAAAAGAAGCTTGCCCGAACAACCTAGCTCCTACCACAAGTACTACGGTTCAATTGGTCTTAGGCGATGCATTAGCTATTTGTTTGTTAGAATTAAGAGGATTTTCGAGTAAGGATTTCGCAAAATATCATCCAGGTGGCGCTTTAGGAAAGCGTTTATACTTGCGTGTTAGTGATTTAGCTTCCATCAATCAAAAACCAAAAGTATACGAAGAAAGTTCTGTAAAGGATGTAATTGTTGAAATTTCGAAGGGAATGATGGGTGCAACTGCTGTCATTACGGAAACCAATGAAATTATTGGAGTCATTACAGATGGAGATATTCGTCGTATGCTTTCGGATAACGATTATATAGGCGATCTAAAAGCTAAAAACATCATGTCGTCTAAGCCAAAACGTATCGAGAACGATGCAATGGCTGTGGAAGCTTTGGAAATGATGGAAAATCATGGCATTTCACAATTACTTGTAGAAGAGGCTGGAAAATACGCAGGAATCGTACATTTGCATGATTTAGTTAAAGAAGGAATCTTATAATGGGGAAAAATAAAAACGAAATGTCATTTTTAGATCATTTAGAAGAACTAAGATGGCATCTTATTCGGAGTTTTGCAGTCATATTTATCATTGCAATTGTGATATTTGTATTTATCACGCCCATTTACAATAATTTTTTAATTGTTCACTTAGATGGAACTTTTGTAACCTATCAATTTTTCTGTGATTCATTTCAATTAATAGGTGCCGATAGTGATTTTTGTGCATTAACATTTGATGGACGATTGATTAATACTGATGTAACAGGACAATTTACAATTGCTATTTGGACATCGTTGATTCTTGGATTTATCCTTTCGTTTCCGTATGTTTTATTTGAACTATGGCGATTTATTGCGCCGGGCTTAAATCCGAAAGAACGAGGAAAATCACGATGGTTTATCTTCCTAGCTTCGCTCCTATTTTTCATAGGATTGCTATTCAGTTACTATGTCATCATGCCAATGTCAACCTATTTTTTCTATAATTTTTCCATTACAGATAAAATAGAAAATACCATCATGGTACAATCACACATTAGCCTACTAACCAATACATTACTAGGAGTTTCGTTAGTTTTCGAATTACCATTAATCATATATTTCTTATCAAAATTAGGATTAATCACACCTACATTCTTGCGTAAATATAGAAAACATGCATTGGTGGTAGTATTAATTTTAGCCGCCGTAATTACGCCACCTGATGTGGCAAGTCAAATTGTAGTCGCAATTCCAATATTAATTTTATATGAATTTGGAATCATCATATCAAAAAGAGTGGAGAAAAATTTAAAAAAGAAATTAAAAAATGAGCAATCAAGTAGAGGAATTTAATGCATATCGTTCCAAAATGAACGAAAAACTTTTGGCTGATAATAACAAAATTATCAAGCGTATTTTCAATTTAGATACCAATGCATACATGGAAGGTGCTTTAGACGTAAAAACCAAAGAATTGCTAGGTTTGGTAGCTTCTGCGGTGTTACGTTGTGATGATTGCATCAAATATCACTTAGAATCTTCATACAAAGAAGGTTTAACCAAAGAACAAGTCATGGAAGCTTTAGGAATTGCAACACTTGTGGGTGGAACCATCGTTATTCCGCATTTACGAAGAGCGTATGAGTTTTGGGAAGCGTTAGAGGAACAATCATAAATTTAGATTATAGACCGCTTCGCTGTTAGAAATTAGATCTCTTCGCTTTTAGAAGCATTCAATTCAGTGCAATGCGACGTTAATTTAGTATTAAAAAGTACCAGTGTTCTACTGAAAATAGTATTTTTACGCTGTTTAATGACCAACATATATGATTTTAAGAGCCGATAGTATCATGAAGTCCTACAAGGGACGAAAAGTTGTAAAAGGAATTTCTTTGGAAGTAAATCAAGGTGAAATCGTTGGTTTGCTTGGTCCAAATGGAGCTGGAAAAACAACTTCTTTCTACATGATTGTTGGATTGATAAAACCCAATGGAGGAAAAATCTTTTTGGATAACATGGAAATTACCAATTTCCCCATGTACAAACGTGCGCAAAATGGCATTGGATATTTGGCGCAAGAAGCTTCTGTTTTTCGTAAACTAAGCATTGAAGAAAATATTTTAAGCGTATTACAATTGACCAAATTATCAAAAAAAGAGCAAGTCATGAAAATGGAATCGCTCATAGAAGAATTTGGATTAGGTCACATTCGTAAAAACCGTGGCGACTTACTCTCTGGTGGTGAACGAAGACGAACTGAAATCGCGCGTGCATTGGCAACAGATCCAAGTTTTGTCCTCTTAGATGAACCGTTTGCAGGTGTCGATCCGGTTGCGGTAGAAGACATTCAACGTATCATTGCACATTTAAAAAATAAAAACATTGGCATCTTAATTACCGATCACAACGTACAAGAAACCTTGGCAATTACCGACCGAACGTATTTAATGTTTGAAGGTAACATTCTAAAAGCAGGAAAACCGATAGAATTGGCTGAAGATGAAATGGTTCGTAAAGTATATTTAGGACAAAACTTTGAGTTGAGACAGAAAAAATTAGATTTTTAAACTTAAAAACTGAATTCAATACATTTTACAAATCACTTCGAGTTTGTTAGAAAGTGTGAATTCTACGAAAGTTAATTTTTTTTACAAAAAAGCATTGCTTACTTTTGTTAAGTTAATTGTAGTTAATTCTACCTTGATTGTAAGGGGAAAATTATGAAAATTGTACAAAACATTAAAGAAATTATCATAGCGTCACTGTTACTCGTAACAATGATGTTACCTTCTTTGATACAATTTTCACATCAACTAACAGAAGAACATGAATACACTTGGTGTACCGAACAAAAGGCGCACATTCATGAAGGAAAAGTGCATTGTGACACTTGTACCTATCACTTTACCAACTTTATTTATGAAGTTTATAAACTTCCAAAACTAGACGTACCTCCAATTATTTCTAAAACTACATTAGGCTCAACTAGAGCTTTATGTAATCATTCACCGCTGACAAGCAAACAATTACGCGCACCACCGACATTTTCTTAATTTATAAAATTCAAATACATTTTTTATTTTTAATTAAGAATTTACATGCATAAACATATCTTTATGTTACTACTATGTAGTGTCTTTTTTGCAAATGCTCAAAACTGCAATTATACACTATCTGGTAAAGTAATTGATTTACATGATGATTCTGTACTTCCTGGCGCAACGCTAATTGTTGCTGGGTTTGAAAAAGTGACGCAATCAACGATTGACGGAACCTATATTTTTTCAAATCTCTGTGAAGGAACGTATACGATTCAAATATCACATCCAAACTGTGCAACTCAAGCTTTTAAAGTGAAGGTTTCGAGCGATTTAGAAAAAAACTTTCGCTTAGAACATCACTTAGAAGAATTGAACGCCATTACGCTAAATGCTGCAATTTTTGGAAACAAAACTAAAACACTTTTTGAGCAAAAAATAACAGAAGCACAATTAGATCGTTTTAGCAATGGTTCCTTAGGAGATATTCTAAATACGATGAGTGGTGTATCGTCCTTGAATACTGGAAATGCGGTTGTAAAACCAATTATTAATGGTGTACACAGTAGCCGTGTTGTGGTAATGAATAATGGTGTCCGAATGGAAGACCAAGAATGGGGCGCAGAACATGCTCCAAGTATTGACGTAAACACCATCGGAAACATTACGCTCATCAAAGGTGCTGGCGCATTAAAATATAGTGGTGACGCTGTTGGCGGAATCATTATTACGGAAGCTGCCAAAATTCCTGTAAAAGATACAATCTACGGAAAAACACATCTTTCTACGGCAACCAATGGACGTGGTGGAACGCTCACATCCACACTTACTAAAAGCTATAAAAATGGCTGGTATGGTTCGCTACAAGCAACTGTAAAACGATATGGCGATTATGAAGCTCCTGATTATATTTTAAGTAATACAGGTGTTTTTGGACGAAATATTGCTGCCAGAATTGGAATCAATCGGTTTGATTATGGTGTAGACGCTTATTATTCCTACTTCAGAAATGAAATCGGAATTTTACGCGCTTCGCATATTGGCGGCGCAAGCGATCAAGTTAGAGCGATTAATAGCGGATTTCCGTTAGTAATTGAAGATTTCACTTATGACATCAACGATCCAAGGCAAGATGTAACTCATCATTTATTCAAAGTTCGTGGCTTCAAAAGATTTAAAAATTTAGGAGAAGTAACGCTTCAATATGATTTTCAACAAAATGAACGTTTAGAGTTTGATGTGCGACGCGGTGACGATGCGGACAAAGCTTCTTTGGATTTACAATTGAGTTCGCATACGGTTCGATTGGATTTAGATACGGAGAAAAATTTCCCTGTCAACTTCAAAACAGGTTTAGCAGGACAGTTTCAACAAAATGTTGCCGATCCAAGCACAGGTGTTCGACGATTAATTCCTGATTATGAACGTATTAATCTTGGGATTTATGGTGTTGGAAACTATGAAATCACAAACAATTGGCTCGTAGAAGTTGGCGGACGTTTTGATTATATTCACTTAGATGCACAAAAATTTTACCGTACTTCTTTTTGGGAAGAACGTAATTATGATGTGTTGTTTCCAGAAATTGTCGTGGGCGAATTTGGAAATCAAATTTTGACCAATCCGAAGTTAAATTTTTCAAATTTTTCAGCAACGTTAGGCTCGCGATATACATTTAATGATGAATATAAATTATTTTTCAACTATTCATTAGCTTCTCGCGCGCCAAATCCATCTGAATTATTTAGTGAAGGTTTGCATCATTCGGCATCACGAATAGAATTGGGCGATTTGCGTTTCAATTCTGAAATCGCGCATAAAGTGTCGCTTACTTTGCAAAAACAAGGAAGTGTATTTGGATTTTCCATCAATCCGTATCTCAATCTCATCAATGATTTTATGATTATTGAACCTACGGAAATTCAACAAACCATTAGAGGAAATTTTCAAGTATGGGAATACCGTCAAACAGATGCACGTTTGGTAGGATTAGATATTGATGCGTCTTTATCTTTCACAAAAAATCTAAGTTTTTACCATCAATTTTCGTTTGTAAAAGGATATGATCGTACGCTAGATATTCCATTAATCGACATTCCGCCTGTAAATACAACGAATGGTTTGGTGTATCAAAATAGCAAACTAAATAACTTTCGATTGGAAGTGAAAAGCGAATATACCTTTCGTCAAAATGAATTTCCAGATACCAATTTTGAAGTTTTTGTGCCAGAAACCAATACACAAGAATTGGTAGATGTTAGCACGCCGCCAGATGCATATCATTTAGTGCATGTAAATTCGAGTGTAGATTTTAAACTTACTCAAAAATCGATGCTTCACGTTGGAGCTTCGGTTTCAAATGTATTTAACACCAATTATCGAAATTACTTAAACCGTTTGCGGTATTACGCAGATGATTTGGGTAGAAATTTTTCAATCAATTTAAAAATAACTTATTAAAAAAATACTATTATGAAAACATTTAGAATATCAACTTTAGCACTTATAACATTAGTTAGTTCATTATTTATCGCTTGTTCAAGTGACGACGATACTCCAATTCCTGTAAATGAAGAAGAAATCATCACAACTTTAACACTTACGTTAACTCCAGCAACTGGCGGAACAGCCATCACATTACAAACTCGTGATTTAGATGGCGATGGACCAAATGCTCCAGTGATTAGCATTTCTGGCGATTTAACTCCAATGACCACCTATAACGGAACGGTTGTTTTATTGAATGAAACCGTGACGCCTGCGGATAATATTACGTTAGAAGTCATAGAAGAAGCGGAAGAACACCAATTTTTTTACACAACGAATGCTAGCTTAGATTTAACAACATCAAACTTTAATGTTGATGCAAATTCAAATCCGTTAGGAACTACGTTTACTTTAACAACTGGCGCAGCAAGTACAGGAACTTTAACCGCAACTTTACGTCACGAGCCAACAAAACCAAACACAGGATTGAATGATGCTGGTGGCGAAACAGATATTTCGGCAACATTTAATGTAACGATTCAATAAGAGTTTACTAAAATTTATAACTAAAAAAGTGATATTCAAGTAAAAGAATATCACTTTTTTTATGTTTTATAGTTTAGCTGAATTTTAATATTAAAAATTAATACGTACAGAATCACGATCATAAAATATAATTTTCATGGTATCATTTAAAAATCGATGCCGATGAAATCCTTTTAAAATAGACTTTTCATACAACTGATTGTCTATAAGAAAACGCATATCGATTTCATTTTCAAAATCATTTTCAAGATTATCAATTGCATTTTTTCCATAGAAAAAGAAAGTTTTCTTTTCGTTTGGCAGTAATGTATCCATTTCACTCAATGTTTTTCTTCCTAATAACCTGAGTTCGATTAATATTTAGAGTATTTTTACTAGTAAAAAAGATAGATTTTCAGTAAATTAAAGTATTGAAATTCAATTTATTAATCCAAAAATCTATCTATGATAATCTACTCTAAA
>Ga0213866_10000121_pt1 | contig 63201 bp, 66 predicted proteins | sample PICome_11_FD_160079 | JGI IMG/M metagenome (GOLD analysis project Ga0213866, IMG submission 160079) | Coastal seawater microbial communities near Pivers Island, North Carolina, United States - PICO284 | ecosystem: Environmental > Aquatic > Marine > Coastal | place: USA: North Carolina...
AAGTGGTTGGGCGTAGGGTCTGGGCTTCAGACACCTAGTTTCTGTCTTTTTTATTATAGAAATCTCAAACAGTCGAGATATTTTCGTTCAGATTCCTTATTTTTTATTTATTCTGGTGTAGGACCACTAAGTCCATGTGCTTATTTTTATATTTAATTAAATCTTCAAATCATCCATAACCTCATCAACACTCTTTAATCCTGAATCTTCTCTAACTCCCCCTTCAGGTTCATTAATCTTCAAATTAACTCGAGCATTATTTTTCATCCCTACAACCCTAAGCAATGTTCTAATAGCTTTTGCTGTATTTCCTTGTCGTCCAATAATCTTTCCCATATCTTCTTGATCTACTTTCAATGTAAGTAAAACCCCCATCTCGTCTACAACCCGACTAATTTCAACTTTATCTGGATTGTCTACTAAAGCTTTTACTACGTAACTTAGAAATTCTTGGTCTTTTTCTGTCATTGTCTGTTCGTTATACAATAAATTGCAGCATGTTGCTGATTAATAAATTATACGATAATTAAATACCGAAACTTTTATTTATACACAGATTCAATTAAGCTTCTGTTTTTTCTTCTGCGGGTGTTTCTTCTGCAACTTCCTCTTTTACTTCCGGTGCTTCTTCTGGAGTAGCCTCAGTCTCTTCTTTTACTTCTGGAGTCTCTTCCGCAACTTCTTCTTTAGGAGCTCCTGCCTCGGCCTTCTCTGCTTCTTCTTTTGCCTTTGCATCTGCTTCAGCTTGTGCTTTTTCTTCTTCAGCCTTTGCTTTTGCCTCAGCTTCTGCCTTTAGTTTTTCTTCATCAATAATTGGACTCTTTTTAGAAAGTACATTTATTTTCTTTCCTTTAATAACTTCTTTTGTAACAAGTAGATTGTGAACTGTTCCTGATACTTGAGCTCCTGCATCTATCCAGTGTACGATTCTCTCTTTTTTAAGAGTAGTTTCGTTTCGATCTCGAGCATCATATGATCCTAATATTTCCAAGAATTTTCCACTCTTTGGACCATTCTTTGAGTCAGTCAAGACAACACGAAAAGTAGGTTCGTGCTTTCGGCCAGTTCTTTGTAGTCGTATTTTTAACATGCGCCATATAGTAGCAGATTATGAGCTATTGTGTCAAATATACTGAGTAAAGTAGGTGGGTAATAAAAAACTAGTATTACCTAGCTTTTATGGTCTTTAATCCCTTCATCTTATTGATACTCAATCATTTCTAAATAAAACCATCATTTTACATATCTATACGCAATACATTTGATATTTACCTAAAATAACGTACTATAAAGTCCATATGAGCAAAGACTCTTTTATTGAAGGCCCTATTAGTTTAAGTACGAGGAAAACCGGATATATTACAGACCCAGAAACAAATGAAAGCATCGAGGTTCAGGAAAAATACCTAAATCATGCTTTTCCCTATGACATAGTTCAAGTAGAAAAAACCGGAGATACTCAAAACAGCTTAGCTCAAGGAAAGATTGTAAAAATAATCAAAAGACACCAAACACAATTTGTAGGGACTTTGAGTAAAAATGGTTCTACTTCTTTCGTAATTCCAGACAATAGAAAAATTTATAGAGATTTTTATATTTCAAAAGGTGCAGATATGGCAAAGGATGGTCAGAAGGTCGTAGTAGACTTTATAAGTTGGGATGATGACAAAAACAATCCTATTGATAAAATATCTAAAGTCTTGGGAAATAAAGGAGAACATAATGTAGAGATGGAATCCATTGTATACAACAGCGGATTTATTATTGGCTTTGAAAAATCAGTCGAGGACGAAGCCAAAAGATTAAAAGAAAAATGGTCACCTATTCCAGAAGATGAAATAAAAAACAGAAAAGATTTTCGCGGAACTACAACTTTCACAATTGACCCTAAAACAGCAAAAGATTTTGATGATGCGCTTTCATTAAAGACTTTAGATAATGGAAATTACGAAATAGGGATTCATATTGCCGATGTATCTCATTTTGTAAGACCAGGAACAGAACTCGATAAAGAAGCTAGAAAAAGAGCATTCTCGGTGTACTTAGTAGACAGAACTATTCCGATGCTTCCAGAAACTCTCTCAAATGATTTATGTAGCTTAAATCCAGAAGAAGATAAGCTGGCATTTTCTTCTGTTTTTGAAATGACTCCTCAAGGTGAAGTAGTTTCTAAATGGTTTGGAAGAACAATCATAAACTCTGATAAAAGATTTACTTACGAAGAAGCACAGGATATTTTGGATAGAGGTGAAGGTATTTTTGTTGAAGAATTAAAAACACTTCACTCTATTGCTACTATTTTAAGAAAAGAGAAATTAGCAAAAGGTGCCATTCGTTTTGATAGAGATGAATTTGAATTTGAATTAGATGACCATGGAGTACCAATAGCAATTCATAAAAAAGATCATATAGATACTCATTGGGTAATTGAAGAATTTATGCTTCTTTCAAATAGAAATGTTGCTCGATTTATTTTTGATACAGATAAAAAGCTAAATGGTGGAGAGATAGGAAATTTGATGTATCGAATTCACCCAGTACCTGACAAAGATAAAATTTCAGAGTTGAGAGTTTTTCTTAAAGCGCTTGGATACAATCTAGAGGTTAGCAAAAAAGATGGAAGTATTTCTCCAAAAGAACTCAATGCGATTCTTTCGCAAGCAGAAGGAAAGGATGAAGAAGGACTTGTCACAACAGCTACAATAAAGACGATGAGTAAAGCTATTTATTCTGTAGAAAACCAAGGTCACTTTGGTCTAGCTTTTCAATACTACACACACTTTACTTCACCTATTCGAAGATATCCTGATCTTGTGGTACACCGAATTCTGCAAAATATGATAGATAATCAAAAAATATCTGATAAAGATGCGCGAGATTTTATTTCAATCGCACAAAATTCTACAAATCAAGAAATTGCAGCGACAGAAGCAGAGAGAACTTCTATCAAGTATAAGCAAGTTGAGTTTATGATGAATCATATTGGTGAGGAATTTGATGGGATAATTTCTGGCGTTGTTAAGTTTGGAATTTTTGTTGAGCTTCTGGATACTGGTGCGGATGGAATGGTTCACGTTACAAATCTTGGAGAAGATTACTTTAAATTTGATGAGAAGAATTATCGTATTGTGGGAGAAAAATCTGGAGAGAAATATACACTTGGAGATAGAGTGCGGGTGAAGATAGAGGATGCTGATTTGGAAAAGAGAACTTTGTCTTTGAAGATTGTTAAGTAAGGGTTGGCTGTGCTTGTTTTGTGTCCTACACCAGAATAAATAAAAAATAAGGAATCTGAACGAAAATATCTCGACTGTTTGAGATTTACAAAATAAAAAAATAAGAAAGAAAGTAGGTGTCTGAAGCCCAGACCCTACGCCCAACCACTTCAGAACACCTACTTTCTTTCTTATTTTTTTATTTGTAAATCGAGTCTCGAGATATTTATCGTGAAGATGACTATATTTTTGATTTATGAAGTGTCTGGACACAAAACAAGCACAGCCAACCCTTACTTCGCAAACTGCACACCCTCCTCGAATTTTATAGAAAGTAATTTTGAAATTCCTTGCTCCATGGTCACTCCGTAGATTATGCTCGCGCGTGACATTGTCTCTCTATTATGTGTAATTAAAATAAGCTGAGAATGCTTTGAAAGATTTTCAATCATGTCTGCGTACTTTCGAGAGTTTGCCTCATCAAGTGCTGCATCTGTCTCATCTAAAATTATAAAAGGAGGTGGATTGACTGCAGAAATAGCGAATAAAAGCGCAATGGAAGTAAGTGCCCTTTCCCCTCCTGAAAGCATGATTAATCCTTTAGTTTTCTTTCTAGGTAAGTTTACAAAAATATCTATTCCCTCCTCGAGATCCTGTTCTTCTTCTGTTGGCACATCTTCTGAAAAATCTATATCGGTATCTTTTCTTTTTACTCTGCTTGGTTTTACCAAACGCAAAGAAGCCTCTCCGCCACCAAACATTAAATTAAAATAATTCTGAAATTCCAGATTTATTTTCTGAATCCCAACCTTAAATCTCTGATCTATATTTTCATCCAAATCCTTAATCAATTGTCTCAAAGAAAGGGCAGATTTTTCCAAATCATCAATCTCCTGAACTAAAAACAAATCTCTTTCATTTGCCTCATCAAATTCTTTCAAAATTTCCCCACTACCTGCACCTCCAAGTTCCTCTACTTTTATCTTCATTTTCTCAAGTTCACGACGACGCTCCCTTTGTGAGCCTCTATCTTCGCTCTCAATCTCTGTCATAGGCAATTCATTACCATCTGTATCCAAAACATTTATCTCTTTATAATCGGCCATTTCACGCCCAACAAGCACACAAGCTTCTGTAACCTCTCTCTTAAATTCCTCCTCCTCTCTTTTTAATGAATCCATATTCATATGAATTGTAGAAATCTCTCTTTCTAATTCATTCTTTTTTGTCATCAATTCAAAAATCTTTCTCTCTGCTTCGATATTTCCAACTTTTTCTTTCTCAATCTCACCCTGAACCCTTTGCATAGACTCCTTCAAATACCCCTGCTTTTTTTTCAAATCTTCAACCTTAGAAATATGATTTCTTAGATTATTTTCCAGATCTTTTATTTCATCTACAAAATTTTCTTTCTTCTCTTCAGAAGTATTATTTTTATAAGAAGAAATAAAATTACCAATCATTTCTCTGGCATTTAAGATAAAAGTCTTGATTGTTGGTAGATCATTTACATTTTCAGCCTTATCAAAAATCTGATATACGGATTCCTTTAATTTCAAAACATCGGTATACAAAACAGTCTGATCGGGACGTTGCTCCTCTCTTTTCTTTTCAATTTCTTGCATTCTTTTTAGAGATTGTATTTGTCCTTCTATCTGACCACTTTCTCTTTCTGTTTCATTTAAATCACGTGAAATTTCCTCAAGATTTTCTTGATATTTCATTAATTCTTTTTGATGTTCACTTTCTCCTTCTTGCTCTCTTTGGCTTTTATAAATCCGAAGTTCTTCTTCGATATTTTCCAACATCTTTTTCGGTTCTTCTATTTTATTCAAAAAGTTTTGATGAGAGAATTTCAAATAAATATCTTCTCTCTTTAAATACTCAAAATAAAAATCTCTTAACTTTTCACGAAGTTGTTTTCCCTTTTCTATTTTCTCAACTTGTTTCCTTAAAAATTTTATATGCGGTGCAATCTCTCTTCTCAAAGACTGTACTTGAGAAATATTTTCTTCGGTCTTTACTAGTTTCTTTTCACTCTCAACTTTTTTAGATTGAAAAACTCTAAGACCTAATGCATCCTCAAGCATTGCTCGCCTTTCTTTTGGAGTAGTATTTAAAATCCTATCAGCTTCACCTTGAGAAATAATGTGATGTCCAGAAGAACCAATATTTGCAGAGGAGAGTAGAGTAGAGACATCTTTCAGGCGAACTGAAGAATTATTTAAAAAATATTCATTTACTCCATCTCTGTGTACAACTCTTTCTATAGAGACTTCATCAAAATCGAGTGGAAGTTTTCTATCTGAATTATCAAAAAATACTTTCACACCTGCTTTATTCATTCTTCCTGCCGCAGCAGTTCCATTAAAAATAAGGTCCTCGCCTTTTTTTCCACGCATTGATTTTATAGATTGCTCACCCAAGACAAACCTAAAACTTTCAGCGATATTTGATTTACCAGAACCATTTGGTCCAACAATAGCAGATATAGGTGCGTCAAATTCCAATTGCCCTTTTTTGGCAAAAGATTTAAACCCTGAAATTTCAAGTGATTTTAAACGCATAATATTGCCTTTTATTCTACCATTTTGTTTGGAAATAAAAAAAGAGATATTTCTATCTCTTTTGTAATTATTCTCCGTCAATGAGGTCGCGCGCTTCAGCCAAAGCTTTTTTGATTTCTTCATCAGTGACTGGCGCATTCGCCAGAATTTCGCACAAATCCTCCTCAGCCTCTGGTGTCAGTTCATTTCGATACAAACAGTCGCAAGAATCGTGCATGCAAGAACAATTCATTTCTGAAGTTCCAGACAAATAATCCCCTCGTGAACGTCTGTCTTCTGCCATAGCTTGTGTTTCCATAATGTCATCCGGAATAGAGCCGATATTCTCTGGACCTTTATCAAATAGTACAATCATATTGGTATTTTTGTTCCTTAAAATCCTATCAGAACAAAAAATATTTTACAACCAACCTTTCGCTTTCAATCCTTTTCTCGCAGCTTCTTGCTCTGCTTCTTGTTTTGATTTTCCTTTTCCTTCTGCGACTTTTTCTTTTCCTATAAAAACTCCGACTGTAAATTGCTTGTTGTGATCTGGACCTTCCTCGCTAATACTTTTATATTCTGGCGTCATAGACGAATGCTCTTGTGCCTTTTCTTGAAACATACTTTTTCCATCAATCCATGTTCCTTTTTCTATAATCTCATCGAGCAAATGAAAAATATTGTCTGCGACAAATTTTTCTGCTGCATCATATCCTTGATCCAAATAAATAGCCCCGGTAATAGCCTCAAAAGCATCTGCCAATATGTACTGTCTTGCTCTTCCTGTATCTTTTGATTCACCTTTAGACAAAAGAAGGTTTTCATTTATATTCAATTTTGTAGAAGTTTCAGAAAGTGTCTGTGTATTTACAAGAGCCGATCTGTAGGCAGTTAAATCTCCTTCTGTTTTATTTGGATATTTTCTATATAAAAAATCTGTAGTTGCAAGTTCCAAAACTGCATCACCTAAAAATTCAAGTCTCTCATTATGCCCAAGTTTTTCTCCCCTATTTTCATTTAAATACGAACGATGCGTCATTGCTTGTAAGAGCAAATCTTTATTATTAAAAACAACATTAATTTTTTTCTCTAGTTGTTCTATGTCCATCTTAATTATTCGCTTCATTTTTCATTAAATAAGAAATTGATTTTGTCATAAGTGGGACAATATCGTTATAAAAATTCAAATCCACAATCTCTTGTGCTTTAAACCATTTTGCATCATCTATTCCTCCAGATTCTCCAAGTACTATATCTTCATATTTAGCTTCTGCTAGATAATACACCACTTGTTTTCTATGTTTACCTTTTTCTGGGTGATTTGCAACATATTCAGTATCTCCGAGCTTATCAAGAACTTTTGTAATGTTTAGTCCCATTTCTTTTTTAATTACTCGTGCAACACCGACATCATCCTTTTCTCCATCTTCAAGTCCACCTTTTGAGAGAGTCCAATGACCAAATACATCATGGATAAGCGCAAAATATATAGCTTCTTCCTTTCTTGCGTATACTACAGCACCGACTTTTTTCTCAATCAACATTTCTTCAAAAGGAACTTCTTCTTTCTTTTTTGGAGATTGATCATCTTTCCCTGGCTCACCAAGTTCTTTATAAACTGCACCAAGTACTCCATTAACAAATTTTCCACTAGTCTCTCCGCCAAAAGATTTTGCAAGTTCTATAGACTCATTGATTGCGACTTTTGCAGGAACTTCTTTTCTATCAGAAAAAATAAGTTCATATAAACCAATTCTTAAAATATTTCTATCAACAATTGATATCTTATCTATTGGCCAATCTGGAGCAGCTTTTGAGATTATTTCATCAAGCTCTTCTTTCTTTTGAATAACTCCATTCAAAAGATTATTCATAAATTCACCGTCACCAATTCCTGGTGCAAATTCCTCAATATTACGTTCTAAAATAGGTTTGGTTTTTTTGGAATCAAAAGTATTAAAATCCCACTCAAAAAGAGTTTGCAGAACAACTGAACGTGAAAGGTGCCGATTTGCCATAATTCTATATTTGTAAGTATGAACTATTCAGCAAACTATGCAACCAACAATTCCACACTAATTAGATTCTCGAGCTTTTTTCTTTGCTTCTTTTTTTTCTAACTTTTTAGTAATATCTAGAACTTTTCGTCCTCGATATGTACCAGTTTCAAGTGAAGCTCGGTGTCTAACGTTTGGAACTTTTGACTCTTTACCTACAGTCAAAACAGGTTCACCAAGTCCATGGTGAGACCGTCTGTTTCTCGTATGAGCTCTTGTGTGTCGCATTCGTACTGACATAACCGAATTACTCTATCAGATACTTGGGTTTTTGGCAATAACCCCTTATTTAACAAAAATGAGGGCAGGTCTGGTACAATTGTATGTAGATTTAAATTTAAATAATAAAAATATGAAAAATATTCAAGCAAACAAAGGGATGGGAGCGATTTCAATAATCATACTTTTGGTTATTTTAATCGCTGGAGGAACAGTAGTATATAAAATGTACAATTCTTCTGAATCTAATGTTCAGACAGAAGAAACTGTCCACAAGCAAATTGATGCAAAAGAAGAAGCGAAGGAAGGAATTATATCTGTTAAAGCTATTCTCGAAAGTGATGTCGATAAGACAGTGGCACTAGATAAATTATCTGATATAAAAGTAGACTTGTTTAATGCTTATGAAGATGCGTCAGATGAAGCTAAAATTGAAATGGATAATCTTGTAGCCTCAATAACAGAGCTAGAAGAAGCTATAAAGTCTGAATCTGATGATGTCGCAATATTTATAGATGGAATAATTGCAGAGATAGATACTTCTATTGAATCTCATGAGATGATGGAAAATAATGAAAGTATGACAGATGACCAAGATTCTATGATGGAATCAGAAGAAGAGGTAATGAAGGATGATGATTCTGTAATGGAGGAAAGTGGTGAAGATGCAAGTACTGAAACAGATGTTGATGCTTCAGTAGAAACGACGGTTCAATAGAGTTGTTGATTCGAAACGATTTTTATGAAAAGAGGGGCAGCAAAGCTGCCCCTCTTTTCATAAAAATTTTTTCAAATAAGTTTTTCTGTGAATATCCAAAATCCCGTATTTCTTTATTGACTCGTAATGCAATTTTGTTCCATATCCTTTATGTTTCTCAAAATTATATTCTGGGTATTTTTTAGACTGTCTTTTCATATATCTATCACGAGTGACTTTTGCCAAAACTGAAGCAAGCATAATGGCCGGCTCTTTTGTATCTCCTTTTATGATTGTTTCTTGATATTTAAATTCTGGAGGTGCTTTTAAAAGTCCGTCTAGTTTGATGTATGAAATTTCAGGATCTGCTGAAAGTTTTTGCAAACCTTTTTTGATTGCGACTCTGATGGAGTGGCTTATTCCGTTTTTGTCTATTTGTTTTGGGGTGATTGAGCAGACTATGTAGGTGAATGCGTCGCGGCCGAAGGCCGCGACGCATTCACCCGCCATCTCAAAAATCTTCTCCCTCTTCACCTCACTCACCTGTTTAGAATCATAAAGCCCAACTTTCAAAAACTTCTTCAAAATACCCTTCGCTCTCCTTTTATCAATCATCACAATCCCCACACTCACCGGCCCCGCAATAGGTCCTCGCCCCACTTCATCTATTCCGATGAGATACTTTTTCATCAAACAATCGTAGCATGATTTTAAGGGTAAAATAAAAACCGCCAGAAAAATCTAGCGGTTTTTATTTTTTCTATCTATCAACACACCACTTTATGTCGTGTCCTAAATAAATAGGAGGATGCAACTTGCGCTGCATCCTCCATGATTGAGATTTTTAACCCCCAATCCTCACCTGGCAAACTTCCTCAAGCATGCCAGAAAAGAGCCAGGAAAGTTTCTTGGAAACCAGACGGCTTCCTGAAACTTCCATTTCTTTCTCTTTATCATAGAGACGACCGAGCCAAAGCTCGCCTGCCAGGCACCAATCGAACGAGTACTTGGTGTTGCAGTCATCACCCAGATAAGGCTCAATTCCTGCAACAGAAGGTAGCTTTGCTGGCCTTTCGACAACCCGAATACCATCGGTATTGCTCCAGGAACCAAACTCCACCTCCCCGTTTTCATCATGCCAATTCCTTCCTGCTACGAAACTGCAAGCAGATTCGTAGTTATAGGGCTCATCGGCCAATGAGAAATTCCAAGCCAACCAGTGGTCGAACTTGTCCATCTCTTCTTCATCCCTTGGAAAAGGGTGGAGAATTTCCGTTATGTCGGACACACCGGGTCCATCCCAGGTCGTCCCCACAACATCTCCAGGAGAGATGTCTGCGGCAATATCCCTACTGCCACATTCACGATCCCCATGATAAGAATCTATGAGAGTCCGATAGCTCGTTCCATCACGATCTATCATTTTGATCTCATACATTCCCGTTTCAGTGTCATCTACCTCGACACTGACGACTAACCCACTTCCGGATATTACATCCGAAAACGAGCTGTCCCGTCCCTTTTTGGTTTCATTTTTCATGAACAAACATAAGTAAGACTGAGTCTTTCTTTTTCAAGGAATCAACAACTTTATGTTGCGGATTCCATAGAAAGCTCGAATTTAAGGATCGAGCAATTTGAGCAAAGGCTCCCTGCGGAATTTTCCGCGTTTTTCTCGGAAGAGAATCAAAGCTACGCTACTGACTCTCTTCCTCTTCAAATACTTTATCGAGCCATTCGCGAACGATTTCATTTCGTTCGCTCTTAAAACACTCCGCACACACCAGCCACGATTGGTATGGATCCGATCCGTCAGATCGGACCCACGGAGGACAAGGAAGTGTCACCACCTCCTCGGGAAGAGATGGGTAAGTTGGGATTTCTACCCCCAACTTTTCTGCCATATAGGTGTCCATATGGGCCCTATATTTCAACTTCTCTCCATTAACAGAGAGACTGAAATACCCCCCTGAAGAAATTGTCAGATCGACAGTTTCGGAAAGGTACTCGAACCTCTCTTTACCAAAGAAGGGTTTAACCCTCTTTGTGAGTTTGTCGGTGAATACAAGGCGTTCACCAACAACCCCTATAAACTTCTTCACCCCAACAGTGAAGGTTTTATCTTCTGGCTTATTTTCTTCAAGCCACTTTTTCAATCTGGTTTCCATAATAATATAGCGATACCGCTCGCTTAGACGCCGCACATGCGGATTTTTTTGAACCCACCACATCGTATGGTGAATTCACTATACCTACAAGCAGACAATTTTATCTACTTGATAAGTAGCTCGAATTTAAGGATCGAGCAATTGAGCAAAGGCTCCCTGCGGAATCTTCCGCGTTGTATTCCGAACTAGTACTGATGTACTGTTCGGAACCCTTTGAATGCAAAAGTGAATTCTTTTTTCACCGTTCCGTCTTCCTGAGGAATGTCTTTCGACACCCGTGGAGTCACAGACTCCACAATCTCTGCACCAGCACGACGACCGATCGCCGTGATTGCCATGGCCAGCTGTTGCTGACCCATTACGTGGAGAGTGTCGCCCTCCTCGATGCCACCGACGGCCTTCACGATTTCCTCGGCGCGAGTGGTGAACCAATCGCGCACAAGTTCCGGCTCATCCGGAACAATGAGAAGGGACTTGTCATCCACTTGAATGACTTTCCTCTGACCTTCTTGTGCCGCCAACAATTGATCTTCTGTCGGCTTGTGAGACATCACAAAAATAAATTTTTTCATAACCAAAATCCACCGATCAAAAACGCATCTTCAAGTTTAGAAGACACCAACTTTCTTTTTTAAGTTGTCCTATACGGAATTCTCGACAAGTGGAAAAAATATATTTACATTGTTTCTTAAATCTATAATCGTTGAACTTTAAATATACTTTTTCCACTTGTCGAAATTGGTGATTTCGTAATGAATTTAATCTATGAACCTCCAACTTTTTTGGAGGTTCAATAAATTGGGCAATCTAGAGATAAACTCTAGTTGCCCAGTGAGGTACGCGTAGCGCACCTCACAAGATAAACCTTAATCCGTCATACCCTCTTGTGGTAGTGGACCATTTCGGATCACTACCCGTCCGATTCCCAAGTCTGCCAATCTTCCGATTGGTAGATCTACTTTGTCGGCAATCTCTTGCCAACTAGCGTTGTCGGGTAACCCGACGGCAACGGCGAGTCCTTCTCGCCATTTTCCACTTTCCCAGCCCGTGTGAGCTGGGTAAACCTCAACATCATCTGCGACGCTGAGTGTGTAAGTGTTATGACTCCACTTACCATCTTTCTTAAACTTTCTTCTGATGACTTTGATGTTTTTATCATCACCGCCACGAAAAAAGTAGCAATCGGTATCTCCCCGATTGACTACAAGGAGAGCCGCGGAACGACTCCTCCTGCCGATCTTATCGGACCAAATAACTTCTTTCATTTATTTTCCTTTTTGAATTTGTTCCACACTCGCAAACCATTTGCAAGTGTGACTTAAATAGCACAAACTGCCATTCAAATCACACCTGTCCATCACCTGCCGAAAACCGATACCTTTAGAGATACCAATCTCGATACAATACACTTGTTAGGCAATGAACTAATGTGTTATTTATGTAGCTTTCGCATTTTCAAAGTTCTTCCTGCTTCTTTCTGCCATTTGCAGATAGCAAGGATATTACTAGAGATTTGAGGTTTTTACTCAACTCTACAGCTGATATCCTAACTACTCTTTATTTAATTTAGTTGTAATGTCGTCCTTCCTTCAACATTCTTATACCACTAGTATAGCATGTCTGATATCTATTGTCAAGTATTCTCAAAACCCTATTTTCTACTCCTAATCTAGTTCACATAATCACCTACTCATTTCTTTGCTATAATACCCCCAATGAAACCCTTCACTCACCTACACGTGCATAGCCACTTCTCTCTTTTGAATGCTTTGCCGAAAATACCAGAGCTCATAGAAGCGGCTAAAAAAGATGGAATGAAGGCTCTAGCCCTGACAGACAACTGTAATACTTACGGAGCAATTGAATTTTATGAGAAATGCAAAAATGCAGACATAAAACCAATTCTAGGAATAGATGCTTACGTTGCTGCTCGTACCAGACACGACAAAGAAGGTCGCGTGGACATGTCTCGAAGCCGGCTTATTTTGCTAGCCAAAAATATAGAGGGCTACAGAAATATAATAAAACTTGTAACAAAAGCTCATCTAGAAGGTTTTTATTACAAACCTCGTATCGACAAGGAATTGATGTCTTTATATAACGAAAACATTATTTGCATCTCCCCATCTTTTAGTGGTGAACTTTCACAAGCTCTAAGAACCGCCAATACAGAAAAAGCGCAGGAGCTTTTGGCATATTATAGAAAAACTTATGGCGAAGAAAATTTCTTTATGGAAATTACTCATCACCCAGAAATAGAAGGACAAGCTGAACATGAAAAATCTATTATTGATTTTGCTCAGAAAAATAATGTTCCTCTAGTTGCAGCTCATGATGTGTATTACATAAATAAAGAAGATCGCGCAGCTCGCGAAACCCTAATGTCTGTATCAAGTACTTTTGGTGGAGGACGTGGAATCGAAGGTGATGATGATTTTTCTTTTATTTCTCAAGAAACTGCCAATGAGTATTTTAAAGATATTCCTGGTGCTCTAGAAAATACACAAAAAATTGTAGACATGTGCAATATAGAAATTCCTCTTGGTGTATGGAAATTCCCAGACTACATTGTAGAAAGTGGACGGACACATGATGACGAACTAAAACATTTGGCATACGAAGGTTTGAAGCGCAGAAAAATGGAGCTGACAGACGAGGTAAAAACTCGAATAGAATACGAGCTTGAAGTTATCCGAACAAAAGGATATTCAAAATATTTCTTGGCAGTGTACGACCTTCTTCGTTTTGCAAAAGAAAATCAGATTCTAAGTAACACTCGAGGTAGTGCGGCGGGTTCGCTTGTTTCTTATCTTGTAGGTATTACCATCGTCGACCCTATCGCCCTTCGACTTCCCTTTGAACGTTTCCTAAACCCTGACCGTCCTTCTGCTCCTGATATTGATATGGACTTCGCCGATGCTGATAGAGATAAAGTTATCGAGTATGCTCGAGAAAAATACGGCCGCGACAAAGTAGCACAGATTGGAACTTTTGGAACGATGCTTGCAAGAGGCTCTGTGCGTGACGTTGCTCGTGCTATGAATTTTGACTATGAGATTGGAGACAAAATAGCAAAACTCATCCCGATGGGTTCTCAAGGATTTCCTATGACTCTAAAGCGCGCTCTCGAAGAAGTCCCAGAACTCCAAGAACTTGTAGACAAAGATAAGGATGTAAAAACCATTGTAGAGATGGCGAAGAAAATCGAAGGTTGTGCAAGACACATTGGGGTCCATGCCGCTGGTGTCGTTATTTCTCCTGATCCGCTCGATGTTGATGTGGCTACGCAATTTGATCCTAAAGGAGAAGGAAAACTCATCACTCAATACGATATGCATGCTGTAGGAGAAGATGGTGTAGGACTTTTGAAGTTCGACTTCCTTGGCCTTAAAAACCTTACCATCATTGGAAATACTTTGAAGCTCGCTAAAAAAGTTTTGAATGAAGACATTGATGTAGATACCATTCCGCTTGATGATGCAAAGACTTATGAAATGCTTGCGCGTGGAGAAACTATTGCGACTTTCCAGCTCAATGGCTCTGGAATGACTCGTTTTCTAAAAGAACTTAAAGCTTCAAATATAGAAGACATCAATGCGATGGTTGCTCTATATCGTCCTGGTCCGATGGCCTTTATTCCAGATTATATTGAAAGAAAACACGACCCAAGTAAGGTTTCTTATTTTGATGAAAAACTAAAACAATTCCTGGAACCGACTTATGGTATTTTGATTTATCAAGATGATATTCTTCTGATTGCTGTACACATTGCAGGATACACATGGGGTGAAGCTGACAAATTCCGAAAAGCTGTTGGAAAAAAAATTCCAGAAGAGATGAAGAAACAGAAAGTGAAATTTATTGATGGTTGTGTAAATGTCGGTGGAATGACGAAAGAAAATACCAAGAAGCTTTGGGACATGATTGAAACTTTTGCTGCTTATGGTTTCAACAAAGCCCACGCTGCAAGTTATGGTCGTGTTGCTTACCTGACTTCGTATTTCAAAGCCAACTACACTGTTTTTTATATGGCTAGTGTTTTGACAGCTGATCAAGGTGATATGGAAAAAGTAGGAGAAATGGTGGCAGAGTGTCGAAGAATTGGAATTGAGGTTTTGCCTCCTGATATAAACGAAAGTTTCGAAGACTTTGCGACTGTTGGTACTGAAAACAAAATTCGCTTTGGACTAACGACAATCAAAAACTTTGGGGAAGGAATTGCTCACTCTATTATCGACGAAAGGAAAGAAAATGGTCCTTTCAAAAATATGGATGACTTCCTAACTCGAGTAACGACTAAAAATTTAAATAAAAAATCTCTAGAGGCTCTGATAAAAGCGGGGGCGCTTGATGCATTTGGAGAGCGCGGACAACTAATGGAAAACTTGGAAGACATGCTCGCTTACAATAAAGAGATTGCAAATGGACCAAAAGATCAGGGAAATCTTTTTGGAGATGATACAACGATAAATAATCTTCGACTTCGGGATTGTGAGCCACTGAGTATGGATCAAAAACTAATCTGGGAAAAAGAACTCCTCGGACTTTATGTTTCTGGAAATCCACTTGATAAGTTTAAAGACCAATTTGATAAGCGCGACAGTGATATCGCAAAAGTAAAAGCAGAAGGAAAAGAAGAACAAAGTGTAGTGGTAGCAGGAATCGTTGAAGATGTACGCGTGATACGAACAAAGCGCGGTGCTGAAATGGCTTTTATGAAAATACGTGATTATAGTGATGTGATCGAAGTTGTAGTTTTTCCAAAGGTTTATGATTTATTTAAAAATTCTACAGAAACAGACAGGTGCTTGGCAGTGAAAGGAAAAGTTTCAAAGAGAAATGATGAGACTAGCGTTTTGGCGGAGAAGATAAAGAAGTTGGTGAAGACGGAGGAATAAAAAACGTCTCAAGAATAAATTCTGAGACGTTAACCTATATACGCTTGTCCAATAGGAATTTCGTTGTATCCGTGTATCATGTCTGAAGTAATATTATTTGCCTCAAGAAGCCTTTCGAACAGAACGTAATCGCACATATAGTAAGGATGATATCGGGATACTACTGGAACCCTCCTTTTCCAACAATTTTTTTGAATCAAATAAACCGTACTATGATCTCTTAAATTTTCTATCTCTAGAGATATACCCTCATCCCAATTATTGACTATCCATCTATCTCCCCTCCAAACAACCACTATATGCTTCTTTGGTCTATGCTTTAAAAAAAGCCCTGATTCTGAAGAATATTCCTCGTTTTTCTTTTTTACCACTCTAATGATTCTCTCCAAGGAACTTGAGGAAAGTATCCTGGTCCATTTTCCAGTATTACACTCAGTACATGCAGTGACGATATTCTCCAATGTCCATTGTCCTCCATTGACTCTGGACTCAATATGATCGATACTCAGCTTGATACCATCTTCAATAGAAGATCTTCCGCAATATAAACACCTGAAGCTATCTCTATCAAAAATCTTAAAACGTATTGATTCTTTGATTAAATTCCTATCTGTCATACGTTTCCAAAAACTTTCCAGACACTCTTCAGTAATTGATAGTATGTAAGGTTCTTTTTCCATAATCTCTAAAATAGAGTACCACGTTTTAGCATAAAAGTAAATAGTATAACTTTCACCAAAATACTTCATCAAACTCCCCTATTCTGCTATAGTATTCCTATATGAATGAAGAACTATCGAACAGACGACACTCGCTGGCGCATTTGCTTGCGGCGGCTATTTTAGATCTCTATCCGAATACATTACTTACTCTTGGCCCTGCAGTGGATAATGGTTTTTATTATGACGTCTCTCCAGAAAATCCAATCACAGACAAAGACCTTGCAAAAATAGAAAAAAAGATGAAATCAATTTTACCTTCATGGGGTGGATTTTCTCACAAAGAAATTACACCGGAAGAAGCTCGAGAACTTTTCAAAGAAAATAAATTCAAATTAGAACTTATCGAGGAGATAATAGAACGCGGAGAAAAAATTACACTTTATACAGCAGGGGAATTCACAGACCTTTGTCGTGGAGGTCACATAGATGAGATGTCTTCTATCGACCCTGATTCTTTTTCACTCGACAGAGTAGCTGGAGCATATTGGAGAGGAGATGAAAAAAATCCAATGCTTACTCGTATTTATGGACTTGCCTTTGATACAAAAGAAGAACTCGAGGCATACAAAACTCAAAGAGAAGAAGCAAAAGAGCGCGACCACAGAAAGATAGGAAAAGAACTTAGTCTTTTTACTTTTTCTGATTTGGTTGGTTCTGGACTTCCTCTTTTTACTCCAAAAGGGACTGCTTTAAGAAACGCAATTATTTCTAAGATTCATGAGATACAAGGAGCTTATGGATATCAAGAAGTTTGGATTCCACACATTACGAAACCAGATTTATATAAAACATCAGGACACTGGGAAAAATTTGGTGACGAACTTTTCAAGGTAAAAAGCCGTGAAAGTGAATTTGTATTAAAACCGATGAACTGCCCTCATCACACTCAGATTTTTGATGCTGAAGCGCGGAGTTACAAAGACCTCCCACTTCGTTTTACAGAAGCAACTGCGGTTTACAGAGACGAGCAATCAGGAGAACTCTTGGGACTTTCTCGTGTTAGAGCTATTACGCAAGATGATGGACACGTTTTTTGCACAGAAGAACAAATCGGTCAAGAAATAGCAATTATTGCAAAAGTGATAAAAGATTTTTATACACTTCTTGGAATGTTTAAAGAAGGAGAATACCGCGTCGGGCTTTCTGTTCGTGATCCTAAAACTCCAGAAAAATATTTGGGCGAAGACAGTGTTTGGGAAAATGCAGAAAAGTCTCTAGAAGAAGCGGCACAAAAAGAAGGTTTCAAATATACTCGAGAAGAAGGTGAAGCTGCTTTTTATGGTCCAAAACTAGATTTTAAATTTAAAGATGCAATAGGACGTGAATGGCAACTTGCTACAATCCAACTTGATTTCAATATGCCAAAACGTTTCGGACTTTCATACACCGACAAAGATGGTTCAAAAAAAATACCTGTTATGATTCACCGAGCTATTGCTGGATCTCTAGAACGATTCCTTTCTGTAATCATTGAACATTACGCTGGAAACTTCCCTTTCTGGATGGCACCTGTGCAAGTACAAATTATCCCTATTGCTGAAGCACACGGAAGTGAAGCAAATGAAGTATTGCAGATTTTAAAAAATAACGGCATCCGAGCAGAAGTCGATGCTTCTGGAGATGGCTTTGGAAAACGAGTACGAAAAGCGAAGAACAACAAAATCCCTTATTTTATAATCATTGGCGACAAGGACATAGAAGTACAAAAAGTGACTCTAGAAAGTCGAGACGAGGGACAACTTGGACAACTTACTATCGAAGAGATTGTGAAGAGGTTTTCTAAGGAGAAATAAAAAACTAACAATTTTTTAATTGCTAGCTCGTAATCTTTTTTCAATCTTATCAAACATTTTAGATAGACTATAGAAACGTAATTTTCTTACTGTCTTTTCTCCTTTTTCATTTATATTTGTGACGATCATCATAAAACTAGTGTCGTCGATAACCTCAGTCTCGTAGAAGGACGGTCCTTCGCCTATTTTTATTTTTTTACTCATAGCGACAAAAGGTGCTTTTTAAAAACAATATCACACGATCATTTTATGTACAGTATTAATATTTTTATTAAATCTTGATCAATACTTCAATAGATCTAAATATTGTTTGTTTTTTAATATTATATTTAATTTGACATAAATGAAAAAATAAAGAGGTTCAAAGCAGAAATACTTTGAACCTCTTTTAATGGTTTTATTAAAAGAACTAGACCTGCAGGGATGGAGGCAGAAATACACAGCATTATCTAGCGCGTCTTTCAATATCTGCTTGTATTGTGGCTTCGGGATCTATTTTAAGGATACCATCAGGACTTTTCACAACAGTTTTTTTGAAACGCAGTATTTCAATAAATTCCCTTACAGACGAATCTGGTGACACCCTTGCTCCTCTATTGAAGTATTCCTCTTCTAACTGAGATTCTGTACATCCAACCCTAAGCTTAGATAGGATCTCTTTAACGGTAGGATTTTGTTGTTTCATTGTCTATATTTTGCTTTGTTCTATTTTCTGGAATTGATTCTTTAACAATCATACCACAATCCTGATAAGATTTATCAGGTGCATGCTTAAATATTTTAAGCTCTTTTGTATGCAATTGTTCTATAATCCAGTCTATAGATGGATTAAAGTAAGTATTTAAATTTGTTACGTTTACTATCTCTTATTCTGGTAAATCTAAGGTGTACTTCATTTATTTTTTACACCTTTAATTATTTTTTAAATATATTTCACTTCCATTTTGATATGCTTTTCTCAGGTCGATAGGTTTTAGTAGGACAAATTATTCATAATAAACAAAAAGGCTCGCGCGAAGCGCGAGCCTTTTTGTTTCGCCTCTCTATACTTTAAGCAAGTACAGCGGCTTTTTTGTTTGCAATTCTGAAAGCCTCAATCTTTTCAGATTGTACTTTCTTTGATCTCTTCTGTCGGTACAAGTGTACTGATAGAACGCTCCAAACAAGTAGTAGTAGAGTAAATCCAATTCCCTTTAATACGTCACCTGGTCCTGTATATGGAACCTGACTCAAGAATACTGAACTTACACTTGAACCTCCTCCTGTTGTATAAATAATCTTTTCATCATCTACACGCACAGTTGGACAAGTATCGCTGTCTTCGTTACCGTCATCATCTTCAACAGTAACTCTAACAACCATTCTACCTTCATCATCAAATTCTACTGATTCTCTTCGATCATTTCCTGAAATGTCACCATCCCAATCATAATCATATGGAGAATTTCCACCTCTAACTTCAGCAGTATAAGTTACCTTATCTCCTGTCTTAACACTTGTGTCAGACACTCGACATGATACACGCAGGTCATCATTATCGTCCTCATTGTCAACTCTTACGTTTGGACATGAGTCTGTTCTTCGATTTCCATCGTTATCAGTAACAGTAACTTCTACACGCTTTGTACCATCTTTTGAGAATCTAACTCTCTCAGTTCGACCATCTCCTGAAATGTCACCATCCCAGTCATAGTCATATGAACCATTTCCACCGTAGATATCAACACTGTAAGTTACTGTATCTCCTTCATCAATTGAAGTATCTGAAACTCTACATGTAACATCGAAGTTATCATTGTTTGGTTCCTCTTCAACATGAACTGTAGAACAAGTAGCAGTATCTCTATCTCCGTCTTCGTCAATTACTGTTACAGAAGATGATTTAGTTCCAGCAGAAGTATATCTTACTGTTTCTGTCTTGTGAGTACCTGAAACTGAACCGTTCCATACATATGTAAGTGTTCCGTCTCCACCAACTGTATTAGCTGTGTAAGTTACTTGATCGTTTTCTTCAATATTTGTATCAGAAACCTGACAAGTTACGCTTACATCTGTATCGTTGTGATTAATAATCTCATCTTCTACAGTAACAGTATCACATAGAGAAGTATCAGTATCACCATCAGCATCAGTTACTCTTACGCTAACAACTTTCGTTCCAGCCTTATTGAAGTAAACTGATTCACTTTGGTTAGTCCCGTCAATTGCTCCGTTCCAATCATATGTAATTGTTCCGTCTCCACCTGAGATATCAGCTGTGAAAGTAACTACTTCTTGTTTTCCAACAGTCGTGTCAGAAACTCGACAAGTTACGTTTACGTCTGTGTCAGTGTGAGTAATGATTGGTTCTTTAACTGTAATAGTCTCACAAACTGCAGTATCTTTATCACCATCAATGTCAGTTACGACAACACTTGCTGTCTTTGTACCTGATGAAGTAAATTTTGCATTTTGAGTTCTACCTGTTCCATCAATAGCTCCGTTCCAGTCGTATGAAAGATTTCCATCTCCACCAACTGTATGAGCTGTGAATGTTACAACTTCATTCTTCTCAACAATACTCTTTGAAACTGTACAACTTACAGATACATCGATGTCGTTTATAACAACGATTGGTTCTCGAACAACAACTGTTGTACAAAGAGCTGTATCCTTATCACCATCAGCATCAGTTACAACAACACTAACGTTTTTTGTACCAGCTGAAGTAAATTGTGCGTCCTGAGTTCTACCTGTTCCAGCAACTGCCCCGTTCCAGTCATATGAAAGATTTCCATCTCCACCAACTGTATGAGCTGTGAATGTTACAACTTCTCCCTTCTCTACAGAAGTTTTAGAAACTGTACATGATGCAGATACATCTGTATCTACTGGGATATCTATAACGTTATTTACATTTACAGTGTTACATGTAGCAGTTGAAGTATCTCCATCAGCATCAGTTACTGTAATGTAAGCAACCTTTGTACCAGCTGAAGTGAATTTTGCATTTTGAGTACTATTTGAACCCGAAACTGCTCCACTCCATTTGTATGTAATTGTTCCATCACCACCAGATACATTTGCAGTAAAGGCCGTAATTTCATTTACATAAACTTCGCTCTTTGATACTGAACAAGTTACGTTTACATCATGATCAACTGGAGGTGTAACTGGATTTGAAACCACAGTTACTGAAGAACAATTTACATTTCTTGTATCACCATCATCATCCAACACAGTAAGTGTTACATTCTTTGTACCTGTAGTTGAAAAACTAGTAGTATAAAGACTGCTTGTACCTGGTGAAGAATAATTCCAACTATACTTGTATGGAGTTTGACCTCCTGACACAGATGCGCTGTAAGTTACAGATTCCCCAACCTTAATAGTACTTTTACTTGGAGAACAATATGCATTGATAGGTCTCTTCATAACAATAACAACTGGTGGTTCTTCCTCTACTGTCGTGTCATCCTTTGGAGGTTTGACTATAACCACTGGAGGTTCTTCCACTGTAGTGTCATCCTTTGGAGGTTTAGCAACAACCACAGGTGGTTCTTCCACTGTAGTATCATCCTTTGGAGGCTTAACAGTTGTAGTAGGTGCTTCTTCTACTGTCGTGTCATCCTTTGGAGGCTTGACTGTAGTTGTAGGAGCTTCCTCTACTGTAGTGTCGTCCTTTGGTGGTTTGGTAACAACCACTGGAGCTTCTTCTACTGTTGTATCATCCTTTGGAGGCTTAACTGAAGTAGTAGGAGCTTCCTCTACCGTAGTGTCATCCTTTGGTGGTTTTCCACCGACATAAACTACTGGTGATTCTTCCACTGTAGTATCATCTTTCGGAGGTACTGAAACAAAGTTTGCATTCACAGCAACAGGCACAACGAAAGTCATTACACTAAAAATAAGTGCAACTGTCGTTACCTTGTGAGCAAACTTATAAGTCATTTTCTGTGTGATTTTCATAAGTATTTTTTAATTCGTAATTTATTGTAAAAACGTAAATTGTTCTTTAATTTTTTTACAGCGGTAATTATACATTAATTAATAATAAAGTCAAGTAGTTTATACTCAAATTTTATATAGCCACTCTCCTTTTAAATACGGCATCCACAACCCATCTTTCTTGTTTTGCACCAAAAGTATTACATGTAGATATGGTTAAAGTCCTGCCTGAGTTATTAAACTCTACAAGCCCCTCATCATCATTTACCAAAGTAACGTCTGTAACAGAGTAAATATAGGCATATCCGTCAGCCTCTAGTGTAATTTCATCACCTTCTTCAAGTTTATCTAGATCATTGAATGTCTTATAAGCTTGGTTATTTACAATCTTCCAGTTTGTACTGTGCCCAAATAGGAAAATATTACCTTTTTCTATAGTACCTGAACCAGGATAGTACACCGCACCTTTTTGCAAAGCTTGGTCTAAAGCAGATACATTCTGACTCTGTGGAGCCTGAATATATGAATCTACTCCGATTTTTGCAATAGTTATGCGCTCTGGTTTTGTCTGTGTTAAAGGAGCTTCGTCCTTCTTTAGAGGAACAAAGTCATCTGAAGTATCTGTGCTACTGGCCACATCTGATACATCATTTGTAGGGCTCTTTTTAATGCTTTTTGATCTAGTAAACTCAGTCGGTACAAACCCCATGACAAGCAGTATTGTAAAAGTAATAGCAAAAATAACTCCCGATTGAATATAGAAAGTTATAGCTTTTTTTACATCTGGTCTCTCGAAGAATGTCTTAAATTTCATGGCGGTATTATACATTATTTGAATGCTATTGTCAATATAGGGATTTTGGGTTTGGCGGGCTTTTTTTATATATAGATATGTAGACAAAGTAGCTCTTTCTCGCTATTATGTTGAAGTTAAGTCTATTTAAATATGCATGGATGGCAGAGCGGTCAAATGCAGCGGACTGTAAATCCGCCGGCGTAAGCCTACGAAGGTTCGAATCCTTCTCCATGCACAGAAAAAACCACAAACGATAATTTGTGGTTTTTTGCTTAATAAGCTTTACTTTGTGTCTCTGAGATGATATTTTTCTAATCGAACTGAACCAATAAAAATTATGTGGAACTCAATACCTATTGTCGGATGGCTTATAGACCTGTTTTTCAAAACAAGCTTAGCGGTACCCTTTTGGGTATTCTGGTCTTTTTTTGGAATTGGTGAAAAGTATTTTTACTTTCTACCAAAGGTTTATCACGAAATTCCTTTTTCAAACTGTATAGGAATATTCATCGTAGTGCCTATTATACTTAAGATCTTTGTTCCTAAGATAGTATCTATAGATAATTCCAGCGAATCGTCCATAAAACCAAAAACCCCTAAAAAATAGTTATCGGGGTTTTTTTATTAATAAAATCTATGAAATTCAATTACCTAGCCAAGGCCTCTTCTGTTGCAGCGGACTGTAAATCCGCCGGCGTAAGCCTACGAAGGTTCGAATCCTTCTCCATGCACATTGTATAAAAAATTAATAAATATAAAACCCACAAACTACCATTGTTGGGTTTTTTATTTAACGAGCATTTACCTGGATCTTCTCTATAACTAAATATATGTTACACTAGTGCACAGAAAGTCCTTTCAATCCCGAAAGGACTAACCCATTAGATACATGAGAAATATCCTACAGTTCGGTGAACCCGACACGGATGGTCCAGACCACGATGATTATGGTTCGGAATCATCTCCTCGTGCCAACCTTCCAAGTAAATAGGGAGGTGTAATTACACAAGGCCCCACTCGCTGTGCGAGTGGGGCTTGATTATTTACTCAATTCCCATGCTTTTAAATAATCTCCAGAATCTGGTTTATTATCATATCCTAAATGTCTCAATACTTTATAGACGGGTATGTGATTTCTTATCGTAGAATTAGGCTCATCCAACACTGGTACGATATCTTTATTATCTTGCAAAAGTATGTGAACCAATTCATGCATCAGAGATTCTAAAAATTCTTCCGGAGTATACCTGCTTCTTATTATTAAAGGAGATGACATATCTCTAGATATTGCAGAGACAATAAGGCAATCAATAATATTTCTTTTAAATGAGTAGCCCATGAATTTCTGCATCTCAAAAACCATTTCCCTGCCCTTTTCATTATAAATATTGTTGAAACTTTTAATTTTATCGTTCAGTTGATCTTCCGTTGGGAAATCATAATCTGGATAATTAGTTTTGATGTATGGATCTAGTAATTTTGCATACCTTATATTTATATTCATATATCTATTTCTTTTAATTAAAAACTACCTAGCAAGTGCCTCTTCTGTAATATCCGCTTCTTTAAAAATAGAAACTTTATTTCCTTTTTTCTTTAAATCAAATACGAATTCTTGTTTTTTATCCATAGAAACTGAAACGGTATCTCCATCCCCAAGTCCTTTTGTAATAATAAGTTGCGCCAAAGAATTTAGAATCTTATCCTGAATCACACGCTTTAATGGTCTAGCACCATAATGAGGATCATATCCTTCTTTTGAAAGATAGTTTAGTACAGAAGGTTGAATCTTCATCTTAATCCCTTTTTCAAGCAATCGCTCTTTTACTAAATCAATTTGAATTGAAACAATTTCTTTTATTGCTTCTTGTGGAAGGATATCAAAGATGATTACGTCATCTAATCGGTTTAGGAATTCTGGTCGGAAATGTTCCTTCAATGCTTTTTCAACATTTGATTTTGTTTTTTCATAAGTTTCCTTGTCACTTTCTTCATGACTAAATCCAATACTCTCCATTTTGTCGATATATTCAGAACCAATATTTGAAGTCAAAATAATAACGGTATTTTTGAAATTAACTTTTCTTCCTTTTGCATCTGTAAGATGTCCATTATCAAGAACCTGCAATAATATGTTGAATACTTCAGGGTGTGCTTTTTCTATTTCATCAAACAAAACAACAGAATAAGGTCGATGACGAACTCTTTCAGTAAAATGATTTCCATCCTCATGTCCAACATATCCAGGAGGAGAACCAATAAGTTTTGAAACTGAGTGCTTTTCCATAAACTCAGACATATCTACTCGGATAAGTGCATTTTCATCATCAAACATAAATTGAGCAAGACCTTTTGTAAGCTCTGTCTTTCCTACTCCAGTTGGTCCAAGGAAAATAAACGAACCAATTGGTTTGTTTGGATCTGAAATACCAGCTCTTGATCGTCGAATTGTATTTGAGATTTTTGTAACAGCAGCATCTTGTCCTATGATTCTCTTCTTTAAATCCTTTTCCATTCGTCCAAGTTTTTTAGCTTCTTCTTCGAGCATTCTCTCTACAGGAATACCAGTCCATCTAGCAACAACAGTCGCAATATCTTCTTCTGTAATATCTTCTTTTAGAATCCTTCTTGATGTTTGAAGTTTTCTTAATCTCTTTTCCAGAGTAACTAATTCTTTTTCAAGTTGTGGAATGTTTCCATATCTAACTTCTGCTGCACGTGAAAGATCTGCTTTTGATTCAGCATTTTCTGCTTCAAGCCTCAAAGATTCTAGGCTTTCTTTTATTTTCTTTATATCAACGATTGTTTCTTTTTCGTTTTTCCATTTAAGCTCTAGCTCGTGAGTATCTTCTTTAAAATCAGCAATCTCTTTTTCAATAGCATTTAAACGAGCGCTCGTTTTTGCCGAAGTATTTTTTTCGGTCCTTAGTGCCTCGCGCTCAATCTCCAATCTCATTATTTTTCTTCTTGCAGATTCAAGTTCCTCTGGCATATTTTCCAAAGCAATTTTCAAAGATGAAGCCGATTCGTCTATTAAATCAATAGCCTTATCAGGTAAATATCTATCTGTAATATATCGGCTACTTAGATTTACAGCAGAAACAATAGCGTCATCTGTAATACTAACTCCGTGATAAAGTTCGTACTTTTCTTTAATTCCTCGCAAAATAGCAATAGCATCTTCAATAGAAGGCTCATTTACATGCACAGGCTGAAAACGTCTTGTTAGTGCTGTGTCTTTTTCTATATGTCTCTGATATTCCTTTATAGTAGTAGCTCCAATTGCTTTTAACTCTCCACGAGCAAGTGCAGGCTTTAGCATATTTGATGCATCCAAAGAACCTTCCGCAGCTCCAGCTCCAGCAATTGTATGTATTTCGTCTATAAAAAGAATTATCTTCCCTCCAGCGTCTCTTATTTCTTTTAAAATCTTTTTTAGTCGATCTTCAAATTCTCCTCTGTATTTTGTACCAGCAACAAGTGAACCGAGATCAAGTGAAACTAAGTCTTTGTCTTTTAAAGATTCTGGGACGTCTCCCTGAGCAATACGATTTGCCAAACCTTCTGCAATAGCAGTTTTCCCGACTCCTGCTTCTCCTATAAGGATAGGATTGTTTTTTGTTCTCCTTGAAAGAATCTGAATAACTCTGTTTATTTCTTTATCACGTCCAATAACAGGGTCGAGTTTATTTTCTCTAGCTTTTTGAGTAAGACTAACTGTGAATTTTCTTAGTGCCTTAAAAGATTGAGGTTCTTTTTTTGTAATATCTTTAGAACTTTTTAATTCATGAATTACATCCAAAACATCTTCTCTTTCTATTTTAAATTTATGTAGTAAATCAAGAGCAGCTCCCGGGACATCAAAAATAGATATGAATAGGTGTTCTGTAGATACAAATTCATCTTTTAATTCTGTAGCAACCTTTGTTGAATTTTCAATAGTTTGTGCAAGCTCTGGAGCAAGATATATTTGATAAGAAGGTGAAAGAGTCTGGGAAATTTCAGGCCCTTCTATCGAATCCAATAAAGAATCTGTAAGTAAAATTGTGTCTACTTCTAAATTATCTAGAATAGAAGAAACCATACTCTCTTCTTGTAGAATAAGAGCCGTCAGGAGGTGAAGCGGATTTACGTGATTTTGACCTCGTTCAACAGCAAGTTCATGTGCATGTTTAATCACTTCACGAGCCTTTGTTGTAAAGTTTTTAAATGGTTGCATAGGCATTAATACGTTTACATTACGATAAAATATCCTCTTTGTAAAGCAGACTAGATTGTCTTAAGGATATTTGAAACTTTCTCAGAAGGTATGAAAACTTTTGTCCCAGCATCTGGTCCGAAGCTAAATCCAACGATTTCTCCAGATAGATTTAAGATAATACTCCCCATTAATATTTTATCTGGATTGATTGAGGTAGAAATCTTGCCGACTTTTGATTCTCCTTCAGCAGGATTTATTGCATCAATAAATTGTTCTGCTATTCCAGTCGAGACAACATCAGCACTTCTTCCTGATAGTAAAATAACAGATTGACCTAATTGAAGAGTAAAAGCATTTGTCATTGCTGCTGGCTTAAATACAGTTTCCCTTGAATCAATAGGATCAAATACTGATATTAGAGCTTCGTTCTCAGAAACTTGTCTCAATTTAAATTCTCCTCCAGCATAGACACCTTTATAATCTCCTCCTGATATTGTTCCATCTGTTATAAGTCTTCCATTATCTTTTATAATAACCCCCATAGAAACAAAAGTATCGTTTTCTGTCCCAGGAAGATCATTGTAAATTCTCACCATACTTTGTGAATTATTTTTTACAGAATCAATTGTAAGGTCTTCTTCTTTTACAACTACAGTCTCGACGACTTTTTCAGTTCGTACTTCTGTCTCCCCTGGTTCTGTAACAACTCTTTCAATAGTTTTCTCAACTACCCTATTTATAGTTTGAGTAAAAGGTTCTGGTGCTTGTTCTAAAAGAGAAACGGTAGTAATACCCGTAGCAATAGATGAAACAAAACTCACCAATATACAAAGAAGAACTATTTGCTGCGAATTAAGATCATTCATATTCATATAAAGTAAGTATACCTTTTTATAGAAAATAAAAAAGACGGCAATGTGCATTGCGCGTCTTTGAAGACCCACAGAGGTCTTTAAGATTTTTTTATTGCTTCCGCAATATTGTCCAAAGTTATTGAAATTGAAGCAATTCCCGTAAATACAGCTAGCACGCTGATTATACCTGCGATAAGATTCTCTGCGATAATTCCGATTACAGTTCCAGAGGCAGTGGCTGAAATTAGTCCAAAGTAAATTTGTGTTTTCATTTTTATTTCTTCTTTGAATTTCTAAATCTTAATATCACTTAAAGCTTTTATTGTAAAGTCGATGTCTTCTTTTGTAGTTTGGCGTCCGAGAGTGAATCGCAAAGAAGATGTTGCGCATTCTTTCTTCTGGAGAGCTTCTATTACATATGAACTAGATTCGTCATCCAAGTTTTTACAAGCAGTCATAAAAGAGCAAGCAACTCCCTTTTCATCTAGCTGAATAACTGCAAATTCAGCATTCATGTTTGGTATACAAATATTTATATTGTTTGGGAGACGGTCTTCAATACTTCCGTTTAGTGTTGCGTCTTTAAAGTTTTTTAGGATTTCGGTGATGAAGTGGTCGCGGAGCGCCGATAGGCGCTCCGTCTCCGCCTCTCGCATTTCAACAGCTTTTTTAAGTGCATGCACAAAACCTATTATAGAAGGAGTATTTTCTGTGCCGGCCCTCATTCCATTTTCTTGTCCTCCTCCTATAATTTGAGGAATTATTTTTACATAATGTTTTTTAACAAGACATCCAACTCCTTTTGGTCCATATATTTTTGAACCATCTAAAGTCATCATGTCAACTCCGAGTGCATTTACGTCGCAACTTAGATAATTTGGTGCCTGACTAGCATCTGTGTGAAAATATGGGTAACTTCTGTCTTCTTTACCTTGAGTTTTTTTCCATTTTAAAATTGTTCGGGAGATTTTTGTAATCGGCTGAATTGTTCCTATTTCATTATTTGCATACATTATAGAAACTAAAACTGTATTTGATGTCATGGCGTCTCTAAGTTCTTCTATATTTAAAATACCTTCTTCACTTACTGAAATAACACTGGCTGTTCCTCCTCTTTTTTCTATTTCTTTTTTAACTTCAAAAATAGCAGGGTGCTCAATACTCGAAATTATAATGTGTGGTTTTTGAATCCCTTCAAGACGAGCTTGTTCAAAAATTCCAAGTAAAGCTAGATTATCTGATTCTGTTCCTCCGGATGTGAATATTATTTCTTCGGGTCTGGTGTGGAGGAGGCGCGAGGCTTCGCCTCGCGCCTCCTCCACACCCTCTCTCACCAAAACCCCTTCTCTATACAAAGAAGATGGGTTTTCAAACCTTTCAATAAAATATTTTTTCATTACATCAAAAACTTCCAAATCCATTGGAGTAGTCGATGCATAATCCATATACACCCTTTTATTATTTTCTGCCTTTCTCTTTTTCCAAAACATAATGTATAATTTATTCCACTAGCTCTATCATCTTATGGAATTTTTTTCAACAATACCAATTATTACATATATTAGTCTGGGTTGCGTATTAATTCTAATAGCTCTTGTAATTCGTCTTGAAATAAAACTTAAAAGACTTACTAGAGGGAAAAACATATCCCTAGAAGATGCTATTTATTCTATAGAGAAAGACTTGAAAGAACATGGTGTTTTCAGAAAAGACTTACAAAAATATCTTGATGGCGTAGAGATTAGACTTAAAAGAAGCATTCAAGGTGTTCATGCTCTAAATTACAAAGCATTTGATGGAATGGATTCGGGAGGTGAACAAAGCTTTGCTGTTGCTCTATTAAATGAAAAAGGAGATGGAACCATAATCTCAACATTACACGCAAGAGACCGAGTAAATGTATTTTCAAAACCAATTTCAAATTTTTCTCCAAAAGTTAAACTATCTGACGAAGAATTACTTGCATTGACAAAAGCCGTAGAATCCTGCAAGTTATAGTAGACACTACCCAATTAAAGCTTTGAAAGACAGGCTATCTAACATTATTTATTATGACTACGGAAAACAAAGACAATCTAATAGAGCGCCCTCCTGTAGTTGTAATCATGGGTCATATTGATCATGGTAAATCTACACTCCTTGATTACATCAGAAAAGAAAATACGGTTTCAAAAGAATCTGGTGGAATTACTCAACATATCGCAGCATATGAAGTTTCAAAAGAAATAAATGGCGAGAAAAAAAGAGTTACTTTTCTAGACACTCCAGGACACGAGGCTTTTTGCGCAGTTAGATCTCGTGGAGCTCAAATTGCAGACATAGCCATACTTATAGTCTCAGCAGAAGACGGAGTAATGCCACAAACAATAGAAGCCCTGAAATCTATCAAGCAAGATAATATGCCTTTTGTCGTTGCAATAAATAAAATAGACTCTCCAAAAGCAAATGTAGAAATCACAAAACAGAGTCTTGCAGAAAATGAAGTTTATCTTGAAGGGTACGGAGGAAATGTTTCTTTTGCACCTATATCAGCAAAGACAGGAGATGGTGTGAGTGACCTTATAGAACTGCTCCTTCTAACTGCAGAAGTAGAAGAATTCAGTGGAGATCAATCAGAGCAAGCTAGCGGATACATAGTTGAAGCTCATAAAGATGAGAAGAAAGGAATATCGGCAACTGTTGTGATTAAAAATGGAACTCTTAAAAAAGGACAGTTTATTTCAAGCGAAACTTCCCTATCTCCAATCCGAGCAATAGAAAACCAGAATGGAGAAAATCTTCCATCAGCATCATTTTCTACACCAGTAACTATTTCTGGATGGAGCAGTATTCCACCTGTTGGAGCAGATTTCAAGACTTTTGACAAGAAAAAAGAAGCGGAAGAATATTGTTCAAATTGCACAAAAGAAGTCGATGCTAACCTTACACTAGATTCAAATGCAGAAGTTGTAATTCCACTTATTCTAAAAACAGACGTTTTGGGTTCTGCAGAAGCTATTATTTTTGAATTGCAAAAAGTACAAAATGAAGATATTGGATTTAAAGTTATATCAGTCGGAACAGGAAATATAAGTGAAGTCGATATGAAAATGGCTGGAAATAAAGAAGGCACAGTTGTTGCTGGGTTTGGAGTTGGAATGGACAATCAGGCTAATGCTATTTTAGAAAGAGATGCTATACAAACAAAAACTTTCAGTATTATATACGAACTTACAGATTGGCTTAAAGAAATAGCAAAGACAAGAAAACCTATAAAAGAGATTGAAACAATTTCTGGAGAAGCAAAAGTCCTTAAGGCTTTTAGTCGAGTAAAACAAACTTCTGTAATTGGTGGAAAAGTAAAAGAGGGATCAATATCAGTCGGAGATAAAATAAAAATCTTTAGAAGAAATGAAGAGATTGGACTTGGTACAATCAAAGGACTTCAACAACAAAAAGCTCCTGCAGAAAGTATCCAAGAAGGAAATGAATTTGGAGCTGCAATAGACACTTCGATAGAAATTGCAGAAAGCGATCACTTTACTTCTTTTAAGATTACCAAAGAATAATATGAGTATTCGAGATGAAAAAATAAAAGGACAAATAGTTCAACTGGCATCTGATTTTCTAATGCTCGAATCAAATAGAAAATCTATGATCACAGTAACAAATGTGTCTGGAGACACGGACTTTAAAAAAGTCTCAATTTTTGTTACAGTTTTCCCAGAGAATCAAGAAAAAGCTGTTATGGATTTCCTTAAAAGAAAGAGAAGTGATTTTAAGGCATATGTCCGAAATAATAGTAGAATAAATAGAGTTCCCTTTTTTGATTTTGCGATTGATCAAGGAGACAAGTCTCGACTAAGAATAGATGAAATTTCTAGGGAGATTAAAGATGATTCTAGTGATTCTTTAGAATAATAAGGCGTGGTGGCGAAGTGGTAACGCTGTGGTTTGCAAAACCTCCATGCGCGGGTTCGATTCCCGCCCACGCCTCAAATTTGGAGACAATGACTCTAAATTTAGTTTTGTATACAAATGCTCGGATGGTGGAATTGGTATACACGCAAGACTTAAAATTTTGTGTCTTTATGACATGCGGGTTCGACCCCCGCTCCGAGCACACGTTGAAAAATACGTAAAATAAGGGTACACTTTCAAAGTATTATTTTTTAAGGAAAATAAATAAAAAATAATCATCCATGGCTGTTTTGACAGATGCACAGTATTGGCAAGATGAATTCTGAACCTAGAGTTAAATATAATATAACCACACATGGCTATTTTGGTAGATATGCAGTATTGGCAATACAGACTATAGATTGAAAAATAAATATAATATAACCGCCAATAGCTGTTTTGGTAGATATACAGTGTTGGCAAGATGAATTCTGATTTTAGAGTTAAATATAATATAACCGCCCATAGCTCAGCTGGTAGAGCAGTCGCCTCTTAAGCGAACGGTCGTAGGTTCAAGTCCTACTGGGCGGACACGACTTTTGTCGACAATATATAAAATATGCTATATATTGTATGTAATTGAAATAAATTAAATTTGATTATAAATGCCGAGGTGGCGAAATTGGTAGACGCGCTAGTCTTAGGAACTAGTAGAGTAATCTGTGGAGGTTCAAGTCCTCTCCTCGGCACACAAACAGACGTCATAATGGCGATGAAATAAAACCCTCATTTTGAGGGTTTTATTTTTGTCTTACTTTAGACGATTACATTTAAATTGGAGGCGCTAAATATACGAATTTATCCAATATGCCAGACATTGACATAAAGCCTTTTTTAGTGTAATGTCCAGGTAAATTTGAACCTTAACAAAAAGAGAAAGGAAATAAAGAAATGACAGCAATACTGTTTTGGACAATCTCATTCATATCTTTGGTCATATTATTGATAGTGGTATGGATTGGATGGAAATACATAGATGCATTTCTTACAGCAATGTATGGAAATGCAACAGAAAAAATCTATACCGTAGAAAACGGCAATAAAGTCACCAAAAAAGATGACGATGGAATTGATTTGATATATGAACCTACTGTGGTATTTAAACCGGTAGCATCTCGTATATACTCGGTAGTCCGAGGAGAATCTTCTCCTGAATTCATCATGGAATTTCCTGACAGGCTTTTCTTATGTAAAGTAAGGAAAGCATTGTTGGATCTTGAAATGACAGAACGTCTCGAGATGGCCAAAAAGATTGGCAGACTGAACCCCGTATTCTTTGCAAAAAGAGAGCTGGGAAAAGATGGCGAATGGGAAACGATTACAGAAGACACTCCGCAAGAAGTCCTGGATAAAATTCTAGACGCCGATTCTCCTGATTGGAACATCTTAGATGTACCGTCAGGATACAATGACTACAGATTCAATGGACCTGTAGATTCTTTCCTGTATACGGCATTTGGATTTCGACTCATTGGATTTATTCCTTGGATTTCAAAAGTCCAAAGGGATAGGTTTGACTACGTGAAAATAGTTCACGGATCAACAGCCAACGGATCAGGATTCCAAGAAAGGAAGACGTGGAGCAATTTCTTTTTTGCATCAGCTTCTCAATACGGATTGTCTGTTATGGCAGCAGAGGACAGGGACGGAATTGCCGTCGACTATGAACTCGTTTACAAGCTCAGGGTAAGGAACCCTGAAATAGCAGGCTATGGTGTAGAGAGATGGTTGGATTTAGCTTCATCATACATTCATACCACAGTAGTATCTACTACAAGGAGAATATCCTTTACAAACATCGCAGAAGATACCACTGGTGAATCACCAGAGAAAATCGAGGAGGCTCTCAAAAAAGCGGCTACAGGATTTACGAGGGATATCAGGAAAGCTGTTCTGGAACTAAACAATAGAACTCCAGGATCAACTGCTGGATGCATCAACGAAATTGGCATTGAATTTCTTGATGTAATGTTCAAGAAGATAGATCCAGACAAAGAAATGATTGGCAAAATTCGCGACGCCATGACCAAACCGGTGCTTGCCAGATTGGAAGCAAAAAAGGTTGTGACTTTGGCTAGAGCAGCCAGAGAAGCAGCTAAACAGGAGTCTGATGGAGTAAAAGATCTGAAAGAAGCTTACGGTACAGGAGCTGATACAGTTCTTGCCTTCAGAGAACTCAAAGGAACAAATATAACGGTTCTCGGAAGTAATGCTACACCGATGATCAATATCCCACAGGCACCTAAACCACAAATAGAGAAAGGAGAAGAAAATGACTCAACAGAATCCTAAAGAGGGTTGGATTAAAAAAACTACTCAATGGATGATGAAAGTCATCTCTTGGGTAAAGCTGAATGTCTTGATTCTATTTGACGACTCAGTCGATGGAGTCAAAGGCTTCTGGGATATCCTTAAAAGATTCTCGAAAGCAATCGGCGAATCCATCTTGGAGATTGTCAAAAAAAGTTACAAATACTTGGCAAAAAAACTAGCGAACCGGTTCTCTAGATTCAAATTATTCCTAAAGAAATCATGGCGCAAAATCATCTTCATCCTTGCATCAGTGACTATTCTGGTCATTTTTGTTTTAGGAGTCGTGTATGGTGCGACATGGCTATGGAATTCTGCAAATAATGATGATTCGGTACGGAGAACTGTAACACCACTGTCTATAGGAATATTCGTCGGATTCTTTATTTTTCTGATATTAACAGTGAGGTTTATAATCAGGAAATATCGCCCGGCGAATCCAAAGAGTGTTGATAAAAAAACTTCCAAGAACTCCGAAGACAAAAAAGCTCCCGACTACTACGACAGGCTGTATGAAAAGGAGGTGAAAGAAAGAGACAGGCTTGAGGCCAGGCGTTCTGGTTTCTGGTATGCAGTATTCGGGATACAAATTGGATTTTTTGGTCGTGTCATTGCAACGGTGTTTCTTGTGCTGGTGTTATTACCGGCATTTGGACAAATTGTTGGAGGGATCCTGGTAATCCTTGGAGTATTTCTTGACATGTTCAAGAACAGTATGTAATTTCTCTGGATGTTGCCCAAGCGGCGAGGCTTTTAGCCTCGCCGCTTTTTATTTTTTTATTTATCTTTATTTAAAAATAAAGATAAAATCTTCTACTTAAAAACAACTCAAACTACCCACCTCTTTTATAGACAATCTACCTCCGGATAATCTCAGGTATAGGTTTGCTTGTATTTGGCTTGACGAATGTATTGAAAAGTATATTTACCAAAGCAAAAGAAGAAACCATAATAAACATACCAATAAGTCCGTACATTATCTTTTGACTCCCTTCTCGCCTCTTTTCAGGGCTCTCAGCGTCTTTTATGAAGACAACAACTCCCCACAGAAAAACCACAGTAGCTATAGCAAACAGTGCCATGATTAAGGGGTTTAGAATAATCTCTACTATTTTTATAATAAATTGGTCTATGTCCATAATATTAAATATATTATATCACTTTAATATATTTAGAGTAGATGAATTGTGGAAATATAAATAAATAATTTGATAATAAAAAACGGCTTACGCCGTCTTTTATTTCTAAATAATTAGATTATTAGAATTATGAACTTACAGGAACTCGAGGAATTGTAGGAGTTTCAACTGTCTTGTCGATATTGTCTCCAAGAATAGTATCACTGATAACATTTACCAATCCCCATACAGAAACCATTACGAAAAGTGCAATAAGTCCCCAAAGCATGTAACCTTTCGCTGCTTCTTTTCCTCCGTCTTCTTTTGAAAGTGCATATTGCAAAACTCCCCATAGGAATACAAGCAAAGCAAGTCCAATAACCAAAGGAATAAGCTGATCGATAAGAGTCTTTACTTTTGATACAAGACCATTTGCTTCAGTTATACCTTGAGCGAAAACAAGTGCAGGTGTCAATGCCACAACCGCTGCTGTTCCAAAACCTGTTAGTAATTTCTTTTTCATAAAATTTAAATTTTTTATTTATTTATAAGGCCCCAATTGGCTTATGTACTTAGTATATCAATCTAAAAGCATTCTGTAACCTATTTGGCAAAAAACTGTGGAATACTTTTTACCTTAATTTTACTTCCTAAATTGAGGTATTACATATCCAAGGCTAGGATCTATGAAATTTGTCAAAATAGAGAGTAATCCCCAAATAGAAACCATTATAAATAATCCTAAAATTCCATAGGACATCATCTTTATTCCTTCTTCCCTTCTTTTACTGTCATCATACTTGAATATGTACATCATTACTCCATATAAAAATAAAAACAAAGCTAGTGTAAACAAGAATGGTAGAATAGAGCCATTTATCAGGCTAATGAGTTGTGTTACTAATTTTGCAAAAGTTACGTCTGACATAATATTTTAATTTTTATTTATCACCAGTATCAAATCCTGTGGTTGGATCATCTCCACCGAGCAATGCATTACTTGGCTCTTTGCCATCTGAGATGGGCATTTCATCATCCCCTATTGCCGATCCTGACGCTGATGCACCCTGGTTTACGGCTTCAAACAAATCAATCTTATCATCATTACTCAAATCCACATTATTTGCAGCAGGCTCAGGAAACCATGTAACTCCACCAGTTTGCTCGAATCCAAAAAACACTCTCAATAAATAAACAAATCCCCAAACTGAAGTCATTACAAACAATGCAATTATACCACCTACCATAAAACTTATAGCCTCTTTTCTATCTTTTGGATCTTTCAAGAGAGCATACTTAACAACTCCCCATAAAAATGCCAACAATGCCACTGCCAAAGTAAGTGGAATCAAAAGTCCTAGTAAATAATTTACTTTCTGAAAAAATTCCTCAATGCTTGTGACTTTTTGTACATTTTGTGCAAAAGAAAAAATAGGAATTATAAGGAGTGTTAGTAATATATTTATTTTAAAAAATATTCTTATCATTATACTAAAATTTATTTACCGTATTTTGAACAACTTGTGATAGAACCTCAGCTCCAAGCAAAATCACTGCACCGATAGAAGTACCGACCAGAGATCTTTTAGCAGTTTCTATCTTACTAGGATTTCCTTGCGCTGTTACAAATAAAAATCCAGTAATTATAAACATAAATACAGCTATAACAGCACCGATTTTCACAACTATATCCAAAATCAAAGCCACAAGCTGCTGAATATTATTGGCTTTTATTGGGTTTTTGAATTCAATACCTTGTCCGTAGGTAATAAAAGGTATCAGAGTTAGAATCAAAACTATTATTGCTGTTCTGGCGAATGATTTCATGTTATTTTCCAAATATTTTATTTATAAGATTGGTGAATTTAGTATTATCAGCTCCATCAGAGAGAGTCGTCACTATCAATTTAATAATCAGCCAAGCTGATAGCATTATAGCAAAACCAATCACGACATTTGTAAAAATATCGCGTCCTCTTTTCATCTGAGACAAATCCCCTTGTGCAGTCATGTAAAGAAAACCAGCATATGCAAACATTATCGCAGAAACACTCACTGCAATTGCAATTATCCAATTTATAATTTTGTTTGTTGTTTCTACAACATCTCCAAAATCACATTGCCCAAACTTTCCCTTACAATCTACAAGCCCTGCACCATGAGAAAAAATAGGTATAAAAATTAATGCCAAAATTCCTGCTGATAAAAGATGTATTCCTATTTGTCTCTTTGAAATCATATTTTACTTAAACAATGTTTGAAGTTCTAATGTTGCCCTACCGATAGACTCTGTCACTCCGAGTCTGCCTGTAACAAAAGATTCAACCATATTCTTAAATATAGTATTTGTCTCGTTTGGACTTGCATCCAATGCACCCCTAGACCATAGCGCAGAACGAGCAAAAATGACCTTATACGGATCTTCTGGAGAATCTTCTAGTAAGTCTCTTCTAACTGGTGGAAGTCCTGAAATTTCAGAAAAATTCCTTAGAACGGTTGGGCTAGTCATCTTAATAATTGCATTGTATGCAGAAGAGAGTCTGTCTGTTGTTCTCGATATAGCCAACCCATTCATGTGAGCATAGACTTTCTTTGTATCACTACTTCTTGATTGTGGCATTACTGCAATATCAAAATTTAGATTAGGATTTTTGGCCCGCAAAGTTTTGAGCTCGCTAGAAAATCCAAAATACATTGCCAAATCTCCAGAAGTAAATCTTAGATCTGAACTTGGAAGAGATCTGTTCCACGAGTAAACATCTTTAGATGGATTTGCAAATTGTGTGTAAAAAATAAGTGCTGCTTGAGTAGGTGGAACAGTGTATCCAAGTCTCTCATTTAGAATAACAGTGTACTTGTCTGCAGCTCCATTTTCTGAAGTACCTCTAACTACAATATCGTTCCCCGCTTGCAAAATAAGGTTTGTTAAAATTTCTTTTGCATTTTTTACATTTTGAAATTCACCAAAAGCAATTGCACTTTTCATAACATTCAGTGATGTATCTCTTTGAGTAAGACGCGGAACTACAGACATTACTTCGTCCCAATACTGAGGAGCCCTTGTAATACCAGCATTTGTGAACAAAGTCTTATTCCAATACATTACCAAAGGATCAATTGTAAAAGGTACTGCCAAAATACCCCTTGATCCGGTAAATAGATTTCCTTCTTCTACAAATGTATCTTGGAAATCGCGAATAGGGTAACTTTCATAAGGAATTGTATAAATACGTGGTGCATTTGATATTAGTTGATCTTCTCGAAGCATTATTATGTCTGGAGCCCTTCCTTCTGCCAGAGCTTCAACATACTCATCTTCTATTGTATCAATATTTTTCTCTACATACTGAACATTTGAAATATCCACATCATCTTTTCTAGAATCATTTATAAGGGCTGACATAGTGTCTGAACTAACAGTTCCCCACATAACAACAGGCAAAACCGCTTCTTGCTCTTTCCCTCTATTTAATGCAAATAAAATAACAGCCACAACAATAGCCACTCCTGCAAGGACCGAAAGTATTGTCTGAAAAATTGATATGTTTCTAGCCATTTGTCTTAAAAATTAACCCGTAATGATACTGTCCTGTATTTATCTTCCTCTCTAACTCAAATCCATACCTCTTTGCTGAATCTACGACTTCTTCTTCTGAAATTACATCGGCAGGTTTTGGACCAAGTCCGCCATGTGATTCACTCCAGTCAATAATGAGCAATTTACCTTTTGGTTTCAAGATACGTGCAGATTCTCTTATAACAGCCTCCCTGTCTCTAACCTGAAATAAGACATTGCTAATTATTATTCTATCGGCTATGTGATCTACTAAAGTACTTCCATTTTCTTCTTCAACATCAGACCAGATAATGTCTATATTCCTAAGATGATTTTTATCTGCTTCTGTTTTTAATTTTTTCAATAAATCCTGCTGTATTTCGATAGCGTAGACATGCCCAGCATCTCCAACAGCTTTTGAAAGCAAGGTACTATAGTGACCAATACCAGCTCCGATATCGACAACTGTCATACCAGGTTCAACATGAAATTGAGCAATATTTTTTTCTGGTTCTGAAAACATTTGTGTCTTTAGTATATCGCAAGGTTAAGATAATAAACAGTTTTTGTACCCACAATTATTTTTAAGCTCCGTAGGTATAGGCTGTGGATTCCTATATAAAAAGTTTGTGCTACAATATTGCACAAACAAAGCCGACGTATACTGGCAATGGTTCTTTCCTGAATATTCAAAAATTAAATAGAAAAAACAGTTGGCATATTGCCGGCTTTTATTTTTCTCGCAAATACCGCCCTGGAGAGGCGGTATTTTGCATTTAATAATTTGTATCTAAATAAAAAATAAGTACGCACTCCCTCGATTGCCGGTCCTCACTATCGCTTATGTCAAGAGAATTTTTCTGCGAAAAATTTCTATGACAACGCTCTGCTGCGGGGCAATCTCAAGAGTGCGTACTTATTTTTTATTTAGATACAAACAATCGAAGCAATGCTATCACCTTCTCTCATCTTCATAATTCGAACACCTTGAGTTTGTCTTCCAAGCGTAGGTATTTCGGTCAAATCCACTTTTATAACCTGTCCTTTCTTTGAAATAGCAACAAGCTCTGTCATTTCAGGTGTAATAACTGTAGCAGTCATTATATCTCCAATTTTAGCTGTAACATTGGCTGTTTTTATACCAGATCCACCTCGATTTTGAACTTTATAGTCTTTAATAGGTGTTTGTTTTCCATATCCATTTTCTGAAAATACCAAAAGTGTAGGTTTTTCGTATGCAGTTTTTACAATATCAGAAGCAATTATACAATCTCCTTTCTTCAGTTTAAGAGCTCTTACTCCTGCAGCAGAACGTCCCATTTGTCTTACATCACTTTCTTTGAAATGAATAGCTTGACCGCCCTTACTTGCCAAAATTATCTCATCTTTAGGTTCAGAAAAATCAGCAGAGATTAGTTTATCATTTTCATGAAGAGTAATAGATATAATTCCACTTCTTCTAACATCATGGAAACTAGATGCATCTACTTTTTTAATAACACCTTCCTGAGTAACCATTACAATACTTAGCCCGTCACTCTTCTTGGCGTCTTTTGGCATAGCCAAGACAGAAGTAACCTGCTCATCTTGTGCAAGAGAAATAAAGTTCATTATAGATTTTCCACGAGTAGCTTTTTTACCTTCTGGAAGTTCGTACATCTTTAATTGATATGCCTTTCCCTTATCTGTGAAAAATAATAGGTCGCTATGAGTAGAAGCCTCCAAGAAAATACGTACAAAATCTTCGTCTTTTGTATTTAAATCAATAACACCAACACCTCCTCTCTTTTGTTTCTTAAATTCATTTGGATTTGTTCTTTTTATATATCCACCTTTTGTCAAAACTAAGATATTTGGATCATCAGGAATTAGATCTTCTTGTGAAAGGTTTTTAGCACCATGTTTTATAACCTTTGTAAGTCGTGGATTTCCATACTTTTCTTTAACTTCCAAAAATTCATCCTTTATGACTTTTCTCATCTTGGTTTCGCTTGCCAAAAGTTCTTTCAACTCCTTGATAAGTTTTTGAATAGCATGAAGTTCATCTTCAATTTTCTTTCTTTCAAGACCAGCAAGTTTCTGCAGTCTCATTTCCAAAATAGCAGTTGCTTGGATTTCGCTAAACTTAAACTTCTTCATCAAGTTTGCGTGTGCAGTTGGAGTATCTTTTGAAGCCTTAATGAGCTTGATGATTTCATCAATATGATCTAGTGCCTTTTTAAGACCAAGTAAAATATGTTCTCTAGCTTCTGCTTTTGATAATTCAAATTGAGTACGCCGTGTAACTACATCAAATCGATGTTTTACGAATTCTTGCAAAATAGCTTTAAGAGAAAGAGTTTGTGGGACTCCATCTACAAGTGCGACTATGTTGAAATGAAAAGTATCCTCAAGTTGTGTGTGTTTATATAGGTAGTTTAAGATATTTTGCGGATGTGCTGTTGCTTTTATATCTACAACAACTCTTATATCTTCTGATGATTCATCTCGAAGACCTTTGATTCCATCTATTTTTTTATCTCTTACAAGATCTGCGATTCTAGAAACAAGTTCATTTTTCTTTACACGATATGGAATTGAAGTAATGACAATCTGAAACATTCCAGATTTATTTTCGATAATCTCAGCCTCTCCACGAGCAACAACTCCTCCACGACCATTTGCATAAGCAGTGTGAATATCTTTTTCATTAAAAATAATTCCTCCTGTCGGATAATCTGGACCTTTTACAAAATCGAGTAAATCTTCTGTTGTAGCTTTTGGATTTTCTAGTATATGAATAGTTGCATCTAAAACTTCGTCTAGATTATGAGGTGGAATATTGGATGCCATACCAACAGCAATTCCAAGTGTTCCGTTTAGAAGAAGGTTCGGAACTCTTGCAGGTAAAACAGTAGGCTCTGTTCTGTTATTTTCATAGTTTGGTCTAAAATCAACTGTTTGCTTTTCGATATCTCCAAGCATTATAGAAGAAATCTTGCTCATCTTTGCCTCTGTATATCTAGGTGCCGCGGCAGGATCATCATCAATAGAACCAAAGTTTCCTTGTCCAATAACAAGCGGATACCTCATAGAAAAAGGTTGGGCCATCTTTACCATGGCTTCATACACAGAGGTGTCTCCATGTGGGTGGTATTTACCTAAAACCTCTCCAACAATAGCTGCAGATTTTCTTGTCTTTGCATTAGCAGGCAATCCCATTCCATGCATTGCATACAAAATACGACGGTGAACTGGCTTTAGTCCGTCACGAACATCAGGAAGAGCACGGGCGGTAATAACCGACATGGCATAATCAAGATAAGATTTTTTCATCTCCTGACCAATAGAAGCGTCTATTACTTTTCTTGCAATGACTTCATTTCCTTTATCTGACTGATTGTCGTCTTGTTCTACTTTTTTAGCCATTTTTCTTGTTTAATAAAATTATGTTATCACAACGGGACCCCTTTTAAAAGCATTAATTGTCGTTATCAATGACGGTTCTAAACTGATTTCTAATCACTTCAAGAGGTGATGCTATTAAAGAAGCCTTTGATTCTTTTGAAATTTCTCCGCCTTGAGAAAATCCTGTAACTAGATTGAAAAGCCAGAAAATAGCAACGAGACACGTTATTAGGAGCGCAGCCATAAAAGCAAAAGCATTTTTTTCTTCATTCGTTCTTTGGCGAATTTTTTTTAGAGATCCTTCAAAAAACATATTTTTGTAAAAATTAATTTTGAGATTTTAGGACAACTATCTCACCTTGCTTACCATCAACATCCCTTCTTTTTATCGTTAGTTTTTCTACAGGTTTTACATCTTCTGAACTTCCCTCTTCTAGAAATTGTTTTAGAGCAGTTTTATCTCCAACTTGTCCAAAGTGAATCGGAATAATAATAGAAGGCTCTCTTTTTACAGCAAGTTTATATGCTTCTGAAGCATCGAGCACACCCTCACCACCAATCGGAACAAAAAGTACATCAACACTTCCCATAAGCTCTTTTACCTCTCCAGATAAATCTGTATCCCCAAGTGCTCCTAAAAATCCAACTCGTATAGAATCTAATTCGAACGTATATATAGTATTAATTCTCTCAACTCCACCATATGTACTCTTGCTAGCAAAGCCTCTTATGAAAAATCCATCTACTTCGTATTCTCCAGGGCCAGAAACCACAAATGGCTCTTTTTCTTTTCGGGTTACGGCATCCGCTCCGTTCATGTCTGGATGATTCAATGAAATAATAGCGACATCCGCACCAAAGTTAGATCCCTTAAACTTTGATTCTTTAGAAATAGGATTACAGGCAATTGTTGTGTCGCCGTGCGTAATTTTTACAAATTCAACTCCTTCGTATGTAATAACCATAGTTTTAGAAGTATATCATTTCATTTATATTAGTTATATTGACTATATGCAGAAAAATGGTACTGTTTTTAGAAACAGAACTTTTATCATGAAAATTCAAGATCACATAACTACGACTGACTTTGTCCTGGCGATAACTCTCTCTTTTATATCTTGCCCAATACTCTATGGTCTAGATATATTAAGCAAAGAGGCCTCAATTGGATTCTTACTCTCGTTAATTCTAATTACACTAATCATCCTGTTAATTTTTCTGGGGACCAAATCAAATGAAATCCTCAGGAATAGGTCTTATAGAAGGGATAAAATCATTGAAGAAAATCTAGGAAGTCTTGCTGAAAAAACATGGCAAGAAGATATTGCCAGCATTTTACTTCTAAATGAAGGATTTGAAGTAAAACAAATCCGTGATTTTTTACAACTCATGGAAGACGAGGACTTAGATCTTACAGATACAGATGTCGATAATTTCCTAAAAGTACTTTGTGAAAATGGGTATGCAAGATGTGAGATAAGGGCCATTGATGCCTACACAGAAAGTGGCGAGCTGTCTCAATTTAAAAGTGTGATTAGATCATACTTTGCCACAAATAAATTGATCATGGGGCGGAAAAATTATAGAAATATTGTTGTTGGTCCTTACTAATCACTCGTAACCATTCGGGTGTTTTTATTTACAAAAATCATAAAAAATGTATACTGTCTAGGACTTTTTATAAGTCGGAATTGAGCTTAACCCTATGTATTGTAAAGAGATTATGTACTCCGCTTGAGTATATTAAGGATAAGGCACATAGAAACTCTCTTCCTTTAAAAAATATTATGGAAATAGAAAAAGAAGCTGAAGTGACAGTAATGTCAAAGATGATTGAGGATTCAAAAGAACCTCCAAAAGTTGGTGATTTGATTGAAGGAGCAGTTGTTGCTCGAGATAAATCGTCAATTTATATTAACCTAAGTCCTTTTGGAACAGGTATTATTTATGGTCATGAGTACATCGTTGCTCGAGATCTTATTAGAAAAGTACACATTGGAGACAGTGTTACAGCAAAAATCGTAGACACACACGGTCTAGATGGGTACATCGAACTTTCACTTAAAGAAGCTAAACAAGCTCTTATTTGGGGAGAAATCGAAGATTGCATCAAGAACAAGACTCCTATTGAAATCGTTGCTCAAGAAGCAAACAAAGGTGGTCTACTTATGACATGGCAAGGGGTTCAAGGATTCCTTCCTGCTTCTCAACTAAAAACTGAGCACTACCCTCGAGTACAGGATGGTGACAAAGACAAGATTCTAGATGAACTTCGAAAACTAGTAGGACAAAAACTTACAGTTATGATTATTGGTGCTGCAGAAGATGATGGAAAACTTATTTTCTCTGAAAAAGGCATTGATTCTACATCTGATAAGGAGCTTGTTTCTAAGTATTCAGTTGGAGACGTACTAGAAGGTGAAGTTACTGGAATGGTAGACTTTGGAGTATTCATTAAACTAGAAGAAGGACTGGAAGGACTTGTTCATATTTCAGAACTTGCATGGTCACTAGTTGAAGATCCAAGACAACTATTCTCTGTTGGAGAAAAGGTTAAGGTAAAAGTAATTGAAGTTAAGGAAGGTAAAATTTCTCTATCTATCAAGCAATTACTAGACAATCCTTGGAACGAAGCAGATAGTAAGTACAAAAAGGGTGATATCGTTAAGGGTATTATCATCAAGTACAACAAACACGGGGCACTTGCTTCAATTGAAGAAGGTGTTGCTGGTTTGATTCACATCTCAGAATTTGCAAGTGAAGAGAAATTCAAAGAAAGTCTTGAACTTGGAAAATCTTATGACTTTAGAATCACATTGTTTGATGCTAAAGAACAAAAGATGACTCTTTCAACAAAGCTTGAAGGTGATTCTGAAAAAGAAGAGAAGAAGGAAGATAAATAATTAAAATAAGTAGTTGGATTTTAAAGGTTAAATAAAAGGCCTTGCGCTTCGCGCAAGGCCTTTTATTTTATTGATTTATCGAATCAATGTGATAAATTGTCGACAAATGAAAAAAATGTACTTAATAGGAAGTATCGAAAAAGGAGTATATCAAACGCGAGGCATAGTTGAGGCAGAAAATGGGAAAGATATTGCTGAAAAATTAGGCTTATCTTATGGTTGGTCTGGAAAAGGAAAAAGTGGAGAATACCACCAGCTATATCTTATCCAAGAAGACACTGATAAAATATGTATTATAGCAGATGAATTACCCATATTGGATTCTCCAATGAAATTTGAAGCCCAAAATAGTGTCAAACAATCCTAATCTTGGATTGTTTTTTATTTCCACCCATTCACCTCATTCGATGCATTCAAGTACCCATCACGAATCATAATTTCGAGCGCTTCCACTCCTTTCTTTTTTACTTTTGCAAAAATTAATTTTTCTTTTGGATTAAATGCTGATAAAACATGCTTTACTACTTTTTCTTCACCAAGAGGTTTTTTTATTTTTCCAGTAGGCGTAACTCCTGAAATTCCTACACGCAATCGCGGAAATTCTTTCGTCTTTATATGATTAATAGTAGATTCCACTCCTTTATGTCCCCCACTTCCTTTATTAAAAGAAATTTTCAGTCCTCCTATTGGAACATCTAATTCATCATAAACAACAATAGTATTTAGAGCGTCTTTTTTATTCTTAACAAACTTCCTTACCGCTTTACCTGATTCATTCATAAAAGTTTCAGGCAAAATTAGCATTATTTTTTCTTTACCAACTTTTCCATTTGAAATAAGTGCATTTGCTTTTTTATCAAATTCAAAATCCTCAAAATCATGTTTTTTCTGAAATACCTCAACAATATCTCGTCCTGCATTATGTCTTGTGCCATCATATTTTCCTCCCGGATTTCCGAGCCCTACTATATAAATCATAAAGGTAGTATATCAAAATAAAAAATTAAAAAACAAGAAATTATGTCAATCAAGCTTTTTGTAGTAGAATAGCCATAATTATTATGGATAGGGACTCTGGTAGCTTAATTAAAGACTTTCTAAGCTTTACTCTTATTGCTCTTCTTATTGTTATCCCTATAAGAATATACATAGCTCAACCATTTATAGTTAGCGGAGCATCAATGTTTCCAACATTTGAAACTGGAGACTATTTAGTTGTAGATCAAATTTCTTACAATTTTGACAAGCCTACTCGCGGGGACGTCATAATTTTTAAATATCCAAACGATACTTCAAAATTCTTTATAAAAAGAATTATAGGTTTGCCAGGAGAAATTATCGAGATAGAAGGTACAAAAGTATACATCGTAGGAGATGATGGAAAGAGGCATGAGCTTAGCGAACCCTACATAACACTACAAAGAGAAGAATTCATAGAAAAAAAATTAGCATCTGACGAATATTTTGTAATGGGAGACAATCGCCTTGCTAGCTTGGATTCTAGAAACTGGGGACCATTAAAAGAAAACTTTATTATAGGAAAAGCTTTTCTCCGATTACTTCCATTTGATGAATTAAATTACTTACCAGGTAAATATCAAAATTATGAGCTCTAAAGAAAAGAAACCAACAAAAACTACGGCCAATAAAACTGCAGATAAAGTAGAAAGTGCTTGCGTTAGTGCAACGTATTTTGGATTTACAATAGAAAATGCTCCAAATGTAACGACTGAACACAAAGAAATAGCCGAATCTATAAGAAAAAACAATACTTTTATACATGACGACTTCCCACCTGTAGAAGAGCTAATTGCCTCTTTATCTATGTACTCAAAGAATGAGAAGATGCAAAAATTTAAACCAGCAATGCTTTATTATGAAGGACAAGCTCGCGGAAGTCACAAAAAAAAGAAGAAAAAAGATGGTGAGACAATAATAAATCTACACATAATTGGAACTCCAAAAAGTATAGCAGAGGCCACTCTTATAAAGATTGCACATATAATTCTTACTGATGAAGGTCACAAAGATTTACAAGTAGATATAAACAGCGTTGGTGGCAAAGACGAACTACAAGCCTTCAATCGAGAACTGACCGCCTACTTTAGAAAAAATATAAATTCAATGCCTCCTAAATGTAGAGAACTTTTTAAAGAAAGTCCCTATGCTGTAATGGCATCTAATTCTAAAGATTGTGAGAAAATAAGAGAAGAAGCGCCCTCTCCTATTTCTTTCTTGTCAGATGACAGCAGGAAACATTTCAAAGAAGTAATTGAGTTTCTAGAATCTCAAGAAATAGAATACATGATGAACAAAGATTGTATTGGAGATCTTTTTTATTCTACAGATTCTGTCTTCACAATCACTGATACTAAAAAAAATATCGTAATGGCGAGTGGTTCAAGATACAATCTTCTTGCGAAAAAAGCTGGATTGAAAAAAGACATACCAGGTGCTTTCATAACCCTAACCATAAATAAAAGTAAAAAAGTCAGCAGGACAAGAGTGCCGGATCTCCATAAATCTAAATTTTACTTTATTCAGCTTGCCTTTGATGCAAAACTAAAAAGTCTCTACATTATAGATGAGCTAAGAAAATCAGGAGTAGCAGTATTCCAGTCACTAAGTAAAGACAGAATAAGTACTCAGCTTGAGGCAGCAAAGAGCATGAAATTCCCTTATATTCTGATCATGGGGCAAAAAGAAGCTCTCGATAACACTGTTATAGTAAGAGATTCAAACACTCATTCACAGCAATCAGTACCTATTAAAAACCTGGTCGAACACCTTAAAAAACTAAAATAAGCTTTAAATATAAGCCTGCTTGTATAAAATAAGCTTATATGGTACGCTAATTCTCACTATGGCAACAAATGCACACATAGAATCAAAGAAAAACGAGAACGGAGTAAACGTTCTAAAACGCTTCACTAGAAAAGTTCAAGAATCTGGTGTTCTTAGACATCTTAGAAATAGAAGATGGCTAACAAGAGACCTTTCTCCATATACTCAAAAAGTTCAAAAACTTAAGGCTATAAACAGAAAAGCTGAAGTTGAACAAATGATTAAAATGGGTAAGCCTCCTGTACAGAAAAGAGGGCGACGATAATTCTATGGTTTCTATTCAAAACTTCACAAGACAAAAGCCTGGTGTATCTACCAGTCTTTTTGTTTCAATATCAGATGAGATATTAGGAAAAAAGTATGATCTTTCCTTAATCTTTTCTGGTTCAACAAGATCACGTCGTCTAAACAAAGAAAATCGAGGTAAAAACTACATTCCAAATATTTTAAGTTTTCCATATGAAAAAGATGAAGGTGAAATAATAATCACATTATCTAATTTAAAGAAAGAAGCTCCACAATACGAGATGTCAGAAAAAAAATACTTAATTTTTCTTTTTATACACGGATGTCTTCATTTAAAAAGAATTGATCATGGTACAAAGATGGAAAATCTTGAAGATAGATACCTTAAAAAATATTCTAAAGGAAGATAGTGGGTTCTCCACATATGAAATAAGTATATATTTGTGTACAATATATAAGTTGGATTTTTCTAACTTATGAACACATGAAGAACATTGCAGTCGGAATTGACATAGGAACATACAAAGTAAAAGTTGTAGTGGCTGAGCAATCTGAGCGAGGTTCTTTTCCTCGCATACTAGGAGTCGGTCAAGCCGAATCAAAAGGTCTAAGACACGGATACATAATGTATCCAAACGATGCTACAAAAAGTGTCAGACAAGCAATCCTCCAAGCAGAAAAAGCTACTAAAATAAAAATAAATAAAGTATTTTTATCTGTTGGTGGAATTGGACTAAGTAGTATATCTACAGTCGGTTCAGTCATGATATCTAGAGCTGATTCAGAAATAACTCAATTAGATTTAGATAATGCTATTGAAGAAAGTCAAAATCAAATTCCCTCAACTTTTATACAAAACAGAAGAATAATCCACAGCATACCTACTTATTTTAGAATTGACGGAAAGCCTATTTTAGGAAAAAATCCAGTTGGAATGAAAGGAGTAAAGCTTGAAGTAAAAGTTTTATTTATAACTTCTCTAGAACATCATCTACAAGAGTTAGTCCAAGCAGTGGAAGAAGCAGGTGTAGAGATAATAGATGTTATGGCAGCTCCTCTTGCTGCGAGTCTTGTAACTTTATCTAAAGCAGAAAAAGTTGCTGGATGTATATTGGCAAATATTGGATCTGAGACTGTTTCTATAGTTGTATACGAAGATGACATTCCAACTTCCTTGGAAATTTTTCAAATTGGTTCAAATGACATAACAAACGACATTGCTCTTGGTTTTAAAGTCTCTCTAGAAGAAGCAGAAAAAATTAAAAAAGAACACAACAGTGACAGAGATAGAGATAGGAATACTTCAAAGAAAAAATTAGATGAGATAGTGAGCGCAAGACTTTCTGATATTTTTGAATTAATAGAAGCTCATCTAAAAAAGATAGATAGAAGTGGACTTTTGCCTGCTGGAATTATTTTAACTGGTGGAGGATCTGGAATCACAACAATAGAAGATTTAGCTAAAGCTTATTTGAAATTACCTACAAAAACTACGGGGCTTGCATGTGACATAGATAAAGTAGAATGTTTTGATAAAAACGTAAGAATAAAAGATTCTAATTGGGCAGTTGCCTACGGCCTAACTATCTTTGGCCTACAAGCAGATGATAATCCTGTAATGATAAGTAATATCACTAGAGGCCTTGTTAAAAGGATTAAAGCATCAATAGTAAAGCTTTTCAAACAATTTCTCCCTTAATTAACCAACATATCCACCTCTTTTTATATCAATGTCAACTTCCATGTGAGACTGTCATTTGCTAGTATGTCTAGCATAAAGATGTATGGCTCTGAGGGTCATTATTTTAATTTAAATACTCAAAATACTATATGCCTCAAATAAAATCAGAAGTAGAAAGTTTTGCACGGATCAAGGTCCTTGGAGTTGGAGGATCTGGAAAAAACGTAGTAAACCACATGGTTGCCTCTAAAGTAAAAGGTATTGATTTTATTGCAATAAACACAGATGCTCAAGATTTGCACAACTCTCTAGCTAAGAGGAAGATCCACATAGGAAAAAACCTAACTAAAGGTCTTGGAACTGGAATGAATCCAGAAATGGGAAGAAAAGCTGTAGAAGAAACTCGAGAAGAAGTACAAGAAGCAATCAAAGGTGCTGACATGGTATTTATTGCATGTGGTCTTGGTGGAGGTACTGGATCTGGAGCAAGTCCCCTAATTGCACAAGTTGCTAAAGAAGCAGGGTGCCTAACAGTAGCTGTTGTTACAAAACCTTTCTTTTTTGAAGGGACACAAAGAAACAGAATTGCTGAAAGCGCTCTTGCAGAACTAAGAAAAGAAGTTGATGCAATTATTGTTATTCCAAATGACAGACTACTAAACAATATTTCAAAAGAAACTACAGCAAAAAATGCTTTTGCAATGTGTGACAATATTCTAAAACAAGCAGTTGAAGGTATCTCTGACCTTATTACAACTCCTGGTATCATCAACATCGACTTTGCTGATATCAAAGCTATTCTAAAAGATACTGGTTCTGCACTTATGGGTATCGGTATTGCAAATGGTGACAAACGAGCAGAAGAAGCAGCAAAACTTGCTATCAATTCCCCACTTCTTGATCTTTCTATCACTGGAGCTAGAGGTGTACTATTCTCAGTTGCTGGTGGAGATGACCTAACTATGTTTGAAATCCAAGATGCCGCAAAGACAATCACAGAATCTATGGATCCTGACGCTAGAGTTATTTTTGGAACAATCAAAGACGAATCAATAAAGAAAGGAGATGTTAAGGTGACAATCATCGCATCTGGTTTTCCAGAAAATGCGGAAAAGAAATCTTTATTTGCAAACGAACAACACCAAGCACAACAACCAAAAGAAGAAGAGAAAGAAAAAAGCGGAATAATGGGAGGAAAAATTTTTAACACAATAGAAAAACCAAAGGAAATTAAAAAAGAAATAGAATCTCCTAAAAACATAAAACCAGAATCAGAAGATGACGATGATGACTGGGGAGCAGTTCCGGCTTTTCTTCGAAGGAGTAAGATTAAGTAAAATAAAAATTATCTATAATAGTATTAAAAAGCGCTTCCTTAAAAGGAAGCGCTTTGATTTTTCTAAGCAAAGATCATTTAGGCACTTTGAGATGTCACAGAATTAGATGCCAATGGAAAAGCAAGTGGCGGATTTGAAAATCTTTTAATTTCTTCAAGTGCCATTTCCTTTTGGTATACTCTCTGGAGATACGCCAGTGTTTTTTCTGAGATAAGATCACACAAGAGTTCTCCGATATGACCGATTCTTTCCAATTCCTTCATCAAGATGTATAGATACTCTTCTGCTTCTACACTATCCACCACGATGTTAGAACTAGAGACAATAACCCTGCTCAAGATCGAGACAATCCATGTCTCATTTTCGAACCTAAGATTGAAAAAGCAACAGAACCCCGTGGCTTTAGGGATAATGAAAGTATAATCCTCCGACCCTGAATCAACATGGTGTTGAGTTACATTTTCACCTGCAATAACGACAAGATTCAGAAGCTGCTTTCTTTTAAATACTGTAATGTTCATACGAGAGACATATTGTCATCTATTTACTTTTATGTCAATTAAAAAAGGCGATTCCCAAAGGGAATCGCCTTAAATTTACTTTCTGCTTACTTCCTAAAGTCCACCAGGAATCTCCACAATCCGCACATCTTCATCAGACCTTACCATGAGGATCTCCCCTTCACTCTCATAACTCATGAGAACTGGCTCATAGCTGTGTCTCCAAAGACTTTCATTAAATCTCTCAATAAATTCCCTAGCTTGTTTCTTAAGCTTCTCTTTCTCCTCGTCTTTGTCACTAGAGCCAATCGAAGCTTGAGTAATAAGGTAATCCTTCTTCTCTACTGCCCGCCGATAATTGACCAGCGTTTTGAGATCAGAAACCCACTTCCTTTCAGTATAGATTCCCAGATCGTTACTTGTGCAACTCTCGGTGTTTAGGGCTCTTGAAACAGATTCGAGATGCATCAACTGAGTACCAGTATCTATTTTTCCGTAGAATACATCGAGTATTTTGAGCTGGAGATTTGAAACGAGTTGCTCTTTATCATTTGATCTATTGGGAAAAAATGAAACTATCAATGAAACTATCACTGAGATAATCAGTGCCGAAAATGTATATCCAAAGAACGCTTTCATTCGAGACTTTATATCACGAAAATATACATAGGTCAATAAAAACAAATAATGTGCGGAGAAGTCTTTCGTATGAAATAAAAAACCGCCTCGTAACCAAAGGCGGCAAAAATTTAAAGAAAAATCAATTACGTTTCAACCTTCCTAAACTCCTGAGTCTCTTGAGGCGCTTCTCTGGAATATCTTCCCACTCCATCGAGGATATTTTATCTCTCTCCCGCAAAAATGGATCGATCAATTTTTGGAATTCTGGTTTCGCTATATTATATGCTTGGTCATAATAATAATCCCCGTCAGTTTCCAATTTAATCTCCAAGATCATAGCTTCAAGTATGGCCTTGTGAATATCGGAAGTGATTTCAGTAATACTTTCCCCCTGTACTTCCTCCTCATTTTTTATAATTCTATATTCCAAGACATCTGGACTCAAAACACCTACTAAGACATCCAAGAAATCGGTGCTGCCTGATTCTCTAATCTCGGACACTTTTTCCTTTAAAAGTTTTATTTCTTCCTTAGCAACTTTATTCCAGGCAAATTCCTTCTCTTGCAACAGAATAAAATCTCTTTCATTCTTGTCTAAACGATTTTCTTTTCTTAAATACGCCCAGATTAGCAAAAAACTAAAAATAAGAAATATGGCTACCATTACGATGTGTGGCTTTTTCATCTATAAATATTCTAAATTAATGTTCTGAGTTAATGTTCTAAATCCGCATATTTATACTATAAATACAAACACTGTCAATAAATAGAAATTATTTCAACCCCAAAGGTCAAAGAAAATAAAATCTGTTATACTGTCATGTATTATAAATTCACCTAAATCAATCATGTACGATCTCGCAATTATCGGGGGTGGGCCTGCTGGAGTTTCAGCTGGAGTCTATGCATCTCGAAAAAAACTCAAAACTGTTTTTATTACAAAAGACTTTGCCGGACAAAGTACTGTCTCTGACGGTATTGAGAATTGGATTGGTACAGAAAATATTTCAGGTATTGATCTATCAAAAAACCTGGAGAATCACCTGAAAGCTTACGCTGAGGACATTGTGGATATAAAAGAAGGACAACTCGGAGAAAAGGTAGAAAAAATAGATGGTGGTTTCAAAATAACTACAGACAAAGAAACTTTCGAGGCAAAGACCGTTCTCATCACGACAGGAAGTCATAGAAGGAAACTAGATGCAAAAGGAGCAGATCAATTTGAACATAAAGGTATAACATATTGCGCATCTTGCGACGGTCCCCTTTTCACTGGAAAAGATGTGGTTGTAATTGGTGGTGGAAATGCTGGTTTTGAAAGTGCGGCTCAACTTCTAGCTTATACAAAATCAGTTACACTAATTCACAGAAATAAAGAATTCTTAAAAGCAGATGCAGCAACTGTAGATGCAGTTTTGAAGCATCCGAATATGAAGACAATCATGAATGCAGAGACGATCGAGGTGCTAGGCGATAAATTTGCAAATGCTCTCATCTACAAAGACCGAGACACTGGAGAAGAAACAGAAATAAAAACAGATGGAATTTTTGTAGAAATAGGAGCCATCCCTACCACTGATATGGTAGATGGAGTTGCCGAAAGAGATGAATTTAACAGAATTATTGTAGATCCAGCAAATCAACGCACAAAGACTACCGGAATATGGGCGGCTGGAGATTGTACTAATGGACTTTATCATCAAAACAATATTGCCGCAGGTGATGCCGTTAAAGCCCTTGAGGATATCTATATTTACGTCAAAAAAAGCTCATAATGTAGTTTCTATGACAATATGTTAAAATAGATTTTATTTAATAACTTACAAAATATGTCTGAAATTGACCAAGAAGAAGAGGTTGTGGAAGCAAAACCCAAGAAAAGCACAGGAGGTAAAAGTATAGTTACTTCTATTATTATAGTAATCCTCCTAATTGCTGGTGCAATTTATTACAGCAATACATCAAGCTCTCCAAAAGGATCTACTGACAAGACAGTAGTTGCCACAGTAAATGGTGAGGAAATTATACAAGCTGAAATCGATGATAGATTCACTCAAATAAAAATATCTCTTGAGGCACAAGGGGCAGATACTCAAAATGAGACCGCTGTAGCTCAAATAAAATCAGATATTTTGGAAGAAATTATCACAAGTACTCTAGTAGAACAAAAAGCAAAAGAAGCAGGATTTTCTACTACAAAAGAAGAAGTTGATACAGAGATCCAAAAGATAAAAGATCAGATAGGAGATGATGCAACTTTCAAAGCAGAGCTTGAAAAAGCTAGTCTTACAGAGAAAACCCTTAGAGAAAATATTGAAACTCAATTGACTATTCAAAAATACATTGACCAAGAAGTTGATACAGATGCAATAGTGATTACAGATGAAGAAATCGCAGCGGTATACGATCAAGCTGCCGCAAGCCAAACTGATCTTCCACCTCTTGCAGATGTTTCTGAGCAAATAAAAGCACAGATTAAAGCAACAAAGGAACAAGAGTTGGTAAATACTTTTATCGACAATCTAAAAGCAGAAGCTGAAATAACAAGAAATTAATCAATCTAAAATATTTTATAAAACCACATCTCTAGATGTGGTTTTATTGTTATACTAAATAAATGAATTTCTTTAAAAAGATAATGTCTGATGCATTATTTATTATCATCCCTTCCATCATAATAATGGTTTGGACTTTTTTATCTTTCAAAACAACAGAGTCTCCAAATGAAAGTCTATTATTTGTAAATGAATTATTCTCTGGTTTTATAAGTACAAAAATCAGAATAACTGTCCTATGTATCATCTTTGTTATGTCCTTAAAGATGATTGTTGACATAATTATTTCCAAAAGACAAAGAATGGAAATGATGAAAGAGTACATTCAAAATATTGCATACATAATCATTTTTCTAATTGGAAGTGCAGCTCTTGGATATGCAATATCGATACTTATTAGAGGCATAGAAGCCGATTCTGTAATAAAAGCTACAAAGACTCTAATAGGTCTAGAAAACATGATACTCCCTCAAAATGCGCTTTTCTTGCTGCATTCTATGCACATTCCACTCTTCTTTGAGATACTTATATCTTGGTCATATATTCATCTTGCATTAATGTTTGTAATGACCTTTATTTTGGTCTTTATATACAATCCATCAGATTTTAGAAATTTAATTTTAACAATCACAATCACTCCTTTGCTATTCTTCCCTTTCTGGATATTATTCCCTGCCACTTCTCCAGAAGGTTTTTATGTTGAAAATATTTTTGATCAAACTTTCTCTGAATCAGAAACAAAAGAAATATTAAAACTGGAACGCTCAGACTACACAGAAAAAATTACAAAAGATTTAAATGAGATATGGATTTCTGAGGATAATTCTTATTTAAATGTTTCTTCTTTTCCAAGTCTGCATGCTGGTTGGGGTATCATCTTGGCATTTTTCGCAATACGAGTACGCAGGAAACTAGGAATTATCTACATCCCCTGGCTTATTCTAAATATAATAGGAACCTTTTACCTATTTCAACATTTTATACTAGATGCAATTGCTGGAGTCTTATTTAGTGCTGTTATTTTGTGGTTTTTTGTACGGGATGAGGAGTATTAAAATGTATTTGACTTATCTTATTAAAATCTCTAATATCAAAAAGAACTTCAGAACACAAACCTAAACAATTAAATAAGATGAAATTCAAGAAAGATAGCTTTGTAGTTAAAACCGCTTTTAAAGACTTGACTCCGCCAGATGAAATAAGTCTGTGCGTTTTATTTCGAAAATTCATCTGCGGGATAATGACCGGTGTGATAGCCAACGCCATAATTATTATATCTTATATAATAGGAACACCGATAGCGTTCTTATTTGGATACATTCCAGCTCGATTCGATAAAAATAACGGGGACTTGTTCAGAGAAATATACTTTGAAGATATTCCTGGGACTCTATACAGATTCACACCTTTTTGGGCTTCGTTTATTATCTTCATGATAATGTGGTCTTATGGAATTTATCAGAAATACTTTTTTTCGGAAATTGGAATAGAAGTTGTATCCACTATATCTGGATGGCCTATGTTTATCTTGCAATTAAGCGTATCTATTCTAGTAGGTACAATATTTTCATTCCTCTTCACCTTCATTGTTGTGAGAGCTAGAAACGTTTGGCACAATTCCAGTACGGTTGATTTATTCAAGGCAAAGATGTCTGCCACAAAAGAAAAAATTTGCCCGATAGTTAGTATTGTCGATTGAATTCAAATCTCATTTTGAGTAAACTCCGGGAGCCCGGGGTTTTTTATTTGGTGAGCCTTTAAATATTTTTTATTTTACTTTTTTGGATTTCTTTTCTATTCTCTTTTATCTCGTAGTTGTTTTAATTTTTTCTGTAAGTCTAACACAGTATTTACATTTAAGATGTTCTATTGTACGCTCTTAAGTATGATACATTTTATAGCAACAATCATATATATATTAATTATAGCATTTTTTGCACTACTAACTTTCGGATGGTTACTTGGCGTATTCGCTAAATTAGCATTAGAAATCATAGATTTTTTACCTATCGCTAGAAAGCGTCTGCAAAAGCGTTTCAACAAAGATCGCCCTAGTAGTAGGCTTTAATTTATTTATTATTGGCGACAACATTTCTGTTGGATAACCAGATGATCTGGCCATGTCTATAACCGTTGATGGTTAAGTTCTGTAAGATTATATTAATAAGTATCCGGAAATTAATTTAACCCTTCTCAAGTGCTTAAAAATTTTATAAGTTCATTATTACTAACTGCATAAATTATTTTTTTTATTGTGTCTTTTGGAGGCAACCCAAAAGACATTAAACCAACGACTTCTTTATTATTAGTATCAAGGACTGGTCCACCTGACATACCCACGATTCCTCCATGAGAAAGTCTAAAACATTCACATTTTTTCATAACAATATCATCTCCTATTTTTAGATTGTTAATTTCTTCAATTTCAGCAATGAACCCATCTCCCCTTGCTTTACAATTTTTAGGTATAGCATATTTGCCTATAAAAATTTTTCTTTTACCCCACCGCAGATTGTTTAAATTGATCGGCATGATATTAGCTATATATCCAAGACTTTCTGTTTTTGTGTTTCTCTCAATTTCCTTTCCAGAAATTTTTAAAATGTCACCTTTGATATTTTTTGAAATATAAATTTTGGTTAAGTCTTTTGAAAAATTAGAGGAAATATTTCTTTTGAATATCTCAAAACTTTGCCCAGACTCAAACAAGACCCAATACTGGACGTTTTTAAAATCATTATTCGGTTTAAAATTATTTTGAGACAAAACATGTGCTGCTGTTGCTATATTGTGTCTATCGACAGCAAAACATGTACCGCACACACCTCCCTTAATTCCTGTAAAATTACCAATTTCGTTATATGATAATTTTAATATTATTCCAACCATAATATTTAGATTATACACTTCTCGAGCGCTCGCACTAGCACTCTAATTTGTGACTCTACCGGGAATCGAACCCGGATTTCCAGGATGAAAACCTGGTGTCCTAACCGTTAGACGATAGAGCCATTAGCAAAGAATATAACATTATTTTGTAAAAAAACAAAGGGCATGTTATATTTTGCATACTCTTTTAAGGGCGATTAGCTCAGTTGGCTAGAGCGTCTCATTGACGTTGAGAAGGTCACAGGTTCAAATCCTGTATCGCCCACTATGAAGATTTTAGCCATAGAAACATCTTGTGACGAGACTGCATTTAGTCTAGTAGAAGCAACTGGGGAAATTTCATCTCCATCTTTTAATGTATTAAATACCTCCCTATTTTCTCAAATTGATATTCATAAAGAGTATGGCGGAGTCTTCCCAGCACTAGCAAAAAGAGAGCATGCAAAAAATGCGGTCCCTTTACTGAAAGAAGTTCTTGGTAAAGAAGTAAAAACAGGATTCACAGAAATCACTCCTGAAAAAGAAGAATTAATAAAACAAATCTTAGAAAGAGAAATCAACCTATTTGAGAAACTGCAAAATTTTCTAAAAGAAAATCCTAAACCAGACTTAGATATGTTGGCTGTTACTTATGGTCCAGGACTTGAACCGGCACTTTGGGTTGGAATAAATTTCGCACGCGCTCTTTCTGTTGCTTGGGATATTCCACTACTTCCTGTAAATCACATGGAAGGTCATCTTACATCAGTACTATTGGAGGAAAAAGTAGCACAACTTCCCGCTATTTCCCTACTAATATCCGGTGGACATACAGAACTCATTCACATAGAAGACTGGGGGAAATATAAAGTAATTGGAAAAACAAAAGACGATGCAGTTGGAGAAGCATACGACAAAGTGGCTAGGATGTTGGATATTCCATATCCTGGAGGCCCAGAAATTTCTAGACTTGCAAAAGAAGCGCGAGACGAAAACCTGACAGACAATGAAATATCTTTTCCACGTCCGATGATAAATACGAAAGATTTGGATTTTTCATTTTCTGGATTAAAGACAGCTATTTTATATACGGTTCAGAAAATAAAAGATATAACTGACTTAAAAAAGAAAAATATAGCTCGTGAATTTGAACAAGCTGTAGTTGATGTTTTAATAAAAAAGACCGAAAGAGCACTTAATCAGTCTGGCTCCAATACCTTGATTGTTGGCGGTGGAGTAATAGCCAACAAATACATTCGAGAAAACCTATCTAAGCTCGCCCAAAATGTATATTTTCCTACTCAGTCACTTTCTACAGACAATGCAACGATGATAGCTATTGCTGGATATATCAAGCAATTTGAATATGAGCCTATTATAAATCCGGGGATTAAAGCCCTTGGAAATGCTTCGATTGAGAGTAGATAATTTGACACTTTTCCAATACATGATATAGTAGTGGCGGAAACATTTCATACAAACAAGGTGCGAGGACTAAATCCAACTACTACCTCGCGGATTGACGAATGCCTGTTGTTGCGTATTTTTAAATAAAAAAATACGACAATCCATATCAGGATAGTACTCTCTCTGAATCTCACCTTACACACAAGCCCCGTGTCGCTTCTCCAACTCAGCGACACGGGGTTTTCTTTCATAATATCCTTATTTCTGCTAGTATTTTGCATATGAATGAAAAATTCCTAAAGCCATACGAACCAGCAGAAACAGAGCAGAGAATCTACAAAAAATGGGAGGATAGTGGTTTTTTTAATCCAGATAATCTCCCAAATGGACCAGAAAAGACATGGTCTACGATAATGCCTCCTCCAAATGCCAATGGTCGTCTGCATGCAGGGCACGGTCTTGATATGACAATCAAGGACATCCTTACACGATTTAAAAGAATGCAAGGATTCAAGACTCTATTTCTCCCAGGTGCAGATCACGCTGGTTTCGAGACTCAAATAGTTTATGAAAAAAAACTAGAAAAAGAAGGACGATCTCGAATGCACATGGATCCAAAAGAACTCTATGATGAAATCCTTGCTTTCACTTTGGAGAACAAGAAATACATGGAAGAAGATGTTAAAAGACTTGGAACAAGTTGTGATTGGTCACGAGAAAAATTTACATTAGATCCAGATGTTATCTCGACAGTACACCAAACTTTTAAAAAAATGTTCGATGATGGACTTGTTTATAGAGGCGGAAGAATCTGTAACTGGTGTACAAAACACCAGACTTCCCTTTCAGAAGTTGAAACAGAATTCATCGAACAAACAGATCCTTTTTATTATTTTAAATATGGTCCTTTCACTATTGGTACAGCACGTCCGGAGACAAAATTTGGAGACAAATACGTAGTAATGCATCCAGATGATAAAAGATACGCGGAGTACAAACACGGAGACAATATCGACCTAGAATGGATAAACGGTCCCATCACTGCAACTATTATAAAAGACGAAGCTATCGACATGGAATTTGGAACTGGAGTCATGACAATCACTCCTTGGCACGATGCTACTGACTTTGAGATTGCAGAAAGACACAAATTAGATAAAGAACAAGTTATAGATGAGTACGGAAAACTCCTTCCTATTGCCGGAGAATTTGCTGGAATGAAAATAGCAGAAGCTAGACCTAAAATTGTTGAAAAACTACAAGCAAAAGGTTTGGTAGAAAAAGTTGATGAAAAATACAAGCACAACGTTAAAGTTTGTTATAAATGTAACCGTACAATCGAACCACAAATCAAAGATCAGTGGTTTATAAAGATGGCTCCCCTTGCAGAAATGGCTCTAAAAGGACTAGCCGAAAATAAATTCTCTTTTGTTACAAATCAATTTGAAAAAGTTTTTACTCACTGGATGAACAATCCAATGGACTGGAATATTTCTCGACAAATCGTTTGGGGTATTCCTATTCCTGCTAAAGTATGCGACGAATGTCATGATGGTGTCGTAGATTTGGATGATTCAATTCACGAATGTCCTAAATGTAATGGGAAACTTCGAAAAGATACTGATACATTTGATACTTGGTTTTCATCTGGTCAGTGGCCACTTGTCACTCTTGGGTATCCAGATGGTGAGGATTTCAAAACATATTACCCTACTCAATTTATGGAGACAGGAAAGGATTTGGTATTCAAGTGGATTCCTAGAATGATTATTTTTGGACTATATCTTTCTGGAAAAGAACCTTTTAAAGACATCTATCTTCATGGGATGATAAATGACGAGAAAAATCAAAAGATGAGCAAAAGTAAAGGAAATGTAATGAGTCCTGTAGATTTGATAGAGGAATTTGGAGCAGATGCCCTGCGTATGTCCCTTATTATTGGAAATACTCCAGGAAATGATATGGCGCTTTCTAAAGACAAGATTAGGGCTTACAAAAAATTTGTAAATAAAATCTGGAATGCCACAAGATTTGTATTAGAAAATACAGAAGTATTTGATGTAAATAAAAAACCAAAACTTACTGAAACAGATGAAAAATACCTTGAAACTCTAAATCAGACTGTTACAGACATTACAGAAGATATAGAAAATTATAGATTACATTTAGCAGGAGAAAAACTCTATCATTATTTCTGGCACAATTTTGCTGACATCATTATCGAGGAAACAAAAACACGAATCCTAAAAGGTGAACAAGAAGAGACCGATTCTGCAAAGTGGATTATATATCACATACTAACCACTCAACTAAAAGCACTTCATCCTTTTATTCCTTTTGTAACAGAAGAAATCTGGTCACTTTTGCCGTATAATAAAAAAGACGATTTATTAATGGTGGAAAAGTGGCCTATATAATATGAATATTATTACAACTATTTTCTTTGCTCTTCTTGGTGGAATTTTGCCAGCAGTTATTTGGTTATTCTTTTGGCTTAAAGAAGACGGAACTCATCCGGAACCAAACAACCTTATAATACGGACTTTCTTTTATGGAATGCTCGCGGTTCCCGTATCTTTTGTATTTGAATACATAGTTAATGTATTTATTTTAAATGGTTCTCTTGATCCAAAAACTGCCATTCAAGATTCTCTTGTATTAGGCACAATAACTCTTATTTCTTGGGCTTTTATAGAGGAGGTTACCAAATACATTGCAGCAAACAAAAGTGGAATATCAAAAAAATCAAATAACGAACCAATAGATCCTGTTATTTATCTTATTACTGCAGCACTTGGTTTTGCGGCCCTAGAAAATGCTTTCTTTATTTTTACTCCTATACTCGATGGAAATTTTTCTAATGCCCTTATTACTTCAAACTTAAGATTTATAGGAGCAACACTTCTGCACGTCACATCTTCTGCATTAATAGGAATCTTTATTGCATTTTCTTATTTCAAATCACAAACAATTAAAAAAACTTATCTTTTCGCAGGAATTACTGCTTCTGTAATATTGCATTCGCTCTTTAATTTCTTTATAATTAATTTTGATGAATTTACTCTGATTATCTTCGGTGCTGTCTGGATCCTTATCATCACCCTCATCATCATTTTTGAAAAGATTAAAAATATTCACTTAAACAGTATTAACTGATATGTTTGGACACAAGAAAAAGAAATCCTCATTTTTTGAAAAATTAACCGGAAGTGTCGATATAGATGCTGATTTTGATGAATACGAAGAAGAACAGCCACATTACGATGATACTCCTAGGCACCGATCTGCTCACCCACATCAAATAGATCAAAGGTTAGAAGAAGAATCAGAACAAGAACTCCTAGAACTAGAGGAAGAAGAAGGTCAACTTTCTGTAGATGTATTTCAGACTCCAGATGAAATAGTAGTGAAAACAATGGTTGCTGGCGTGCGGCCGTCTGATTTGGATATAGATATTACTCGAGATATGGTTACAATTCGTGGGACAAGAGAAGAAGATTTAGAAGTCGATGAAGAAGATTTTTACCACAGAGAACTTTATTGGGGTACTTTTTCTAGAGATATAGTATTGCCTGAGGAAATTGATGTTGAAGGTGCTAGTGCTGTTGAAAAAAATGGATTGCTTGTGATTAGAATGCCTAAACTTGATAAAAAGAGAAAGACTAAGTTGCAGGTGAAAAGTAAGTAAGGTTTGGGTCATTTTAGGGTCCTACACCAGAATAAATAAAAAATAAGGAATCTGAACGAAAATATCTCGACTGTTTGAGATTTCTATAATAAAAAAGACAGAAACTAGGTGTCTGAAGCCCAGACCCTACGCCCAACCACTTCAG
>Ga0213866_10000124_pt1 | contig 62628 bp, 59 predicted proteins | sample PICome_11_FD_160079 | JGI IMG/M metagenome (GOLD analysis project Ga0213866, IMG submission 160079) | Coastal seawater microbial communities near Pivers Island, North Carolina, United States - PICO284 | ecosystem: Environmental > Aquatic > Marine > Coastal | place: USA: North Carolina...
TGCGGCAGCGTCGGTCGAGATGTGGACTCCGTACACGCCATCGAGATACCCCTCGACGAAGCAGACGGGATAATCGCCGCCGTTCGCCGGAGCGCCGAACCCGAAACTGGCGACCTCGAGCATGTGCGGTAGGGCCTCGAGGGTCACGCCGCGGTCAAACGATCGGAAGAACCCCTCTTCGCCAGGGCCATCGCCACCCTGGCCGCCCGCCGTCATCCACACATGGCCGGTCACGGGCGACATGACCTTGACATTGAAGTGCCATAGGCCTGCCGCGCCGTCGGTCGGAAGTCCGTGGTGGACCAGCTCCCAACTCGCACCGCCATCGCTGGTTCGCTGGAGCCCACGGTTGTCAGTAGTAACCCGGTCGGTATTGAGCCAGTAGAAGACTCCGGGAACCTCGGCGTCGGCGCACACCACACGCCTGCAGAGGAACTGGGAGTCGTGAACGGCCCCGAACTCGCCACCCGCCTCATAGGTCACGCCACCGACCGACACCGGATGCCAGGTGTCCCCGCGGTTCGTCGTGTAGTAGACCCCCTGGTTGGCGCCGCCGACGAGGACAAGGTTGTCAAGCGTGCCGTAAGCGAGTGATGCGGATCGGGCTGCCCGACCGACCGGAATCGACCCGAATGGCTCCCAGGTCCGACCGTCGTCGAGGGAGACCCCCGACCGGCGAAAGTCGTCGTTGTCCCACGAGGCGAGCACCGCCAACGCTTGCGGATTCTCTGTCGAGTGGTCGAGTCCCCAACTTGCGCCGAACCCGTTGCGCAGCGTGTCTGCACCCATCACCTCCGGGTAGTGACGGTTCTCCCGGTCGAGCTGTCCGTAGGTCTCGTCCCACGCAGCGACGTGGAGTCGTGAGCTTCCCGGTGGAGCGAGCAACACGTTCACGCAGAGCCCCTCGAGGCCCACTCCGTGGGTCGCAAGTACGAGCTGCTCCTCGTCTTCCGCTCGCTCAAAAAGCTCGGAAACCGGGACAGAGGCCACACCCTCGTTGCCCCCGGCGAACCATACGCGGGCCGAAATCGGGTCGACCGCAGCGGCATTCGCCAGGTAACCCTCGTCCACATCATGCCAGCCGATGCCGTCCACGCTTCGCAACGAGGTCCTGTCCCGGGCATCGCCCACCCAGGACGCGCCGCAGTCGTCGGTGAGAGCGTAGGCGTGGTCGGCTTCTCGTGAGAGTGCCCAGCGGCGCGGATTGGCCGGATCGACCACCAGCAGGGGCTTGAAGCTCTCTCGCCGCACCACCCAGCTTTCGTCGGCGAAGGTGTACACGCCGTCGCGTCCGGTGGAAGGCCCCGCAGCGACGACGTATTCGCCGGTCGGGAGGAAGAAGGCCTGCTGCGGGCTCGTGCCGGCGACGGCATCAGTGGTGATGTCGGTCCATGTCGCCCCGGCATCCAGGGAACGCAAATACCGGCCGCCGGTAGCACCAATCACTTCAGTGGTCAGACCGTCGTCGTCAACCTGCGAGTAGGGGTTGAACACCAGACCGGAGTAGCCCGGCACGTCGTCGTTGTCACCGAGCCCAGCGGGCGCCAGCGCTCCAGTGGTGCCCTCGGAAAGAACGGACCAATTCGCGCCGCCGTCGACCGTGCGGTACAGCCCCTTCTGATCAGCGACGATCAAGTGCTGCGGGTTGGCAGGGTCGACATCCCCATGATTGCCGCGGAGCCTCATTTTCCCTCGGTTGGCCCCGAACTCGAGTCCCGACCTCACGGCTATCCACGTCGCCCCTCGGTCGTCGGAGCGCATGATGTCGCCGTCGAAGAGCGCCCAGAGCACCGAGCTGTCACTGTCCGCGACCAGAATCTCGAAGCATCCGTTTCCGCGCGGCGGGGCGAGGTTGGAGGGGAGCAACTGACGGAAGGAGCCGGAACCGTCGTCGAAGAGATATGCACCGCTCGTATCGGTCCGGAACACCTTCGTGCCGTCAGCGGCGACGTCGATGCCGGTGACGAAACCTCCGCCGCCGATCTTCGCGACGCTCCAGCCCGGGGCCAGTGGTTGCGAAGGCGGCCGCAGCGTCGTCGAGACAAGTGAAGCCGGCCGGGGCACGCTGAGAAGAGGCTCGGGCGACCCCCCGGACCCGGGCTCGATGCTGCAAGCTCCAGCGATCGCAGCAGACAGGGCGACGAGAAACGTTCGGCGGGTGGGGTTGGGGCCAGCGAGGAAGGAAAGGTGATCCACGAGAGCGAAGCCGTCACCGGTCACTCGGCGCCCACAACCTTTGCGCTTCCCGCTCCGTTGCGTTGTTTGCGCACTAGTCGGTAGCCCACGTGTCGGCCTCCGCGAGAGACAAGGCCTCTCTGATCTGAACTCTCCTGGAAACTAGTGATCTCCCCGCAAAACCGCAACCGGCCAAGCACCGATTTCAGCGCCGGCCACGCTCGCGGAGAGTCCCCACCAGCCGACCGGCGGCGAGGGCACAGCGACGGAGCAAGTTCGGTGTCGACAAGCGACCCACCGACTGGGAATTGGGCGTCAGGGACCGGACCAGGGACCGGCGGTTCGACTCGCCCGGAAGCCCATCACGAGCGAGGACCTGCGCCATGCCGATCCCGTAGAGGTAGTGCTGACGCATCATCGCACCGAGGCCGTTTCTATGACGATAGCTGATCACCGCCGCTGGCGAATAGCGGAGTTCGACCCCGAGCCGCAGCAACTGGAACGACAGCGCGATGTCTTCGCAGCGGGTGAGTTCGTTGTCAAACATCCCAGCGGCGACGAAGTCGTCGCGCCACAAAGCCATATTGGCCGATACGAGGTACGGGGTTCCGAGGAAAGTCGGGAGCGCTTCAGGAGTGGCCGGCGGACGCCAGTTCTCCTGGCCGGCAACTTCCAGCTGCGTCTCATCGAGGTGACCACCGATCGCGACGCCGGGTTGCACACCGCCAACGATGGCGCTCAGCCAGCCCGGTTGGGCGACGTCGTCGCCATCGCAGAAGGCGAGTACCGCGGCGCCGGCTTCCTCAGCTCCCCGATTGCGGGCGTAGCTGGCACTGCGCACTGCGGAGGCTTCAACGATGCGGGCCAGCGGGTGCAGCGCCGCGAGAGCCACTAGTCGACGACGTTCCTCGGAGTCGATGGTATTCACGGCCAAGACGATCTCCCACGCTTCCTCAAACTCCTGGGCCGCAAGAGCATCGAGCTGAATACGTAGCTCCTCGTCAACACGACCCACCGGTATCACCACGGATACGAGCGGTATGTCCTTCACGGGCTCTGTCCCATCTCTGGCCGCTGTTCCCTTGGACGACCGGACTGCCTCATCGACGAGTTCCAAGTCGTCCGAGCGCACCCGTCGCTGGCGTACACGCCGCTCCGATCATCGATCCCGGGACCATCTCGAGGCGACGGTTTGGGGTGTAGAGCCGGGTGCGGGATCGTCAACGGCGGCTTCGTCACGAGTCTGTTCCGCCGACCCCGATTGGCGCTCGGGGTCGGCCCATGCCCTCGGTGGGACAGGCGTCTGGACTGATTCGGGTTGCAACGCGACCCCACCAGGTTTCGTGGCCTCGGCGAACCAACCGAACCACCACCGCCGTCTGGGCGAGTTCGCGACACCGACCACGAGAGCGCTCATCGAATCGAGGACGCCACGGATCGACGAGAGATTGCCCACTTTCTCGTGACGCAGCGGAGAAACGACAACCACGAGGTCAGCCCCTCGAGCGAGGGAGACTGACGAGGCGGACCGGAGAAGTGCGCCGCAGTCGATCACGACGACCTCGTGACCGAACGCGCCCAAGCTCTCGAAGTCCGGGTCGCCCATCATCCGAGCAGGGGCCCGCAGCTCGCTGCTGCCCACACCGATGGCCTCGAGATTGGGGCGGATGAAGTACAAATCGCGCTCTCGGACAACTTGGTCAGGTGATCGCATCAACTCGCCAAGACCAGTGTTGGACTTGGGCACCAACTCTCTCGAGACCTGGGGATCCCGCATATCGCCATCGGCGAGAAGAGTGGGGTGACCACGATAGGCCGACTGGCTTGCGATCGCCGCCGCGAGGGTAGTGGACCCGGCGCCGATCTGGGTCCCGACGACCGCGACCGTGAAGACGGGCGTCGAGCGCGGCGCGGTTTCGGTCCGCACGCATATCTCGTCGATGAGTGGGACCGGCTCGCCTCGCCTACTGAGCACGTCCGGCAGCTTCCGGAACAAACGGCGGCGGGGCATGACGCCGAGCACGCGGGCGCCAAGAACCTGCTCTGCCTGGAGCGTGTCGACTACTGAGCCCGAGGCCGCACCCAGGAATATTGCAGCGATCACGCCCAATACCGCGCCCGCTATCGAACCGGCCGGCAGCAAGATCGAGCTAGCACCGGCGATCTTGTTCGCAACGACCGCCGGCTCCACGACGCGGTCACGTATTGCGCTTCGAGCATTCTCCAGCTCTCGCTCCGACGCGACGTCGGCACTGAGGTCGGCTGACAGCAAGGTCGCCTCCTGGAGCTTCTGGTTGAAGAGCGTCTGCTCTGCGCGCGAAAGCTCTGCCGGGAAATCGGCGAGTTCGGCGTTGAGCTCGCCGATTCGGGAAAGGAGTTCCTCGGCCTTCGACTCAAGCGTCGCCAACTCGGCGTCGATAAGCTCGTTGTTCCGGTCGATTCGGGCCGCCACGTACTCTTCAGCGAATGCGTTGGCCAACTCGATAGCGCGGGAGGCGTCAGTTCTCGTAGCGGTGATATCGATCGCATCGGTCTGGGGGCGGGCCTCGGCGCGAACGCCGCGGCGGACTTGATCCACGGGCTCACCGAGACGGTCGGCAACTCTGGCGGCGTTGACTCCACTCGTCACCACGATGGCCTCGTTCTCGACGTAGCGGTTGCCCATCTGGGCACGAAGTGGGCCGTCGGCAGCGGGCTGCACGATCAGCGAGGCAGTAGCCTGAAATGTGGCTGTGCCACTGAGCGACGCGTAGTACCCGACCGCGGTGCCGGCCACGAGCCCAAGCAGGACAACCCAGCCGAATCTCCTCGCGGCAGCGATGACGTAGCTGAACTCCATGTCAGGACGCCCCAACGTAGCGTGCCGAGCGGTGTTGCACTCCAGCCTCGAAAGGCCCGATTCGATGCCTACAATAGGAAGACGACTGCTTCCACGCCCCGCTCCCGAGTTCTTTGATGAGGCACACGAGGATGGCCAAGACGAACACTGCGCGAGCAGATGCCACCGAAGACTTCAGGCTCGGAAGACAGCCATTGCACCAAGTGGCAGCTTGGCTCATAGTCGTGGTGACAATACTCTTCGTCTCGCTGCCGCTGGATGTCAAGCCGATGATGGAGCTGTCGCTGCTCGTGGCGCTCATCGGCGCCACCGTGGTGTTCGCACCGCGGGGTGCCATACCGCGACTACGAATCGGACTTTCCGCCGTGGTCTTCCTCATGGTGTGGATGCTATCGGTCGTTTGGTCGGCATCGCCTGCGATCTGGTGGTTTGAATTTCGCTTCTATGCGGCTTACATCGGCGCGGTGACCGTGGCCACTAGCTCCCTTTCACCAAGAGGTGTCAAGCACGCGCTCCTGTTTGCAGTGTACGTAGCAGTCGCCGCCAACGTGTTCGCCTCCATTACCGACGCAAGCACTCATCAGGGAGTCGGAGGGGCCGGCTGGCGGGGTGCATTCGTTCACAAGAACGCAATGGGTGCGTTCATGGGAATCGCCATCGTTACTGCACTTGCATTCGACCGCAGGCCGGTCCGAAAGTGGGCTGCGACAATTGCCGCGCTGATACTGCTGCTCTTGTCGCGATCAGCTACGGCCGCAGCGTTGGTTGTGGTCGCGGTTCCCGCCCTATGGTCGATGCGACAATTCGGATCGGTGACGCCCCGCAGAGCCGCAACTCGTTTCGCCACGGTCGCAGGGCTGGCGCTTACGCTTGCCATAGCTGGGGCTACTCAGGCGCCAACCGTTCTCGACGTCTACGGCAAGGATCTCACCTTCAGCAGTCGAACCGATATCTGGACGGAGACCATCCCCTACATCAGGGAGCGGCCACTTTTTGGATGGGGCGCCGGAGTCTGGCGTCGGCGGGGGATCTCCCCTGCCATCGATATCAACGAAGCGCTGGGTTTCCAAACGGCCCACGCCCACAATGCGGGGGTCGAAACCATGCTCACGCTTGGGCTTGTCGGCTTCCTCGCCTTCGTCTTCTTCTGGATGTCGGCGCTACGCGCCGGCTGGAGAGCCGCGCAAGCGGGCCTCGACGAAGGTGCGTGGACCGTTGCGATTTGCATCATGCTCGGACTCTGGGGCCTATCCGAGATCACGACACCGTTCCACGTCGCGCTGATGACCTTGGGCTTGATCCTCTCGATCGGCCTCATGCCCGACCGTTATCGATCGATCGTCGCTGCCTGATGCGCTCGCAATACCACGACCGACCACATCACCACGAGGGTTGCGGCCTCGGCGATGGCCGTAGCGACAACGGCTCCCTCCCAGCCCCTCCCAGGAATGAGCGTTACGTAGAGCGTCACTGCCAAAGCGGCTATGACCACCTGAATGATCGTGCGATCCCCGTTGCGACCTAGGCCGACGAGTGCGTTGGCGGGGAACACGTTGGTCGAACGGAGCACGGCGATGGGTGCCAGCCACCGCAGGACCGTCGATGCCTCCGAAAAGTCTTCGCCGAGCAACACCGGTAGCAGCGGCGAGATGACGATCAAGCCCCCTGCCGCGATGACCGAGTAGGCAGCCGAAACCAATGACAGATGCACGGTCCTGCGCACCCGATCCCACGGCGCCGTCGACCCTCTGACGAGCTCTACGTGGGTGGCGCCGGCCAACGCCATCAATGGCGCCCGGGACAGCTCGAAGAGCCGGTAGGCGGCCCCGTACGCGCCGGCCTCGCGTTCGAAGCCAGCGGCTGTGAGCACGGTCCGGTCGCTCGACGCCTGAACGCCGGACGAGAACAGCCCGAGCCCATAGACGAGCATCGAACGCAGGTGACGCCATGCGGGTGTGACCCACCCGATCCCGATACCAACCCGCTGGAGGTAGGCGAGCGACACGAGCCACCACACTACGTAGATGAAGAACAAGCCGATCGCATAACGCGTCAGCGTGATGCCCGCGAACCATAGGCCTACGAGAAGAACCAGCCTCGACAGTCCCACGCCGATGTAGAGCCGGGAGGCTGCACCGAAACCCACTGAGGCGACCACCGTTGCCCTTGACGTGGAGAACCCAGCGTTGAACACGAGTTCTTGCAGCGCAACTGCGATCACGGCAAGAGTCGGCACCCCGGCCACGAGTTCGTCGGCCAGCAATACGACGGCAGGAGCGGCCAGTAAGCCGAAGCCCATCGCCCATGCAGTCATCGACCCGAACACTCCTTCGGCGTCCTCCTCTGCACGGCTGATGTACTCAATGGCCGCCATCTGCACGCCTGCCTGATTGAGGTTGGAGATCGGACCAATCAGGCCGAACAACCCGACGAAGAGCCCGTAGTCCGCAACACCAATCGAACGTGCCAGCAGGGCCAAGGACGCAAGGCCGACCACCAAGTCGACGAAGCGGGCACCTGTGTCCCACGCAGTATCTCGGATCGGCACCTTCGATCGTTGCGCCAGCCTTCGGGCCGTCGCCAAACGACGGCGGGTCCATCGCTCGGAAGCAATCATCGCTGAGGCTTCGGGCCGTGAGAGTCCGGATCGACGGCGACCGCACGCACGCAGGCGTCTGATAAACTGAACCGGGGCTCCCAACCCAGGACGTGGCGGCAGTGAGCGTTGGGGTAGCGGAGCGGCTTGTACCGAGCCGCCAAGCGACTGGCATCGGCGAACTCGGGCTTGCGTAACCCGCCGCCGAATAGAAGGCGATCAACGACGTTGACCACGAAGGCGAACGCCCTCGCCACGGAATACGGAACCGGTATCGCCCGGGGCAACTCGACGCCGACCGCTCGGAGGGCAACGTAGAATTCCGTCTGCGTCGGCTGGGGGTCATCGACCACATTGATGGTCGCACCGTCCGCATCGGGCTCGACAAGCGCCGCCACGATCGCATCGGCACAGTTCTCCACGTAGACGGACTTCATCGCCGAGCGGGGACCGAACGCCAGACCGAAACGTCGGCCCGCAACCGCCAGGCCTCCATCCCACCACGCACCGTGACCCCAGACAGCGCCCGGCCTCAGGACCACGAGTTCCCCACCCGTGTCAGCGGCGTGACGCCGAACGAGTCGTTCCTGGAGCAGCTTCGTTTCGCAGTAGGCGCCTCGCTGGTGAGGCTCCTCTACGAGGCGCGACCCTTCGTCCAGGCGACCGCCGCGCGGGATGGCGTCGTAGTCGTAGACACTGAACGTCGAGACGTGCACCAGCCGCGGCGGGTTGTCGAGCGTAGCGAGCACGTCGAGCAGCGACTCGGTGCTCACCACCGTCCCGGAGAACTGATCGTGGATCGAGCCCGAGGTAACAGCCGCGAGATGCACGACTACATCGGCGCGAATGACCGCTTCGCGCCAACTCACAGGGCGCCGGAGATCGCCGACGATGATCCCCACCTCGGATCGGTCCCATGGGTCGGAGGACTGGGGTGGGCGGCGAACGAGGGCCGTCACGTCGTGGCCGGCGGCCAAGGCGGCCCGCGTAACGGCAGTGCCGAGGAAGCCGGCGGCGCCGGTGATGAAGACATTCATCGGGTCGGTGCCTCGATCGCAAGGTCGTCCACGATCCGAGCCGTGCGCATCATGTCATCGGCGCTGACTGGAGCGCCGTCGAGACCGGCAGCCGCCGCGTAGAACCCGTCGAGGAGGCGTGGAACCCCGTGATAGGGCCCTCGATCGCGCAGCTTGTCGTACAGGTTCACGAACGCAGCACGGGCGAGGCTGGCGCCCTCGACGAGCTGGTTGACGACGCCCGTCAGCTGAGCCGGACCACGGGGGATGGCGAGGAACGCCGAGGGCTGCCAGAGATCAACCGTCATCGAGCCGCGGGTTCCCCGGGCCTCTACCCGGAACCGCTCGGGGTGGGCGGCCGAGCTGAAGCTTACACGCACGCGCGCTGAGCCCAGCTCGAAGGATCCGTCGAGTTCGTCGGCCACCAGCTCGTCAATTCCGCTGCGGTTGGCCCACGCTGCGCCTCCGGCCCGGTAGGGACCGTCGAGGAGGTGGACAGCGAGCCCGACCTGGTGCGGAAGGAGGTCGCGTACTGCGCCGCCGGCGAGGTGGCCGACCGGGTTGCCGGCGTGAGAGTCGGCGAAAGGGCTCATGGTCAGGTCGAGCGCGATCGCTACATCAAGTCCGACGACCTCTCCGAGGTCACCGCGACCGATCGCCTCCCGGAGACGGAGAACCCCGTCATTGAAGCGGTAGTTCTGGTTCTCCACGACAATCAGACCGCGCGTCGTCGCATGAGCGAGCAGGTCACGCAGCTCTGGCGCCGAAGACGCGGCCGGCTTCTCCACGACGACATGGGCTCCGGCGTCGAGCGCGTCGAGCGCCAGCGCCACATGCGTGACCGGCGGGGTCAGCACGTGCACCGTCTGTGGCTCCGCTGCGGCCAGCATCTCGCGGTGGTCGGTGAAGGCGGTGGTGTCAAAGCGTTCCGCAGTCCAGGCCGCGCGTGCGGGCGACAGGTCGCAAACCCCGACGAGATCGACAGCTGGACTGGCCGAGATGAACTTGAGATGCTGCTCGGAGATCATGCCGCAGCCGATGACCACGCTGGTGAGAGAAGACGCAACCATCAGGTCAGTGGTGATCTATGCGGAGTCCCACCGCGCTGGCGGCCAAGCCGATCGCCTCCAGCATCGCAGCAAGGCAGTAGCGGAGCTGCGGTCGGCGACCACCGGCGCCTCGGCGGACCGGTCGAACGAGCGCCCGAGCGAGCCGACGACCAGCGCGGAGAAGCAACCGTCCCCTTGAGGCGTCGCCCACCTCGAGGTTGGTGACCCCCTCGGTATTGCCGTGCCAGAGGGCGCTGCGGAGCCGGTAGGCAAGGGTGCACCGGTCGGCGGGTTCGATGCCGAGCACGCTGGCCGCAGTGGAGAAGCGAATATGGAGTCCGGCCTTCTCGGCCGTTCGGTAGAAGACCATGTCCTCACCGCCGATGCGACCGAGACGCTCGGAGAAGCGGATATCCGGGTGCTCCCGCAGCCAACTGGCGGAGACGATCGAGTTGTTGGTCCCGGCCCGGTCGATGCGAGCCCCGTCGGGGTGATCGAGCATGCCCACGGTGAGGAACGGCTCATCGGTGAGCCAGGACGGGGAACCCGCCGGGGTCTGGAGAATCATGCGGCCCGTGGCGGCATCGGATCCGGTGGCCTCGAGGACGTCGAGGTAGCTGTCGAGCCACTCCGGCACGGGCTCACAGTCGTCGTCGGTCATCGCCACCCAGTCGCCCAGTTCGATCGCGGCCTCGACCGCGGCGTTGCGGGCGAGCGAGATGTTCTGGAGGCCAGAGGTGACGTAGCCGACCCCGAGTTCGAAACGGTCCGCAAAGTCGTCGGCGACGCTGCGGGCACGCTGGTCGGGGTTGTCGTCGCAGATCACGATGCCGACGGCGGCGCGGGGCCGGACCTTCTCCGCGACGCCGACGAGCGTCTCCAGCAGGTGGCGTAGAGGCTCGTTGCGCCGATAGGTGCAGATGGCGACGGCAACGCGGGTGCGCTCTGCGGTCACGAGGCTCTCTGCTCCGAGTAGCCGATGGCCGCCATGAAGGCGGGGAGGGTGTCACGCTCGTCGTGAAGCCGCTCCACCGCGGCGCGGCCACCGACCACGAGCCGCTCCCGGAGCTCGTCATCTGAACAAAGCCGTTGGAGTGCAAGAGCCAGCGCGTCGGCATTGCCTGCCGGAACGACCAGTGCCGTCTCCTCGTTGCGGGCGAGTTCAGGGATGCCGGCGACAAACGTGGTGAGGACGGGGACACCGATCGCCATCGCTTCCATGATCACCATCGGTAGACCCTCGTCGAAGGAAGGAAGACAGAAGACGTCGGCCTGTCGCAGTCGGGCGCCCACCTCTGCAGGGTCGATCTCACCCGCAAGGGAGACGCGGGAGCCGAGACCGAGCTCGTCGATGCGGGATCGGATCTCGGACTCGAGATCACCACCACCGATGATCTCGAGCGCGATATCGACATTGCGCTGCGCAAGTCGATGGACGGCATCGAGAAGCACGAGATGACCTTTCGCCGCAGCGAGACGACCAACCACGACGACTCGTGTTGGTCTGGAGACGGGGCTCAGCTGCCGTAGGGCGAACCGATCGAGATCGATGCCACACCGCACAACCTGCAGCCGATGCCAGTCTTGCGGTGGCGTGCGCCACATCAGGTGCGAACGGGTGTGATCGCTCACGCACACGACGACGGCAGCGGTGTCGACCTTGGACCGGGTAAGCGTCCAGGCGGTATCGTGCATTTCGCTCGCACAGTGGACGCTGAAGCTATACCTCGATGCGCCGGTCCCTGTGAGCCGGCCGAATTCGGCAGCGAACATGGCGATTGTCGACGGGGTCTGCCCAAAGTGGGCGTGAAGATGGCCGAGATCATGTCGACGCCCATGATCCCACACCACGAGCGCTTCACCCACATGGCCGAGGCGTTTGATGGTGCGCGGCCCCAACCCACCGCCGCTGGCTACAGCCCTTGCGAGCGCCCAAGAGACTGCGAGCGGACGCCGCCGAATCGCCTCCGCCAGCGCCGTCAGAACTCGGCGGACGCCCGCCCGCTTGAGCACCAGGGTGATGTCGGCCTCCGGGTCCGCAGCGTCTCGGCCCTGTGGAGGATTGATTGCCATGGGATACACGTCGACACCCGAGTCTCGCAGGGCCTCGATCTCGTGTCGTATGAACGTCTGCGTAACGCGCGGATAGTGAGTGAGAACATAGCCAATGGCGGACGGACGCTGATCTTGCTTTTGCCGTGGGCGCTGCATTGAAGACCTGTCGGCCGCTGCGGCACCCATGTGAACACTCTACCAACGGCTACCCTCGGGCCGGTGACCCAACCGCATCCCATTCTTGTCGCTCCCAACGTCTCGGAGCAGATCGGCGGCGAGGCCATCAAGGTCTTCCAGATCGCCAGCCAGCTCAGCATCAAAGGCGTCCCGTTCAGCCTCATCACCCACGAACGCTGCGCATCTGAGGTCCGCGACAGTTTCCCCGGGGTCGATCTCCACTTCGCGACGGACTCGTTGTTACAGCGTCTGATGTGGAAGTCGGTCGTGCTTAGATTGGCGCTCAACGCCGACTTCCAACGCCGGTCAAGGCCGCTCATCCGAGCGGCGATGGCGGCCCACGCCGGTGGCGTTGTGCACTACGTGACACCCGTCTCGCCGATCCAGCCCACGCTGCTGGTCGACGATGCACCAATCCTGATCGGGCCCCTCACCGGGAGCATCTACTACCCGCCGGCATTCCAGTCGAAGGAGCCAGCAGGTTGGAAGGCATCGCGCCTGCTCTACCGGTTCGCCGTGCCGGCCCACCGGCTGCTCCACCGCGGCAAGCGGCGAGCCGACCGCATCCTCGTGTCCGGTGCCGAACGCACGCGGCGAACGCTCCTGCGAATCGGGTGCCGTGACGACCGGCTCCACGACTTCATCGACTCCGGCGTGAAGGAGTCGTTCCTCGCCGACCAGCCGACCCACCACGAGGGGACGAACCTGTCCTTCGTCCACAACGGCCGGCTCGCACGCCACAAGGGCACGGATCTCGCAATCGAGGCCCTCCTGCACACAACCAACCCGGTGACCCTCGACATCATCGGCCGCGGCGAGGCGGAGGACGGGCTCAAGGAGCTCACGACGAGCCTCGGGCTCGACGATCGCGTGCGATTCCGTGGCTGGGTCGAGAACCACGCCGATCTCCCCGACATCCTGCGTCAATACCGGGGGTTCGTCTTCCCAAGCCTGGCAGAGGCCAACGGGATCGTCGTCCAGGAGGCGATGTCGCTCGGGTTGCCCGTCGTCGCCCTCGACTGGGGCGGTCCTTCCCTGCTCGTCGAGCACGAGCACAGCGGCATCCTCATTCCGCCCGACAGCCACGATCGGGTGGTGCGTGACCTCGCCGCCGCCATGGACCGGCTGGCGAGCGATCCGGCTCTGACCAACGGCTTCGCACGGGAGGCCCACCGGGTCGCTGCGGCCGAGTTCGCGTGGCCGGTGGTCGTCGACCAGCTCGTGGAGCACTATCGCGACCTCGTGGACGGATCCCGTGAGGCCGACGGATCGGATCAGGTCGACGGATCTGGCGACGCTGCGCCCTGATCGAATCCCACGGTGGTGTTGAGCACGGGACTGCGGCGCCCAGCCAGCCGGGTGAGCGCCTTGGCCCCCATCACCCGACGCCGATGCGCCTTCGAGGGCGCAGGCCGGTGGCGACGCCGGGGCTCCACCCCGACGAGCGCGCCAAGGGCGTCCAGGTGCCCGGTGGTGAGCGCAGGATCGAAGAGGTCGTCGAAGTCGATCGTCATCGCCGTGAATGGCTCCCAGAAGGCCTGATGTTGTTCCATCTCGCGCGCCAGTGATGCCTCGGACGCGATCGCCGCAGGGTCGATCGCGTGCTCTCCTTCGGCGAAGAAGCGCCGCACCGAACGGAAAGTACTCTCGACGTCGCGGCGCGTGGTGACGACCACCCCAGCCGCCGCAATCGTCTGGAAGGCAGCGTCGAGCTGCGGCCTCGACTTGATTGCCGGATGATGGGTCTTCAAGACGTAGGCACCACCGGCGATGACCCGCGCGGCCTCCTCGATCGCCCGGTCCTCGTCGAGCCGACCGAGCAACCGATCGACGTCGACCTAGAGAGGGTTGCGCCGATAAACTGAGAGGTTGTTGAGGACGAGATCGATGAGCACGTGTGTTCCTGTCCGCTGCAGTGTCGCCACGACGATCGGCTGGCCCATCCCGGGCTCAAAGGCTCCAGGCGGCGCCACCACCCGGCGGTTGTCGTGTCGGAGCGCGTTTCGGACCGGATCAAGCATGGCTCTGATCGTACGTGAGCAAGATCGATACCGACGATTCGGTGCCCCGTCAGCTCCTCCGTCTAGGCCATGATCATGATCCGATGCTGACGACCGACCGACTCGTGTACCTCCAGCTCCAGAAGACCGGCGGCACCCACGTGGCCCGCCTCCTGACCGAGCACCTCGATGCCGTCCAGGCCACGAAGCACAGTCGCCTCGGAGGCAGAGGAGGCGATCGCTTCGTACTCGGCTCGGTTCGGAATCCCTGGGATTGGTACGTCTCGTTGTGGGCCTACGGATGCGGCGGAAACGGAACCCTTCGGCATCGCCTCACGGCGCCCGCGGGCCGCGCACCGGGCCCGGCGACGGCGCGCTTGCTCTACGCCTTCAATGAGCGCAGGCGCCCGGCCGCGCGGTGGCAGGAGGTGTACGAGCCGACCGACGACGGACCGACCCGCTTCCGGGCGTGGCTCCACCTCGTGCTCGATCCGGATCGGCGATTCGACCTCCACGAGGGCTACGGCTTTTCTCGGGTCTGGCGGACCGGCGGCCTCTACTCCTTCCGCTTCCTACGCCTCTACACCTCGCCGTTCCGGGCTCTGTTGATGGGTCGCCCCTACCGGACGACGGCAGACCTGAGGGCGCACTACGAGCAGCATCGCCTCGCCGACGGCTACATCCGCCAGGAGCGGCTCGACGACGACCTGCTCGAGGTACTCCGCGAGCAGTACCCCGAGCTCTCCGACGAGCAGATGAAGGCCATCACGGCGTCGAGTACGGTTCCCACCAACGTCTCGGATCGACGCGAGACCGGCCACTACTTCGACGACGAGACGATCCGGCTCGTGGCCGAGCGCGAACGGTTGCTCGTCGATCTCTTCGGATACAGCGCGCCGACGCCGGCCGGGCCGTGACCAGGCTCTTCGGGCTCGACTTCACCGACGCGGAGAGCGTGCGGGAGGTGGCCGACGCGTGCCTGAGCTTCGAGCCGACCGTTGGTAGCAAGCTCCCCCTCCTCGTCACGCCCAACGTCGACCATCTCGTCCAACTGCGTGACGCCTCCGCTGAGCTCGTCGAGTCGACATGTGAGGCGGCCTTCGTGCTGCCTGACGGTCAGCCGATAGTGTGGGCCAGCCGGCTGATGGGCGCCCGTCTGCCCGCCCGCCTGGCGGGATCCGATCTCTTCGCCGAGCTATGGCCCCGGATATGCGACCGACGCATTCCCGTACTGGTGATCGCCCCGACTGCGGCGGTAGCAGAGGCGCTCGACACCGCGCCGTCGGCCGCGACGCTCGTTGCGCCAGTCTTCGGCGCCGACGACCTCGACGCTCGCTCCGGACTCGTCGACGACGCCCTCGCGGCCATGACGACGCCTGCGGCGCACGTGTTCGTGTGCCTCGGTCAGCCCAAACAGCAGTTGATCGCCCTCGAGCTCCTCGAGCGGTGGCCAAGCGAACGGCCACCACTCGTGCACTGTGTTGGCGCCGCGCCGGAGATGTATCTGGGACTTGTAGCGAGGGCCCCCGAGTGGATGCGGCGCACCGGACTCGAGTGGTTCTTCCGGTTCTTGCGCGAGCCGCGGAGGTTGTTCCGCAGGTACTTTGTCGACGACGTGGTCTTTGTGAAGATGGTCTGGAAGGAGTGGCGCTCCCGGCGATGAGGTTGGTGCCCGATCAGGCGGCCCACAGCTGCCCTGCCGTCGTGCGCAGCTCTGCTTGCCGATCGGACAAGGCGGGTGGGAGATCGAAGCCGACGTCGGCAAGAACTTGGGCGATGCGGTGAGCGATGTCGTGTTGGTCGAGCGCCAGGGCTCGGTGGACGCGATGGATCCGAGCTAGCTCTTCCGGAGCTGCAATGAGTCGAGCGATCTCGTCGGGACAGTGTGAAGCGCCGAGCGGGAAGGCTACCTTGCCCGGTACGTCTGCGAAGTGCGCTTCGAAGATGGGAGTACCCGGGAAATCACCGACGATGACACATCCCGCGCCAAGAGCCTCGTAAAATCGGGCACCGAGTTCTTTCGCACCTTGGCGGCGGTCCGACTCGTCAAAGCGGCCGAAATTACACACGCTGAACGACGACTCTGAGAGCAGCCGCCCAAGTACCCGCTGGTGGTCGACTGGATCCTGAGTCCTACCGAGCCCCATCGTGTCGTAGTGGTACCACCCGCCGGCACCTTCGCTCCATCGACGCAGGACGTCGTGTTGCACAGGGTCACGACGCCCGTAGTTGAGAATCCCGATGGGCCGCCGACCACTCAGTGACGGAGAGTACGAATCCGTCACGACGCCATGGGGCAGGTGCCGCAAGGAGGTTGTCGAATCGGCGACTCCTTCGAGGCCGTTGTTCTCCATGCAAGTGAACACGGCATCGAATGACTGCAGGACCGCCAGAATCTTCGGACCGTACATGGCAAGGTCGCCGGGCCAGGCCTCGCTCACGATCAAGACTCGAGTTGTGGCGAAGGAGGTCCAGCTCTCGTCCACGTCGAGGAGTTCACCCACGTCACCAAGATCGGCGGCCCACATCAACCCCAGATCAGAGGGCCCCGTAGAGGTCGGATCAGGATCGACGAACGACGGCCACCGGCCGATGCGGCGCCTGACTCGACGACGGGCTCGGTGAAGTGCGCCTTGCTGGTAGCCTCTCTGACCCGAGAGAAGCTTGCGGGTACGATCACTTGGGGTGTGGAGGTCGTATCGCACCGCTCCGGTCGCAGAGACGAAGAGATCCTCGCTCGCTCGGATGTGTCCGTACCACGGCAAGGGCCGAGCGTTCCTCAGGCTCAGCAATGCCGTCGACGGGAAGCTGGACATCAGCGGGCCCGCAGACGGTAGATGCTCCCGCCTAGGGATACGACGAAGATCTCGCCGCTCTCATCTTCGATCATGGACACCGGGACCGGGATTTCGATGTCGAAGATCGTGGAGTCGACCGGCTCGAAGTCTTCGTCGAAGGCGACGCCACCGAGCGTGCTGGCAGCGAAGTCGGCGTACAGATAGACACCGTAGAGGCCAGCAATTTCCGAACCCCTGTAGCGAACACCGCCGGTGATAGAGTTGCGCCATGGATGCAGACCACGCGGCTGATCAGGAGTCTCCGACTTGTCATGGGCGTAGACGAACAGTGGCAGCGAGTGGTCCGAATGTATGTCCGACTCGGCGAAGTTCGTCGGGACTTCATCATATCCGGAGAAGATCTGGTCGCCCTCCATCCGATTCCAGCCGAAGTTCTGTCCGAATTCCCCGGCTGGGATGAGATTCACTTCCTCGAAGTTGGTGTCGCCGACATCACCGATCCAGAGGTCGCCGGTGACGGCATCAAAACGAACCCGTAGGGGGTTTCGCAAACCGTAGGCGACGATCTCGGGCCAGACGTCCTCATGGTCCACAAACGGGTTGTCAGGTGGAACGGTGTATCCGCCGTTCTCCTCGTCGGGCAGCACACGCAGCACAGTTCCCAACCGGTTCCAACTGGCTTGGGCGTTGTCCAACGGGTCGCCGACCCCGCCACCGTCACCGATGGCGACATAGAGCATGCCCTCCGGCCCGAACTCGATCCCTCCACCATTGTGGTTGTCGAGCGTCTGACCAACGGACATGACCTCGAGCCTGGTGTCGAGACCTGCCCTACCATCGACCAGTTGCCACGACACGACCGAGTTGTCGCCCTCGAGATTCGTGAAGTGTGCATAAAGCCGCTCCGAGGGCGAGACCGTAATTCCCAGCAGCCCGCGCTCCCCTTCAATGGTGGTTTCCTGGGAGATATCGATCACAGGTGAAGCATCCACTACGCCGTCGCCCGAGACGGACCTGACCCGCCCTTCGCGCTCGGCGACCAACATGGTCCGATCGAGGAGGAAGGCAGCGTCAACCGGGGTTTCGAGACCCGACGTGAACTCCTCCAACGTGACCCCGACAGCGACAGATTCGACATCATCAGCAGTCCTTGGCCGCAGAGGCGCAGGCAACGGAAGCTCCGACTCGGCCGCCGTCGGCCGACGTTCAGCGTCACGAATGTCGCCCAGCGGCGTGTCCACAACCACCCAGAGGGCCAAGGGGATCCCGGCCACGACGACGCCGTAGGCGATGTGACCGAGCCTGGGCTTCCACCGACGGACAGCCTCTGCGACGACGAGGCCGGCGGCGCCGCCGACCATGACCAACTTCGCAGCCGTCTCGCGTTTCGGGCCGGTGAAGCGAATGTCGCCGACCCAGCTGAGGCCCCAGGTCAGCAGAGCCAGCGCGCCGACGGCTGCCACCGCCCCCCAGGCCACGCTGGTGCGACCTGTCGACGTGTTGCGGTCGGTCACCGGATCTGCGCCGGGTCCGGCTGCCAGAAGAACCCGTCGTCGATCTGTCCGGTGGCGATGAGATTCTCGAGCATTCGCAACCGGGTGAACGGCGGTGCCTCAAACACATCGCTGTCCAAATCGATCGCTTCAAAGACGCGACGCATCTGTCGAGCTCCGCGAGCTGCGTCCCAGTCGCAGGAAAAACCTGGCAGCTGGGTGGCGATCTTGTCGAAGCTGACACGATAGCTGCGGTTGTCGGACCCTTGATCACCGAACTCGAGGTCGCACCCAGGGAACGCCTCGGCGACAGCCTCGGCAATCTGGCGGACCTGGTAGTTCTGGTCGGTGGAGCCCACGTTGAAGACCTCGTCGTGAACGATATCGCGCGGAGCGTCGAGCGCACACCTGATCGACTTGCCGATATCGAGCGCGTGGACGAGCGGCCGCCATGGCGAGCCATCGCTGGTCATCGCTATCCGGCCGGTGGTCCAGGCAATACCTGCAAGGTTGTTCAGAACGATGTCAAATCTCTGACGAGGCGAAGCGCCGAACGCAGTGGCGTTGCGCATGAAGGTCGGCGAGAACGAATCATCGGACATCAGGTGGAGATCTCGCTCCACGAGCGTCTTGCACTCGGCATACGCCGTCTGAGGGTTGACTGGGGACTGTTCGGTCACAAGGTGGTCACCAGTAGCCACCCCGTACACGCTGCAGGAGGACATGTAGACGAACCGACCTACTCCCGCTTCCTTTGCAAGCGCGGCAAGTCGAACCGAACCTTCATGGTTGATCTCATTGGTGATCCCCGGCCGTAGGTCGCCCGTGGGGTCGTTGGACAATTCGGCCATGTGGACCACGGCGTCGATGCCAGCGAAGTCGTCAATAGTCGCGTGACGAAGATCCTTCAGAGCGGTGCGAGCCGCTATCGGCACACCGTTGTAGAGCCATCCGGAACGATAGAAGCCTGTGTCGAGGCCGTGGACTCTGTGGCCGGCGGACTCGAGCAGGGGCACCAACAGGCACCCGAGATATCCCTCCGTTCCCGTGACGAGCACGTTCATACCGGCTGAACTGGAATCCTTATCAAGTGACATTGAGCACTGCCTCCATTCCGGCCTCGCGGTGGCCAGCCACCGAACAGTAGAAAGCGTATGAGCCAGACTCGAGTTCGAGCCTGTACGTGACCGATTCACCGGGTCCCTGGGTCACGCTTGGATTGCCCGCTTCTGGGGCGCCGACGCCCGTTTCGAACACGAGGTTGTGGGGGATGCTTCCGACATTGCGGCACTCGACCGTAGCCGCACCCGCAGCGAGGGCATACTCGCGAGCATCGAAACGGATGTCCTCACCGAGCACGAGAAGATCGGCGACCGACGCATCTCCGGTTGAGCCACCGTTGTCACCGCAACTGGCGATCGAGAGGACGACAACGCCCGCAGTGGCGAGGGCCACGAACCCGCGCATCAGCGATCCCCATCGTGTCGAAGCGTCCCGGCGGCTACACCCCGCCGAGCTGAAAGAGCTGCGGCCCGTCGCTCGGGCATGTCAGGAATGAACCGTATCAGTCCCACAGCCGCCACGGTGCGCGCTTCTCGTCCCACATTGCGTTGAGCTCAGCGAACTCGCGATAGGTGTCCATGCCCCTCCAAAAGCCCGTGTGGACATGGCAAGACAGTTCGTTCCTCTCGGTGAGGTCCTGCAAGGCGGTGCTCTCGAGCATCCCGTCATCATCTGCCACGTGGTCGAGGAAGTCGCGGCGGAAAAGAAAGAAACCCCCATTGACAAGCCCTTCGTTGAGCTGGGGCTTCTCGGCCAAGCTGGTGACCCTGGTCCCCTCGGTATCGAGCTCACCGAACCGGGATGTGGGGCGGACTGCGGTGACAGTTCCGATCCGAGCCTCACGCTCGTGCACGGCCAGCAGCGTCGCAAGGTCGATATCAGCGAGTCCGTCGCCGTAGGTGAGAGCGAAGTGCTCGGCATCAGCGACATGGCTGCGCACCCGAGAGAGACGTCCTGCGGTGAGCGTATCCAACCTGGTATAGGCACACGTGACTTCCCAGTCCTCGATGCCGTAGCTGCCATGGAATTCTATGGGATCGTCGCTACTAAAGCGCAGCGTAAAGTCGGTAGCGTTCTCGCGGTATCGAAGGAAGTACTCCTTGAACGCCGAAGACTTGTACCCGAGGCACAGGACGAACTTCCGGAAACCGAAGTGGTGGTACAGCTTCATGATGTGCCACACCATTGGCTTGCCTCCGACGTCGATCATCGGCTTCGGAAGACTCTCGGAGGCCTCTCGGATCCGCGTGCCTTTGCCGCCGCACAGGATGACCACGGGGGTCGCCTCGGGTTCGATAGTCATTCGGCTCTCCCTAGATCCGCTCGACTTCCCAATCTATCGATCGAGGCGAGTCCGGGAATGGGCCAAACGCATCCTCCTCCGAGCTCGTTGAACCACGGACTATGCACGGGTTCAGCCGCTCGCCTAGTTGGGGAGACCCCTTGGACAAAGCCCGACGCTGCATTCCTGGCCGACCCATGAGGGTCAAGCGGAGAAGGGGGGCCAGTTCCTGTCCTTCTCGCTCAGGACTACGCCCTTCTTGATCGGCCAGTCGATCTCGAAGAACGGGTCGTCGTAAGGAAGACCCCGCTCAGCGCCTGGAGTGTAGGGAGTATCGGTGAGGTACATCACTTCGCTGCCAGCTGTCAGCGACTGATAGGCGTGAGCACAGCCCTCAGGGATCACGAGCGCAAGACGATTTTGGGGAGTGAGTTCGAGTCCGAACCACTTGCCGTAGGTGGGTGAGTCCCTGCGGACGTCGGCACACACGTCGAAGATCGCCCCGTTGATACAACGCATGAACTTGGCTTCGCCAGCAGGAGGCTCCTGCCAGTGCAGGCCACGAATGAGACCTGCGTCGACACAGTAGCTGGTGTTCACCTGGGCAACGCTGGCTGCCGCTCCGATCGCGTCGAGTTCATCGGCACACCACTGACGGGCGAAGAAGCCGCGATCGTCACTGATGGGTTCCAGCGAGGCCACGAAACACCCCTCTACTGCTGTTTGTCCGAATTCCACTGGTACTCCTTCTCGTGGGGATGGCCGGAGTGACGGAGAGGCGTGATGAACTCCGCAAGCGGCCGCGAGGCTATGGCGGGCAACCACCTCGTGCCCGAAATTGACTATAACGGGACGCCGCCGATGAAGACTGGCGAGAGAGGCTTTGGCATCTATCGTCCCGGGGGGCCAGGTGTTCATCGGTGCGGGAGACGAACCATTCCACTGTCGGTCAGATGATGAACGATGCCGACCGCTGCGACCAAGCCTGGCGTGAGGTCGACGGAGCGGCCCCAGCCGAAGGCGAAACCACTATGAACCCACGGGACCGAGCCGCTTCGCCAACTGGCCACGGCCACCGGCAGCCCTGTCAGGCGCTGGTGCGCGCATCAAGCGTTCGCTGAGCGGCCCGCTGACCGCTGAGATAGCTCTGGTCGGTCCAGATATAGGCCCAGTCGCCGTAGCGCCCGCAGTAGGTGATGTCGAGTGATGAAAGGTAGCCCTGAACCTTGCGAGCGGCTGGCCCCGAATCGAGGTCGAAGATCACGTTGGCATATTCGATGAAGCGGGCCTCAGAGAAGACAATCTTGTCGTCTTCGCGCAGCACGCCCATGGTGGTGAGTTCTTCGATGACCGGCTGGATGTCATCCTCAGGTCTATGGTCAAGCGGCTTGTACTTATCGCTGTAGTAGACCTCGACCTGAATAGCACCGTGACCCGGGGGGCAGGTCGTGGGGCTGAACATGTGCGGGAAGCTCAGACGCACCGACCGCATATCTTCGTCGTATATGTAGCGCCAATGGGCTGGCGAGAGGTCATCGCGAGCCACGCCAACGTTCACGATCACGCTCTGGCTGCAGCTCAAGAGACCAGCCGCTTCCTTCACATCATCAGGGACGTTCGGAAGCATCCGAATCATCTCCGCCAGTGGAGCGGACGAAATGAGAGTGTCGTAGTTCTCCGTCCGTCCGTTGTCGAAGGTGATGGTCTTTGAAATCGGGTCTATCGTATCAGCTCGGTGCCCCAGGCTGAGGTCGGCTGATTCGATGAACTTCCGAAGATATCCCTCGAAGCCGCCCTTTTTCGGGTACCGGAACTTGTCGATGTAGTGCTTTTCGGTGCGCGGCGGCCGGATTGCCCCCATGAGCACCTCTCTCAAATCCGGACGGTATAGCCGAGGTCCGAGCCAGGAAACATTCATCTCCTGTGGTCCACAGGTGTGGTACTTGGTGCCGTACCTTCCGGGGAAGTTGTTGGCGAATGTCGGGCCGTAGGCTGCCAGCAGCCAGTCGTGATAGTTGGAGAATGACGAGGTCTCGGGCATCTCGGTAGCGGACACCTTTATGAACTCATCGAGGATCTGGACGACAAGATCCTCCGGAAGGGCATGTAGGTACGCGATCGCTGGATGCTTCACCCAGACCCCCTCGTACCAGTTGTCGACTCGGGCGTTCAGTGTCTCGTAGTCACCGTCGACCGCATCTGAAAGCACCTTTTGCATCTCCTCTATCTCGGTAAACGAGATGTGAGGGCCGTCGTCGAAGATGAAGCCTCTATCATTGGGGAATGACGCAGTATGTCCGCCGGGGTAGCTGTTCTTGTCGAACAGCTTTGGGGTGACACCTTCGGCGGTCAACCTATCAAAGGCCCCCCATGCCGCCATTCCACTGCCGAGAATTACCGATCTGTCACTCATGCCTGTCCGTTCAGAGGGTGTCCGTGCGTTGTCGCTCGTTTGCTACGTCGGCGGCCGATCTGTGCTTCCCTCCGTCTTCTTGTGGAAGTAGCTCGTGTCCCAGCTGTTTCGCCCACCAAGTAACCACATCGGCCGATGCGGCTTGCAGACTTAGGGTTGGATGCCAGTCCGTCGCACTGGCAATGCGCCCCGTCTCGGCCGTGATCTCGTCAGCTGTATCGGCCCCTCCGGCGCGGGCGCCAAAGCGCAACAGGTCAGGACGACGGAGGGCGTGGCCGACCATCTCCGAGAGCTGCCTGACCTCGACGGACTCTCCCATTCCGAGGTTCACGTGGCCTTCAAGACTGCTATCGGCAACTGCGATCAAGCCGCACGCGACGTCCCAGGCGTGCATATAGTCTCGACGCTGGGTACCAGCCGACAATTCCGCGGGCTCTCCATTGATGAGTTGTCGAATGATGTAAGGCACGAGGCGATTGGGCTCTTCGAACCGGCCGAGAACGAAGAAGATTCGGGCGACGGCCACAGTGAGCGATGGGAAATCGTCGCCAACGGCAAGCGCCCGAAGCCCAGCGTCGAGCTTGCATCGACCGTAGACCGTGTCCGGGTTCGCCTCTTCCTCTTCGGACAACAGCCCAGCCCTTGGGCCGTACTCGATACAGCTACCCGCAACAATCGCGCGCCGCCCACCAGCCGCCGCAAAGCCCTCGACCAGGTGTTCGGCTATCTCAACCCAGTCGTGGTTCGTGGGGTCGGCGTAGCGGTTGGCGGACTCACCGTTGAACCACGCAAGATGGAACAGCTCATCGGCTGCCAGTTGTTTCATCAGTTCGTGCACTGCGGCACCGTCGTTGAGATCGACTTGATGAGCAGTGACCGCAGCTGGGTCGACACCCTCGAAGACAGGGTCCGATTGGCTGGAGAGAACGTGAAGTTCACGCACCACAGTGCTGCTGGATGGTGGAAGTCCTTCGAGAGAGCCGGCGATGGCAGCGACCAAGTGCCGGCCCAGGAAGCCCGTCGCTCCCGAGACGACTGTCACAAGCCGCGTCACGTCGTCGCCTGACGTGGATGAGTCTTCCGGTGTCGCGGAATACGCTGTGTCGTTGGCAATGGTTTCACCCATATCTCTCATTGGTTGCTGGACAGGGTATTGAAGCTCCCCGGGTAATGCGCAGGCTCTCGTCCTCGTGACGACGGGGCCACGACAGAGCAACCACGGCAGGCCCGTCAGGCATCCGGCGGAGATGCGCGAGGGGTGGTCAGGGTGGTGTTCGAGGCCGAGCAGCACGCGTGGTCGCGTTGGGAAGCGATCTGTTCGGTCGAGGAGAAGCTGGGGCCGACACCGGAGACGGTTCGCGGGCGGGTGCAGCGTGTCGGGATCCACGAAGAAGGGTCTGCCGCAGTTAGCGGTGACAGGTTGACACCGCTAACTGCGGCAGACCCGAACGCCGGCCGGGTCTCAGCACCGACGAGCAAGCAGTGGTTGATTGGGTGGGTTATTCCTACGGTCGATCCGACCTTGTGAAACGCATCGACCGTAGTCGACGGGGAGACCCCTCTCCATCGGGCCCCATGATGGCCCGGTCAGTCCCAGAGCGCCGTCACCCACCACTGGCCCTGCTCGAGGGTGATGAGGCGGGCCTGCCCGTCGTCGGTGAGGATCTGGAACCGGGCCCGGCGGCGGTGGTCATCGGTGTCCCACCAGCGCTCGTCGACCGGCCACGGACCGGCCCACCCCACGATCGCGAGTGACCGACCCCGGATGCCGAGGGCCACCGGCGGTGCCGAGGCGAGCCCTCTCCCGGTGACGGTGACCATCGCCCCCTCGGCGTCGGTCAGTTCGACGGCGTGGGGCTTCGCCGGGACCCGGCTCGGCGACGGTGCCGGCAACCGACCCGGCCACGGAGCGGCCTCGTCGCCGTCGACCGGCAGATCGGCCGATCGTCCCCGGAGTTCGACCGTGGCGGCCGACACCAGCACCAGCTGCTCGTCGGGATGCCGACCACCCCGTCGCTCCGGGACCTTCACCGCGTCGGCCCCGAGTTGCCCCTGGAGGCGGGCGGCCACCCGGGCGGCTCGTTCGTCGACCTCGGACTCGCCGCCCCAGAAGCCGAGCTGGCGACCGGAGGCGGGCACGATCTCGTCGGGCAGCAGGGTGACCCGCGAGATCCCGCCACTCGGCCGGGTCGCGGCCGAGCCGTTGAGCCAGCCGTCGAGTTGCCAACGCACACGATCGGCGATCGCACCGGCCGACAGGGCACCCTCGTGGCGCCAGAGCCGCAGGAGGGTCTCCCCGTATTCGGTCTCGGCTTCGATGGCGATGCGCACACACGAGATGCCGTCGTGGTCGAGTCGCTGGTGGAGGTCGTCGGCCAGGGTGCGGGCCACGAAGGCCACCCGGTCGACCCGGTCGGCCGGCGGGTCGATCTCGGCGGAGACCGACCAGTCGGGTGGCGAGAGGCGGGCATCGGGCGGCCGTTCGTCGAGCCCGGCGGCAAGACGGTGCGCGCCTCTCCCTTCGTCGCCGAACCGGGCCAGCACATCGGCCGCGGGCAGCGCGGCAAACGACCCGAGGCTGCGGATCCCGAGGCGTACGAGCACATCGGTGAGCTCGGGGCGATCGAGCACCGAGATCGACATCGGGGCGAGGAAGGCCGGACTCTCCCCCGCCGCGACGATCCGGATCGGGTGGGCGGCCCGGGCCACCAGACCTGCAGCGAACGGTCCGTCGGCGATCCCGACCCTGACCTCGGTCCGCCCGTCGAGCACTTCGCCCATGCGTTCACGCACGAGATCGGCGACGGCCTCGTCGCCCCCGAAGTAGCGCGACGGGCCCCGCATGACGAGGGCACAGGTGCCGGGGCGGGTGACCTCGACTCGTGGCGTGATGTCGTCGAGGGCGGCGAGGACAGGCTCGAAGGTGCGGGCCTCCCGGGCCTCGTCGCGTTCGACCACGTCGAGTTCGGCACAGCGTGATTGGGCGACGCGGCGCCGCAGCCCTCGGGCCACACCGTGACGGCGAGCCTCGGGCGACGCAGCGATCACCCGGTTGGCATGGACCACGGCCACGGGTTCGTCGAGCCCTCGACCGAAGGCCACCACCGGCCAGTCGGGACACCAGGCGACCAGGGTGCGGACCGGCCCGGTCATGCGAGCACGCGCAGGGCGGGGCGAACCTCCGATTCCCCCGGAGCCGGTTCGCCAAGCGCCGGTTCGCCGAGCACGACCGGGGCGCCCTGGGGGCCGGGCAGCAGCAGGGCCGCCCCTCGCGGCTGGGCGGCCGACCCACGGCCCTGGGTCTCGACCCGGACCCGACGGGCCCGCAACAGGCCGTGGCCGACACCGAGCCCGGTCCATTCCGATTCGACGATGCGCAGCCCGATGTCGACCCCCGGCTCGTCGAGCGCGCCGATGCGGACCAGCGCCGACCCCCGCTCGCGCATGCGGGCGGTGAGACGCCGCACGTCGGCCGGACGGATCCGCACCCCCGGCCCGACCAGCACGACATCGACCGACCCGACAAGAGCGGCGACCACGCCGGCCACGTCCTGCCCCTTCGGGTCGACCACCAGCATGCGCTCGAGCACCACCCCGGCCTCGGCCGCCGCGGCGAGCCCCAGACCCGGGTCGCCGACCACTGCCGTCCACGATCCCGACGCCGAAGGCCCGGCCGCCACCGCGAGCGCCAACGAGGTGGCTCCGACACCACCGACGGCCACGATCGACCCCCGCCGCAGGCCGCCTTCGGGGAACAACGACGTCAACGCCGGCAACAACGGCATGGTGCGTTCCCGGGCCAGGGCCAAGGGCGCGACCTGGTCCGCGACGAGGCGCAGGTCTCTGACTCGCTCCGCAGCTGCCATCCCGCGAGTATCGAACACATGTTCGCTTTCCGCAAGAGGGGAATGCCCGCTCCCCCACCGTGGTTCACTGGTGCATGCAACTCGAGCTGACCGACCGCGCCGCTGCCGTGATCCGGCGCAAGGGCGGCACCGCCGTGGTCGACCTGCTCGAACCCTTCGGTTGAGGCAAGAAGTTCGAGGTATCAGTTGATACCAGGACCAAAGGCAGGCGACTCGACGGCTACACGGTCCGCCGCATCGACGGCCACGAGGTCCTCCTCGACCCCGACCTGCTGAAGCTGCCGATCGAACTCACGATCACGTCAGGCGGCATCTTCGGCCGCGGCCTCAGCGCCACCGCCGACGGCCTCAACGGCGCCGCCTGCCCGATCGAACTGCTCTGAACCAACGCGCAAGGTCGGTAGCCGAGCATCGACAGCAGAGTAGTGTCGGAGATATGGATCCGATGGAAACCATCCCCGTTGTCGAACCGGGGCGGGCAGCTGCGTTAGCCGCTGACGCGATCGCCGATCAGCCGCTGCCGCCCGCAGCGAGCGCTTCGCTCGCTCGGGCCATCGACCGGCTGCCGGAAGCGCTCACCAAGTCCGACGACGAAGCCCAGGCCACCGACAAGTGACCCAGCCGGTCCGGGTCCCGGACCACACCATGACCAGCATCGGCGAGCAGCTCCCTGCGGACAGGGCTGAGGTGTTCCGCGCCCATGACCTGCCCGAAGCGATCGAGGCGCTGTCATTGGTCGACTGGTGGAACCTGCCGGAGGTCGAGCAGTCTCCGGGCATCCGTCGATTCACGGTCGCCGCGGCCCGCACGGTTGCCGGATACCACCTAGCTGGTCGGCCTCGACCCGTGGGCTGACAACCCCGGAGCCTTGGTTGTCCACGTCATCGACATCTGGACCGACCGGTGGCCAGCCGGCGACTGAGCACCGCAGCCACGCTCGACCAACCCACCGGCGTTCAGCCGCTTTGCCCTGTCAGGCGGTCGGTGACTAGCAGATCTTCTTCCGCGTCGACACGTGATCGTCACCGACGAAGACTTTCGAATTGGAGGCAGCCGGCCCGCATCCGGCGCTTCCTAGCCATTGATTTGAGGACTTACCGCATCTTCGAGGTATCAGTTGATACCAGAACGAAGGGTCGCCGCCTCGACGGCTACACCGTCCGCCGCATCGATGATCACGAAGTCCTCCTCGACGCCGACCTGCTGAAGCTCCCGATCGAACTCACGATCAGAAGTGCCGCCAACGAGCGAAGGCGGGTAGTCGCCCAACCCAGCGAGGAGGCACCCGCGAGTCATGACCGCTGGTCGGCAACCCAGCCGTTCACTGCGGAGGCAATCGCCTCTGCTCCCTGGCGACGTTGGTTCTTTCCATACAACTCGCATGTTGTGTTGCGACCGTCCACGAGATCGAGGCGCAAGCGGTAACGCCGCGTTCTGCCGGTAGCCACCTCAGCCGCGGCGCCAAGAACGTCGTGCCGAGACAACCGACGCCACCGGGTCAGTTGACGAAGCCTCAGCGTCTCGGAGTCGGCGAAGACCCCACAGACCCAGATACCCGCCGCCATCCATGCGGCCGAGGCGACCATCACTCCGAACACGACCAACACGATCGCCCAGCCAAGACCCGAACTGGGTCTTCTGCTGGCGTCGACTCCCACGGCGTCGGACCACACACCGACAAGCAGCCCGACCGCCAAGGACCCGGCACAGGCGGATACGAGCAGCGCCTCCCGGCCCCGTGTTGGGAAGTTCACTGTTTGATTCCGGCCGTCACCTGGAACGCAGGCTGTGTCAGCCGCCGGTGCCGGCGCAGACGATCAGCTCTGCCGGCGAGACGAAGCCGTCGGAGCCCTGGTACTGGGCAAGCGCCTCTGCGACCGCGTCCCAGGCGTCAGCCTTCTCATCTTCAGTCATGCTCTTCATGAGCATGTGCAGCGCTCCGAATGCATCCTTCAGGAATCGGAGGTGCTCCTCCACCGAGTCGAGCCGGATGGTGGCCGGGACCGTCTGCGCGGCAACACTCGACAGCCCGGCCGCCTCGAACAGCGACTCGAGCAGTCCCGGTGCCCCGAGCGCGAACGGGCCTGGCATCCCCGGTGCCGGCGGCGAGATCCCTGCGCGTGCGCCGATGATCTGCGCCGGAACCGAGAAGAACGGATTGGCGGCGGGACCGGAAATGACGATCGCACCGACGCGGCCGCCCGGACGGAGGGCGCGCATTTGGGAACGCAGCGACGCCTCGGGGTCGGGGAAGAACATCAACCCGAGACTCGAGACCACCGCGTCGAAGCGCTGTTCGTCGAACTCGAACACCTCGCCATCCATCTCGCGCACATCCACCTGCGACAACCCGGCGCGGTCGGCGTTCGCCTTGGCGAGCGCCACCATGCCCGGCGACAGGTCGGTCGCCAAGACGTGTCCGCCAGCTCCGACCCGCTCTGCCAGCAAGTGTGTGCACGCACCGCCGCCGCAGGCGAGCTCGAGCACCGAGCTCCCCTCTTCGACGCCCGTTGCGTCCATCAGGTGTTCGGCCGCCGGTCGGATGAGCGACTGGATCGTCGCGCCCCAGGCGTCCTAGCCCGGTCCGGAGGCATCCCACTGCTCACGGGTGGTTCGCTTGTAGGCAGACGGGTCGAACGCGGAGTCGGCCATGCCGGGACCGTAGCGCACCCGATCTACGAGGGTCGTCGGGGTGAGGCCTCGCACGACAGAGCCGCGATCGCCTGCAGAAGTTCGGTACGGTGCGCAGGTGGCGGACTCTCGACCCGAGGCGACGGTGCGCGACGGCTACGACCGAGCTTCGCAGCGGTACTTCGCTCACGTTCGAACCGAGATGCAGCACGTTTCGGTCGACCGGGCGAGCCTGCGGTTGTTCGCCGAGCTGGTCGGAGAAGGGGCCGAAACGTTGGATGCCGGGTGCGGACCGGGACACATCGCCGCGTTCCTCGCCGGCAACGGCTTGAGGGTCTCGGGTCTCGACATCTCGCCGGCGCAGATCGGGATCGCCGAGGCGTCCTTCCCCGACATCGCCTTCCGGGTCGGCGAGCTGACCGACCTCCCGTTGGGCGACTCATCGGTCGATGCCGTCGTCGCTCGCCACTCTGTGATCCACACCGAGCCGCACCGCCTCGGCGAGGTGTTCGCCGAGTTTGCCCGAGTGCTCGAGCCCGAGGGCCGCCTCTTCATCTCCTTCTTCGCGGCGACCGACGCAGCCGAGCACGGCCGGCCGTTCGACCACGCGGTCTGCACGGCGTACCAGCTCGACCCGAACGTGATCTCGTCGCTGCTGGCCGAAGTCGGCCCCCAGGAGGAGGTCCGACTGGTCCGTCAGCCTGGTTCGGACGAACGTCAGCTACCGCACGCCACGCTGTTCTGCCGTCACGCCGCCGTCGCAGATTGACGACGGCCGGGTCCGGCGGCGGCCGTCACCGATCCTGGTCGGTGTCGTCGCCCCAGAAGTAGAGGGTGTCGCCGTCGAGCGTGCCGGCGGCCCAGGCTTCGTAGTCGTCCGCACTCATCTCGGCCCACGGTGGTGTCTGCTCGACCTGATCGCGGCCGATGCGACGGCCGAGTTCGACGAGAGTGCGACCCGTCTCGCTGCGGTCGGCGTCGTACGCAGCCAGCAGGGAGTCCCACGCCGTGTGCTCGGCGCCGAGCGTCTCGAGCAGGCGGGCGTCCTGCATCGCCTTGGTCGCCCCCGAGCCGGTGTGGGGCCGCCCGCCCGAGATCCGCCGCGCCCTCACCGAGCACCTACCACCAGAGGACGCACCCCGGCTCCGCTCCGAGATCGACACCTACAGCGTCCGAGACACCGAGGCCCGATTCCGAAACGCCCTCGACTGGCTCCTCGACGGCCTTCTGGCCGAAAACCGATAGCACCGCCGGCGGGGACTACTTCGTGCGAGCTTCGGGCATGTCGTGGGCGAATCTCGCCGACGGGGTACCAGGGCCGTTGTAGACACCGGGAACCGCGTCAGGATTCGCGACGATCAGCTCGGACTCCAGCCCGTCGGGGTCTCGGTAGAACAAGCTCAATGTCGGCCCGAAGTCGCTGACGTACCCATCGGTGGCGCCTGCGTTGCGCAGCCGGTCTCTGACCTCGGTGAACGCCTCGATGTCGGGAACACGAAGCGCGAGATGGTCGAGTCGGCCGCGGCCGAACATCGGCACCTGCTTGGTGTGCTCCTCGTTGCCGTCGATCTCGAAGACGTTGAGTTCGGCAACCGGCCCGACCGACAGGATGCAGAATCGCGGGCGGCCCTCCTCGACGAAATCGACGACCACCTCCACCTCGAAACACGTGCGGTAGAAGTCGATGAGACGGTCCATGTCGCCTGTCAGCACCGCGACATGGTTGAAGCCGTCGGTCAGCATTTCTCCTCCATCCCAACCCGTTGCGCCCGACAGCCGTCGCTGGGGCGCCATGTTCGAATCTTTTCGAACTGTATTCCAGGCCCCACACCGTGTTGATCCGACCGGCGTGAATCCGAACAGCGGCTGCCAGATCGACTGGCAGGCGGACGCGCCCGAGCTCGACGACGGCGCCATCATCGTCATCGGCGTCTCCATCCACGACGCGATGTGCCGCGCCCCCGCCGGCGACCTCGAGGCGATGGACTGCACCATCGACGCATCCGTCTACGCCGACGTGGTCGAGCACTACCAGGCCTTCGGCGAGGTCGCGGTGGTCGAAGTGCCTCCCGTCGACGCCGAGGGCAACCCGGGGTTCGCCGAGGTGTCGAACGACCGACTGGTCGAGCTGAACCGGCAGGTCGCACAAACCCTCGGATGCGACCTCATCGGCTACGACGTCAGGCTGCAGTCGCCCCTCTACGACGGGCTGCACTACATCCCCGGAGAGTTCACCGAACCCACGGTCATCTCCCTGATGAGCCTCTCACCCGAGCGGACCTGCAACGCCGGTTGATCGGCGCCGAACCGACTGACCCGAGCCTGATCCGGTTCGGCCCGCGGCCGCCGGTACGGTGCGCACCATGTTCCGTGCCCGCGCCGTGATCGTGACGACGGTCGCGTTCCTGGCCGCCGCGTGCGCCCCCGGACCCGGACTCGCACAGTCCGAGCCGACGCCGATCCCGACCACCAGCGCCGCCCCGCCCACCACCACCACCACCACGACCGCGCCCGACCCCTTCACGCCCGGACCGGAGATTCCCCAGATCGCGCCGCTCGACCTGTTCCCGGTCGCTCCCGACGAACTCCCCCCGCTCGACCGGGTCGAAGGGGTCATCGCCTTCCACGGCGCCGACGCCGCCATCCGCAGCGGCCGCTCGACCACCGATCTCGACACCGGCACGTTGCCGGCCCAGCCGACCTGGTCGCGTGACGGCAGCCGCCTGGCGTTGGTTTCGCTCGAAGGCCGCCAGTCCGAGATCGACATCTACGACGGCGCGACGGGCACGCTGATCGCCGGCGCACCGACCGACCGCCTCTACTTCTTCCTCAGCTGGAGCCACGACGGCACCCGCATCGCCGCGCTCGGTCCCGGCACCGACGACAACGGCGAGCCGCAGACGGTGCTCGACATCCTCGACGCCGACGGGGCGGTGCTCCACGCCGATGCCGCCTCGGCCCAGTCGCTCTACGTCGCCTGGGACCCCGACCAGCCTCGACTCGCCGCCCACGCCGACGATCGTCTCGTGCGCGTCGACGCCGACGGCACGGCCACGGACCTGGGCGCCGTCGGCACCGGCTTCTTCCCCCCGAAGTGGATCCCGTCCTCCGACGAGCTCGTCCTGACCACCGACATCGAGGGCACCACCTTCCTGGTGCGCCGCAGCATCGACGGCCAGGACACCCTCCGTAGCCTCGGCCCGGCGGAGGCGGAAACGGGGATCTCGGTCAATCCCGACGGCGACGTCGCGGCGATCTCGCGGAGTTTCGACGTGGAGAACGACCCGGCCGCCGAGCGCATCGACCTGCCGTTCCTCCCCCAGACGGGCACGACGCGCTCCGGATCGGTGGAGATCGCCGACCTCGACACCGGCGACCGCGTCGAGGTGTTCACCGGATTCACCCTCTGGGTCGAGTGGAACCCGCAGGGCACGCACCTCCTCATGTACGAGGCCGACGTCGCCGCGGGCACCGGCACCTGGTGGGTCTACGAGCACCGCCCGGGGCTCGAGCCGCTCCCGGCCACCGAGATCGCGACATTCGAGCCGACCCCGATCTTCCTTCGCTCCTACCTCGTGTTCGCCGACCAGTTCATCGAGAGCCCCCGACTCTGGTCGCCCGACGGCACCGAGTTCGTCTACGCCGAACTCACCGACCGCGGCTCGTTGATCCGCACCGCGGTCGTCGACGGGCCCGGTCAGCCCACTGCGATCGACACCGGTGAAGTGGGCTTCTGGAGTCCCTCGCCCCCCGCCCGTTAGCCTGCGCCCCGTGAACCTCCAAGAACTCTCCGACCGTCTCGAGATCACCGACCTCCTGACCCGCTACGCCAGCGCGGTCGACCGCAAGGACTGGGATCTCTTCCGCCAGGTGTTCACCGCCGACGCCGAACTCGACTACACCTCCGCGGGAGGGATCGCCGGCGACCTCGACACCCAGGTCGAATGGCTGGCCGAAGCCCTGGCCCAGTTCCCGGCCACCCAGCACATGGTCGCCAACGTCGGCATCGAGTTCACCGGCGACGACACCGCCACCGTCGAGGCGATGTTCCACAACCCGATGGTCATGCCCGACAAGTCGGCGTGGGTCACCGGCGGCTGGTACCACCACGAGGTGAAGCGCACGGCCGATGGATGGCGCAGCGTCAGGCTCCGCGAGGAGTCGGCCTACTTCTCGGGCATGCCGAGCGATCTCGATCGACCCGAGTGAGCACCCCCCGATGAGCGCGGAGGACCGCGTCGGCCGCGACAAGGCCCGCATCGACGAGTGGATCCGCTACGCCGAGACGAGCGGCGAGTCCCCGGCGATCGACGCTGCCACGGTCGTCGTGCTGCGCGACGGCGACGCCGGCCTCGAGACCCTGATGCTGCGGCGCAACTCGAAGATCGCGTTCGGTGGCATGTGGGTGTTCCCCGGCGGCCGGGTCGACGACGCCGACCGCCACGCCGCACCCGACCCGCTCGAGGCAGCCCGGGTCGCCGCCGCCCGCGAGGCGGAGGAAGAGGCCGCCCTGGTGATCCCCCCGCGAGAACTCGTGATGTTCGCTCACTGGATCCCACCACCGATCGCGCCGAGGCGCTACGCCACCTGGTTCTTCGCAGCGGGCGTGAGCGACCGCGACCACACGATCGACGACGGTGAGATCGTCGAGAGCGACTGGATGACGCCCGAGGAATGCCTGGGCCGGCACCACGAGGGCGAGATCGAACTCGCGCCCCCGACCTGGGTCACCCTCCACACCATGCGAAGCCACGACCGTGTCGATGCCGCCCTCCAGTGGCTGGCCGGCCGACCGGCCCGGCACCACGCGACCCGCATCGGACCCAGCGACGCCGGCCCGGTTGCGATGTGGGAGGGCGACGCCGGTTACGACACGACCGACCCGTCGCTCGACGGTCCGCGCCACCGGCTCGAGATGTTCGCCGAGGGCTACCGCTACGACGACTCCGGGATCGCCGAGTGACCACGGCGCCCACGGGCCTGACCGCAGCCGAGGTCGACGAACGCATCGCCGACGGGCGCGTCAACGACGTGCCCGACGCCCCCGTCCGGTCGCTGTCGCAGATCATCCAGGCCAACGTCCTCACGCCCGTGAACGCGATCATCGGCTCGCTCTTCGTGCTGATCCTCATCGCCGGGTATCCGGCCGACGCCCTGTTCGCCGGCGTGGTGGTCTCCAACAGCGTGATCGGCATCGCCCAGGAGCTCCAGGCCCGCCGCACGCTCAACGCCCTCGCCGTGCTCAGCGCACCGCAGGCCCGCGTCCGCCGAGACGACATGGTCGCCGAGATCGGCGTGAGCGGCGTGGTGGCCGACGATCTGCTCGAGATCGAGCCCGGCGACCAGATCGTGGTCGACGGCATCGTCACCGCAGCCTTCGGTCTCGAGATCGACGAGTCGCTGCTCACCGGCGAGGCCGACCCCGTCGAGAAGGAGCCCGGCGACGAGGTGCTGTCGGGTTCGTTCGCGTCCGCGGGGTCGGGCGCCTACCAGGCGACCCACGTCGGCGCCGACTCCTACGCGGCCAAGCTCTCCGAGGAAGCCCGTCGATTCGAGCTGGCCGGCAGCGAGTTGCGGCGCGGCGTCAACCAGATCCTCAAGTGGCTCCAGATCATCATCCCGCCGGCCGCCGTCCTGCTCCTCCTGCGCCAGCTCGACACCGAGGACCGTTGGCAGGACGCCCTCCAGGCGACCGTCGCCGCCGCGGTGGCGATGGTGCCCGACGGTCTGGTGCTGCTCACCAGCCTCAGCTTCATCACCGGCGTGATCGCCCTGGCCCGCCGCCAGGCCCTCGCCAAGGAGCTGGCCTCGGTAGAGCTCCTGGCCCGCGTCGACACGCTCTGCCTCGACAAAACCGGCACCATCACCACCGGCGAGATCTCGCTCGGCAGCGTCGAGCCGCTCGGCGCGCACACCGCGGAGGAGGCCGCCATCGCGCTGGGGGCCATGGGCGCCGCCGACCCCGCGCCCAACGCCACGCTCGCAGCCATCGTGGCCAACCACCCCGACCCGGGTTGGACGATCGGCGAGAACCTGCCCTTCTCCTCGGCCCGCAAGTGGGCGGGTGCCGACTTCGCCGAGCACGGCGTCTACTACCTCGGCGCGCCCGACATCCTCTTCGACGACGATGACGACGAGGCCCGGGCGCGCGCCGATGCCGCCGCCGCCGCCGGCACCCGTGTCCTGCTGCTGACCCGGGCCGACGGTGAATGGATGGACGACGTCCTCCCGGCCCAGCGCCACCCCGTCGCGCTGATCCACCTCGAGGACACGGTGCGCCCCGACGGGCCGGAGATCTTCGCCTTCTTCCGCGATCAGGGCGTCGAGCTCAAGGTCATCTCGGGCGACAACCCCGCCACGGTCGCCGCCGTCGCTCGGCGGGCCGGCATCGAGGGCGCCGACGCGTTCGTCGACGCCCGGTCACTCCCCGAGGACCAGGAGGGCCTCGCCGACGTACTCGAGACCACGACGGTGTTCGGCCGGGTCACACCCCACCAGAAGCGAGCGATGGTCCATGCCCTGCAGTCGCGGAAGCGCACCGTCGCCATGACCGGCGACGGCGTCAACGACGTCCTCGCCCTCAAGGACGCCGACATGGGCATCGCGATGGGCGCCGGATCCTCGTCGACCCGAGCCGTGGCCCAACTGGTGCTGCTCGACAACAAGTTCTCCACCCTCCCTCGCGTTCTGGCCGAGGGCCGCCGCGTCATCAACAACATCGAGCGGGTCGCCAACCTCTTCATCACGAAGGCGGCCTACGCGGTCCTGCTGACCGCCCTGGTCGGCATCGCCGGCTCGCCCTTCCCGTTCCTTCCCCGCCAGCTCACCCTGATCGGCACGTTCTCGATCGGCGTGCCGGGCTTCTTCCTCGCCCTCGCCCCCAACGAGGCACTCGTGCGGCCCGGATTCCTCACCCGGGTCCTGCGCTTCTCGATACCGGCCGGCGCGGTCGCGGGCGCGGTCACGTTCGGCCTCTACGAGATCGTGCGCCGCATGGACGACGTCTCGATCACGGAAGCCCGCACCGCGGCCACGGCCACGCTGCTGCTGCTCGGACTCGTGATCCTCCTGCTGATCAGTCGTCCGTGGAAGCCATGGAAGGCCGGCCTCGCGGCAGCCATGGCCACCTGCTACGTGCTCGTCATGGTCTGGCCCTTCGCCCGGGAGTATTTCGAACTCGACCTGCCCACGGCCGCCGCCTGGTGGGTCGTGGCCGCGGCGAGCGCCCTCGGCGCGGTCGGAATCTGGGTGGCCACCAGAGTGTTCACCAGCGACTGACGCGCTCTAGTGTCGGCGGCGATGTCCGCGCCCACCCTGCACGACGATTTCGAAGACCTCCGTGTCGAGATCCACGACAAGGTCGCGGTGCTCACCCTCGACCGGCCCGACCACCTCAACGCGTTCTCCGGGGCGATGGGCCGCAGCCTGACCTCGGCGCTGCGGGCGGCCGATGCCGACGACGCGATCCGGGTGGTGGTCCTCACCGGAGCGGGTCGGGCCTTCTGCGCCGGCGCCGACTTCTCCGGCGGTTCCGGCGTGTTCGGCACCCCGACGAAGGAGACGTTCTCCTCCGACCCCCTCGACGACTTCCACCCGTGGGACGTCCGCAAACCCGTGATCGCCGCGATCAACGGTCACGCGGTCGGCCTCGGGCTGACGATGACCCTCCAGTGCGACATCCGCATCATCGCCACCGAGGCCAAGCTCGGGATCGTCCAGGCCCGCCGCGGCATCCTCCCCGACCTCCACTCCCACTGGACGCTGCCCCGTCTCGTCGGCCACACGAGGGCCACCGAGCTGATGCTGACCGGTCGCATGTTCCGCGGCACCGACGCCCACGCATGGGGACTGGCCACCGAAGCGCTTCCCGCCGACGAGGTGCTGCCCCGGGCCCTCGAGCTCGCCCACGAGATCGCCACCCAGACCGCACCGATCTCGGTCGCCGCCTCGAAACGACTGCTCTGGATGAACGCTCCCGAACCGGAGACGATCAACACGTTGGAACGCGACATCCATCTGCACCTGATGGGCACCGCCGACTCCCGGGAGGGTGTCATGGCCTACATGGAGAAACGCGATCCCCAGTGGTCGCTCACACTCACGGAGGACTGGCCCGAATGGCTCGACGACACGCCCTGATCGTGGGCTCCGGCGACCCGGCCGACGCCGTCGCGGTCGGACTCGAGGCCCGGGGTTGGGCCGTGTCGCGGATGGCCGACGACACGCTGGAGTGGACCGACGACACCGTGGCCACCCGGTTCCCCGATCGAGACCCGATCGACCTGGTGGTGCACGCCCGCTACCCGGCCCCCGCCCGTCGTCGATCGGCGCTCGTCGAGCTCTCGACCGAGGACTGGTGCCGGAGGGCCGACGAGCCCCTCGAAGCCGCCGTGCGCCTGGCCCGCGCCGCCCATGCCGACCTCGCCGCGTCGTCGGGCACGATCGTCTTCCTCGTGCCGCTGATGGCCTCGGCCGGAGGGGAGGGATTCGCGCCCATGGCCACGGCAGCCGAAGGCATCCGTCTGCTGGCCAAGTCGCTCGCCAAGACCTGGGGCGCGGAGGGCATCGGCAGCCACGCGATCACCCTCGATCCCACGGCGTTCCTCGACGAGGCCGACGCCGCCGGCATGGCCGAGGCCAATTCCCTGCACGACCCGCCGCTGGGCCGGGTCCCCGATCTGACCAACGAGGTCGCAACGATCATCGACGAGCTGACCACCGACGATTTCTCGTCGTTGATCGGCGCATCGCTCGTGGTCGACGGCGGCTTGTGGATGCCCGGATGAGCACCGACGCGAGTCACACCCCACCCCCGCCCACCCCGCCCCTGGCCGTGGTCGACGGGCTCCTCGCCGGACGGGTGGCCATCGTCACCGGTGCCGGCCAGGGCGTCGGCGAGGGCATCGCCGCGTCGATGGCTTCGGCCGGTGCCACGGTGCTGCTCGCCGCCCGCCGCGCCGAGACGGGCGAGCCGGCCGCCGCCCGGATCCGCGACGCCGGCGGCGCGGCGGAGTTCGTGCGCTGCGACGTCACCGTACGAGCCGATGTCGACGCGGCGGTGGCCGCGGCCGTCGAGGGCCACGGCCGTCTCGACGTGATGGTCCACAACGCGGTCTCGCCGCCGGGACCACCGCGGCCGATCCAGGAGATCGACGACGAGACGATCGCGCTCCAGATCGCCACGTCGACCACCGCGTCGTTCCACTGTGCCCAGGCCGCCTTCCCGCATCTCCGCGCTGACTACGGATCCCTGATCCTCCTCACCTCTCCGGCCGGCATCGAGGGAAGTGGCCACCTCCCCCTCTACGGCACGGTCAAGGGTGCGCAACGAGGTCTGCTCAAGAGCCTTGCCCGCGAATGGGGCCCGGCCGGGGTGCGGGTCAACGCCATCGCGCCAGTGGCGTGGACGCCGGCGATGGACGTGGCCACCGAGGCGAATCCCACGCTCGAGGCCCGACTCAGGGGCCGCACGCCACTGCAGCGCATCGGCGACCCTGCAGACGACATCGGGCCCGTCGCCGTGTTCCTCGCCTCTCCACTCTCGCGGCACATGACCGGCCAGACCCTCGCGGTCGACGGCGGCCGCTACCTGGGCCTCTGATCCGCGCGGGCGGACCCACCATGCGCACCGTGCATCTCCTCATCAGCCCCGAGGCCGGCCGGGGACGGGCGGCCGGCGCCCGAGACGCCGTCCTCGAGACGATCCGCGCCGCGGGCCACTCCCCCGTTGATCTGACCGGCGACACCGCCGCGGCCAGCAGTGCGGCCGCACGAGCCGCGGTCGCCGACGGCGCCGAGCGGCTCGTGGTGGTCGGCGGCGACGGGCTCGTCCACCTCGCCCTCCAGACCGTGGCCGCGACGGACACCGTGCTCGGGATCGTCCCGGTCGGCACCGGCAACGACTTCGCCCGCGGACTCGGCCTTCCCGACGACCCCGTCGAGGCGACCCGGGTCGCCCTCGGCGAGCCCCGGGCCATCGACGCGATCCGCTCCGACGCCGGCTGGGTCGCCTCGGTCGCCACCGCCGGCTTCTCGGGCGACGTCAACGGCCGAGCCAACCGGCTGCGCTTCCCTCGCGGCCCGTCCCGCTACACCGTGGCGACGCTTCTCGAGTTGCCCACGCTGCGGATCCGTCCCGTGACCATCACCGTCGACGGCACGACGCACGAGTTCGACGCCGCCCTGCTCGCCGTCGCCAACACCGGGTGGTTCGGCGGGGGGATGCAGATCTCGCCCGACGCCGACCCCGACGACGGCCGACTCGACGTGACGGTGGTCGGGGATGTCGGCCGCATCGAACTGCTCCGGTTCTTCCGGCTCGTCTTCGACGGCCGCCACATGACCCACCCGAAGGTGCACGGTCTGCGGGGACGCGAGATCAGGATCGAAGCCGACGATCTCATGCTGTGGGGCGACGGCGAAACCCTCGGGCGCACGCCGTCCAGGCTCGAGGCCGTGCCCGGCGCGTCGCGCCTGGCCCACTGACCGCGGTCATTCGAACAGGGTCACGATTCGGAGAACGCCACCCGGAAGCCCATGTTGCCCGTCGAGGTGTCGAACGTGTTCGACGAGCGGGCCCCGACGCGGTAGCGGTTGCAGTACGAGTCATGGCAGAGATAGCTGCCGCCGCGGATCACCTTGTGGTGGGGTCGGCCGTCGAAGTCGTCGGCGCACCACTCCCACACGTTGCCGGCCACGTCGTGCAGACCCCAGCCGTTCGGCGCGAACGCGCCCACGGGGCTCGTCCCGAGATACCCGTCGTCGAGCGTGTTGGCCACCGGGAACTCTCCCTGCCAGATGTTGCAGCGGTGGATCCCGTCGGGAGTGAGTTCGTCGCCCCAGGCGTACTCGGCCTGGTCGAGGCCACCGCGCGCAGCCCGCTCCCATTCGGTCTCGGTCGGCAGGCGGCCGCCGACCCACGAGGCGTAGGCCGAGGCCTCCTCCCAGGAGACGTGGACGACCGGATGGTCGCCGATGCCCTCGAGATCGCTGTGCGGCCCGAACGGGTGACGCCAGTCGGCGCCTTCCACCGCTCGCCACCACTCGGCCCCGACCACGCCGCGGGTCGGCGGGAAGTCATCGGGCAGGAGGCCACCGAACACGAACGACCACCCTTCGGTCTCGGCGATGGTCGTGAAGTTCGTGGCCGCCGCGAAGGCGGCGAAGTCGTCGTTCGTCACGAGATGCACAGCGATCTCGTACGCGTCGGTTCGCACGTCGCGGACGGGGCCCTCCCGATCCGCGGGGAACCGGCCGTGTTCAGTGCCCATCCGGAAGCTGCCGGCCTCGACGGCGACCACCGACGGGCGTGGCCCACCCACCTCGGTCGGGGGCGTGGCGGACGATTGTGTGTCGCCGTCGCGGGACGGAGTGCAGCAGGGCCCCTCGCTCAGCGGCCGCTCAGACGTTCAGGACGCGTTGCGCATCGCGTCGCGAGCACGTTGCTCGGCGACCCGCTTGCGACCGATGATCGGCGTGGTGGGAGGGAAACCGGCCTCGGCCCGCTCCGACTCGCTCTCGCCGCCCCAGAAGCCGAGTTCGCGGTTGGTCCGGGCGTATTCGCGGCACGAGGACAGCCCCACGCACCCGTTGCAGATGACGCGGGCCGCAGCCTCGCGTCGGACCCTCGCCTCGGGCCGCTCGGCGAACGGAGCGAAGAAGAGTTCGCTGTGGCCAGCACACGCCGCCACGTCCATCCACTCGGTCGACCCGACCGGTCCGTTCGGCGTCTCCGCCGGTTCGATGATCTCGAGCAACTGTCACACCCGCTTCCCTGGAGCCCTCCCCACACGTTTGATGTGGCGGCGGTGCCCCGTTCGGCTACGGAGAGCAACTTAGGAAACTGCCGGATGAAAGTCCCGTGAACACTGATGATTCTTCGCGCTAGGACCCATCGCGAAAACCGATCGACCACGCTGCGTCGGTCTGTCAGACAGAATTCTGTCTGACGGTGTGTCAGTTCTGCTGGCGCCAAGTCGGGCTCAGGACGCGGCCGGAAAGGTCACCACGAAGCGAGCGCCACCCAGCGGCGCGTCGTCGACGGCCACCGTGCCACCCATCGACGCGACGGTGGCGGCGACCACCGCGAGACCGAGACCGGCCCCACCGGTGTCGCGCGTCCGGGCCGCCTCCAGCCGGGTGAACCGCTCGAAGATGCGGGCACGATCCGCCTCCGGGATGCCGGGACCGTCGTCGTCGACCGTGAGGGTCACCGTGGCATCAGCCGTCGTCAATCCCACGGTGACCGCGGTGTCGGCATGCCGTGCCGCGTTGTCGAGCAGGTGGACGAGCACCCGCTCGCAACCCTCCCGCGTGCCGCGGACTCGCCCGGCCGAGACGGACTGCACGTCGACCGGCACGCGTCGCCGTCGCGCCACCTCGGCGAGGACGACGTCGTCGAGATCGATGGCGATGGTGCTCGTCGGTGACCGGTCCTCGTCGCCGCGGGCCAACACGAGAAGGTCGGCGACGAGCCGTTCGAGGCGGAGGCTCTCGCCCAGCACACCCTCGGCGAGCTCATCGGTCGCCACGTCGGAGCCGGCTCGCAGGGCCACCTCGGCCTCGCTGCGCAACACCGCGACGGGCGAACGGAGCTCGTGCGACGCATCGGAGACGAACTGCCGGAGCCGCTGGTCGTCCGCCTCCAAGCGATCGAGCATCGCGTTCATCGTCGAGCCGAGCTCCTGGATCTCGTCGCCGGTACCGGGCACCGCCACCCGCTCGTGGAGCGTGCCGCCCGAGATCACTCCGACCTGGCGGGTCATGCGCCGCACCGGCGAGAGGGCACGGCCGGTGAGGAACCAGGTCGCCGCCGCCGCCGCGACGACCAGCAACGGCATGGTCACCCACAGGACCGAACGGATCTTGTCGATGCTGCGCGTCACGTCGGCGACATCGGCGACCACGACGAAGTCGAAGCCGGCGATCTCCGCCGTGCCCGTCTCGATCTCGAGTGCGGCTGCGGCGTCGTCGAAGCGTTGCTCGATCAGGTCATCGAACAGGTCCTCGTCGAACTGCTCGTTGGCTGCGGCGAGCGCCAGCAGCTCCGCATCGACGACTTCGAAGACCACCGACGCGAGCTCATAGAGGTTGAACTCGAAGACGACCGGACCGTCGAAGTCGGCCGGATCGGTCGGCCCCGGCGATGTGGCTCCCCCATCGAGCCCGACCGTGACGACCCAGCCGACGCTCTGGAGCACAGGCAGTCCCTCGTCTCGGGACCGTCCCATCGCCTCCAGCAGCTCGTCGATCACCCCGACTCGGTCGAGCTCTTCGACGGTTTCCTCGAGGTCGTCGAAGACGAACTCGAACTGCTCGACGAACACGCCGTCGCCGAAGGCGAATATCGCGTCGTCGAAGAAGACGGTCTGGGCCGCGGTGTCGTCGATGACATCGGCGACCAGGCTCTCTCGGATCCGTGACACGCCCAGGGTCGCCGCGGCGAGCATCGCCAGCGCCGCCACCGCGACCACGAGGCCCGTGAGCCGCACCCGAACCGAGCGCCAGTTCACGGATCGACCACCTGGTAGCCGAACCCGCGGACGGTCGCGATCGACGCCGTCCCGAAGGGTTTGTCGACCTTGCGGCGCAGATAGCCGACATAGACCTCGACGATGTTCGGGTCGCCGTCGAAGTCGATGCCCCACACCTCGTCGATCAGATCCTGCTTCGCGACCGCTTCGGGCGAACGCCGCAGGAGCACCTCCAGCACTGCGAACTCCCGAGGGGTGAGGTCGATAGAGGCCTCGCCGCGCCGACACCGACGCGTGGCCGGGTCGAGTCGGAGCCCACCCGCCTCCACGGTCATGGCCGGCGTGGCCGCCCCGCGTCGGATCAGCGAGCGAAGGCGAGCGGTGAGCACCACGTGGGAGAACGGCTTGCGGAGATAGTCGTCGGCGCCGAACTCGAACCCTTCGGCCTCGTCGTACTCGCCGTCCTTCGCCGTCAGGAGGAGAATCGGGGTCCAGACCTCCTCCTCGCGCAACGTCCGACACACCTCGTAGCCGTTGAGCCCGGGCAGCATGATGTCGAGCACGATGGCGCTGTACGTGCCCTCTCGGGCCCGCCAGAGTCCGTCGTTGCCGTCGTGGACCACGTCGACGTCGAATCCGTCGCCTTCCAGGCCGCGGGCGATCGAACGGGCCAACCGTTCTTCGTCGTCGACCACCAGGATCCGCATCCCACGAGTGTGCCAGTCCGGTCGCCGGACAGGCTGAGAGGGCTCTCAGGCGTCTCAGGTCGATCTCAGGGTCGCTGCTCCACCATGCGTGACATCCGATCCCCCGACTCCGAAAGAGAGCTCCCATGGATACCAACCATCACGACGAGACGATCGACGAGCTGCCGATCCCGACCCCCACGCCGCCGGCATCCCGGCGCAGCGCGTTCGTCGGCGCCCTGTTGGGCATGACCGCCCTCGCCGGCACCATCGTCGGCGTCGGCACGGTCGCCGGTGCCCAGGACGAGCCGACCCCCGAGACGAGCACCGCGGCGGCGACCGACGACGACACCTCGATGCTGTTCGACGCGGACTTCGAGGCCTTCGAAGGGTGCATGGCCGAGCAACTCGGTGACCTGTGGGTCGAGCCGGAGATCGCGTTCGACGAACTCGACCTCGATGGGTTGGCCACCGTCGATGCCGTTCCGTTCAGCGAGGCCGACGAGCAGGCGTTCGTCGATGCCGAGGAGGCGTGCAACGACCTCCTGCCCGATGAGGTGAAGGCCGAGATCGAGGCATGGCGCCCCTACGAGGAGTGCATCGACGGCCAGCTGGGCGACCTGCCCGACCCGTGGGAGGAGGGCGACGACGAGGCCGACGAGGCCGCCTGGGAAGCGTTCGACGCTGCGTGGGAAACGGCCGACGCTGCCTGTCGTGACCTGCTCCCGGACGACGCGCAGGCCGAGATGGCCGCGTGGGATGCGTTCGACGACTGCCTGAAGGACGCGGGCGTGTTCGACGACGAGTTCGACGCGGCCTCGGCAGTCCACATCGAGACCGGCGACGGGTTCCAGGTCGTCGAGTTCGGCGCCGTCGCAGGCTCGGTCACGATCAGCGGCACCGACGGCGACTTGACCGTCGTGGCGTCCGGTGGCGCGACGGTGATCGACGAGGACGCGCTCGACGCCCGCTGGGCCGAGTTCGACGAGGCCCATGCCGTGTGTGAGGAACTGCTCCCCGAAGACACCTTCGGCGACTTCGACGTGTTCGAGGACGACCTCGACGACTGACCTCAGATTCGTTCGACCCGCTGAACGCTCGTAGGGTGGCCCCTTCATGGGGCCACCCGTCGTTCTTCTCCACGGCTTTGCCACCTCGACCGAGCGCACCTGGCGCGAGCCGGGCTGGTTCGATCTCCTGAAGGACGCTCGTCGACGCGCCTTCGGCATCGACCTGCTCGGCCATGGCGAGGCCGAGAAGCCGACCGACCCGGCGGCCTACGACGACCTCGTCTCCCCCGTGATGGCGCAGTTCCCCGAGACCCCGGCCGACGTGGTCGGCTACTCGCTCGGCGCCCGCACCGCCCTCCAGATCGCGATGGACCATCCCGACCGGGTCAACCGACTGGTCCTCGCCGCCGTCGGCCGCAATCTGGTGGCGAGTGACGAGGCCGGCCTCGACGACCACACCTCCGGCCACTTCGACTCGCTGATCGCCACTCCGGGCAACGATCCCGAGGCCCTGCGGGCGTGCATCGGCCGTGAGCGGCGGCCCTTCACCGCGGCCGATCTCGCCCGGGTGCAGGCGCCATGCCTGATCGTCATCGGCAGCGACGACTTCGCCGGGCCTCCCGAGCCGTTGGCCGAGCTGCTCCCCGATGCCACGATCAAGACGCTGCCGGGCATCGATCACTTCGGATTGCCGAAGCAGTTCTCCTTCATCGACGCCGCCCTCGAGTTCATCGACGCCGTCCCCACCTGGGACTGAGCGTCAGGCCACGACGCCGTCGTCGTGCAGGGTGCCGATCTCGGCTCCGGTGAGTCCGAGCTGCTCGGCCAGGATCTCGTCGGTGTGCTGCCCGAGGCGCGGGGCCGGTCGCGGTTCCTGGGGCAGGAGCCCGTCGAACGCGACGGGTGAACCGGGGCTCAGGTAGGTCCCGATGCCCGGCTGGTCGACCTCGCGGAACATCTCACTCTCGGTGGAACAGCGGGGATCCTCGTCGACGAGTTGGAGGAACGACTGGTAGCGACCCCAGCACACGCCGAGTTCGTCGAAGCGGGCACTCACGACCGACAGCGGGTTGGCTTCGATCCACGGCGCGACACAGGCGATCACCTCGGCCCGGGCCCGGAACCGGTCGCCCTCGTCGGTGAAGTCGTAGCCGCCGGCGGACTCCACCGCGGCGACCGCGGCGGTCGACTCGGTGGCCTCGAGCAGGCTGCTCCACTGCTTCGGGCTGATCCCCACCGCATAGACCCGCTCGCCGTCGGCCGTGCGGAACTCGGCCCCGAACGCGCCGTAGAGGTCGTTGCCGTAGCGCGGTCGTTCGGTGCCGTTGATCTGGGCCTCGCCGACATGGCCGAGCGCGGCGACGGCCGCGATCGCGACATCGGAGAGGGCCAGGCTCATGTTGGCCCCGATGCCGTTGCGCAGCCGGTTGCGGTCAGCCGCGAGCAGGCCGAGCGCGGCCGTCTGACCGCACACCAGATCCCACGCCGGGAGCACGTGGTTGACCGGTTCGTCGTGGTCGATCGGCCCCGTGGCCAGTGGGTAGCCGAGCGCGCAGTTGACCGTGTAGTCGAGCGCCGTCGAACCGTCGCGGTTGCCGGTCAACGCGAGCATCACCAGGTCGTCGCGCCCCTCGGCCAGGGTGTCGTAGGCCATCCAGCCCCGAGCCGGGAAGTTGGTGAGGAACGTGCCGGCCCTGCGGACCAACTCGGTGAGGAGTTCCCGGGCCCGGGGTGAACGCAGGTCGACGGCGATCGACCGCTTCCCCTTGTTCAAACCGGCCCAGTAGATCGATTCACCGTCGGCGGTCAGCGGCCAGCGCCGCGCGTCGAGCCCGCCACCGATCTGGTCGAAACGGATCACGTCGGTCCCGAGCTGCGCAAGCGTCATCCCACCGGAAGGGGCGGCGACGAACGCGGAGCCTTCGATGAGTTGGAGGCCGTCGAGGGGAGGAATCATGCGGGCCGCGGCTCAGCCGATCCAGCTGATCGCCTGCAGCTCGCTGTAGGCCTCGATGCCCCACTTGCCGCGGTCACGACCGACACCCGACATCTTGAATCCACCGAACGGGGCCTCCATGTGGGGCTGGATCACGTTGAGACCGACGCAGCCGGTCTCGAGCTGCTGACCGAGATGGAACGCCCGCTTGGTGTCGCCCGAGAACACGTAGGAGTAGAGGCCGTAGTCGGAGTCGTTGGCCAGCTGCACGGCCTGCTCGTCGTCGTCGTAGGCCATCACCACGATGACGGGACCGAAGGCTTCCTCCCGCACGACGTGCATGTCGGGTGTGCAGTCGGCCAGAAGGGTCGGCGCGATGAAGTAGCCGGGAAGATCGGGACGCTCACCGCCGCACACGAGCGTGGCGCCGGCGTCGGTACCCGACTTGATGAACTCCTCGACCCGATCGCGGTGTAGCTCGGTGATGACCGGGCCGATGATCGTGTCGCGTTCGGTGGGGTCGCCGACCTTCATGAAGCCGGAGAAGGTCTTCAGTGTCTCGACCAGCTGGTCGTAGATGTCGCGGTGGGCGATCACCCGGGTCGGCGCCGTGCAGATCTGGCCCGAATGGAAGCCCCACACGGTGGCGATGGCCTGCGCCGCGGTGCCGATGTCGGCGTCCTCGGTCACGATCGCCGCGCCCTTGCCGCCGAGCTCCATCAGGAGCCGCTTCATCGTCTTGCCACCGTTCTCCATGATCTTGGCGCCGACCGGCGACGAGCCGGTGAACGAGATCATGTCGACGTCCCTCGAGTCGACCAACGCGGCCGGCGCCTCGGGGCCGGACCCGTTGATGATGTTGACGACCCCGGGCGGGAAGCCGGCCGCTTCGACCGCCTCCCCGACGAGGAAGATGCCGAGCGGGTCCTGCGGAGCCGGCTTGATCACGGTGGTGCAACCGGCGGCGAGGGCAGGGGCGATCTTGCCGGCCACGTTGGTGACCGGGAAGTTGTAGGGCGTGATGCACGCCACCACGCCCACGGGCTGGCGCTTGACGTGGGCGCTCATGAGCCCGGCGGGGCCGAGCGGGCCCTTGGCCGTCGGGATCGGCGCGAGGTTCTCGTCGAGGTCGATGGGCTTGGAGTAGTAGCGGAAGCGATCGACGGCCGGACCGCCGACCTGCAGGGTCTCGGTCGTGCCGATCGTCGCGCCGGTCTCGGCCTGGACGGTGGCCACCCAGTCGGGCGAGCGCTTCTCGATCTCGTCACCCAGTCGACCGATGTAGGCGCACCGCTCCTCCCGCGAGAGCGCCTTCCACCCGGCGAACGCGTCCTTGGCGGCGGCGGCCGCGTCGTCGGCCTGTTCGACCGTGGCCTCCGGGGCCCGGCCCACGAGCTGTGTCGTGTTGGGATCGATGATGTCGTAGGTGCCCGCGCCGGGGTCGACCCACTCGCCATTGATCAGCAGTTGCCAGTTCTTGTCGACGTCGATCGTGCTCATGGCACGGGACTCTATCCCTGGGCGGCCGCCGGGGACGAAGCCGTCGCAGGGTCGGAGTCGTGACAGTGGGGATGTCATTTTCGGGCCGAGCGAATAGCCTCCGCTCTACTACCGACCGAGGAGTCCTCATGGCTGAAGCCGTCATCGTCGCAACATCTCGCACGCCGATCGGCCGTGCGAACAAGGGCTCGCTGGTCGACGCCCGCCCGGACGACCTGTCGTCGTTCATCCTGTCCGACGTCATGGGCAAGGCCGGTGTCGAAGCCGCCGATGTCGAAGACGTCATCTGGGGCATCGGTCAGCCCGGCGGCGAGGGTGGCTACAACATCGCCCGTGTCATCTCGGCCATGCAAGGCCTCGAGATCCCCGGCGTCACGGTCAACCGTTACTGCTCGTCGTCGCTGCAGACCATCCGCATGGCGGCCCACGCCATCATGGCCGGTGAGGGCGACTGCTTCGTCGCCGGCGGCGTCGAGACCGTCAGCCGCTACATGTACGGCGCGGCCGACTCCGGCCCCCACAACGAGATGTTCGCCGGCGCCGAGGAGCGGTCCAAGACCCGCACCAGCGGTGAAGAGGGACCGTGGTCCCCGGCCGAGGGCGTGCCCGACATCTACATCGCGATGGGCCAGACGGCGGAGAACGTGGTCGAGGCCACCGGCATCAGCCGTGAGCGTCAGGACGAGTGGGGCGTCAGCTCCCAGAACCGGGCCGAGGCCGCCCTCAACCGCGGCTTCTTCGAGCGCGAGATCACGCCCTACACCCTTCCCGACGGCACCGTCGTCTCGAAGGACGACGGCATCCGTGCCGGTACCACCCTCGAGAAGGTGTCGCAGCTCCAGCCGGCGTTCCGCCCGGGTGGCACCGTCACCGCCGGCAACGCCTGCCCGCTCAACGACGGCGCTTCCGCCGTGGTCGTCATGAGCGACACCAAGGCCAAGGCCATGGGCCTCGATCCGATCGCCCGCATCATCTCGTCGGGCGTCTCCGCCCTCAACCCCGAGATCATGGGCCTCGGCCCGATCGATGCCTGCAAGCAGGCGATGGCTCGTGCCGGCATGACCATCGGCGACATCGACCAGGTCGAGATCAACGAGGCCTTCGCCGTCCAGGTCATCGGTTCGGCCGACGAGCTGGGCATCGACATGGACAAGCTCAACCCCAACGGCGGCGCGATCGCCCTCGGTCACCCTTTCGGCATGACCGGCAGCCGCATCATGACCACCCTGCTCAACGGCCTCCAGGACTCCGGCGGCACCATCGGCATGGAGTCGATGTGCGTCGGCGGCGGCCAGGGCATGGCGATGATCGTCGAGCGCCTTTCCTAGACGACGGTCACGAGAACCAGAGACGGGCGGTCGTTCCCTCGAGGACGGCCGCCCGTGTCGCGTCCGGGAGGCCCTCGACGGCGCGACGACCCAGCGCGGCCAGCTCCGCGTAGGAGCGGTCGCGCACCTGAGGGTGGTCCGACCCCCAGGCGAGGCGACCGCCACCGACCATGCCGACGAGCCGGGCCAGGGTGGCCGCGGGGTCGAGCGTGCTGTCGTCGAACACACCGGTGCTCAGCTTCACGACGACGTTGTCATGGGCGACCACGTCGACCAACCCCGACTCGTCACCGCCGATCGGGACGAAGCCGGCGTGGTCGAGCGCGAACTCGATGTCGGGGAAGGCCGCGACCAGGCGGGCCGCGGCGTCGAGCTCGTCGGCGAGACAGCAGATGACCGGGGTGAGCCCCAACGCCCGGCACGCGTCCACCACCTGGTGGCCCCGGTCGCGGTCGAGCCAGCTCTCGCGGGGACGGGGAATCGAGAAGAGCCGGATCCCGGCCGCACCGCCGGCCGCCGCATGTTCGACGGTGGCGATCGGCGTCGGGTCGAACTCGCTCACCGCGGCCACCGAGCGCCATCGATCCCCGAGCGCGACCGCGCACTCGAGGACGTAGGTGTTGTCGAAACCGTGGGCGCCCACGGCCTGCACCAGCACGCCGCCGTCGACCCCGGCATCGGCGAGACGCCCGGCCACCGCCTCTGGAGACGCATCGACCGCCTCCCACCAGGCACCATCGGGGTGCCCGCTCTGGTCAGGGCCGGAGGTGGCCGCGTCCACAACATGGAAATGCGCGTCGATCATTGCTCGTAGCATCGCAGGTCATGGACACCAGCTCGATCGATGTCGAACCCGGCCACTTCTTCCTCGGCCCCGTAGAGGACCCCTCCGATGGCGAGAACGTGATCTACGAAGCCGCCGACCTGACCACCCACGGGGTCATTGTCGGCATGACCGGGTCGGGCAAGACCGGCCTGGGAATGATCCTTCTGGAAGAAGCCCTCCTGCAGGGAATACCAACGCTCGTGATCGACCCGAAGGGCGACATGGGCAACCTGCTGCTGACCTTCCCCGACCTTGCACCGTCGGACTTTCGTCCATGGATCAATGAGGGCGAAGCACAGCGCGAGGGCATCACCCCTGACGCCCTCGCAGCCTCCACGGCGGAGATGTGGGAGAACGGCCTGGCCGGATCAGGGATCGGGAAGGACCGCATCGCCCGCCTCCGCGAGATCGCCGACTTCACGATCTACACCCCTGGTTCGGAGGCCGGCGTCGGCCTGAACGTCATCGGCGACCTCTCCGCTCCCGCCGCCGATACCGACGAGGAGTCGATGCGGGAAGAGATCGACGGGCTGGTGCAAGGACTGCTCGCCCTCGTCGGCGTGTCGTCCGATCCGTTGTCGGGCCGCGAACACGTCCTGCTCGCCAACCTCGTACACCACGCCTGGTCCGCCGGCACCGACCTCGACCTCGCATCGCTCCTCGCCCAGATCCAGAACCCGCCGATGCGCAAGCTCGGCGTGATCGAACTCGACACGTTCTTCCCTCCGGCGGACCGCACCGCACTCGCCATGAAGCTCAACGGCCTCCTGGCCTCACCCTCGTTCGCCGCCTGGGGGGAGGGTGTCCCCCTCGACATCGCCTCGATGCTGGAGGGAGAAGGCGGCAAGCCCAAGGCCGCCATCGTCTCGATCGCCCATCTGTCCGACGACGAGCGCCAGTTCGCCGTCACCCTGATCCTCTCGAAGCTGGTGACGTGGATGCGATCCCAGCCCGGCAGCCCCGACCTTCGGGCGCTCGTCTACATGGACGAGGTGTTCGGCTTCGTACCGCCCACCGCCCAGCCGCCCGCCAAGCGCCCGATTCTCACCATCCTGAAGCAGGCTCGCGCGTTCGGCGTGGGCATGGTCCTCTCCACCCAGAACCCGGTCGACCTCGACTACAAGGCCATCAGCAACGCCGGCACCTGGATGATCGGCCGCCTCCAGACGGAGCGGGACAAGGCCCGCCTGCTGGAGGGCATGCGGGCCGCCGGAGGCGATGCCGATATCGACGCGATCGGCGACACCATCGGCGGTCTCGCGAAGCGCAAGTTCCTTCTGCACACGACGCGCGGCGGGGCGCCGATCACCTTCGGCACCCGGTGGGCGATGTCGTACCTGCCCGGACCGCTCACCCGCGATCAGATCGGGGTGCTGATGGCCGACCGTCGGGGCGAACTCACGACGGCGGCGCCTGCCCCGTCGGCCATCGCGACGCCCGCGGCCCCCACCGCGACAGCCGCAGCCGCGCCGACCGCCGCGCCGCTGGCCGACGACGAGTCCGCCGTGGCCCCGGAAGTGGCCGACGGCGTCGAGGTCGCCTATCTCGATCCGGCCGCGCCCTGGGGGGAGCTGGTCGGTGCGAGTCCCACGGGCCGCCGCCTCCAACCCGCCCTGGCCGCCCGCGTCCGTCTTCTCTTCGACGACACCAAGGGCGACCTGCGCCACGAGGCCGAGTGGGAAGCCGTCGTCGGACCGATCGGGGCCGACATCGACGGCGACGACTTCGTGGCGGTCGACTACGACGACCGCGACCTTCGCCCCGACGCCCCCGACGGCGCCGTCTACGTGTTGCCCGACGGCAAGATTCACACCAAGACCTACTTCACGAACGCTCAGCGCACGCTGAAGGATCACCTCTACCGCAACGAGGTGCTGACCCTCATGCGCAACCCCGAGCTGAATCTCTACTCGCGGGTCGGCGAGTCGGCGGAGGACTTCGCCGAACGTTGCCGTCGGGCCGGAGAGGACCGGGCCGACGAGGAAGCCGATGAGCTCCGAGCCGACATGGCGAAGAAGGAAGATCGGGTCAAGGCCGCGATCGCGAAGGCGGAGGACCGTCTGCGCGAACTCGAGGCCGACTCGAAGGACCGGAAGCGCAATGAGCTGCTCAGTGGAGCCATCGACGTGATCGGGGGCCTCTTCGGTGGGAAGTCCTCGCGCTCGATCCTGGGAGGCGTGCGCCGGGCGAGTTCGTCGCGGCGGACGTCCGCCAACGCGTCGGAGCGGGTCGCCACGGCGAAGAACCGGCTCGAGGAGAAGCTCGACGAGCTCGAGGAGCTCGCCGACGTGCTGGTCGATGCCCTCCAGGATTCCCAGGACGCCTGGGCCGAGGCCGCGGGAACGGTCGAGACGTTCGAGGTCGGCCTCGAGAAGACCGACATCGCTGTCGAGGACCTCGTCCTGGTGTGGGTTCCCACGAACTGAGCGCCGTTCAGAAATACTGACATGAGATCGCCACGCGTTCGGTGGGGAACGCGGCCACGCAATGTGCCATTCTTGTGCTTCGGGCGATGCGCCGTGACGGTGCGTGCTCGTTTCGACGACTTTCTGACGGCTTGGCGGCGCACATGTGGAATACAGAGTGGGGATTTTGGCCTACTGACGGCCTGACCCTCAACGTCTACCCTCTGAGGTCGAGCGTGCTTCGATACCCATGACCTCCACCGAACTCCCCCCGACACCTACGACCGAGGCCCCACCCCCCGTCGTCCTCTACCCCGACAGCGCGTCGCTGCCGGGTTCACCGACGCGGCGGAACTCGGTCAACGCAAGCAAGCTCACACTGGTGATCGCCGACCTCCTGATGGTGACCGTGGCACTCGTGGCCGGCACCCTGATCAACGAGCGCTACAACCCGGGCGATCAGACCAGCACCCGCGACTACATGGCACTGGCCCTCGTCTCGGTACCGATCTGGCCGATCGTCTTCACCCAGCAGTTGCTGTACCGGGCGCGCTATCTGAGTCGACGCATCGAGGAGACCTCGAGGGTCATCCAGAGCGTCGCCACTGGCGTGCTCGTGACCGGCAGCATCAGCATCCTCCTCAAGGTGCCGGTCGGTCGCTGGTGGATTCTCATCGTCAGTGCGTTGCTCCTCGTGCTTCTGGTGTCGGAACGGCTGTTCGCTCGATCACTGTTCGACCGGGCCCGACGGAACGGCACCCTGCTTCGCCCCGTCGTGATCGCCGGCCGCAACGCCGAGGGCCAGTTCGTCCGCGAGATGATCGAGGCCGACCCCGCCCTCGGCTACGAGTTCCACGGGTTCGTCGAGGACCTCGTCGAACGAGAGCCCGGCGAGTCGCCGCTTGCGCTGCTCGGAAACCCGGCCAAGGTCGTGAACAAGCTGAACGAGATGAACGTGAACAGCGTCATCGTTGCCGCCACCGCGATCGACGTGGGCAGTTCGAACCGCCTCATCCGTTCGCTCACCGAACACGGCATCCATGTCGAACTGTCGTCCACGCTGGCTGACATCGCCGCCCATCGCCTCACCGTGCGCCCCGTCGGGCGGGTGCCGATGATGTACGTGGAGCCCATCCAACGTACGGGGTGGCGACCCCGCGCCAAGCGGCTCTTCGACATCGTCGCGGCATCGCTACTGTTAATCCTGGTCGCACCGATGCTCCTGTTCGCGAGCATGGCCGTCAAGCTCACCAGCCCGGGCGGCGCCATCTTCTCGCAGGCCCGGGTCGGGCGCGACGGCGAGCTGTTCTCGATGCACAAGCTGCGCACGATGGTGGTCGATGCGGAGGCCCGACTTGCGTCGGTCGAACACCTCTCGACCACGACCGGGCCCCTGTTCAAGATCGAAGACGACCCCCGCGTCACCCCGGTGGGCAAGTGGCTGCGCAAACTCTCGATCGACGAGCTCCCCCAGCTGTTCAACGTGTTGAAGGGTGAGATGAGCCTGGTCGGTCCGCGCCCGGCGCTCCCTCGCGAAGTCGGAGCGTGGGACAAGGAACTCCACAACCGCCTGCGAGTCCAGCCCGGGATCACCGGCATGTGGCAGGTCAAGGGCCGCAGCGACGGTGACCACGACTCGAAGTACGCCCAGCTCGACCTGTACTACGTCGACAACTGGAGCCTGGTTACCGATCTGGTGATCGTGGCCCGTACCATCCCCGTCGTGTTGGGACGTAAGGGTCAGTACTGACCGGCCCGACCGAACGGGTCCGCACCGGACCCACCGGTCTCGCCGCTCGCTTCATCCGATCTGAACGAGGTCGGGGCTTCGTCGCGTTCCGACACTCGGCCTACCGTCTGATCTTCACCGGCTTCCTGATCCAGCAGATCGGGTTCTGGATGAGCCACGTCACGCTGCAGGGACTCGTCGAGGACCGCGCCGCCGACGGCGACAACCTCGCCGTCACCTGGTTGTTCGTGGCGCTCTTCGCACCCCAGCTGGTGATCGGACCGTTCGCCGGCGTGTTGGCCGACCGTCTCGAGCGACGCCGCGTCGTGGTCGCCTGCTATGTCGCCGGTGCCACGACCGCGGCCGCGCTCGCCGCGCTCACCGCGGCGAGCGACGCACCCCCGCTGTGGGCCGTCTACCTGCTGGCGCTGGCCCTGGGCAGCAGCTTCTCGTTCATCGGGCCGTCGGCAGGCGCGCTGGTGGTCAACAGTGTCCACCCCGACGACGTGGCGAGCGCGATCTCGATGCAAGCCGCGGTGCAGAACATGACGCGGGTGGCCGGCCCGATCCTCGCCGCGGGCATCATCGCGTCCGGACGGTTCCATCTCGGGTTCGCCGGCTTCGCGCTGGCAACGGCGACCGCCGCCCTGCTGATGACGAGGGTCAACGTCGCGGCCCACGAGATCGTCCCCGACTCGCTCGGGGTCTTCGGCCGGATGGCCGTCGGGTTCCGTCACGCTCGCGAGCGCACACCGGCCGTGCTCGCCATCACGACCGTCGCGGTGGCCTCGGTCTTCGGCGTCGCCCACACTGCCCTGATCCCCTCCTTCACCAGCGAAGTGCTCGGCGAGGACGCCGGACGTTTCGGGGTGATCGTCGCCGCCACCGGCATCGGAGCGATCGTGGGGGCGCTCACGGTCGGCTATTCGAAGCACGAACCGAGCATGACCCGCGGCGCCGCCTCGTTGTTCCTCTACGGGGTCTGTCTGACGGGCTTCGCCATGTCGGAGACGCTGGCCGTGGCCATCGCGTGGCAGGTGGTGCTGGGCTTCTTCTACTTCGGCACGATGACCACGCTGCAGACGCTCGTGCAGCAGGTGGTGGCAGACGACATGCGGGGTCGGGTGATGTCGCTCTTCGGGATCGCGTGGGGCGGCCTGGTCTGGGTCGGCACGCTGATTCTCGGGCTGGCAGCCGACTCCCGAGGCCTCGATCTCGGCGAACGCACGACCCTGCTGAGCACCGCCGGGGTGCTGATGGTCTACGGCGCCGTCGTGACGATCGCGAGCCGCGGCATGCCCACCGGCTCCAGTTACCCGGACTGACCCACAGTTCTCTAGGGTTCGATACATGATCGATCCGCGCCCCCTCGACATCCTCGACGGCGAGTTCTACGTCGACGACCCGTACTCCAGATACGCGTGGCTACGGGAACACTCGCCGCTGCACTGGGACGACGTCAACGAGCTGTGGGTCGTCACCCGCTACGACGACATCGTCGAGATCGAGAAGAACAAGCGGGTGTTCATCAACTCCGACAAGGAGAAGGGTGGATACCGGCCCAACATCCCCGCCGACGAGTCGATCATCGGCAACGACGACCCGCTCCACCTGGCCCGTCGCAATCTCGTGAGCCGCCGCTTCACCCCCCGGGCCGTGCGTCGTTGGGAGGACCACGTGCTCGAGACCGTCGAGTCGCTCCTCGACGCCGCGATCGAGAACGGTCGGGCCGAGATCGTGAGCGAGCTGGCCGCGCCGCTCCCCGCCCAGATGATCGGCCTGCTGCTCGGCTTCCCCAACGAGATGTGGCCCAAGTTGCAGCACTGGTCGGAGACCACGATCGCGCTCGGCGGTGGGCCCCGCTACCACGAGGAGGAGGGCATCATCTCCGCCATGGAGTTCGCCGGCGCCGCGTCCGATCTCTACGAGGAGAAGAAGGGCTGCCCGGCCGACGACGTCATGTCGCATTGGGTCGAGGTCGAACGAGACGGTGGCGGTGAGGTCGGCGGTTCGCCCTTCGGCCTCGATCAGATCATCGCCGACTGTCTGCTACTCCTCGACGGTGGAGCGGAGACGACCCGGACGGTCATCGCCCGGACCCTGCTCGCGTTGGCCGACCATCCCGCCGAGTGGGCCAAGCTCCAGGCCGGCGCCGACATGGAGGTCGCGGTCGAGGAGTTCATCCGCTGGGTCACGCCGGTGCACAACTTCTGCCGCGTCGCCACCGAGGACTACGAGCTCCACGGTCAGACCATCCGCAAGGGCCAACAGGTCCTGCTCGCCTACGCGGGGGCCAACCGCGATCCCGCACACTTCGAGAACCCCGACGTGTTCGACGTCTCCCGCGACCCCAACCACCACATCTCGTTCGGGTTCGGGACCCACTTCTGCATGGGGGCGTCGCTCGCCCGGCTCGAGATCCAGACGTTCTTCGAACGGCTGGTGGCCAGAGTCGAGACCCTCGAACGGCTCACCGACGAACCCCACGTCGAGATGCCCAACGCATTCGTATTCGGACTCCGGGAGGCCCACATGGCATTCACCCCCAAGGCGGCATCATGAGCGACCTCTTCAGCTACGAGGGCAAGAAGGTCGTGCTCACCGGCGGCACCACCGGAGTCGGGGCTGCGGCGGTGGAGCTCCTCGCCGAGGCCGGCTGCACCGACCTCACGGTCCTCGACATCAAGGAACCGACCGGACCGGCGACCCGCTACATCCCGACCGACATGTCCGATCCCGACTCGATCGACGAGGCCATCGCCTCGATCGGCAGCGGCGTCGACGTGCTCTTCAACAACGCCGGGGTGGCCGGCGTGCACCCGACCGACTTCGTGATCCGGGTCAACTGCCTCGGTGTGCGCCGACTGACCGAGGGCGTCCTTCCCGGCATGCCCAAGGGCGGCGCCATCGTCAACACCGCGTCGATCGCGGGTCAGGGTTGGCCCGACAACCTGGCGAAGATCCTCGAGTTCATCGGCATCGACGACTGGGCTTCGGCGGTCCAGTGGGTGGCCGACAACGACGAGCTGGCCTCGGCCGACGTCTACGCCTTCTCGAAGCAGATCGCCCAGGTCTGGACCATGTACTCCTCGGTCCGCAGCTTCAAGGAGTTCGGCGTGCGGACCAATTCGGTGTGCCCGGGGCCGATCGACACCCCACTGATGGATGATTTCATCAAGCACATGACCGAGCAGGTCATCCAGTGGACGGTCGATCAGAGCGGCGGCACCATGCTCACCGCCGACGACATCGCCCGCACTCTCGTGATGCTCGGCACCGACGCGTCGCTCGCCATGAACGGCCACAACATGGTGGCCGACAACGGCTTCTCGGCCGCGATGACCACCGGCCAGATCGACTTCTCGGGGCTTGGCTAGGAACCTCCCGCCCTGCGTACCGGCCACGTAGTGCGACAAGCGACAGTTCGGCCTGTCGCTTGTCGCATTACCTGGCCGGGCGACGGTGTCACTGCCTCGTCGTAGCGTCCGGGCGCATGATCACGAACACCGGACCGACCCATTCGCCGCCAGTCACCGGGATCCTCCTGCGATATGCCGTGATCCTCGTGATGGAGGGTGTCACCACGCCGGTCTCCGTCGCCGACATCGTCCGTGCGATCGAGCGGCTCGGCGTCAACGTGCCGGAACGGAAGGGCAAGTGGGTGTCCGATGCGCTACGCACCGAGCGCAAGAAGAAGCGTGTGATCCGTATCGGTCGCGACCGGTACATCGGAGGGCTGCCGCTGAGCGAACGGACCCGGCGGCGGGCCACGCGGGCAATCGTCGAAGCTCGCCACACGGGCGTCGGCAACCGGAGCCTATGGTGACCCTCGCATGTCGCTGATCGCCCAGACCCCCACCGACACGGACGCGGAGAGCCTCCTGTTCGCCTTCCTGGAGTGGGCGGCCGACCGGGGCCTCGAGCTCTACCCACATCAGGAGGAAGCGATCCTCGGCCTCCTCAGCGGCGATCACGTCGTCCTGGCCACGCCGACGGGCTCGGGCAAGTCGCTGGTCGCGATGGCCGGGGCGTTCGCCATGGTCGCCCAGGGCAAGCGCGCCGTCTACACCGCGCCCATCAAGGCGCTCGTCAGCGAGAAGTTCTTCGAGCTCGCCGGCGAACTCGGGGCCGACAACGTCGGCATGGTGACTGGCGACGCCAGCGTCAACGCCGACGCGCCGGTGATCGTCTGCACGGCAGAGATCCTTGCGAACAAAGCCCTCCGCGAGGGCCGCAACAGCGACGTCGACCTCGTGGTGATGGACGAGTTCCACTACTACGGCGACCGCGATCGTGGGTGGGCGTGGCAGGTGCCCTTGCTCGAACTGGCCGACACCCAGCTTCTGTTGATGAGCGCCACACTCGGCGACACCTCCGACCTGCAGGCCGACATCGCGCGCCGCACCGGCCGCCACGTCACCCTCGTCGCCGGCGCCGAACGACCGGTTCCGCTCGACTTCGAGTATCGGGAAACCCCGCTGCTGGAGACGATCGGCGACCTTCTGGAGGACGGCCGCACCCCCGTCTACATCGTGCACTTCACCCAGAAGGAGGCCACCGCTCGCGCCCAGAGCCTCACCAGCCTCGACGTGCTGAGCAAGGAGGAGAAGGCGCAGGTAAAGAAGGCGATCGGCGGATTCCGGTTCGACACTCCGATCGGCAAGGACCTCAAGCGCTTCGTCGAAGCGGGGATCGGCGTGCACCACGCCGGCCTGCTCCCCAAGTACCGCCTGCTGGTCGAGAAGCTGGCCCAACAGGGACTCTTGAAGCTCATTTGCGGCACCGACACGCTCGGTGTCGGCGTCAACATCCCGATCCGCTCGGTCCTCTTCACCCAGCTGTGCAAGTACGACGGCCGGCGCGTCCGAGTGCTCAGCGTGCGCGACTTCCAACAGATCGCCGGGCGGGCCGGTCGCCGCGGCTTCGATGTCGCCGGCAGCGTGATCGTGCAGGCCCCCGAACACGTGGTCGAAAACAGGAAGGCCGAGGCGAAGGCGGCCGTCGATCCGAAAAAGAAGAAGAAGTTGGTCAAGCGCAAGCCCCCCGAGCGGGGTTACGCCCATTGGGACGGCGACACGCTCGTGAGGTTGAGCGAGGGCACACCGGAGACGCTGGCCTCGAGCCTCACGGTGAGCCATGCCATGTTACTCAACGTCCTCGACCGTCCCGGCGACGGCTGTGGGGCGATGAAGCGACTCCTCACCGACAACCACGAGACCCGCAAGGCCCAACGCACCCACATCCGTCGGGCGATCGCCATCTACCGGTCGCTGCTGGCCGCGGAGATCATCGAGACCGATCCGTTGCGGGTCAACCTCGACCTGCAGGACGACTTCCGCCTCAACCAACCCCTGTCGCTCTTCGTGGTCGAGGCGATCGGTGCTCTCGATCAGGAAGCGCCCGACTACCACCTCCAGGTGATCAGCCTCGTCGAAGCGATTCTCGAAGATCCGATGGCCGTGCTGATCGCCCAGAAGGACAAGGCCAAAGACACCCTGATAAGCGACCTGAAGTCACAGGGTGTCGAGTACGAGGAGCGCATGGACCGGCTGGAGGAGGTGTCATGGCCTCGACCCGAGGCCGAGTTCATCGAACCCGCCTTCGAGATCTTCGCCCGCCACCACCCGTGGGTCGGCCGAGACCGGGTCAGCCCCAAGTCGGTGGCTCGCGAGATGCTGGAGTTCGCCGAGACGTTCAACCAGTTCGTGGCCCGCTACGGGTTGAAGCGCTCTGAGGGTCTCGTCCTGCGCTACCTCACCGACGTCTACAAGACCCTCGTGCAGACAGTGCCCATGGATCTCTCCAACGAGGACCTCGACGATGTCATCGAATGGCTCGGCGCGATGATCCGCCGCGTGGACTCCAGCCTGCTCGACGAGTGGGAGCGGCTACGCAACCCCGATCCCGTTGCCGCCGACGAGGTCACGCCCGATGAACCCCACGACATCACGGCGAACCAGCGGGCGTTTCGGGTGCTGGTCCGCAATGAGTTGTTTCGCCTGGTCACGGAGCTGGCCACCAGACGGACCGATCTCCTCACCGAGGACATGGCGGCGTACTGGGACGAGCACGAATGGATCGGGATCGATGCCGATGCCCGCAGTGGCCAGTGGTTCGAATTCGACCCGGACGCGCAGATGGCCACCCAGATCCTCGTTGATCCGGATGGCCATCACGAATGGGCGCTCGAGGCCGAAGTCGACCTCGATGCCTCCCGGTCCGAGGACCGGGCGGTTGTCCGGCCGGTGCGCGTCAACCGACGCTGACCGGCCGGCCGGTCACTCGGCGGCGTCGTCGCCCTGTTCGACCTCACCGTCGATCTTGTCGACGGCGTTCTTGACCGCGTCCGGAACCTTGCCACCGGTCATGTCGTCGACCTTGTCGACAGCGGCTTCGGCGGCATCGCCGACCTTGTCGCGCACGCTCTCCGCGGCGTCGCCGGCCTTGTCGGCCACGTCACCCAGTGCGCCCTTGGCCTTGTCGGCGAAGTCCTTGATGCCCATCGCAATGCTCCTTGTTTGCGGGCTTCTCACTTCCGACGCTACGCGATCTGAGAAAGTCGCGCTTTTCTGTCTAGGGTGCTCGCTCATGGCTTCCATTCAAGGCTTTGCAACACTCGTGACCGGCGGCGGCAGCGGCATCGGTGAGGCCGCGGCAGCGAAACTCGCCGCCGACGGCGCTCACGTCACCATCTGCGGGCGCACCGAGGAAAAGCTCGTCGGCGCGGTCGAACGGATCTCCGCCGGCGCGGCCGATGGCGTCACCGTGCACTATGTCGTGGCCGACGTCACCAGCGAACCCGATGTCGAGGCCGCAGTCGCCGCCGCGGCCGCCATCACCGGGCGCCTCGACGGGCTCTTCGCCTGCGCCGGAGGCTCGACGGGCATGGGTCCGCTCGCCACCGCGGAACTCGACGCCATCCGCTCCACGATGGAACTCAACTACATCGGAACGTTCCTGTGCCTCAAGCACGGCGGACAGCAGATGGCGAAGCAGGGCGGCGGCGGTTCGATCGTCGGCTGCTCCTCCCACGCCGGCCAGGACTCGATGCGCTATCTCGGTGGTTATGGCGGGGCCAAGGCCGGACTCGACCATCTCTGCCGAGTCAGCGCCGACGAGATGGGGCGCTTCGGTGTGCGGGTCAACTCCGTGCAGCCGGGCATCGTCGCAACCGAGTTGATGGGACCCATCACCGGTGGCGGTGCCCTGCTCGACGACTATCTGCCGCAGATCCCCCTTGGCCGTGTCGGCGAACCGGAGGAGATCGCCGAGATGGTGCGTTTCCTCATCGGCCCCGAGTCGTCGTGGATCACCGGGCAGGCGTTCGCCGTCGACGGCGGCCAGAACCTCCGCCGAGGGGCCGACTACGGCACCCTGCTCCGCGAGTTCGGCCCCGACCCCCTCGACGACCTAGCCCCCGAGGGGTGAACGCACCGCCCGCACCAACGCGGGCGGCAGCACGAACCCGCCATCGGGTTCGGGCGGGAATGCGACTTCTCCCAGCACCGACTCGGCCGGGAGCGCCGAGTACAGGTGAGGAAACAGCTCGTCGGTGTCGGTACCCGGCTCCCAGACGACCGCAGAGCCCAGATAATGCGCATCGAGTACCAGCGCGATCAGGTCGTCGCGGCCGCGATAGAAGCAGTTGGCCGGGGTGAGCACCTGGTCGATCGACGACAGATGGATGAACCCGTCTCGGTCCCATTCGCGGGGCAAGTAGACGGCCGCGCCGGCCGCTTCGACCCATACGGCGCGCTCTGCGAGATGCACGAGTCGGGCCGGTCGAGGCTCGCTCACGACTTCAACCGTCCGGACTGTTCGAGCACGTGGGTGAGTCCGGGATACTCGGGAATCGGGTCGAGCGTTCGGTCGATGTACATGAGCGCCCCGGTGATGAACCCGAACGACACGATGAAGTTGACGCCGGAGCGAGTGAGGAAGAAGAACCCCAGCCCGGAGTTGTTGTAGAGCCAGATGTCCCAGACCGACGTGAGTAGCTCGAAGGCCACCAGCACCCAGGTCGCGCCCGCCATCGCCCGCTTGTAGCGCGGATGGGCGAGCACCTCGTCCGACAACGGCACGACCTTCGGGATCAGCCACCCGAGCAACGGACGACCGGCGAAGATCGTCAGTGCGCAACCGATACCGATGAGGATCTTGCCGATGATGCCGAAGCCGAAGTAGACGGCGTCGGCGCTGACGCCCAGATCGATCCACTCCTGCTCAACGGCGATCGTGAGTCCCGCCCGAACAAGCAGGTACACCGCCACACCGGGCAGGAACC